>Ga0326728_10003055_pt1 | contig 53622 bp, 47 predicted proteins | sample MB3enrmetagenome_FD_207602 | JGI IMG/M metagenome (GOLD analysis project Ga0326728, IMG submission 207602) | Lab enriched peat soil microbial communities from McLean, Ithaca, NY, United States - MB31MN | ecosystem: Environmental > Terrestrial > Soil > Wetlands > Peat | place: USA: New York... | reverse complement strand
CGCCGTCCCGACTCGTTCAGCCACCCCGCAACCGCCGAAGCCCCCCAACACCCGGGTGGCAGCGCCATCTCCCGCTGCCCCCGCTTCAGCAACCGAACCTGCGGAAACCCCTGAAATCCCTCTGGAAGACTGGTGGCTTATTCGCGATGCGCAGGGCCGCGCCGGGTGGCTGCTCGCTGGCCGTATCGATGTAGATGTGCCCGACGAGGTTGGCCAGTATGCCGAGGGCCAGCGCATCGTTGGTGCTTACGTGCTCAGGCGCGTCAACGATCCCGAAGTCGAGGTCCCCAACCACCAGGTTCCGGAGTACGTCACCGCGCTCAGTCCGCCGAAATCGGGTCTTCCCTTCGACTTCGACCAGATTCGCGTCTTCACCTGGAGCGTGAAGCGTCATCGCTACGAGACCGCCTTTCGCGTCCATCCCATCCAGGGATTCCTCCCCGTTCGCGTCTGGACTGAACCCGCGGCAAACGGCACCGAGCCCGTATTCAGTTTTCAGATATCCGGTTCGCCCGACGTCTCCATTGACCCGGAAACCGGAATCACCAAACCCGTGAATCCCCGCACCATCACCTACGCCATGCGCGACAACCTGGTGCGCCGCATCGGTCCCGACTTCGCACCGATCCCCACCACCCACCTCCCCGGCGAAAAATCAAAATCCGGCAAAGCCCAAAAGAAGAAGCACAAATAAATCAAAGTCGAAAGACCGTTGAATTAAGCTGATCCAGTAACGAGCCTTCAGGCCCGGGACTCCTCCACAGCGCCCGATCCGGAATCCGCGTCCCCGCAGCAATCCTCCCCATCGCATTCGGCACCATCGACAACAGAAACGGCGCCATCACCCGGCCGCCCGTTGTCACCATAGCCCGCGACAACCCTGATGCAAACCGCATGCCCGGCCGCAAATGATCCTCGAGACAGCGCGCGTACTCCTCCCCGCTTTTGCCCTCCAGGTACATCTCTGCGGCCAGCACTCCGCTGTGCAGTGCAATCGACATCCCGTCGCCCGTAAACGACGGAATCACCGCCGCCTGGTCCCCCACGCGCAACATCCCGTTCGTATTTCCTCGCAGATATCCATACGGAATCGGCGAAATCGCCAGCGGCCTCGTCCAGCAGGGAACTGCATCCTCCAGCCGCTCGCCAAGAGCCTGCGACTCATCGCGCATCGCCTTGAGCAACTCCGTCCAGCCGCCCAGTCCACGAAGCCTCCTGCGGCGCACCACCAGGCACAGGTTGGCCGCTCCACCTTCAATGAGCGAGAGCCCGCCGTACCCGCCGCGAAACAGAAACAGCTCCATCACTCCGCGCAGAATCTCCGTCTGTGCCTGCGTCAGCCTCCAATGCATCTTTAATCCGACCAGATCAGTCTGGCTTCCACCGTCGCGTTCCCACGCCCTTACGTCGTGCTTGCCGGTAGCCAGAAACACCACCTTCGCCGCGATCGTCCCTCCGCCGCGCAGCCGGACCAACCACCGGCCATCGCGCCACCCGCCATCGCGCGCCTCCAGCCTCTCCACAAACGCGCCGCGGCGGACCTCACACCCCGCCTCACGCGCCCGGTTCAGGAGCGTCTCATCCAGCACCCGCCGCGACAGCGACAACGCTGTAAACGGCAACCGCGCCTCTACCGCCCGCCTGCCCGACGTGAGCCGCACCCGCTGAATCGCGCATGCACCCAGGTCGCGCGGTTCAATCCCCGCCTGCCCCAGGTACGCAACTGCCTCGCGGCTCAGGAATTCCCCGCACACCTTGTCATGCGCCTCGCGTTCTTTTTCGAGCAGCACCACCCCGCGCCCTGCTTCTGCAAGCCGCATCGCCAGCATCGACCCTGCCGGGCCGCCACCGATCACCAGGTGGTCAACCGAATCGTGCATCCCGTTTACCGCTTCTTCCGTCCCACGCACAGCCGCGCCGGCGTAAACGCCTCGATCGTCACGTCCTGCTCGCTTAGTCCGGCCGCGCCGCACATCCTGCGCCAGTCCTCCGCCGCAAACGCCCGCGCAATCGACACCGGTCCGTCGTGCTGCACAAACCGATGCAGCCCAGCAGCCTTTGCGAACCACTTGAACAGCCAGTAAGGAACCGCCGCGCGCGAAAGATCGTTGATGAACCACCCCACCCGCGCATGCTCCTCCATCCACCGCAGGAACCGCACAATGTCGCTCTCGCGCAGGTGATGCGTAAAGAGCGAACTCACCACGACGTCGGTCCGCCCCCGCCCGTCAAGGCTGAAGACGTCCGCCGCAACCCACTCCACCCTCGAGCTCGATCCCGCTTTCGAGCCCGCCTCCGCCGCGATCGCCACCGTGTCCGGATTCAGATCGCATCCCGTCAGCCTGGCGCTGATCCCGCGCTCATCCGCCCATCGCCCGATGCGCCGCAGCCCATCGCCATATCCGCATCCCACGTCGAGAATGCGCAGCGGCTCCCGCGCCTGCGCAAGCTCCAGCGAATCCAGCCACCTCAGAACAGGCCGATACGCTAGGAACAAGCGATTCACTTTTGCCAGATCACGAAGGCAGGCCCGCATCTCCTCGCGGCTGCATGGCTCATCCATCAGCTCCGTGAGATCCGCGCGCCTGCTGAAGTCAGGCAGCATGGAAGAGCATCGTCTCCGCGGTAACGCCTGGCCCGAACGACATCGCGCATCCTCGCTGCTCCGATCGTGCCTCCCGCATCACGTTTTCGAACACAAACATCACCGTCGCCGACGACATGTTGCCGAACCGCGCCAGCACGTCGCGGGAGTAGCGCAGCGCATCCACCCCCAGCCCCAGGCCCTTCTCCACAGCGTCCAACACGGTGCGCCCGCCCGGGTGAACAGCCCACAGATCGATCCCCAGCGGATCGTCGCCCAGCGTGATCTCGCGGCCCGTTTCTTTCATCGCCTTCGAAATCTCCGCAGGCACCTGCCCGGAGAGATGCATATCGAATCCCAGTTCGCGAATCTTCCACGTGATCAGGTGGCTCGTCTCGGGAATGCGCAGCGCGCGAAAGCTGTCGATCCCCAGCCCCACCGGCTTCGCACTCACCAGGCACGCCGCGCATCCATCGGCAAACAGCAGGAACGACAGCATCTGCTCCAGGTCCTGCGTCTCCTGCAGGTGCAGCGTGCAAAGCTCCAGGCTCAGAATCAACACAACCGCATCCGGCACCGACCGCACGATGTGGTGCGCCGACTTCAGCGCGTTGATCGCCGCGTAGCAGCCCATGAACCCGATCATGGTGCGCTCCACCGACGGGTTCAACCCGAGATGATTCACGATGTCGTAATCCAGCCCCGGCGCATAGAGCCCCGTACACGACGTCACGATCACGTGCGTCACCTGCCTGCGCTCCTCCGGCGTCAATCCGAGCTTGTTCAGCGCGCATACTGCCAGTTGCGGCGCAAACTTCTCAAACGCCTGCATGCGCCTCGCGGTATTCGGAAACATCCCTGTCGCATACAGGTCCTCCGAGTCGCGCCACTTCCCGTTCTCGGTTGCAATGGGTTGCAGAAACGAGTAGCGGTGCTCAATCGCCGACATCCGCACCATTCGCCGAAACAGCGACCGCGTCGTGCCCTCCGGCAACATGCCTTCCGCAAAGTCGATGAATGGCCGATGAACGTCGTGCGTCGGCACCGATGTCGCGACCCGGTTGATGTAGGCGATTGTCACATTCTCCTCGTTGCGAATAGGAAAGCTGCCTTAGAGATTCTTAGATGCACGAGGGGCCGATTGTGTCATCCAAATGCAATTCTGATCTCAGCGGATCATCAGGCAATCGGAACCGTGTTCTGCGCGTAAATATTGGCCTGGAAATTGCGGCCGGCTCCAGGGGAAGCACACGCAGCCATCAGGGAGTTTAATTTACCACGAAACTGGGTGCCCCATCCTAGCCGCATTTTTTGCCGCAAAGATGGGAAAGCAACAGACTCAAGTCGCTTCTGTTTTGGGGGTTTTCACCCGCGCTTGCGCAACTCGTGCTCCACCACCCGCATCATCTCCGACTCGGGAGCCGGCTTGCCCGTCCAGATCTCGAACTGACGCGCGCCCTGCTGCACAAACATCTCGAGCCCGCTGATGGTGTGGATGCCGCGCGACTTCGCCAGCTTCAGCAGCGGCGTTTCCAGCGGGTTGTAGACCAGGTCGAAAACCAGCGCCACATTCAGCTCGTTCTCCGCGATCGGCAGCGCCTGCTTCGTGCCCGCCATGCCGCAGGGGGTGGCATTGATCATCACGTCGAACTTCTGCTTGGCCAGCAACTCGTGTTTCAGCGACCTGGCCTTTGCCTGCCGCGCAAGCGCCACCGCGTGCTCGTGGGTGCGGTTCACCACCAACACCTCCGCGCCCTGCTCCACCAGCCCGAACACCGCTGCCCGTGCCGCGCCTCCCGCGCCCAGTACCACCACCCGCGCGCCCTTCAGCCGCAGCCTGCGCTCCAGTGGCCGCACCACCCCGGCTACATCCGTATTGAAGCCGTAGAGCTTCCCGTCCGCGCCCATGCGCAGCGTATTGCAGGCGCCGATCCGCGCCGTCAGCGGATCCATGTTCGCCAGGTGCGGCAGCACCTCCGTCTTCAGCGGCATGGTCACGGCGCAACCCGCCAGCGGCAGTTCCAGCGCCAGCGTCAGCAGGTCCTGCACTGACCGCGTCTTCAGAGGCAGCAGCACTGCATTCACAATCTCGCGTCGGAACGCCGTATTGTGCAGCAGCGGCGAAAGCGAGTGGCTGATCGGGTTCCCCGCCACTCCGAACACCCGTGTTGCCTGGTCCAGATGCTCCAGCCGGTAAAGGTCGCGCAGGGTCGCCGCCGACACCTGTCCAGGTGCCGTCTCCGATCCCTCCGAATACGAGGCGAACGTAAACGCCGCACCTGCCCTCGGCCCCAGCACGCGGCTCACCAGGCCCTCTTCACCCATGGCAATGCCCACCACGTGCGACGCCAGCGACCGGTCCTCGATCAGCCGCAGCACCGCCAGGTTGTCCACGAGGGTCCGCGCCGTCGAGACTACCTTCACGTAATCCGGCTTGAACGCCTCGATCCGGTCCGTTGCCTGCTCCAGCCCCTTGGTCCGGCTAAAGTCATGAAAACTCACCAGCAGGGCCGCGCCGCAGCTCCGCAGCTTGGTCAACTGCGCAGCCCTGGCCTCCTCGGCCGACTCCACTTCCAGGTCGAGAATCTGGCAGCCTGCCTGGGCCGCCTTCATCAGGATCTCGAGTTCCGCCGCCAGCGGCCCGTCAAACTCCCCGCCGTGCGCCTTCCGCCGGCAGGTTGCGATCGCCGTCACGTCCCGGTGCTCGGCAAGGAACTGCTTCACATACGCGGGCGCATTGGCCGGTTTGGCCAGTGAGTCCAGCCTCAACTCAACGAATTTGAACTGTTTGACCGCCTCTTCCGCTCGGTCAAACAGCTCCGCCGGCGCACTGCCCCGAATCGCCACGCACATCTTCCCCAGCCGCAGCCTTGGAGCAGCGGGGGGCGGGACCTGTGCCGGGGCTGGAGCGACAGCGTGCGTCATATCCCTTCGATTGACGCATCTTAGATGCCTGAGGTTTCGTATGCAACAGGAAGATAAGCTCTTTCGTAACCTTGCCGCCGACCCAACAGAATGGCCTTCAGCCGTTTCGCAGACCGGCGAGTCTGAATTGGGCGGCAAGGATTTGCACCACCCGCAGTGCAGTGCACCTCTTGGTAGTGCAGTCTTCGCCTGCTTGGTTGATAATAAATGGTTGAAAAATATGAACATCTCCTAAAAACAGGCGAAGATAGAGAGAAGAAATGAGTTTTTAATTCTTTGGAAACCTCAGATGTCTCGGAGACTCCACTGGCCACCCCGTGAAACCCGCAGCGCTCCTCCCTCCCCGATGTGGCAACCTAGAACTGGAGGTTGTTTCCCTCATGTCTGTTGAAACTGTCGCCGCCGCCGCCCACGTCACCACCGATATTCACGCCTGGGAAGCAGGCGGAGCGGCCTCTTCTGAAGCTCTCAGCTCCTGGGTCGGCGCACGGCTCGCAGCGCACGACGCCGCCATCGCCGCGCTGCTCGCGGTCGAAGGCCCGCGCACCATCGAAAACACCCTGCGTCTCTACGACACCGCAATCGAGCAGCTTAGTCTCGCCGGCGCACAGGCGGGCGTGCTCAACTCCGTCGCCGCCGAAAAAGCCGTTCGCGACCAGGCGCAGATGGAAGCCCAGCGTGTCGCCATGGCCGGCAGCGCTCTCAGCCTCAATCGTGGCGTCTACGATGCGCTTGTCGCCATGAGTCTCGACGGCGCCAGTCCGGCGACGTGCCACTTCGTCGAGCGCACGCTCCTTGGCTACCGCCTCGCCGGCGTCGACAAGGACCAGGCCACCCGCGATCGCCTGCAAGCGCTGCACGAGAAAGCCACCAAGCATTCGCTTGAGTTCAGCCGCAACATCCAGGAAGGCGCCAAAACCATCGTGGTCAGCCAATCCGAACTTGACGGTCTGCCGCCCGACTACCTCGGCCGCCACCAACCCGATGCACGCGGGCAGATCACGCTCTCCACCGATCAGCCCGACATGCAGCCGGTCATGACCTTCGCATCAAATCCCGATCTGCGCCGGCGCATGTTCATCGCCTACAACACGCGCGCCTATCCTGAGAACAAGCAGATCCTGCTCGACCTGCTCGCCACGCGCCAGGAGATCGCCTCCATCCTCGGCTTCCGCAGTTGGGCCGACCTCGCCACCGCCGACCAGATGATGGGCTCCGCCGCCAACGTGCGCAAGTTCCTCGCCCGCCTCGAAGAAGCCAGCCGCGAAGGTGCCATCCGCGAGCACGAACTGGTGCTCGAGTTCGCGCGCACCCGCCAGCCCGGGCTGACGGCTATCGACATCACCAGCCGCGGCTACTGGTACGAGCAGTTCCGCCGCTCCGCCTTCAACTTCGACTCGCAATCCGTCCGCCCCTACTTCCCCTACAAAAAAGTCGAGGCCGGCGTGCTGGAAACCGCGGCAAAGCTCTTCAAGATCGAGTTCCGCTGCTCCGATGTTCTGGCTTGGGATCCCGCGGTCAGCGTCTACGACGTCATTGAAGATGGGAGCCAGGTTGGACGCTTCTACCTCGACATGCATCCGCGCGAAGGCAAGGACAAGTGGTTCTCTGCCGCGCCCGTCGTCACCGGCGTCCAACGCCGCTACATGCCCGAGGCCGCGCTCATCTGCAATTTTCCCGGCGGGGAACCCGATGATCCAGGGTTGTTGCAGTACAGCGACGTCGTCACCTTCTTCCACGAGTTCGGCCACCTGATGCACGCCATTCTCGGCGGTCAAACCGAATGGTCCGGCGTCTCCGGCTTCGCCACCGAAGGCGACTTCATCGAAGTGCCCTCGCAGATGCTCGAAGAGTTCTTCCGCGACGAAAGGATCCTGCAGAACTTCGCGAAGCACTACGAAACCGGCGCTACGCTTCCCACAGAACTAATCCAAACGATGAAACGAGCGGGCTCGTTCGGCCGCGCCGACTGGGTAAGGACGCAGCTTTACTACACAACGCTCTCACTGGATCTGCACGACCAGGACTCCGCCTCGGTCGACTTCGACGAGATCACGAAGCGCCTCTACACCTCGCTCGTCCCGTGGACATGGCTCGAAGGCAACCGCATGTACACGAGCTTCGGCCACCTCACCGGCTACTCGTCCAACTACTACACCTACGCCTTCGACAAGGTGATCGCGCTCGACTTCTTCGGCCAGTTCGATCCTGCCGATTTGCTCGGCTGCGATGCCGGCGCTCGCTACCGGAAACTAGTTCTGGAACAGGGCGGCTCCAGGCCCGGCCGCCAGATGGTGCGCGACTTCCTAGGCCGCGACGAAGAGTTTTCCGCGTTCTCGAAGTGGCTCAACGAGGAATTCGACAGCCAGCTCATTAGTGCCACGGCGTAAGATCGACTCGCTAAAAGTCGCGCCCTGGAAAAAGACCGATTCATGCAAGCAGTTCGAGAACTGAGATCGGAAAGCTGACCACTCTGTCAACGTCTGCTTACGCGCCGATGAGCGCGGGACGCTGCATCGCCGCAACCGTCAGCTGCTCATCTTGCGGCTCGTTCGCGGTCACCGGCACCTGCACCATCGACCAGGTGGATCGATCCTTCATCAGTTTCGCCACCAGCGCTGTATGCATGGCATGACCGGCGCGCTCCGCAACCACGTGGCCCTCGATGCGGCGGCCGGCCAGCGCCAGGTCACCGATGAGGTCCAACACCTTGTGACGCACGTACTCATCGCTGAAACGCAGCGGCCCGTTCTCAGGGCCCTTCGGCGAGAGCACGATCGCGTTTTCGGGGCTTGCCCCGCGAATCAGGCCCATATCGCGCAGCTTCTTCTCGTCGGCCTTGTAGCCGAAGGTGCGTGCCGGAGCGATGAAGGTGCCGTAGGTTTCCGCCGCGAGATCGATGCTGGTCTTTTGACGGCCAATGGGAGCAGGGAAGTCGATGGTGTACTGGATGCGGTAGCCGGACCCGGGGTAGAGGCCGATGAACTTGTCGCCCTCGCGCACCTCGACCGGCCGCAGCACCTTGATCGCCTCGCGCTTTCGGCGCTGAATCTTGATCCCCGCCTCGCGGTAGGCTTCCACGTAGGGCAACGCGCTTCCATCGAGGATGGGCAGCTCGAGGTTGTCGAGCTCCACGATGACGTTGTCGATGCCCATCCCGATGAGCGAGCTGAGCAGGTGCTCGGTGGTTGAAATCAGCACGCCCTGGCGCATTAAGCTCGTCGCGTAGCTCACCTTGGCGACATTCCGGCCTGTCGCGGGAATTTCAAAATTGTCGAGATCGGTGCGGCGAAACACAATGCCCGAACCGGCCGGCGCCGGCAACAGCCGCATGGTGACGGGGGCGCCCGAGTGCAGTCCTATGCCTGTGAACTCCAGGGGAGCTGCAATCGTCTGCTCCAGATGCGCGGAATGAGCCAAGCAACAAACTCCGAATTACTGCTACTTCAACGACCTGTGAATCGTAACCGTAAGATTAGACGACGAATAAAAAAACGCAGTGTGGCAAATTTGCAACACTGCGCTCAAAACGCAAAGCGATTCTCGGGCCAGCTCATACAAACTATTGCCAAATCAGCGCGATAACCCAGACACTCCGAAGTAACCTGCTTGCAACAGAATCCTCAGCCTGGTATCGCCGGAATCAACGCCCGGTGCTGACGGTTTTCGCCGGGATTTCGCTCTCTGATTGCTTTCGCGTGATCCTATCGCTGCTGCGCTCCGACCGGACCGCAGCCCGGCTCCCGTTAGGCGGTCTCCATCGCTTGCAGAACGGCATCGGCAAATTGCGTTGTGCCGCAGCGGCCGCCCACATCGCGCGTCAGGCACTTGCGTTCGCTGTAGACAGTTTCGAGGGCCTTCTGCACCTTGTTGGCGGCGGCCTCTTCGTCGAGGTGACGGAGCATCAGGATCGCCGACTGGAGCAGCGCCGTGGGATTGGCCAGGTCCTTGCCGGCGATGTCGGGCGCGGAGCCGTGCACGGCTTCGAAGATGGCGCACTCCGCGCCGAGGTTCGCGCCGGGCACCAGACCGAGGCCGCCGACAAACGCCGCGCAGAGATCGCTGACGATGTCGCCGTAGAGGTTCTCCAGCAGCAGCGTGTCGTACTGGTAGGGGTTCATGACGAGCTGCATGCAGGTGTTGTCGATGATGTGCTCGCCATAGAAAATCTCAGGAAACTGCTCGGAGACTTTGCGGGCGCAGCGCAGGAAAAGGCCGTCCGACAGCTTCATGATATTGGCCTTGTGAATCGAGTGGATCTTTTTGCGGCCATTCTTGCGCGCGTATTCAAATGCAAACTTCGCGATGCGGGTCGAGCCCTTCTCGGTGATGACCTTGATACTCTCCACGACGCCGGGTACCACCTCGTGCTCCAGGCCGACGTATTCGCCCTCGGTGTTTTCGCGCACGATGATGAGATCGACGCCGGGCCACTTGGACTCAAGGCCGGGCAGATTCCGGATCGGGCGGAAATTGGCGAAGAGATCGAATTGCTTGCGCAGCGTGACGTTGATGCTCTTGAATCCGCCTCCGATGGGGGTCGTGACCGGCCCCTTGAGCGCGACCTTGTTGCGCGCAATCGAATCGCTGAGGTCGGCGGGAATGTATTCGCCGAATATCTCAAAAGCCTCGGCGCCCGCGGCAAAGCGCTCCCACTCCCACTTCACTCCTGTTGCCTCAAGAATGCGAACGACGGCCTGCGTCACTTCCGGGCCGATGCCGTCCCCGGGAATCAGCGTAACTTTGTGTGTTTTCGATTCAGACATGATTATGCCTCTAGCCTTTAGCTTCCGGCTTCCAGCTTATCTTGTGCCGGCGCGAACCACCCGGGCTTCGACTGGAACTATCGCAAGTACCCCACAAGAGCCCAGCAGAATCCCTCTAGAGGGAACCTCCAAGATGCGGTCTATTTTTTCGGTTTGCCGGTTCGATGGCTTTCGAGCAGGTCTTCGAGCTCTTCCTTGAATTCGCGGACGTCCTTGAAGTCGCGGTAGACCGAGGCGAACCGGATGTAGGCCACCGTGTCCAGGCCCTTCAGGTGCTGCATGATCAGTTCGCCGATCTCGGAGGTGGTGCGTTCGCGTTCCGGCGCGTCCATCAGATAGCTTTCGGTGGCATCGACGACTTTTTCCAATTGGGTCGAAGAGACCGGGCGCTTTTCGCAGGCGCGCAGCAGGCCGCTCAGCACCTTCTGGCGATCGAAGCGCTCGCGCCGGCCGTCTTTCTTGACGACCATGTAGGGAATTTCATCGATGCGCTCGTAGGTAGTGAAGCGGCGATTGCACTTCTCGCACTCTCGGCGGCGCCGGATTGAGTCGGCCTCTTTGCTTTCGCGCGAGTCGACCACGCGATCTTGAAGAAATCCGCAGTAGGGGCACTTCATGCTAGGGCCGATTCTAAATCAAAGGTTAGTAGTCAGTGTCTCGGGCAGAGCATTTGCATGATTGAGCTGATCCCGCGGTAGCGGAGGTTTTGAAAGGGCACGGCTTCAGCCGTGCCGTCAATGGCGCAGGTTCAATGAGGGTTCTAACCCCTGAGGGTCTCTCTGCAACGGCACTCCCTCAGCGGCTAAAGCCGTGTCCGCATTTGGCGTTTCTCCGGCACGGCTGAAGCCGTGCCCTTTCAAAACAACGAGTTTCCGCTTTCATGCAATCGGCAGGGGGCTTTCAATTGGGTTAGAAACTCAGAGATCGCGTTGACCACCGTTTGCTGCTCGTCATCGCGCAACTCGGGGAAGATGGGTAGAGCGAGGACTTCGCGCGCGGCGCGTTCGGCTTCAGGGAAATCGCCCTCAACATAACCGAGGTCCTTCAGAGCCGCCTGTGTGTGAAGCGGAACGGGATAGTAGATCTCCGAGCCGATCTTGCGCGAGGTCAGGAATTCGCGCAGTGCATCGCGGCGAGCGCAGCGGATGACGTACTGGTGCCAGACATGGCGGGCGCCGGGGACTTCGCGCGGCAGAACAACGCCGTTGGCCGGATAGGGTCCGGGCTCGGCGATTCCGACAGAGTTGAAGAGCGAGTGGTAGCGCTCGGCAATCCTGCGGCGCTCATCGTTCCAGCCGGCGATGTACTTGAGCTTGACCTCGAGGATTGCGGCCTGGAATCCATCGAGGCGCGTATTCCAGCCCACCTCGTCGTGGTAATAGCGGAGGCGCATTCCGTGCTGCCGCAGCATGCGGGCGCGCTCGGCGATCTCGTCATTGTTGGTCGTTACCATGCCTGCGTCGCCGGCGGCGCTGAGATTCTTTGTGGGGTAGAAGCTGAAAGCCGCGGCATCGCCCAGTCCGCCTGCCGGTCTGCCGTTCCACATGGCGCCCCAGGCCTGGGCGGCGTCTTCTATGAGCTTCAGCCCATGATCGTGTCCGAAGCCGGAGAAGGCATCCCAATCCGCGCATTGCCCGTAGAGGTGGACGGGCAGGATGGCCCGAATTGGGGTTGGCTGGTTCGCCTTCAGGATGGCCTGAACGGCATTCGGGTCGAGGTTGAAGGTGGCGGGGTCGATATCGGCCAGTACCGGCTTTGCCCCTGCCCGCAGGATGCAACTCACCGATGCAAAGAAGCTGAAGGGCGTGGTAACCACGGCATCGCCGGCTCCAATGCCCGCGGCCGCCAGCGCCAGCCATAGGGCATCCGTACCGGAAGAGCAACCGATTGCGTGCCTTACGCCCAGATGTCCGACGGCGGCGCGCTCAAATGAGGCAACCTGCTCGCCAAGAATGAACTGCTGCGTCTCTAGGACATGCTGAAGCGCCCCGAGCAGTTCCAGCTGCATGGGTTCGTACTGGCGTTTGAGATCCAGCATCGGCACCGGACCTGCGGTTTTTGGTTGGATTGCCGCGGATTCTGCTGGGTTTGGCACACACCATGGTAGCAGTCAGCACACGTTAGCCGTCTTAGTTGCAGGGAGGGTGACAGGACGCCGGGAAGTAAATAGTTGAAAAAGGTTCGTGAACCGCTATATCGTTGTCACATTGCGGGAATAGGCGGCTTCGGGGTTTCCGTTGCCGTCCTCGCCGATTTGTCTTTTGTCTCATCACACGGGCGCAGCAAGTTTGCACCAGAATCCTCACTAAAGAAGCAGGAGATCGGCATATGGAGAACAAGCCGGCACAAAACATTCAGGACACTTTCCTGAACACTGTTCGCAAAGACAAGACCCCCATTACGATTTATCTGGTCAGCGGCGTGAAGCTAACCGGAAAGATCCGCTCCTTCGACAAGTACTCGGTTCTGTTGGAGAACAACAGTCAGGAGCAGTTGATTTTCAAACACGCCATTTCGACCGTAGTGAGCAACCGGAGCGTGATGCACGCGGAGCATCGTCCCGCGCTGGCAGGGATGGGACCGGCTGCAGTACCGGCACCGGCGCCACCGGCGGCGAATGTGGAACAGCGGTAGACCTGGAGCGCCCTTAATTGGCTGTTGAAGGCGGCACCGGGGCAGGGATCAAGGCCGAGGCTCTCCAATGACCGACACGGGACGTTGGGGCGCACAAGCCGAGCGTGCGGTTCTCGTTGGCGTTGACCTGACGGGAAATGTGCGTAAGAGTCGCCCCGCTCTCGATGGTGCGCGCCGGGCGGCCACGCGCCCAGCCGATACAAGCGAAAACTCCGTCGACCTGGATGGCCAGGCGCAGGGCACACGTGCGACTGCCCCGGATTCTTCCGGAATGGACGCGGATGAAGCCCTCGCCGAGTTCCGCGAACTGGTGCGGAGCGCGGGAGGCGAAGTCGCCGCAGAGCTGATGCAGCGGCGTTCACGGCCCGATCCGGCCACGCTGATCGGCCAGGGCAAGGTGGAGGAGATCGCCGGTGTGGCGGCTTCAACCAATGCCGACCTGGTCCTCTTCGATCACGACCTGAGCCCGACGCAGTTGCGCAACCTTGAAGCCGCGCTGCCGTGCCGCGTTCTCGATCGAACCCAGCTCATTCTCGACATCTTTGCCCGGCATGCGCGAACGCGCGAGGGCCAGTTGCAGGTGGAACTGGCGCAGCTCGACTACATGCTCCCGCGGCTGACGGGCCGAGGCAAAGCCATGTCGCAGCTAGGCGGCGGCATCGGAACCCGCGGACCCGGCGAAACGCAGCTCGAAACCGATCGACGGAGGATTCAGCGGCGCATCGATCAGTTGAAGATCGACCTGGAAGCAGTGAGGCGCACGCGGCGCCAGCAGCGGCAGAGGCGAGAGGCTGTGCCCGTACCGACTGTGGCGCTGGTGGGCTACACCAATGCCGGCAAGAGCACCCTGTTCAACCAGCTGACCGGCGCGAATGTGCTCCAGTCGGCGCGGATGTTTGCCACGCTCGATCCCAAGCTGCGCGCGGTCGAGTTGCCCAGCAGGCGCCGTGTGCTGCTGAGCGACACGGTCGGATTCATTCGCAACCTGCCGCACACGCTGGTGACCAGCTTTCGCGCCACGCTCGAAGAAGTGGAGCAGGCCGAGATCCTGCTGCACGTGCGCGACGCCTCATCCAGCTACGGCGCGGAGCAGAAGGCGCAGGTGGAAAAGGTGCTGGGCGAGCTCGACGCGCTGAGCAAGCCGCGCATCGAGGTGCTCAACAAGATCGACCTGCTCGACGCGCACGAGCGCGAGGGCCTCGCCGCGCGCGAGCAGCCTCATCACGGCGAGGTGATGGTCTCGGCGCAGACGGGCGAAAGCATGGATGCGCTTCTCGCGGCCATCGACCGGGCGCTGTATACCGATCCGGTGATCGAAGCCGAGTTTCGCGTTCCGCAGAGCGATGGAGCGGCGCTGGCGATGATCGAGGCTGGAATGGTGGTGCACTCGCGCGCGTACGAAGGAAATCTTGTGCGGCTTGCGGCCAGCGGGCCGGCGTCGCTGGTTGGGCGGCTCCGCAAATACCGGCTGCGCGATGAGGCGACAGTCGAGATACGATGAACGCGCGTAAGAGCAGCCTCCGCATCAGCCGCCGCGACGCGATCAGGATCATGTCGGCTGCGGGATGCGCATTGGCCACGGGATGCGGCGGCGGAGGCGGCTCCAGCACCCAGCCGCCGCCCGCTATCCCCGCGTGGCCTCCCAATCTGCCGGTTGGCACTTTCAATCCGACGGCGGCGGACCTGAGCTTCCTCGACGATCTCGAGAGGCAGGCGTGCCTGTTCTTCTGGGAGCAGGCGGGCGCGGCGAATGGCCAGATTCTCGATCGCGCGGCAAACAACCTGAACGGCGCGATGGATCCGCGCGCGACGTCGAGCATCGCGTCGACCGGCTTCGGGCTTGCGGCATTGTGCATCGCCGACAGCCGTGGTTACCAGCCTCATGCCGATATTCTCCGGCGCGTGCAGACCACGCTCAACTTCCATCTGAACCAGATGCCGGAAGAGAACGGCTTCTTCTATCACTTCAACGACGTGAACACGGGACAGCCGATGAGTGGGTCGGAGGTGTCGTCGATCGACACGGCGATCCTGCTGTGCGGCATTCTTGCGGCGCGCGCTTACTTCGCCGATGCGCAGGTGACGTCGCTGGCCACGCAGATCTACGAGCGCGTGAACTGGCCGTGGATGTTGAACGGCGGAAGCACGTTCGCGCAGGCGTGGCTGCCGGGCAGCGGATTCGAGTCGGGCCGCTATGACACCTATTGCGAACTGATGATGCTTTACCTGCTGGCGATCGGATCGCCGACGTATCCGGTTGCTGCATCGTACTGGAACAACTTTGCGCGGCCGATGATTCAGTACGAAGGCTACGACTACATCAGCGGCAACAGCGATCCGCTGTTTACACACCAATACTCGCACGCGTTTTTCGATTTTCGTTCGAAGAGCGATGTGTATGCGAACTACTTCAACAACTCGATCGCGGCCACGCAGGCGCATGAGACGTTCTGCCTGGCGTATCCGTCGGTCGAGAACGCGTGGTTCACGGAGCAGTATTGGGGCATTTCGTCGTCGGACTACTCCGGCGGCTATACGGCATGGGGCGGGCCGCCGGCGTTCGGACCGATCGATGGGAGCGTGGTTCCGTGCGCAGCGGCTGGGTCGCTGGTATTTCTGCCCAACCAGTGCCTGTCGATGCTGGAGGCGCTGCGGGCAAACTACGGCGCGAAGGCGTGGGGCAGATACGGATTCGTCGATGCGATTCATCCGTCGGCGAGCTGGTATGACGCGGACGTGCTTGGGATCGATCTCGGCATCTCCGTGCTGATGGCGGAGAACCTGCGCACGCAGCTTATCTGGAACACATTTATGAGCAATCCCGAGTGCGCACAGGCGATGCAACTGGTCGGCTTCAAGAGCCAGGGCTGATAGCGGTTGTCGCAGAAGCTTTCAGCCATTCGCTCAAGCTTTAGCATGAAAGAAGGCGAGAGCATTTCGGCAGTGCAAGATTCGTGAGTGCTTCTTTGTCGAAGAGGAGATTCGATGAGCCAGCGGCCAGCCGATGCTCGAAATTCGATCACTACGCTTGCTACGCGCGAGGTCTATCGCAACCAGTGGCTGCGGCTGCGCGAGGATCGCATTCTGCGGTCGAACGGCAAGGAGGGCATCTACAGCGTGGTCGACAAGCACGACTGCGCGATCATTCTGCCCATCGAGGACGGGCGCGTCTGGCTCGTGGAGCAGTTCCGGTACACGATACAGGAGCGGGCGCTGGAGCTGCCGCAGGGCGGATGGGAGACGGAGATCGACGATCCCGAGGCACTGGCGCGCGGCGAACTGAAGGAAGAGACCGGATTGCATGCGGCGGAGATGACGTATCTCGGTTTCCTGTGGATCGCGTACGGTTTTTCCCGGCAGAAGCAGCACGTGTTTCTCGCAACGGGGCTGACAATGCAGGAGCGCGATCCGGACGACGAGGAGCACGACCTGGTGATCCACACCAGGCCGCTCGAGGAATTCGAGCAGATGATGTTAGATGGCACGATCCGCGACGCGTCGACGATTGCGGCGTGGGGGTTGTACTTGAGCTGGCAGCGACGCAGGGAAGTAGGGACATAGAGTTCTAAAATCGTCCTCTAGCGTCCTGAGTGAACGTCCAGTTCCACCGGGACACTCTTCTCGATGGTGTCGAGGATGTTGCCCCTACCTTTGGTGTAAGGCGTTCGGTCAATGTTTGGCCTCGTTGCGTCCTGACTGAATTACGGCCGCTCGGAGATCGGGATGTACGGCGAAGGATAAACGGGGCCGATGTATTCGGCGCGGGGGCGGATGAGGCGGTTGTCGTCGAGTTGTTCGATGACGTGCGCGGCCCAGCCGGAGATGCGGCTGACGGCGAAGATCGGCGTGTAGAGGTCGATGTCGATGCCCAGCGTTGCGTATGTGGACGCGGAGTAGAAGTCGACGTTGGCGTTGAGCTTCTTGTCCATGTTGATGTAGAGCTCAATGGCGCGGGACATCTCGAACCACTTGGGCCGGCCGGCATCTTTGCCGAGTTGCTCTGACATGCGGCGGAGGTGCGTGGCGCGCGGGTCCTCGGTCTTGTAGACGCGGTGGCCGAAGCCGGAGATCTTCTGCTTGGCGGCGAGCATGTTTTTCACATACTCGACGGGATCGGCGCCGGCCTTGTCGATGGTCAGGAGCAGGCGCATGACGCCCTCGTTTGCTCCGCCGTGGAGCGGGCCCTTGAGCGCGCCGATGGCGCCGGTAATGGCCGAGTGAATGTCAGACAGCGTGGCGGCGATAACACGGGCGGCGAAGGTGGAGGCGTTGAACTCGTGGTCGGCGTGGAGGATGAGAGCGATATCGAGGGTGCGTGTGGCCGTTTCAGAAGGCATGACGCCGTTGAGCATCCAGAGGAAGTTGCCGGCGTGGGAGAGGGAGCGATCGGGGGGAACGATGTCGAGGCCCTTGCGGATGCGGTCGTAGATCGCGACGATCATGGCGATCTGGGCGGTGAGTTTGTAGGCCTTGCGGACGTTGGCGTCGTGGCTGTTGTCCTTTTCGTCGGCATCGTAGAAGCTGAGCGCCGACACCGCAGTTCGCAGCACCTCCATCGGGGTGGCGGCGGTCGGGAATGTCTTCAGCATCTCGATGATGCGCTGGTCGAGCGAGCGGGCGAGGGCCAGTTGCGAGGAGAATTCGCGCAGTGCGAGTTCGCTGGGGAGTCTGCCGTTCCAGAGCAGGTAGGTGGTTTCTTCGAAGGATGACTTTTCGGCCAGTTCGTGAATATCGATGCCGCGATAGGCCAGCACGCCGGCATCACCATCGATAAAGCAGACGCCGGAGTTGGCGGCGACAATTCCTTCAAGACCCTTACCAGCGACAGCAGTAGACATGGCCTTTGAAACTCCCCTCTCTGGGTGGTTCGATGCGGTGCGTTTCCTTGATTCGCACGGTCCCTAAGCGAGGCCCGGCGAAAAGAGCGGTGATGCTCTTTTATAAATGAGCGATTCGACGGTTGTCACGAGAGAGCAGGTCGGAGGAGCTTGGCCGGCGTGAAAAAGCCAACTCCGGAGGGCTGGCTGTTCCAACCGGAGCGGTCTGAATCTGATGAAGAGCGGAATGCTTCCTTGGGGAAGCCGGTGAATCAGACTTTGACCAGCACTCCCCTCCGGAGACTCGAACACGCGGCGCGAGACCGGCAGGAGCGGAAAGTAACGGTGCCGGCGATGCAATTTCGCATAACCGGTGGGATTCTTCTATATTCTCTGTAGTCTTCCGGGGGCCTTTGAATCCCGCGTGAAAGTTCGCGTGGGATTCAACAGCATTCTGGCCATACGGAGAACAGAGCGTTTGCGCCTTGGTTGCGAGTGGGCAGCGGACAGAGTCTCGGCTGGATGAGACCTGCGCCGGGTAAATGCGATGAGCGGTCTCCAGGAAGGCTGCTCCAGAGGAGATGGGACAAATGAGCGACGAGAGAAACCCTGTTGAGACAGCGCCGGCGTATAGCGGCGCATTGCTGGGCGCGATTGCGGTTGCCGTGCTGGCGGCCCTGGGTGGGCTGGTGTGGAGCTATACGCTGAGCAGCCGCATCGCCCGGCAGGAGACGGCGCTAGCCGAGGCGAACCAGCAGAACGCGAAGCTCGAGGCGGAGTTGCGCGAGACCAATGCGCGGCTGCACGTGGCTACCGATGAGCTGGGCAAAAGCGTGGGTCTGACGCAGAAGCAGATGGACGAGCGCGCGCAGACGATCCTCGCGCGTGAGCAGGCCGACAGCAAGCGGCTGGAAACGGAGCAGAAGCAGACGGCACAGCAGGTGAGCGCCGTACAAACCGACGTTTCAGGCGTGAAGACAGATGTGGGCGGGGTGAAGACCGATCTGACCAAGACGCAGAGCGACCTGGCGACCGCGGTGAGCCAGTTGCAGTCGATGAAGGGCGACCTGGACAATCACTCCACGCTGATTGCGCGCAATCACGACGAACTGGACGTCCTTAGGCACAAGGGCGACCGGAATTACTACGAATTCACGCTCACCAAGGGACAGAGGAAACCGGTTGGCACAGTGAGCCTGGAGTTGAAGAAGGCTGACCAGAAGAAGAGCCGGTTCACGCTCGAGGTTTTTGCCGACGACAAGCAGTACGACAAGAAGGACCGGAACGTGAACGAGCCGCTCCAGTTCTACGCCGGCAAGGATCCTGCGCTGTACGAAATCGTTGTCAACTCCGTGGGCTCAAAGAACACGGTATCGGGCTACTTGTCGACTCCGAAGAACGCCCCGGCTCCGCCTAACGTTCAGTAACCGAGCCTTTGAGTGTGAGCTTGAGGGCGGCAAGGTACTGGAAGTTGAAGGTGTAGTCGAGGGCCTTGCGCGCGTCCCAATCCGCCTTTTTCATGCGGAATGAGCAGACGAATGTGCCTTCTTTCGTCTCGCCCGGCTTGATGGTGAGGTCGGGCGAGATGGGAGGGGCGTGCCATTGCATCAGGTCCGGGTACGCCTTGAATACGCGTTCATAATCAGTGGGCATGGCAGCGTAGACGGAGTCGACAACACCGTCGGCTTGGGTGGCGTTGGCGAGGATCTGGTGCAGGAAGATGGGCTGCTTGCTCTGGTTGTGCAGACGCACATGGGTGAAGAGCAGGACCTGGTTGATCTCTTCCTTGGGAATCGCGGCGCCGCTGGCATCCCAGCCGGAGGTCTCCGAGTGCATGGGGTGCGCCCAGACATCGAGGATGTCGCCGGTGGCTGCGGGCGGCTTCTCGCCCATGAAGATATAGGCTGCGATGGCAATCGAGACCAGCACCGTGGCGACGACTGTGGCGATGATGACGTGGCTGGTGCCCTTGGTGTAGGACTCGCCGGCAACCTCCCGGGACTCTTGTTGTAGCAGACTCATAGCGTCCTCATATTAGTCCCGCCGCATACGAACAATCCAGAGTGAACGAGGTTGACGGTTGGACGTGCCGGGTTGGTGACTGGGCAGGATCTTCAGGTGCGTGACTGCAGCGCGGCCAGGAATTCGGCGGGCGGCAGGGTATTGAGGACGTCGGTGGCGGTGAGCCAGGCTCGGCGGAGCTGGCGAATGCCATAACGCCAATCGCCGACGACGCGGCTGACGTGAGCGTCGGTGCTGATGACTATCTTGCAGCCGCATTCTTTGGCAAGTCGCAGATCGCGGTCGCTGAGGTCGAGGCGTTCGGGGGCGGCATTGTGCTCGGCGGCTACGCCAAGTTCGGCACAGCGGCGGATGACAGCGGCTGTGTCGAGTTGGTAGGCCTCGCGGCGGAGGAGCAGGCGGCCCGTCGGGTGGCCGAGGATGCGGACGTAAGGGTTCTCGACGGCGCGGATGATGCGGGCGGTCATCTCGTCGCGGGACTGCTCGAAGCGGCTGTGGACGCTGGCAATGACGACGTCCATCTGGGCGAGCACGTCGTCCGAGAGGTCCAGGGCGCCGTCGGCGAGGATGTCGACCTCGATACCGGTAAAGATGCGGATGCGGCCTTCCATCTGCTTGTCGACCTCGCGGATGCGCTGGATGTGCTCGAGCGCTCGTTTGTCGTCGAGGCCGTTGGTCATGGCCAGGTTTTTGGAGTGGTCGGTGATGGCGACGTACTGAAGGCCGCGCTCGATGGCGGCTTCGGCCATCTCGACGATGGAGTTGCGGCCGTCGGTGGCGGTCGTGTGCATGTGCAAGTCGCCCTTGATGTCTGACGGCTCAATCAGCTTCGGGATTCTGCGCTGTGCAGCAGCTTCGATTTCGCCGAGGTTCTCACGCAACTCAGGCGGCATCCAGTCCATCTGGAGTGCGGCATATATCTCCTCCTCCGTTGCACAAGCGACGGGGGACTCATCGTCGAGGCGAGCCAGTGCCCATTCGCTGAGGGTGTACCCCATCTTGAGAGCGCGCTGGCGGAGGGTGACGTTGTGGGCCTTGGAACCGGTAAAGTACTGGAGCGCCGCGCCATAGCAATCCGATGGGAGCAGGCGGACATCGACCTGGAGGCCGTTGGCGAGGTGGAAGCTGACCTTGTTTTCGCCCTTTGCGATCATGTCGTGAATGCCGGGGTAGGCGGCTACGTACTCGACGGCGGCCTCGGTATGCTGGGGGGCGCACGCCGTGCCGGTCACGAGCAGGTCGAGGTCGCCGGCGGTTTCGCGGCCGCGGCGGAGGGAGCCGGCGGGGGTGACTCGCTCGATTCCGTTGAAGGCGAGCAGGTAGGAGGTGAGGCGGTCGGCGGCGTCTTCGGCCTCATCGATGCGGAAGCGGCCGGCGGAGCGCCGGTAATTCTCAATGCCTTTGCGGATCTTCTCGATCTGCTTGGCGCCCATGCGGGGCATCCCATTAAGGCGACCGCCCTCGATGGCTTCGGCGAGCTGGTCGATGCTGCCGATCCGGCCGGCGTCCCAGAGCAGCGCGACGGTCTTGGGACCCATGCCGGGGAGCTTGAGCAGCTCGAGCAAGCCGGCGCCGTACTTTGAGAGGAGCTGGTCGCGGAGAGGCAGGGTGCCCGTGGACACAATGGCCTGGATATTGGCGGCCATGCTTTTGCCGATGCCGGGGATGGCGAGGAGCTGGGCTGTGTCCGGCGAGGCGGCGATAATGTCAACCGTTGTCTGTTCAATGGCTTCTGCGGCGTTGCGATAGCTGCGGACACGAAAGCTGTCGGCGCCGTCGATCTCCATCAGATCGGCAGTCTCGTTGAGCAGAGAGGCCATGATGAGGTTGTCCATCGGGCTGATTCTCCGCGAACAGTATCAGCCATGGAGGCGGGGAAAGACGAGGGGGAGACAAAGCTCGGGGGCGAGTCTGTTGAGGTTTGAATCCGGGGTGGTTTCGGCGCGAGGGTTTCCCGCACCGCCGTATGGCGGTTAGAAAAAAACGCCCCAGAGTTTCCGAACTACTAAGCGGCGTTATGGGTGGCTGTATCTTTCAGCCGGACAACTGAATCCGCCTGGGGACCTTTCTGGCCCTCGACGATGTCGAACTCCACGCCATCGCCCTCTTTCAGAGTCTTGTAACCATCCAACTGGATTGCCGAGTAGTGAACGAAAACATCTGGCCCGTCGTCGCGTCCGATGAATCCGTAGCCCTTGGCGTTGTTGAACCACTTGACCTTGCCTTTGTACTGAGCCACAGGGTTTTGCCTTTCTTGCCACTTGATAGGGTTGATGGGCGCATGAACCGGGGAAGCGCCCACTATCGACTATGACGCGCATTAGGTGACAAAGGTTTATTGAAAGTGACGAGAAGATTCCACAAAATAAGACCGGCCGGGGCGGGTTGCGCGTCGGCCGGTGCGGAAGATATTGAAACAGTTAGGTAAAGGACCTTACGCAGTTTCTATTTCTTTTTCCTGGCGATCTGGCGCGCGTAGAGCAGAACACTGCACAGGGTTTTGCCGTCCTTGATGGCGCCTTTTTCGATCATGTCAACGATGTCCGAAAGCTTGACCAGGCGGAATTCGATGTCCTCGTCATCTTCGGGATGAGCGTCGCCGGCCATAAGCCCTTCGGCAAGAAAGACCTTCATCGATTCGCCCAGGAAGCCGGGGCTGCCGTAGTACTCGACGAGCGGCCTCCACTTTTTTGCGCGGTAGCCGGTTTCTTCTTCGAGTTCGCGCTGGGCGCCGGCGAGGGGATCTTCGCCGGGGTCGAGCTTTCCGGCGGGTAATTCCCAAAGAAACTGCCGGGCGGCGTGGCGATACTGGTACTCCATGACGACCCAGGGATCGCGCTTGTTTTTGGATTTGTCGACGGCGAGGACGACGACGCTGCCGTTGTGGCGGATGATGTCGCGCTCTGCGTGCTTGCCGCCCGGCTCAATGAGCTTGTCGTGGAGTACGCGGAAGAGCGAGCCTTGGAAGACGACCTTGGAACTGATCAATTGCTCGGTATCCTCGGCGACGGCCTTGGCGGATTTGGCTTTCTTGACCTTAGCGGGCTTCTTTGCCATGCGGGAGTGGATCTCCTTGTGAGGACAAATCAGAGTATATGCGGCAGGGACCGTGAATGGTGAACAGTGGGAACAGCGAGCCATTCATTGGCGGGTGCAACGCAGGAACCGGCCGCCTGGACTGGCAGCACTTGTGCATCGAACTTGGGGGGCGTGGCATCCTTAACACAGCCCATTTCTGCCAGAGCCCACTGACCGGGGTTCATGCCAAGCGAAGCTGATCGGAAGGTACGCGTTGCCGAGTTCTGAGTGTTATCCCATCGATGTGGCTCCCGGACTGAGCCGGCTCTTCAGGGACTGCTGCGCCGGAGAGCCGGGAGTTAGGCGTTTCTATTCCTCGCTGCCGCACGAAACGGGGTGGCAAAAGCGATGTCCGGCTCCCGGCCATTGGAATGAAGTTGTCGAAGTGCTGGCCGAACAGAACTGTTCGACTGCGGCGGGAGCGGCGCTTGAGGCCCTAAGGGGCGGCGCGGGGACAGTGGTGACGGGGCAGCAGGTGGGAGTGCTGGGCGGACCGCTGTTTACCGCATTCAAGGCGGCAACGGCGCTTGCCAGGGCGCGGAAGACAACGCAGGCGGGCAATCCGCATGTCGCTGTGTTCTGGCTGGCGACGGAAGACCACGATTTCGCCGAGATCAATCACGTTACATTCCCTTCGCGAAAAGAACTGCGGAAGCTCACCTATGCGAAGGCGCCGGCGGTTCCGGTGCCGGTGGGCGGCGTTGTGCTGGACGAGACGATCGAGCCGCTGATCCATCAAGCCCGGGAGTTGCTGGGCGCGTCGGATGCGATGGATGCGCTGGCGGCGGCCTACAAGCCGGGGCGGACATTCGGGCAGGCGTTCGGGGAGTTTTACGCGAAGGCATTCGCGGCGCAGGGGTTGTTGGTGCTTGATGCGGCGGGGCGCGAGGTGCATCGGCTGGGCGCGCCGGTGCTGCGGGCGGCGATCGAGCGCGCAGATGAGTTGCATGCGGCGCTGCTGGAGCGGAACAAGGCGCTGGAGGCGGCGGGATATCACGCGCAGGTTGCCGTGGCGCCGAATTCGAGCCTGCTGTTTCTGCTGGATGAGCGGACGGGGGCGCGGCTGGCGCTGAAACGTATTCCGGCGAGTGCGGCTGAGCCGAACGATCTGTGGCAGGCCGGGCGGGAGCGGTTCACGACGGCGGATTTGCTGGGTGTGCTTGCTGCCGAGCCGGAGCGGATTTCGCCGGCGGCGCTGCTGCGGCCGGTGTTTCAGGATTATTTGCTGGACACGTCGCTGATTGTGGGCGGGCCGGCGGAGATGGCGTACTTCGCGCAGTCGGCGGTGCTGTACGAGCGCATCCTGGGGCGGGTGACTGCGGCGGAGCCGAGGCTTTCAGCAACGCTGATTGAGCCGGCGATCGGGGAGATGTTGCGGAAGCATGAGCTGGGGCTGGATCGAGTCTTCAAAGAGACCGCGGATTCGCTTGCTCAGTTGCTTGCGGCGCGGGCAATGCCCGTAGAAGCCAAGCGGAGGCTGGCCGCGGCCGGAACGGCTCTGGATGTGGAGTTGGGGCCGCTGCTCGAGTACATGAAGGCGATGGACGCGGGGCTGGGGCGTTCGGCGGAGACTGCGGCGAGCAAGATGCGGTACCAGATGAACCGGCTGAGGCGGCTGGCAGCGAACTTTGAGATGCAGCGCGAAGGCTCGCTGCGGCGGCACGCGGAGGCCATTGAGCGGGTGCTGAATCCCGGCGGCGTGTTGCAGGAGCGCGTGCAAGGGGCGGCGTTCTACTTCGCCCACTATGGCTTTGCACTGGCCGAAACGCTGACGGAACTGGCGGCAGATTCGTGTCCGGGCCATAAAGCGGTGTGGCTGTGAAAAAGCAGCTGTCAGTTATCAGTTGTCGGTTCTCCAACGGTAAGAATTCGTGACTGAAAACGGAAGACTGTGAATTGATTACTGAAAACTACGAACTCGCGCTCGGCGCGAGGGCAGGCTCTTTCGTGGGCGGCCCGGTCAGATCCCAGCCGGCGTGGCCGTGGTAGGTGTCGGCGAATAGCTGGAAGGTGCGGCCGCAGGCGGTGCACTCGAAGTTATGCTCAACCGTATCGGCGGGCCACTCAGGGTTGAAGAGGTCCTTGAGCGGGCAGGTGCTTTCGGCGACGACAAGGACGCCTTCATCGACAAGGCCGAGGAGACGGCGGGCGAGTTCGAGATACTCGCGCGGCTTGTCGATGCTGAGGCCCTGGTGGAACTCGTCACACCTGGGGCAGGACGCCATGGGAGCAGTGTGACACTTTATTCGAGCGTCGGGCGCCGTGCCGAAAGTACTGGGGTAATGGTTCCCAAAAGGCACGATCAGCGGTCAGAGATCAGGGATCAGGGTTCAGGCCCTCGTGTTGGGTGGAGCCGACTGTATAATTCCCCCGAAATGCGGGGAGATGTGGAATGAAGCGGTTCTTGGTTTGGGTGTGGATGGGCCTGGCGGTGTGCGCGCAGGCGCAGACGCAGAATGTTCCGTGTGCGACTCCGGGGGAAGAGAATGCGTTTTTGGGGGTGCAGACGATCCGGCTGTGGCAGGGGACGGCGCCCCAGGCGAAGGGAAGTGCGTGCCAGGATACTCCGACGCTCACGATCTTCGATCCGCAGCCGGGCCATGAGAACGGATCGGCGGTGGTGATCATTCCGGGCGGAGCGTATGTGGGCCTGGCGACGAACCTGGAAGGACGGCAGTTCGCGAACTGGTTTAACGCGCGCGGGTTTCGCGCCTTTGTTCTGCGCTATCGGCTTACGTCGGAAGGGTATGTGCTGCCAGTACCGCTGTTCGATGCCCGCAGAGCGATCCAGACGGTGAGGGCGCGGGCGCGTGACTACCATGTCGATCCGAACCGGATCGTGGTGATTGGATTTTCGGCGGGCGGGCACCTTGCGGCGCTGGCTGCAACACAGGCGGTGGATGGGAATCCGAATGCGGAGGATCCCATCGAGCGGGTGTCGAGCCGGCCGGATTTCCTGGTGTTGGGCTATCCGTGGATCGGTGCGATCTCGAGCGATACATCGCACCTGAGCTATTGCAAGATCTTCAACCTGATGAACCGTTGCGAGGTACTCCGTACCTCTTACTCCCCCGACCTTTTTGTCACGTCCAAGACTCCACCAACATTCTGGTATCACACGGCGGATGACGAGACGGTGCCGGTGGAGCAGGGGCTGCGGTTTTACGAGGCGCTGATCAAGGCGGGCGTACCGGCGGAGGCGCATGTTTTTGCGCATGGTTCGCACGGGTCGGGACTCGGGCGCGGCGACATATCGCTGGATCAGTGGCCCGGGCTGCTGGAGACGTGGCTGCGTGTGCAGGGGCTGCTCACGCCGGCGAAGTGAGCAGGATTTGCTCCGCCCCTTATGGCTTTTTTGGAGGACGTTCCAGCCATGAATGCATTGCGTCACTTTGTTCAGAGTGGAGTTGCCCTGGCTTGTTTGTGCGCCGCGGCTTTTCTTCCACCATGCCAATTCGACGTTACTACCCGTCGGGACACACGATCTACCTGAATGTGGACGCGCTGCACCAGTTGAAAGACGACTTGGCGGCGTTTATCGACAAGGCGACAAAGCAGTAGTAGGACACCGCTCCAGACAAGGAAAAGCGCCAGGGCTGATGGGGTCCTGGCGCTTTTGTTCTGGACTAGTTTTGAGGCTGGGGGGCTGATGCATCGGGAGGAGGAGGCGGTCCGCCTAGGCCTCCGCGGGGGCCGTTGCGCCGCTGGCGCTCCTGCATGGCGTCGAATTTCTGCTTCTGATCGTCGGTCAGGAGCGCCTTGATGCTGTTGTTGGTGCCTTCGGAGATGGTGCGCATCTGTCGGCGGCGGTCCTCGGGTGCGACCGACTGATCCTGAAAGAGAGCCTGCATCTTCTGCTGCCGGTCGACAAGCAAGGGCTTGATCTTGTCCTGCTGGTCAGAAGTGAGGTTGAGTTCGCGGGTGAGACGCTCGAGCTGGCGATTGGGATCCATGCGCATCCCGCGGCCTTCGGGGCCTTGCGGCGGCGGGCCGGCCTGATTCTGATCGGGGGGTGGGGGAGGGTTGTCCTGGGCGAGGGCGGCTGTGGTGCCGAGGGCGAGCAGGCCACCGAGTGCCAAGGTGAAAAGTCTGGTTTGCATAGGTTCGTGAATCCTCCGATTCTCAAAAGGAACCGGCGCCTTGTCGGCGCGGTTCTTCATGACTGTTTCCCTTGCAAATGTGCATGCGTGGGATGCCGTTCACGGAGGTAGACGGGAAACGGCGCTCGGGGATGAGGAGGCGGCTGAGATTTGGGTGGAAATTGTCAGAGAAAAAGAGGCCTGAAACTATGAGGCGGGCTAGCCGGCTTCGGGAGTGGAAGGATTCCCGGAACCGACTGCCCGCTGGACCCTGAACCGGGTCTAGGTGGTATGTTTAGTTTAGGCCTGTTGTGTGGGAAAGCAAGTCATTTTTTGGAACAAAACTCCTCATTCGTGACAGCAGTCACAGGACCCTGCCAAATAGCGCCGTGCAGCGTTGACCGTGAGGGTTTGCCCCTGTTACAAAAAGAAGTTCCACCCGCGACGGAAACACCTGTCTGCTTGAGTTAACTGAATATAAACATGGAAGAAATCGTTCAACAAGTCGGTGCACTTCTCCTGGGCGCAGTCCCCACAATTCTGCTCTTTGTGGTGCTGGTGGCTGCCTACCAGATCCTGGTGCAGGGACCGCTGAACCGGACGCTGGCTGAGCGCCGCGCACGGACCGAGGGAGCGGTGGAGAATGCGCACAAGGCGATTGCGCAGGCTGAGGCCAAGGCAGCCGAGTATGCCGACAAACTGCGCCAGGCCCGTGCCGAGATCTTCAAGATTAGGGAACAGCGGGCCAAGCAGAGGAACGCCGAGCGCGAAGCCGCGCTGGACGCTGCTCGCAAGGCTGCCGGTTCCAAGGTCAGCCAGGCGAAGACGGAGATGGATGCCGAGGCTGAGCACGCGAAGCAGGCGATCCTGGGTTCGGCGGGGGAACTGGCCAATCAGGTGGTTCGAGCGGTGCTTCCGCTGGCTGCCGGGAGTTCCCGTTGAAACAGTATTCGAAGGAATCACGAATTTTTCTCCGGTTTTGCAGCCTGGCTATGCTGGGTGGGCTGACGCTTGCGTCGGTTGCACCTTTATGGGCGGCATCGGACCAGCGGAGTCCGGAGCCATCAGCGCAGCCGGCCGTGACTTCGCCTGCAACCGAATCGGCCAATCAGCCGAAGCCCGAAGCAGCCAAGACCGAGGAGCAGGAGAACGACCAGTACCGGCACACGCCGGTGGTGCAGTCGCTGGCGCGTTTCCTGCATATGGATGTGGAGACGGCGGCGCGGACGTTTGAGATTTTCAATGTCTCCATTGTGGTCCTGGGCATTGTGATTCCGCTGGCGCGGATCGCGCCGCGGCTGCTGCGCAAGCGGTCGGAGAAGATCCGGGCCGACATCGATGCGGCACGCAAGACGACCGAAGATGCGAATTCGCGCATGAGCGCGGTGGAGGCGAAGCTGGCGAGCCTCGACCAGGAGATTGCGAAGTTCCGTGTCGAGGTGGAGCAGCAGATTGCGCAGGACGAGCAGCGTGGCAAGGCGGCCCTGGAAGAGGAGAGCGCAAGGGTTGTGGCATCGGCCGAGCAGGAGATCAGCGTGGCGGCGGCGCAGGCGAAGCGTTCGCTGCGGCACTTTGCGGCTGACTTGGCGATTGAGCAGGCGGTGAAGAAGCTGGTGTTGACTCCGGAGACGGATCGCAAGCTGATTGCCGAGTTTGTGAGCGAGGCGGGCCGCGACGGGATGAACGGCGGAGGTAAGAACTGATGGCCGCGGCATTCGCAGCACGGTATGCGCGCGCGTTTGCCGACGTTGTGACGTCGGCCAAGCTGGACGCAACGGCGCTGGACCGGCAGCTCCATGATTTTCTGGCCACGTGGGATGGCAGCACGGAATTGCGCGAGGTGTTCCTGAACCCGGCGGTGCCGGCGGCGCAAAAGGTTGCGATCCTCGACAAGCTGAACGCGAAGATGGGACTGCAGCGGGAATTGCGCAATCTGCTCGCAGTGCTGATCAACAACGATCGCATCGGCGATGTTCACGAAGTTGCGAAAGCCTGGCTGGCCGAGATGCAGGAGCGGATGGGCATTCGCCAGGCGGAGATTGTGACGGCGCGTGTGTTGAGTGCCCAGGAAAGCGCAGAACTGGTGGCCGGAGTAGGCAAGCTGGCCGGGTCGCGCATCGAGCCGACATTCAAGCTGGATCCGGCGATTATCGGCGGGACAGTGGTACGGGTCGGATCGACCGTGTGGGATGGGTCGGTGCGGGGGCGGCTGGAGAGATTGAAGGAAGCGTTGATTGCCGGCTGAAGCCGGCAACAGGCCTCAGGGTTCAGAGATCAGGGATCACAAGAACTGGACCGCTGAGATTGAAGAGATTGGAATTGGCAAGAAAGAAGTAAGGACTGGGAAAAAGGAGTTCGGCGGTCACGGAGTTCAGCGGTTGCAGATCGGCGTCTTACGCGAGCATCTCGAAGAACTGATCCCTGATTCCTGATCCCTGATCCCTGAGGAAAGAAATGGCTCAGATCAAGGCAGACGAGATTACGCAACTACTTCGCGAGCAGATCGCGAACTACGACTCGAAGGTCCAGGTCGATGAGGTCGGGACGATCACCTCACTGGGCGACGGCATCGCGCGCCTCCACGGACTCGACAAGGTAATGGCGGGCGAATTGCTTGCCTTCCCGCATGGCATTGCAGGCCTCGCTCTCTCGCTGGAAGAGGACTCGGTGGGCGCCGTGATCCTTGGCGACTACACCGAGCTGAAAGAGGGAGAAGAGGTCAAGCGCACCGGCAGGATTCTCAGCGTGCCGGTGGGCGATGCGATGATCGGGCGCGTGGTGAATACGCTCGGCATTCCCATTGACGACAAGGGGCCGATCGCAAGCACTGAGATGTTGCCGGTGGAGCGCCTGGCACCTGGCATCATCGATCGTCAACCGGTGCGCGAGCCGATGGCGACCGGTCTGAAGGCCATCGACGCCATGATTCCAATCGGCCGCGGACAGCGCGAGCTGATCATCGGCGACCGGCAGACGGGCAAGACGGCCGTGCTGCTCGACACCATCATCAACAACGCGAAGAACGACCTGATCTGCATCTACTGCGCGATCGGGCAGAAACGTTCTTCGATTGCGCAGGTGGTGCAGACGCTGACCGAAGCCGGAGCCATGGGACACACGGTGATCGTGGCTGCCTCGGCCTCGGAGCCTGCGCCGATGCTGTATCTTGCGCCCTATGCGGCGTGCGCCATCGGCGAGTACTTCCGCGACAATGGCAAGCACGCGCTGGTCATGTACGACGACTTATCGAAGCATGCACAGGCATACCGCGAGATTTCGCTGTTGCTGCGGCGTCCGCCGGGCCGCGAGGCGTACCCGGGCGACGTGTTTTATCTCCACTCGCGCCTGCTGGAGCGCGCTTCGAAGCTGAGCGACAAGCGCGGCGGCGGATCGCTGACGGCGCTGCCGGTGATTGAGACGCAGGCCGGCGACGTTTCGGCGTACATTCCGACGAACGTCATTTCGATTACAGACGGGCAGATATTTCTCGAGACTGATCTGTTCAACTCCGGCGTGCGTCCGGCAGTGAATGTGGGACTTTCGGTTTCGCGCGTGGGATTCTCGGCGGCCATCAAGGCTGTAAAGCAGGTTGGATCGACGCTGAAGTTGGACCTGGCTCAGTATCGCGAACTGGCGGCATTCGCACAGTTCGGTTCGGACCTCGATCCGCTGACGCAAAAGCAGTTGAACCGCGGCCAACGGCTGACCGAACTGCTGAAGCAGGCGCAGTTCCATCCATTGTCGTGGCAGAAGCAGGTGGTGATCCTGTTCTCGGGCACGCAGGGATACCTGGATGACCTTGAGGTTTCAGACATCCGCGCATTTGAGGACGGGCTCTACAAGTACTTCGACAGCGCGCAGACGGCGCTGATGGACGACCTGACCAAGAAGAAGTCGCTCGATGACGACCTGCGCAACCGCCTGCACGCGGCGCTGAAGGAGTACAAAGCGAACTTCGTAGCGGAGTTGCAGACCGCGAAGGCGTAATGAAGTGAACAGGGCACAGTGGACAGTGAACAGCGCTGACCACTGACCACTGGGAAGACTATGGCAAACGTACTGGATCTACGGCGGCGCATACGCAGCGTGAAGAACACGCGACAGATCACCAAGGCCATGAAGATGGTCTCGGCGGCAAAGCTGCGTCGCGCGCAGGAGCGGGCGCTGGCGGCGCGGCCCTACGCGAAGATGATCACCAGTGTGCTGGAATCGCTGACGCGGCGCGTGGATATTTTTGACGAGGAGACCGGCAACCTGCGTCATCCGCTGTTTGCCACGCGGCCTGAGAAGCGCTTGCTCATCGTGGTGATCAGCGGCGACAAGGGATTTGCGGGCGCGTTTAACGCAAACATCACCAAGACTGCGTTCCAGTTCATCACTGGGAACCCGGACAGGGAAATCGACATCGAGGCGATCGGCCGCAAGGGGCGCGACCTGCTGCGGCGGAAGTTTCCGGTTGCGACCTATAGCGAACAGACGGACGAGAACGGCAACAAGCGCCAGTTGAGAAACGAGCGCAAGGGCAAGGTCGAGATCACGGGCGATCATCCCGGGATGCTGCTGAAGCTCGAAGCAAGCCGCGTGTTCGAACTCGCGCAGAGCATCATCTCGCGCTACGTGCACGAGGAGATCGATGCGGCCTATATCGTCTACAACGAATTCAAGTCGGTGATCGCTCAGCGGCTGGTGGTGGAGCGGCTGTTGCCGCTTCTCAAGATCGGCGCGCCGCAGATTACAGGTGCTGCCGAGCCGACACCGGAAGAGAAGGAACGCGCGGCACACGCGGCTCTGAGCGCGGGCATCACTCTGGAAGAGGCGAGCACCGAAGAGGCCGACGAGGAAGCGAAGAAGTTCGGCACGGCCAATGTGGACTACATCTACGAGCAGCCGGCGGACGAGCTGTTCAACGGGCTGCTGCCGCAGTATGTTGCGGCGATACTGTATCACGCGATGACGGAGTCGGTTGCGGCGGAGCACGCGGCGCGAATGACCGCAATGGATTCGGCGACCAACAATGCGTCAGACATGATCGACTCGTACACGCTGCAGATGAACCGCGTGCGGCAGGCAGCGATTACCAAGGAAATTATCGAAATTGTCAGCGGCGCGGCCGCTGTTTAGCACTGGAAGGCAGAGTTTATGGCAGAAAACATTGGCAAGGTGATTCAGATCTCCGGTCCCGCGGTGGACGTGCAGTTTGAAGAAGCGACGATGCCGCCGATTTACCAGGCACTGCGCGTGACGAGCGACGGCTTCGACGTGCCCACGCCGATCTCGGTGATCCTCGAAGTCCAGCAGCACCTGGGCGAGGGACGCGTGCGCACGGTGGCGATGGAAGCGACCGACGGCATGGTGCGCGGCATGAACGCCATCGACCTCGGCGGCCCCATCCGCATGCCGGTGGGCAAGGAGACGCTAGGCCGCGTGATCAACGTGATCGGCGAGCCGGTGGACGAGCTGGGCCCGATCGGCGCAAAGCTGTTCATGCCCATTCACCGTCCCGCGCCGCTCTTCGACGAGCAGTCCACCCACGAGGAGATGTTCGAGACCGGCATCAAGGTCATCGACCTGATCCAGCCGTTTTTGAAGGGCGGCAAGATCGGCCTGTTTGGCGGCGCGGGCGTGGGCAAAACCGTCGTCATCATGGAACTGATCAACAACGTGGCTAAGAAACACGGCGGCTACTCGGTGTTTGGCGGCGTGGGCGAGCGCACCCGCGAGGGCAACGACCTGTGGCTCGAAATGACCGAGTCCGGCGTCATCAAGCCGGGCGACTTTGCCAACTCGAAGTGCGCGCTGGTGTACGGCCAGATGACCGAGCCGCCAGGAGCGCGCCTGCGGGTGGCCCTGAGCGCCCTCACTGTCGCCGAATACTTCCGCGACGTCGAGGGCGCGGACACGCTGCTCTTCATCGACAACATCTTCCGCTTCACGCAGGCGGGTTCCGAGGTGTCGACGCTGCTGGGCCGCATGCCCTCGGCAGTGGGATACCAGCCGAACCTGGCCACGGAAATGGGCGAACTGCAGGAGCGCATTACATCGACGAGCAAGGGCTCGGTGACGTCGGTGCAGGCCGTGTACGTGCCGGCCGACGACCTGACCGACCCGGCGCCGGCGACCACGTTTGCGCACCTCGACGCGACCACGGTGTTGAGCCGTCCACTGTCGGAGCTGGGCATTTATCCGGCGGTCGATCCGCTGGCATCGACTTCGCGAATTCTTTCAGCGCGCATTGTGGGCGAAGATCACTACAACGTGGCGCAGGGCGTAAAGAAAATCCTGCAGCGCTACAAGGATCTGCAGGACATCATCGCGATTCTGGGCATCGACGAGCTCTCGGAAGAGGACAAGCTGACGGTGGCACGCGCGCGCAAGGTGCAGAAGTTCCTCTCGCAGCCGTTCCACGTGGCCGAACAGTTCACGGGCATTCCGGGCGCGTATGTGAAGATTGCAGACACGGTGCGCAGCTTCAAGGAGATCATCGAGGGCAAGTACGACGATATCCCTGAGCAGGCCTTCTACATGAAGGGCGCAATCGAGGAAGTGCTGGAGACGGCCGAGAAGCTGAAGGCGACGGCGTAGAGACAGTTGTCAGTGGTCAGTTTATTCCGATCCGCTGCCATCTGAATCAACTGAGAACTGACGACTGTGAATTGAGAACTGATTTTATGGCTGACGAAACGAATTCGCTGCGGGTCCGGCTGGTGTCGCCGGAGCGCATTCTGTTTGACACGACTGCGGATGCGGTGGAGCTGCCCTCGAAGAACGGCTACATGGAGGTGCTGTACGGGCACGCTCCGCTGGTGGCCGAGTTGGGCGCGGGCGACGTGCGGCTGCATGGTGGGCACGACGGCGGCGACGAGGTGTACAACGTGTCGTGGGGATTCGTGGAGGTGCTGCCTGACCGCGTAACGATCCTGGCCAACGATGCGCTGAAGCCAGAGGAGATCGATGTGCAGCGGGCACAGCAGCAGCTCGATCGCGGCCAGAAGGAGTGGATGGAGGCCGGCGACAGCGAAGAGAAGTACGCCGAGGCGCTGCATCGCATCTCGGAGGCCGAGGCGAAGCTGGCCACGGCGGAGGAGAAGCAATAGAGATCCCGCACCCGCAGAGCGGAGAAAACAGAAGGCCCTGCTCGAGTGAGCAGGGCCTTCTTGCGTTGGTGCGCCTGGCATGGGCGTACTCTTACGGGTGCAAGTCCCGTCACAAGCTGGAATCCCTCGACTCTGTTAACCTCAACTTCTCGAACCGCCCTATGCGGACCCGCTTGTACGGTGGTGCGGCGGGGGAGACCGGTCACCCGCTCCCCCTATGCCGATCGTGAGAACCCTTTTCGAACCAGGTCCCAGTCATTGCGAGAGCTGGCAATGCCGTGCGCAAGCGAACGTAGTATTGTTACCTGTTGGATATCTACCAAACACCGTAGGAGATGAATCGTGTCGAATCGTTGCCGGATTCTGTTTGCATTGCTTCTCTTCTCGTTGCCCGCATTCGCGCAGGATCGTGCTGCTGAATTGAAGACCGCGTTTGCCCACGCGCAGCATCTGCGCCACGGCATCAATGCGTCTGAATGGTTCGCGCAAACGGGTAACTACTCGCCCGGGCAGACGAGCCGCTACACCGATGACTCGGATATTGCGCTGATGGCGCAGCTTGGCTTTGACAACGTGCGCCTCAGCATCGATGCCGCGCCGCTCACGAGAGGGTTTTTCGGCAAAGACGATTCGGATTTCATCGGCCGCCTCGATCATGCCGTAGACCAGATGCTCGTAAAGGGAATGGCGGTACAGATCGATATTCATCCGGAGAGCGACTACAAGAATCGCGTCAACACGACAGGCGAGGGAGTGGAGCGCTTCGTGATGCTGTGGCGCAAGGTGGCTGCGCACTATGCCGATCGCAATCCCGACCTCATCTTCTTCGAGATCATGAATGAGCCCGAGGAGCGCGATCCGCTGCGCTGGGCCGGAGTGCAGGCGCGCGCCGCGGCGGCGATCCGCGAATCAGCGCCAAAAAATACCATCATTGCGACCGGGCCGAACTGGTCGAGCATCGCCGACCTGCTAACGCAACAGCCACTTCCCGACGGCAACGTGATCTACAACTTCCATTTTTATGAGCCGCACGAGTTCACGCATCAGGGCGCCGGCTGGGGTTCGCCCTATTGGATATACACGCACGACATTCCTTACCCGGCGACCGAAGACAGCATGAAGAAATCGCTGGCTGAAGTACCCGATGCGGCGAACCGCTACGCCTTCGAGCACTACTGGCTCGACCACTGGGATGCGCACCGCATTCGCCTGCAGATCGACGCGGCCGCGGCGTGGGGCAGGGAACACAACGTGCCGCTTATCTGCAACGAATTCGGTGCGTACCGCCGCGTCACCGATGCCACCTCGCGCATGAACTGGATCCGCGACGTGCGCACCGCGCTCGAGGCCGACCGCATCGGCTGGACAATGTGGGACTACCGTGGCGGCTTCGGCGTGGTGTGGAAGGAAGACGGCCAGCCGGCAAAAGTGGACCCGGCAGTGGTGGAGGCGCTGGGGTTGAAGAAGTAGAGTTGGCCGCAGAGCCGGCACGGTTCAGCCGCTGGAGATGGGTCTCGATCAGAAGCCGCCGGATTCATGCCGGCAAAGAAGGACTGCAAGCCGGTCGCGCTGCGGATCGCGGTGATGCCGGAGCGTGTCCGTTGCTTCCGTTGTTCCTCGTCCACCGCAGCCTTGCGGCCCGGCCGATGCACACGTCGTTCCTTTACCCCGGTCCATGTGTGTGCACAGCAGAGACCTTCTTGGCCCAACCGGGGCTTTAAAATGCCCTAAATCGCTGAAATTGCGTCGAAAAGAGGACCAAATCCGGCCTTTGCTATACTGTTAAAGGCTCAAGAGGGCAGGGAAGTCGCTGTTCTTCGAGTCCTTGTGGCTGGGCCACCAAACCCCGTCCAACAACGAGAAGAAAATGCCCAAGTTGAAGACACATTCGGGCGCGAAAAAGCGCTTCAAGAAGACTGGCACCGGCAAAATCATGCGGGGCCAGACCAAGACGCGCCATATTCTTTCGTCCAAATCGCCAAAAGTGAAGCGCAAGCTCGGCAAGCAGGTGCTTGTCTCCGATGGCGATTTCGCGAAGGTCGCGCGCATGATTCCATACGCCTGATCGTGCGATAAGCATTTGGGCCGAAGTTTAAGGCCCCCGCTGGTACGAAATGCGTCCTGACCGGCGAGAGATCAAGGCTTGATTGAGCGTGTGAAGAGGCCCAAAGCGTAACAGCGCCTCCTGCCTCCAGCCGCCTGACTGACGAACGCAAAAGGAGAAACATCATGCCCCGTGTAAAACGGAGTACCAAGCGGAGTGACCGCCGCAAGAAGATTCTCAAGCGAGCTAGCGGATACTTCCTCACAAAATCCAAGCTCTACCAGGCAGCCCAGGAAGCCGTCGAGCGCGGCCTCAAGTTTGCCTACACCGGCCGCCGCCAGAAGAAGCGCCAGTTCCGTTCCTTGTGGATCGTGCGCATCTCCGCCGCCGCCAAGCTCAACGGCACCAGCTATTCGCAGTTCATCAACGGACTGAAGAAGGCCGGCATCGAGCTCGACCGCAAGATTCTCGCCGACATCGCCGTGCACGACGCCGCCGCCTTTACCAAGCTGGTGGAGCAGGCCAAGGCCGCTCTCGCCAGCTCAGCCGCCTAAAGCACCGGCGCTGCACGCAGCCGTATTGACGGTCCGGAGCTTAGCTTCGGGCCGTTTCATTTTTGGTGTGCTGGAACCAGTCGTTCATCAGTCATTTATCCTTTGGACTAAAGCAATGATCACTGATGCAATTCCCGATTTGCCGGAGTACAACGACTCCGCGCTCGATCAAGCCTTTGCCGCACTCGCCAAACAGGCCGCCGACGAAGCCGCCGCCCTCGCCGGCCCCGACGACCTCGAGGCTTTCCGCCTGCGCTGGGTAGGCCGCAAGCAGGGCCGGCTCAACGATGTCTCCGCCCGCTGGCTCAAGGGCGCTCCACCGGCGGCAAAGAAATCAGTCGGTGAGCGTTTCAAATCTCTCAAAGTGCTTGTCGAAGGCCTGCTCGACCAGGCCTCCGGCTCCGGTCCCAGCGATGCCGCTCTTGCCTCCGAGGCAATCGACATCACGCTGCCCGGCACGCGTCGCCTCGCCGGCGCCGAGCATCCCATCACGCGCACGCTCAACGAGATCGTGTCGGTCTTCGCGGCTCTCGGTTACTCCGTCGGCGTCGGCCCTGAAGTCGAAACCGATTTCTACAACTTCGAGTCGATGAACTTTCCGCCCGGCCATCCCGCTCGCGACACGCAGGACACGCTAGTTGTCGCCAACCAGGACCGCCGCCCGCTGCGCGACCGCCTTCTGTTGCGCACGCACACCTCGCCCGTGCAGATGCGCACCATGGAGCAGCAACCGCCGCCGGTCCGGATCGTCATTCCCGGCAAGGTCCACCGCAATGACGCACAGGACGCTACGCACTCGCCCATCTTCCATCAAGTTGAGGGACTTTGCGTCGACGCCAACATCACCTTCAGCGACCTGAAGGGTACGCTCGACCACGCGATGAAAGCGCTCTTCGGCTCGTCAGTCAAAACGCGCTTCTTCCCGTCGTTCTTCCCATTCACCGAACCATCAGCAGACGTGCAGATCAGCTGCATCTTCTGCGGAGGCAAGGGCTGTCGCAAATGCAAGCACTCCGGCTGGATCGAATTGCTCGGTTGCGGCATGGTCGATCCCGCGGTCTTCGCCTTTGCGCAGGAGAAGCAGCCGGCTTATGACCCGAAGAAGATCTCCGGCTTCGCCTTCGGCATGGGCGTCGAGCGCATCGCCATGATGAAGTACGGGATCAGCGAAATCGGCCAGTTCTACGCCGGTGACATGCGGTTTTTGAATCAGTTCGCGTGAGCGGAGCCGCGGGAGCATTGAAGAGGGGGAGCTATGTGGCGCTGGATAATTCGCGTTTATGTGGCCTTCGTTATTTTCGTGGTTCTAATCTTCAGCTCGAGCGCCGCCTTGATACAGGTCATGCATCTGTTCGCCGGAATAGGTTTTCCTGGTTTTTCTCATGCCGTTCACCAACATGTGCTGGTGATGATGTTTCTACTCGGCATGCTCGCAGGCCAAGTCTATCTTGGGTCGAATTTCACGGGACGGGGATGGTTTCGTTCAAAGAGCGGAGCTACGTACGAGGGCTTCAAGCTGGAGGAGCTCAAACCGTGGACTTGGCTGATACTCAGTCCCGTACTCATGTTGGGCGTGTTCTTTTGGTTCGCTGTGCGGGGTGAAGCTGGTCTCCTGGGGCAAACGACGCTAAGCGACTTTTACCGCGGGTTTTTGATGCCTGACTGTTCCAATGCACGGCTGCTGGCATATAAGGGCGACCTGACATGCTCTATGCACCTTATGTACTTTGGAACTTGGATCGCTGCTGTTGGTTACTCGCTGGCTCCAGCTTTTCGGCGACGCGCTTGGATTGGACTTGGAGTCATTCGCGGTGAGATCGGAATGAGAAGTTCGGCGGAGACTAAGCAAGAGATATCGATGAAAGAGAAGACAGATTTGCGATGAGAATTCTGACCAAATGGCTGCGGAGCTACCTGCCCGAGCTGGCGGTTACCGACGCTCAGCTTGCCGAAGATTTGACGCTGCGCGGAATTGCAGTGGAAGGCGTGTTTGACCTCGATGCAGGCAAGCGAGGCGCGGGCAACGGCTCGCTCTACGAGATGGACATCACGACCAATCGCGTCGATGCCATGAATCACTACGGCATCGCGCGTGAGGCCGCGACCATCTACGGCGTAGAACTCAAGCCGCTCGACACCGCTCTCCCGGCCGTGAGCCCCGCCGACGAGCCGTTTTCCGTGAAGATCGAAGCTGAAGACGCCTGCGGTCGCTTCACTGCCCGCGTCCTCCGCGGCATCACCATCGGCAATTCGCGCGACTGGTTCCCAGGCGTGGAAGTCTCGACGTACTTCGGCCTTCTCGAGCAGAAGCAGATCTCCAACGCAGTCGATGCCACCAACTTCGCGTGGCTTGCGATGGGCCAGCCCACGCATGCCTTCGACCTCGACAAGATCGAAGGCGGCATCATCGTGCGTCGCGCACGCAAAGGCGAAAAGCTCAAGACGCTCGACGGCATGGACCGCATCCTCGATCCCGAGGACCTCGTCGTCGCCGATCACGTGAAAGCCCTCGGCCTCGCCGGCGTCATGGGCGGATGGGACACGATGATCACGTCCGAAACAAAGAACGTCCTCGTCGAAGCCGCCTGGTTCGAACCCATGGCCGTGCGCCGCACCGCGCGACGCCACGGACTGCACACGGATGCCAGCCACCGCTTCGAACGCGGCGCCGACTTCAACGCCGCTCCCGTCGCATCAGCCATCGTCAGCCGCATCCTGCTTGCCAACGGCGGTAGCATCGAAGGCGAACTCGTCGACGTGCGCGTGCCGGCGTGGGAAGCCCGCACTGCTTATCGCCGACCCATCACGCTGGCACTCAGCGAAGTGCACCGCATCCTGGGCAAAACGGAAGACAGAGAAGGAATCACCGCACCAGTCGTTGAATCAATCCTGACCGGTCTCGGCTGCTTTCTGGAGTCGCCACAGACCTCCTCCGAAAGCAAGAAGGTTTGGAACACCACGTTGCCAAGCTGGCGCCTCGACCTCGAGCGCGAAATCGACCTCATCGAAGAAGTCGCGCGCGTTTACGGCTACAACCGATTCGCCAATACTCTTCCCGCATTCGGTGAAGGTGTGAAGGCGCTCCCCTGGGCCGAAGCCGAAGCCGCCGTGCGCCGCACTCTGCTCGCTGCCGGATTTCACGAAGCTATCGCCAGCACCTTCTGCTCCGCTGCGGAAGCCGCGCTCACCGCGCCGATCCCCGGCCAGGTGGTTCCGCTCGGAAATCCCCTCAGCGAAGAAGCCGGCGTGCTTCGGCCCTCGCTCGTTCCCGGAATGCTGAATGCCGTCGCCGGAAATCTCAATCGCGACGTCAGCGACGTGCGCCTCTTCGAACTTGGCGCCGTATTCAGCGGTACTACGGAGAAAGTCGACGAACGTCCCGCGCTCGCCTTCGGCGCCTTTGGCACTACGCCCGACCAAAGCGCTCTCCATCCGGCACGGACCATCGAGTTTCACGACGTCAAGGGCGTGGTCGAGCAACTCCTCTCGTGTTTCCAGACGCGCGATATCTACTTCGACCGCTTCCCGGCCGAGTCAGGCCTCACCCCCGCATGGCTGCACCCGTACCGTTCAGCACGCGTCGTAGCTGATGGCCTAACCGTAGGCTGGTTCGGCCAATTGCATCCGAATGAAGCTGCCGCCCGCAAGATCAAGGACGCGGTCCTCATCGGTGAGATCTATCTCGACCGTCTCTACAAGCTGCCGCTGCGCAAGCCCATCGCGCGCGACATCTCCCGCTTCCAGCCCGTCCGCCGCGATTTTTCGCTGGTGCTCGACCAGAGCATCCCGTGGGAGCGCATTGACAATGCTCTCGCATCACTGGGGATTCCCGAGCTTGTCAACTGGCGGCCGGCCGAGATCTTTCGCGACGCTCGCCTCGGCGCGCACGATTATTCGCTGCTCATCAGCGCAACGTTCCAGGCGCCCGATCGCACCCTGCGCGAAGAGGAACTTCAATTGTTCCAATCGCAAGTTGTCGAAGCCGTGAGCAAAGCCGGCGCACGCCTGCGCACATAGCAACCAGATCGTGTCCTCGCACGATTTCGAATCATGCGAGGACGCAACCTCCACGTCAGGGCATGACTTTACAAGCCTCGGAGAACTCTCTGAGAAGCGTCAGTCGTGCCGAAAAGAGCCCGAAGACTAAGGGGCTTTAGCCCCTTACGGAGCTCTTCGCAATCCTGGAACCCCGTTTTGCGAAATCGCCCATGCGCCTGGCTAGTTTCTCCTCAGTTTCCCTCAGCCTCCGAAGTGCGCCTTGAGAGCTATACTTCCGGCATACGGCGCATTCGCGCGGAGGTTTTCATTCATGTCGCAATCATCCCTGGAATCCCAGATCGCGGAGCACCCTGGCGCCGAGCAGTCTGAAATTCACGAGCAGAACCAGCAGGGTAATCTCGCCCTCAGCAGCACCGATTTCTCAGCCCTCGAAGAACGCATCGCGCGCACCGTCAAGCTGGTCAAGACTGAGCGCGAAGCCCGCGCCGCAGCCGAACGCCGCGCCGAAAGCCTCGACACGCAACTCAGCGAGCAACTTACGCTTGTCAAAACACTGCAGGAGGAGATCCGCACCCTCAACGCCGAGCGCGACCAGGTCCGCCAGCGCGTTGAGAAGTTGCTCTCGCAGTTGGAATCACTCGAAATCTGAGGTCAAGCATGGTCACGAAAGCCCCACCCGACGCTTCCGGTTACACCACGGTCAGCATCTACGACCAGACCTATCATCTGCGCGGCCAGAATCCCGACCACATCCGCCAACTCGCTGACCTGGTCGACAGCAAGATGCGAGCCGTGGCCGCGCAGGGCCGCACCGTCGATTCGCTCCGCGTCGCCGTCCTCGCCGCGCTCAACCTGGCCGATGAGCTTTCCCAGACCGCCGGCGCCGACGCCAGCGAGGGACGCACCCGCGCCGAGCACCTTCGCAACATGCTCGACGAGGTTCTTGAAGAAGAGCGCAAGACCGGCTGAAACGCGCTCCACCAGGGCTTATCCCCTGAAACTGCCACCGGTTGCGCCAGACCCGGGTTACAGATGCTTCCATCTTGCCGGCTCGGAGTAATTCCGTACGAGGTTCGGCATCTCCCGTAAATCGGCGCAAGTTACTAGCACAAATGAGTTGTCCCGCACAAGACTTGCAATTCCTCGTCAACATCCATACAGTCAGCAATAGAAACCGGCCTGCAAAGCAGGTGGGTGGTCAACGCTGGTTGAACCAACATTCATTGAACCAGGAGCTCGACTCGTCCAATTACGGTTCTGTGTGCCGTGTCCGCCAGTCCGGAATGCCTAATGAACCGCGGGGAGCTCCGCCGTCTTAGGACGGGTTCACCAGCGCATTGCTCACGGCCCCGTGGGCCGGATTTCTACCCCAGCGACGATCTGTCGCCGGTGACCATGGGATTTCTTCCCAAGTGTCGAACGTCTTTCGCCCCGAACTCTAAACACTACTCTCAATGGACACTGAGCAGTTATCCTTGCCTCAGGTGCATCCTGTTCTCTTCCACATCGGTGCTTTTGTAATTCCCTCCTACGGCGCTGTCGCAGCGTTGGGCGTGATCCTTGCCCTCATGCTCGCGCTTCACATCGCACGCAGGCTCCGCGTTGATCCCAACCAGATCTGGAATCTGTGCGTCCTTACGCTCTTCACCGCGCTGGTGGGTTCGCGCCTGCTGCTCGTCATCGCCAACTGGACCGTGCTGCGCCATCATCCCCTCTGGATGCTCAGCCTTGCGATGATTCACCATCCGCTGCTGGCCGCGATCGGCAGCCTCATCGCGCTCGCGATCGCCTCCGTCTATGCTCGCGCGCGCCATCTTCCGTTGCGCACCACCGCCGACGTGCTCGCTGCGCCCGCCGCTCTGGGCCTCGGCTTCGAACAGATCGGCGCGTTGCTTGCCGGCTCCGGCTATGGCACAGGCGCGCACGTTCCCTGGGCGGTCATCAACACTGACCCGCTGGCCGAGCGATGGAGTGATGCGCCGCTCGGCATTCCGGTTCATCCCGTGCAGGCATACGCTGCGCTATGCTTCTTCGCAATCACGATTGCGCTCGTGCTGTGGCTGCCGCATCGCCGCCAGAATGGCGACCTCGCCGGCATCTTCCTCATGGCGTCCGGCGTGGCGATGTTTATCACCGAGTTCTGGCGTGATCCCCTCGGTCGCGGAGCCCTCTTCAAAGGGATCCTGAAAGGCCCGCAGGCCGCAGGCATTGTCCTGGTGCTGGCAGGCGCACTGCTGCTGCTAGAGCGCAAATCCGAACGCGTCTCCAGCGCCGCAACTGCCCCCGAACCTGCGCAATCTGCGCCATCCGCTATTGAGAGACCGGCGCATGACTGAACCGCGCAGCCTTGCCGTTCCTCCCGAGGCCGCGGGCCAGCGCCTCGACCACTTCATCGCCACGCAGCTTGAAGGCGTGAGCCGCTCGCGCGTGCAGCTTCTCCTCGACCAGGGCGACGTGCGTGTAAACGGCGCGCAGGCCAAGGCATCACTCAAACTCCGCGGCGGCGAACAGATCCTCATCACGGGCGAGCCGCATCCCGCTCCTCTCAAGGCCACTCCGCAGGACATCCCGCTCGACGTGGTCTTCGAAGACAAGCATCTCGCCGTCATCAACAAACCTGCCGGCATGATGGTCCACGCCGGAGCCGGCGAAACCGAGGACGCCCGCAACAGCAACACGCTGGTGAACGCGCTGCTCTTCCGCTTTAATTCGCTCTCCTCGACCGGCGGCCACCTGCGCCCCGGGATCGTGCATCGCCTCGACAAGGAAACCAGCGGCCTCATCATCGTCGCCAAGAGCGATGCCGCGCACGCAAAGCTCGCCGAGCTCTTCTCTTCACGCCAGATTCACAAGACCTACATCGCCCTCGTTCACGGCGCGGTCGCTCGCCAGAAGGGAACCATCACCGCTGCGGTCAGCCGCGATCCCGTGCGCCGCACCCGCATGACCACGCGCCCGGCGGAGAATGCGCGCTCCGCCGTATCTCACTACGAAGTCGTCCGCCGCCTCGACACGCGCTTCGGCAAGTTCACGCTTGTCCGCGTCCGCATCGAGACGGGCCGCACTCACCAGATCCGCGTTCACATGGCCTCCATCGGCCACCCCGTGGTCGGCGACACGCGCTACGGCGCATCCGCGCGACTCACCGACCAGGCCGCTCTGCAAGCCGGTTCCTCGCGCGCCAGCCGCCGCAATTCCCCACCTGAACGGCTGACACTTGACCGCAACTTCCTCCATGCCGCGCGCCTCGAGTTTACGCACCCCATGACCGGGAAGCTCGTCGAACTTGAAGCGCCCCTCCCTGGGGAACTTGTGGCGTTTCTGGCCCGGGTTGACGAAAGTCGAACAGACTCCGTCAATACCTCTGTAATGTGAGCAGTGCCGGATTGTGGTGCTCCATTGATAAAATAAGAAGCGATATGAGTACAAGATTCTTCGCCCTGGCGCTTTCAGCGGCATTATGTGTCGGCGCACTGCACGCACAGCAGCCCGCCCAAGCGCCTGCGCCGCAGCAGCCGGCACAAACCCCACCGGCCCAGGCTCCGAACCCAAACCAGCCAGCGCAAGCCGCGCCGGGACAGGACCAGGCCTCCGATCAAGGGGTGCCAACACTTCGCATTGGCGTCAATGAAGTCAACCTGATCTTCACCGTGACCGACAAGCACGGGCACTACATCCCCAACCTCAAGCTGAACGACTTCGCGCTGCTCGACGACCAGAAGGCGCCCGGCAAGATCAACGACTTCCGCCAGCAGATCAACCTGCCTTTGCGCGTCGGCATCGTGATCGACGCCAGCACCTCCATCCGCAGCCGGTTTCAGTTTGAGCAGCAATCGGCGGTCGAGTTCCTGCTGCAGATCTTGAAGGCCAGGAGCGACCGCGCGTTCGTCATGGGATTCGACGTCACTCCGACGGTGACAGCCGACTGGAGCAACAACATCGACGCCCTCGAGGCCGGCGTCAACCGCCTTCGTCCCGGCGGCGGCACCGCTATGTTCGATGCCGTCTACACCGCGTGCCGCGACAAGCTGCTCGATGCCTCGCGCGGGCAGGAGCCTGTGCGCAAGGCCATGATCCTCATCTCCGACGGTGACGATAACCAGAGCCGCGTCCACCTCGATGAAGCGATCAAGATGTGCCAGCGGGCTGAGACCATCGTTTACACCATCAGCACCAATTGGACGCCGAGCCGCGGCCGTGGCGACCAGGTCCTGACGCAACTGGCGCAGGATACCGGCGGAATTGTATTCTTCCCGCCGTCGGTGGAAGAGATGTCGAACAGCTTCAAGAGCATCGAGGAAGAACTGCGCAGCCAGTACTCCCTGACTTACACCCCCGCAGACTTCAAGGCCAACGGACAATTCCGGCCCATCTACCTCTACTGCAACGACCGACGATACATCGCCAGAACCCGAAAGGGCTACTTCGCCCCCAGGGAATAACCAGACAAGCAATGAAGTGTGAAACGCGAGCCGGCAATCCCGGGGCTCGCGTTTCCCGTTTCTGCACGCGCCTGCAATATCTCTCCTGATTTGGCTCTCGGGCTCATTCTTTTGCTCCGTGCAATTCCGTTCTGACCCGATTCGCGATCAAATGGAAGCGGAGAAACTCGGTGATCCGCCAAGCCATTTCGTGCGACATCTGCGGCGCGGAGATGCTGAATGCCAACCACTGGTTTGTAGCCCGCGAGCAGGGAGCGGAGCTGCGCATCAGCGCATGGGATGGCCGAAACCGGCTTCGCTCGTCCACGAGGCACCTATGCGGGCAGAAGTGCCTTCACAAGCTTGTCGATGATTTTATGGCGCGGGCTCTGCATGTGCCGGTCGCGAACGCCGAAGGCCTTCCGGCGGCAGCTTCGCGGCGCACAGATACCAGCCCCGTTTCCGCCGCCGCCTTTCCCATCCAGCCGCGCCCCGTCCTCGGTTCCTCGTTTGCGGATATCGAGTCTTCTGCGCGTCTGCTTCCGCCACCGGAGTCATCCGCAAGAGCAACAGTGTTGCCAAACCGGCTCCGCGCCGATGCATGGAAGCGCGAACGCGAACGCCAGCAAAGAGCCACCGACCGCCGTTCCATCGCCTGACCATCCGTCAACAAAATGATGTGTCACTCCGAGCGAAGGTCGTGTTCGCGGCCGAAATCGAGGAATCTGCGGTTGCTACGAGTGCGTTCTGCGCCGGCGATGAACTCCTGAATGAGACTCAGTTGATCGCAACTGTTTTCTCAACGTGAGGCTCAGCGAGGAGTCGGCTCCAACGTATTCGTTTACCTTGTTTGGAAGCCGAGGAAACAAAGACAATCAAAGCTCGTTTGCAGTCTCCAAGCGCTCGATGAGTATCGTCATCTGGCAAGTTGCCCATTTTGGCTAAATCTGCAAGACGATAGCTTGGAAGACCGGGCCAAGCTCGGCGAGCCAGCTTTAGGGCGCAGGTATATCGATTATTAATCGACAGTCCGTTTTGGCTTGCTGCGGTTTGAAGAAACGCCATGTCGAAAGAAGCGTTGTATGTAACGAGCGGCAATTCCCCGATGAACTCGACGAACTCCTTCAGAACCTCATTCAATTCGCGACCTTCGCTATCCACCATTGATTGCGTGATCCCAGTAATCTCAGTGATTCGTTGGGGCACCTTCTTGGTCGGTTTGACAAGCGCTTGAAACGTCTTGTGGACATCTGAATCAAGTTCGGCGCGAATGGCGCCAAATTCGATGATTTCGTGTATTCGAGCATCGAGTCCTGTCGTTTCCAGATCCAGCACAATGAACTGCCGCGGCAGCATCGAAAGATCTTCTGAAGTGGAGACGCCGGGCGAAGAGGTGACAGGCGAATTTATAGGGGAGGACGATAAGTCCAGACTCGAGAGTTCACTCGAACTAGCCTTCGTGTCTCTTGAAGCAGCAACACAGACTACTACGATGAAAAGGACCGCAGCTACCACAAGCAAACCAAGCAACGAAGGGCCCCGCTTTCAATAAACGAAAAGAACCGAAATCCGATTTGGGTGTAATCATAGCGCGTTCGTATCACCCTTCCAGCAACTTCATCAACCCCGCCTCATCCAGCACCGGCACATTCAGATCGCGTGCCTTGTCCAGCTTCGCCCCGGCCTCTTCCCCCGCGATCACGTAACTGGTCTTCTTGCTCACCGATCCCGACACCTTCCCGCCGGCGGCTTCGATCTTTGCCTTCGCCTCCTCGCGCGACAGGTTCGGCAGCGTCCCTGTAAGTACCAGCGTCAATCCGCCCAATTGCGTCGTACGCTGCTTCTTCTCCGCCGTCATATCAACGCCAGCTTTCTTCAATCGCTCGATCAGGTGCCGATTGGCAGGTCGCGTAAAGAAATCGAGAATTGCCTCGGATATCCGAGATCCGACATCTTCCACTTGCTCCAGTTCTTCTGCAGTCGCCGCCATGAGCGCGTCAATGGAGCCGAAATGCTGAGCTAGCGCCTCTGCAGTTCTTTCTCCTACATACCGGATACTCAGGCCCATCAAAACCCTCGCCAATCCTACCTGTTTCGATTTCTCAATCTCTTCAAGCAAATCCCTCACTTCTGTAGGACCCAGCAATCGTTCTGTTTTGGTTTCGGGCTCACCTTTCTTGTTTTTGCGGGTGACCTGTTTTTCGAGAAGAGCGAGAGATTTCTCGTCGAGGGAATACAAATCTGCGACGCTTTTCACCAAGCCTTTTTCAAGAAGCTCGAAAACCGCCGCTTCGCCCAGCCCCTCGATATTCATGACGCCGCGACTGCCCCAGTTTTCCAGCGTCCCGCGCAGCACGGCAGGGCAATCGACATTCACGCAGCGATAGTCGGCCTCCCCCTCTTCGCGCACAACGGCGTTACCGCACTCCGGGCAGTGCGTGGGAAAGCGAAATTGATGCTTTCCGCGGGGATGCTCGGCATCTTCCATAATCGCCGCGACTTTGGGAATCACATCGCCGCCGCGCTCGATTTTGACCCAGTCGCCGACCATCAGCCCCATGCGCTCGATCCAGTCCGCATTGTGCAGCGTAGCGCGGCTGATGGTGACGCCGCCGACGAACACCGGGTTCAGCATGGCTGTCGGCGTCAGCTTGCCGGTCCGACCCACCGTGATCATAATGCCGTGCATCTGGGTAATAGCCTGCTCGGCTGCGAATTTGTACGCGATGGCCCAGCGGGGCGCACGGCCGGTGTAGCCCAGCCGCTGCTGCGTCGCCTGCGCGTTCACCTTGAAGACGACGCCGTCGATGTCGTAGCCCAGAATGGCGCGGCGCTTCTCCGTCGACTCAATGAACTTCATCATCTCCTCAACGGTGTGCATGCGCCCGCGGTGTGGATTCACGCGGAATCCCAGCGCCGTTAGCGCATCGAGCGTAGCCTCCTGGCCCATCGCCACGTACTCGCCTTGCGTCAGCAGAAAGTAGGCGTAGACGTCCAGCCGCCGCTGCGCCACAATGCTCGGATCGATGGTGCGGAGCGTGCCGGCCGCCGCGTTGCGCGGATTCACTGCCGGCGAATCTCCCTGGGCCTCGCGTTCCTTATTCATCTTCTCGAAGGCCTTCTGCGACATCACCGCCTCGCCGCGTACTTCAAATTCCTGCGGTATGCCGGCTTCTTTCAAACGATCCGCCGGAATGTTCAGCGGCACGCTGCGAATGGTGCGCACATTGGAGGTCACGTCCTCGCCGATCTGTCCGTCGCCGCGCGTCAGCCCGTACGCGAGACGCGCTCCGCCGCCGGGGGCAACCTCGTAGTGCAGGGCAATGCTCAGGCCGTCCATCTTCAGCTCGGCCGTGTATTCCACCGGCAGGTTTCCTGCAAGCTCGTGGACGCGGCGATCCCAGTCTTGCAGCTCCTCTTCGGTGTAAGCGTTGTCGAGGCTCAGCATCGGCCGTGAGTGCCGCACCTTCTGGAATCCCTCGGCCGGCTTGCCGCCCACGCGCTGCGACGGCGAGTCCGGCGTGATCAGCTCCGGATGCTGCATCTCGAGCCGCTTCAGCTCGTTCATCATCGCGTCGTACTCGGCGTCGCTGATCACCGGCGCGTCCATCACGTAGTAGAGGTGCTCATGCCGCCTCAGCTCGTTGCGCAACTCCTCAATACGCTTCTCCACGTGGCCCTTTTTGCTCATCTCGTCCATGGGCAGGATTATAAGGGTGCAGCAGGAACAATCCGCCGATCCGCTTTTCGCTGACTTGCTGACTCGCTAGTCCGCGAAGCGGGCGCTGACTCGCTAACTCCGTGTCCCGCCCCGTCCGCTACCATGGACTTCAGCACGCCATGGAGCCCATCACGCATTTCCTCACCGGCGCCTGCATCGGACGCGCCGGCCTCAATCGAAAAACCGCCTACGCAACACTCGCCGCCGTGCTCGCCGCCGAGGCTGCTGACATTGACGTGCTGTGGGGATTTGCCGGCCCTGTCGAAGGACTCAATCATCATCGCGGCATCACCCACACGTTCATCGCCGTGCCATTCGTCGCCGCAGCAGCAGTCGGAGCAACGTGGCTCTACCACCGATGGCACGAACACCGCCGCGCCCGCCGCATGCAATCCGCCTCGCCACCCGAGCCCGGAGCGCCGCCGCGCCCGCAGCCGCAGCCGGTCCGCTGGCTCTGGGTCTATATCGCCGCATTCATCTCGTCGCTTAGCCATATCCTGCTTGACTGGACGAACAACTACGGCGCGCGTCCGTTCTTTCCTTTCAACCCGCGGTGGTACGCCGGCAGCTTCCTCTTCAAAGCCGAACCGGCGTTTTGGGCGCTGCTCTTTGCTGCGCTGATCATTCCCGGCATCCTCGGTTTGGTCGAACTCGACATGAGCTCGAAGCGCACTCCGTTTCGCGGCCGCGTCTCGGCCATCTTCGCGCTTGCCGGCATGTTTCTCATAGGGTGTCTGCGTTATGCGGAGCACGCGCAGGCCGAGGGCCTGATCCGCGATAACCCCATCACATCCGACCCGGTGGAGCGCATCGCCGCCGAACCCTATCCGTGGAATCCCTTCCTCTGGCACGTCATCGTCGAGACGCAGAGCTACTACCAGTTTGCCGAGGTCAATACGCGCACCGGCAGCATCGATAGCGATCCGCAGACCGACCAGTTGCGCAAGCCGCCCGACACGCCCGCGGTCGAGGCCGCCAAGCAGACGTTGCTCGGGAAGGTCTATCTGGACTGGGGCCGCTGGGCCGTCGTGCAGGATGTCGGACAGGTACAGGTGATCGGAATCGACCCTCCGCGGCTGCCCGCTGGGCGCACCTGGACGACCGTGGAGTTTACCGACCTGCGCTTCGGCTACGATTTTCGCGGCACCGGCAACACCCGGCCGCCTGCAGGTTTAAGCGGCGCTGTTTATATCGTCGATAACCGCGAAGACGCCGGCGAAGAGATGGCCGGCCGCGAACAGAAATAAACGCGAGGCAACAGAGGGAGCAGGGGCCTTCACAGCTTGCGGAAAAAACTCGCGGTCTTGAAAGGGCACGAATTATCGGGGTTCCCAGCGACGGGTCCACGTCGCCGGGGTGATCTTCAGTCGTGCCGTAAACGCCGCAAATTCAACGAGGGCTTTTCAGGCCCCTGATGAATCGATAGTTTTTCCGTGGGTCTTCAGCCCCGGAACAAAATCCCGCGAGCCGTACGAACACTCGCTGACTTGCTAACGGCGCGCCAGCGCAGCTAACTCGCTAACCCTACGCCCGTTTCCTGCTTCGCGCCCGTGCAGAAGTCCGTCCCGCCTTCCGCGAATGCCCCCGATGCCGCGTCGCCGCCACTTGCCGTGTCGCCACTTTATGCCGGCCCCGCCGATGCGCCACCGCCGGCCGGAGCACTGCGCCAACGCGCTGCTCGGCTGCTGAAGGATCATCGCGGTACGCCGGATCGAGCATCGCGATCACCGAAATTGCCCGCGTGCGATAGAGGTGCGCCCACTGGCTCCCCATCAGCGACTTCTGCACGCTCTGCCAGTACTCCGGCGTCTGATCCAGCGTGCTCGGCAAATCCTCCGAGTACATCGGCGAATCCGCTGCCGCCGCCCGCGGACCCAGCCCGGGATTGATCATTGCCAGAAACGCGTTGAAGTGCTCGAGGTTCACGCCCATTTGGTAGACGAGCTGCGCCATCGCCATCTGTTGCGGTCCGGTCAACTGATCAAAGTCGCGGCAGTAGGCGCGCGCGTTGTAGATCGCCTGGATGGCGCCGACGCGAACAAGCTGCATTGCCTCGTCGTCGGAGATCTGCGGGGGCAGGCTGAATAGATGCCGCCGCCAGGTGCGCTTGCTCCACTCGCGCTTGCGTTCGTGGAACACATTCAGAATGTCGTCGAGCCGCGCGGGATCAAACCCGGCTGCCTGCCAGAGGTCCGCCGACGAAGGCTCCAGAAACGGGTGCGGGTTCATCGGATCCGGCTGCGGATGTTCCCGCGCCGGCAAATCCAGGCTGAACCCCGCGCCGATCAGAGGCTGCCCGGTCTTCGGGTCGGGATACGCCGTCAGCACCCATCCTTCGTGCCTGTGGTCGCGCAGAATATCGACCAGTTCGTTCACGTCGAACTTGACGTCAGAGTCCTTGAAGTCCCCAATCATGCGCACCGACGGGCTCGCCGCGGTATCAGGAGCGGCTGGCGCAGCGGAGAGGCTTGCGGGGGAAGTGGCGTCCGCTCCGGGTACGCTTTGCGACAGAGCAGGAAGACCCAGGGCAAATGTCAAAGCGGCGGCGGCGGCGAATGGCTTCAGAATGATCACTGCAACGTATCCTTGCTTCAACAATGATGGATTCAGCATTTTCGCGCAACGGCAGAAATCACGAGTTTGCGCAAAAGGTAATTGGTTTGTGAAACACCAGCGTCACCGGCGGGGTTGCTCCCGCATGATGAAAAGTTTTATTCACCCTGCGCGTGCTCGCCGGTTGACCGTACCGCCCTGGCGTCTAGAATGGATATGTTGTCTTCGCATCCGGTGCAGTCGCTCCGGGATTCCATAACCAGAGGTGCTCATGCCTGCTTATCTGCTGCTGGTTCTCGCCATTCTCACCCGCGTGGTGCCGCACCACGGCTGGCTGAACTTCACCGCCGTCGGCGGTGCGCTGCTCTTCTTCGGCGCGCGACGCTCGTGGCGCGAGATGCTGGCCCCGCTGGCCGCCCTCATGGTCACGGATTACTGCCTCACGGTCTATGCCTATCACTACAGCTTCGCGTGGACGGCCTACGTCACCACCTGGGCGTGGTATCTGGCCGTGATGGTGCTGGGTCGGATTCTGCTGAAGTCGCAGACTACGTGGCTCCGCGTCGGCGCCTGCGTGGTGCTCGGCCCGACGTCGTTCTTCGTTATCTCCAATTACGCTGTCTGGGCGGGCGGCGACATGTATCCGCGCACCCTCGCCGGCCTAGTCGCCTGCTACGCTGCTGCCATACCGTTCTACCGTAACGACCTGCTGTCGACAGCTATTGTCGCGGGACTCGCTTTCGGTCTGCCCGTGCTGGTGCGCAAGGCGCGATTCGATCGCCAGGCAAGCACAGCCGCCGTGCGGTAAGTAAGAATCCGCCTCAAGAGCTCGCTGCGCTCTTCGGTATCTGCACGAACTGGGGTGCCCTATCCTTGACGAAGTCGAGGGTGGGAAGGCACGAACCCAAATCACTCCGGCGCTACTCTTCGATCTTGATCTTGCCGCAGTGCGTCTTCCGCAACCACCAGAAGGCAAAGGCGATGATGGCGATTCCGCCGACGACTACCAGCGTCTGCAGCGCGTGATGCTCCACCATCTGCACGGCTCCGGGGCCAAGCTTGATAACCAATAGTGAAAGTACCAGCCAGCGGACCATCCTGCCGGTGAAGACCGCCAGCATGAAGGGTACGACGCGCATTTCGAAGACACCCGCGGCAAACACAAACGCCTTCCACGGCGTTGGCGGAGGCAGGGCCGAGGGGATGGCCATGGCAAGGAATTCCTGCTTTTCAAACCTCAGCTTCATCTTCTCGTAGTGCTCGCGGTTTACGCGCTTCAGGATGAACAGCTCACCGCCCGCCCGCCCCAGCGCGTAGGGCAGCAGTCCGCCAACGGCCGATCCCATAGAGGCCGCCAGGCAATAAGCCCAGAAGTGCTGCTGGTCCTTCCAGACCCAGAGGGCGATCAGGGCGTCCATGGGAACCGGGATGGTTGAGGAATCCAGGGCGGCGACAGCGAAAGCTCCGAATATGCCCCACTTGATCAGGACCGGGAGGATCACCAGCTTCCATTTGGTCCAGATTGACTTAAGAAAGTGCTTCAAATCCCGTCCCTTTCCCCTCGGAATCCGTCCATTTAGAAAGATCATTGTACGGTCCGTGGTCATGTGCGTGTGTGATTGGCCGCAGGCCCGGAGCCCAAGGTCCTGCATCCTGAAACCGTGATGCCGGACGCACCTTCCCGGGTTTTGCGGAAACGCCGGGGATGAGAGAATAGAAAAGAAGGATTTAAAGCAGGAGCTGGCCGGGCAATTGCAGCCCGAGCAGCCCGAGCAGCCTTAGCCGGACGCATGCCGACCAGTGAAGCCAAACCCACCGCGAACGAGCCCCTGGAGCCTGCGGGAACCAAGCGGAAAAGGGTGTCTACGGGCCCCCTGAACCTGACTTTTCCGGAAGAAGATGACCTGCCGTTCGCGGTGGGTGGCCAGCCTGAGCCGGAAGAGGGTGCTGAGACTGACGAGGGTGGCCGGCCCCAGGTGCGGCGTGGTGCGTCTACCTCTCGCTGGGTAGACTACGACACCCACGAGCTGCTGCAGATGATCAGCGAGCTCGAGGATGAGCGTCGCTGGGCACGCCTGCGCGAGGGCATCTGGCTCGCGCTCCTGATCCACATACTGCTTTTAATGGCGTTGGTATTGCTTCCGAAATACGTGTTCCTCCCGAGAGTCATCGATCCCTTCGAAGCGATCAAGCAGCGTAAAGACCTGACTTACCTGGATTTGCCTCCAGATGTCTTGCGGAAGTTTCAGTCGAAGCCTAAGGTCAACCCCCTTCCTGAACAGCAGCAGCGGATCGACAAAAAGACATTGGAGGCGCTGAACAAGCCGGCGC
>Ga0326728_10003052_pt1 | contig 53687 bp, 39 predicted proteins | sample MB3enrmetagenome_FD_207602 | JGI IMG/M metagenome (GOLD analysis project Ga0326728, IMG submission 207602) | Lab enriched peat soil microbial communities from McLean, Ithaca, NY, United States - MB31MN | ecosystem: Environmental > Terrestrial > Soil > Wetlands > Peat | place: USA: New York... | reverse complement strand
GACCGAGAAGCTGGGCATGCATCCCGTATCGCAGCCCCGGGTGATGGATCTGCACCTGCACGACGGCGAACCGCTGCGCTTCAAGGCCGCCTTTGAAGTGTTGCCGGAAATCAAGCTGGCCGGCTACAAAGAGCTGCGCGCAGAGAAAACGGAGATCGCGGTGTCGGAGGCCGATGTCGAGCAGGGACTTGCCGATCTGCGCGAGCGCCAGGCCGCGTTCAATCCGGTCGAGGGCCGCGCCCTCGCCGATGGCGATTTCGCCCAGGTCTCACTCGATGGCAATCCCAAGGCCGAGGAAGCCGGCAAAGCAAAGTCCGGCGAAGGACAGCCCATCCACATGGATGAGGTACTGGTCGAAATCGCCGGCCAGCACACCATGCCGGAATTCACCGAACACCTGCGCGGGGCGGTCGTGGGCGACGAGCGCACTTTCGACGTGACCTATCCAGAAGACACCGATGACAAGCGGTTGGCAGGGAAGACCCTGACCTATACCGTGAAAGTGCACGCGATCAAGCAGAAAAGCGTGCCCGAGCTGAACGACGAATTCGCCAAGAAATTGGGCGAATTCCAAACCGTGGACGACCTACGGAAGGCGATTCGCGAACAAATGGAAGCCGAGCGCAAGCACCGCGCGGAACGCGAGGCCAAGGACAAGCTGGTGGCGGAACTGATTCAGGGCAACGATTTTGAAGTTCCCGAGTCCTTGATCGAACAGCAGATCGATATTCGCCTGGAGCGCGGACTGCGGGCGCTGGCGGCGCAGGGTTTGACCGCCGAGCAGATGAAGAAAATGGATGTGCAACGCTTGCGGACGGGACAGCGCGAGCAGGCGGTCCACGATGTCAAGGCTGCGCTGCTGCTCGAAAGAGTGGCCGAGGAAGAGAATATCCAGGTCGGCGATGATGAGTTGGACCGGGAACTGGAAGCGCTCGCCCGGCAAGCGAAACAGACGGCGGAAGCCGTGCGCGCTCGATTGACACGGGATGGGGGTCTCGATAGGATTAAGACAAGAATCCGCAACGAAAAGACCCTCGAATTTTTGTATCGCCAGTCCGCATAGTTGATAATAACGGCGCGGACCATTTCGAACCTCCCCTAATCCGGTGATCGTGACCGGTGATAGTGATTCGTCGACAGCGCTGTGGAAAGGGTGAACGATGCTGGTACCGATGGTGATCGAACAAACGGGCCGTGGCGAACGGGCGTATGACATCTATTCCCGGCTGCTCCGCGACAACATCATCTTCATAGGCACGCCGATTGACGACAACGTCGCCAACCTGGTGATCGCACAGATGCTTTTCCTGTCCCAGGAAGACCCGGAAAAAGACATCCAGCTCTATATCAACTCGCCAGGCGGGTCGATCACCGCGGGCATGGCCATCTACGACACCATGCAGTACGTGAAGAACGACGTGGTCACGCTCTGCATCGGGCAGGCGGCATCGATGGCGGCGCTGCTGCTATCGGCGGGAGAAACGAAAAAAAGGCTGGCGCTGCCCAATTCGCGCATCCTAATCCATCAGCCCTCGATGGGCGGGCTCTCCGGGCAGGCCACCGACATTGACATTCATGCCCGCGAGATCCTGCGCATGCGCGAGATTACCAATCAATTGCTTGCCAAGCACACCGGCCAGAAACTGGATAAAGTGGAGAAGGACGTCGAACGTGACTTCATCATGAATTCGGAGCAGGCTAAGGAATACGGAATCATTGACGATATTATCTATAAGACGAGACAGACGGTATGATAGCCAGTATGTGAGCGCTGCCGCCTGGAAGGGCGCCCGCGTCCACCATCAGTGCCAGCTGGTCTCGGCATTAGCGGAGCCGGCCGTAGGTTGAAAGGCAAAGCCCGGAGGAGGAAGCCGGGGGCGGCCAGGCGGCCAGAATAACGAGGAGTGAGACCGAGTGAAAACCAGATCTGGCTCCGAAGAGATGTTGCGCTGTTCGTTCTGCCACAAGTCGCAGGATGCAGTCGCGAAACTGATCTCGTCGCCGAGCGACTATCCCCGGGCATACATTTGCGACGAGTGCGTCGCCGTCTGTAATTCGATCCTCGAAGACGACCGCACTGCCACTCCCGCGGCTGCGGTCCCGAATCAACTGCCGAAGCCGCAGGAAGTGAAGACCTTTCTTGACGAGTACGTCATCGGACAAGAGCAGACCAAGAAGAAGTTGGCCGTCGCCGTCTATAACCATTACAAGCGCATCTACATGAACCGCCAGCGCACCGGCGATGGCGTGGAACTGACCAAGTCGAACATCCTGCTGATCGGGCCGACCGGGACGGGCAAGACGCTCCTGGCGCAAACCCTCGCCCGCATGTTGGATGTGCCCTTCGCCATCGTCGACGCGACCACCCTCACCGAGGCCGGCTACGTGGGCGAGGATGTCGAGAACATCATCCTCAAGCTGCTCCAGTCCGCCGAAGGCGACGTCGGCCGCGCCCAAACTGGCATCATCTATATCGACGAAATCGACAAGATCGGGCGTAAGGACGAGAACCCCTCGATCACCCGCGACGTTTCGGGCGAGGGCGTGCAGCAGGCCTTGCTCAAAATCCTCGAAGGGACGATTGCCAACGTCCCGCCGCAAGGTGGCCGCAAGCATCCGCACCAGGAATTCACGCCCGTCGATACCACCAACATCCTCTTCATTTGCGGCGGCGCCTTTGTCGGGCTCGATAAAATCGTCGGGCGTCGCGTGGGCAAGAAGGCGCTCGGTTTCCGCGTGCTCGAAGAAGAGGACATCGAGCACCCCAATCTGAACTCGCTGCACAATTTTGAGCTCATCTCGGAAGCGCAGCCCGAGGACCTGATCAAGTTTGGCCTGATCCCCGAGTTCGTTGGCCGCATGCCGGTGATGGGAGTCTTGCAGCAACTGGATGAAGACGCGCTGGTGGAAATCCTGACGCGCCCGAAAAACGCCATCGTGAAACAGTATCAGCGCTTGTTCGAGTTTGAGAACGTGCGGCTCAAGTTCAGCGACGAGGCCAACCGCGCCATTGCGCGCCAGGCCATGGCGCGAAAAGTGGGCGCGCGCGGCTTGCGCATGATCCTCGAAGAACTCATGCTCGAATTGATGTATAGTCTCCCCAGCCAGAAGAAGGTCAAGGAATTTGAGGTGACCCGCGAGATGGTCGAAAAGCGCAACGTCTCGCTGGCCATGATCGAGAAAGCGGCAAGCTAGAGCGTGTCCAAACAACTTGCGGCAGAATCGCGTCTTGATTTTGTTTTGAAAGGGTGCGGCTTCAGCCGCGCCGATTAGGACCTTTAGAAATGAGGGCTTTGCCCCTGAGGGATCGGGTGGTGAAGCCTTCGGTTCATAATGAAATGGCTTCTAGCTAAACCGGCAGTTTAAGAGTGACCAGAGACGGGAGACAGAGTTGTCGAACCCCAAGGAAAAGTTTGAGAGCAAGAAACTGCCCATGATGCCCATTCGGGACGTGGTCATCTTTCCCTATATGATGACGCCCTTCGTGGTCGGCCGGGACTCGAGCGTGCGCGCCCTCGAAGATGCTCTGGCCAACGACAAGAAGATTTTTCTTGCCACCCAGCACGATGCCAGCATCGACGAGCCCAAGGCCGCGGACATCTTCCAGGTCGGCACCATCGTCAACATTGTCCAGAGCCTCAAACTGCCCGACGGTAACATCAAGGTTCTGGTCGAAGGCATCGAGCGCGCCAAGATCCTGCAAGTCGCGGAAAGCGACGGCTTTCTCGAAGCCACGGTGCGCGTCGCCCGTTATGCCACCGAGACCACTCCGCAGATTGAAGCGGGCATGCAGCGCGTCACCGGCATGTTCGAGCAATATGTAAAGCTCTGCCAGTCGCTGAACTATGAAACCATGATCGCCGCCGTGCGCATGGAAGATCCGGCCAAGCTCACCGACACTATCGCCGCCAACCTGCAACTCTCCATCGAAGAAAAGCAAGGGCTGCTCGAAATTTTCGATCCCGCCGAACGCCTGAACCGCATCGGCGATGTGCTCGACGTGGAAATCGAAAAGCTCAACATGGACCGCACCATCCAGTCGCGCGTCAAGCGCCAGATGGAGAAGGCGCAAAAAGAGTATTACCTCAACGAGAAAATCAAGGCCATCCAGAAAGAACTCGGTCGCGGCGAAAAGAGCGAATTCGACGAGTTGAAGAAGAAGGTCGAAGCCGCGGGCATGCCCAAGGAAGCTCGCGATAAGGCGCTCCAGGAATTGAAAAAACTGGAAGCCATGCCGCCCATGTCCGCCGAGTCCACCGTTTCTCGCAACTATCTCGACTGGCTGCTGGCCGTGCCCTGGAAGAAGCGCTCGAAAGAAATTCGCAACATTTCGCGTGCCGAAAAAGTCCTGAACGAAGACCATTATGGCCTGGAGAAAATCAAGGAGCGCATCCTCGAATTTCTCGCCGTCCGCCAACTCGTCAAAAATCCCAAGGGCACCATCCTGTGCTTCGTCGGCCCTCCCGGCGTAGGCAAGACTTCACTGGGAATGTCGATCGCCAAAGCCACCGGCCGCAAGTTCGTGCGGCTGTCGCTCGGCGGCGTGCGCGATGAAGCGGAAATCCGCGGCCATCGCCGCACCTACATCGGTGCCCTCCCCGGCCAAATCATCCAGATGATGAAAAAGGCCGGCACCAAGAACCCCGTCTTCATGCTCGACGAAGTCGACAAAATGTCGATGGACTTCCGCGGCGATCCCTCCGCCGCTCTCCTCGAAGTCCTCGATCCCGAACAAAACTATATGTTCGTCGACCACTACCTCGACGTCGAGTACGACCTCTCGCAGGTCTTTTTCATCGCCACCGCCAACGTCATCCACACCGTCCCGCCCGCGCTCCAGGACCGCATGGAAGTCCTGCGCCTGCACGGCTACACCGAACCGGAAAAGGTCGAGATCGCGAAACAGTTTCTAGTGCGCAAGCAGATGCTGGAGGCCGGCCTTACCGACAAGAACGTGCAGTTCTCCGACGACGCCATCCGCCAGATCATCCGCAGCTACACCCGCGAAGCCGGAGTGCGCAACCTGGAGCGCGAGATTGGCAACGTCTGCCGCAAAATTGCCCGCAAAGTGGTCAAAGAAGGAGCGGCGTTCTCCGCCGCCGTCCAGCCGGAAAAGATTGGCGACTACCTCGGCATTCTGAAGTTCCGCGATACTCTCGCCCACGAGAAGAGTGAAATCGGCCTCGTCACCGGCCTGGCCTGGACCGAAGTCGGCGGCTCCATTCTCAGCACCGAAGCCACCGTCGTCGACGGCAAAGGCAAGCTCACCCTGACTGGCAAGCTCGGCGACGTGATGCAGGAATCCGCGCAGGCCGCCATGTCCTACATTCGCTCGCGCGCCTCACGCCTCGGACTGCCCCGCGATTTTTATCGCAACCTCGACATTCACGTCCATGTGCCGGAAGGCGCGATTCCGAAAGATGGCCCCTCCGCCGGCATCACCATCGCGACCGCCCTCGCCAGCGCCCTCAGCCGCATTCCCGTGCGCCGCGATATCGCCATGACCGGCGAGATCACGCTGCGCGGCAAGGTCCTTCCCATCGGCGGCCTGAAAGAAAAATTGCTCGCCGCCCATCGCGCCGGTTTGTTCGAAGTGATTCTGCCCCTGGAAAACGAAAAAGATGTTGCCGAGGTCCCCGAAAACCTGCGCACCGCCATGAAACTGCATTTCGTGGACAACATGGACCAGGTGCTCTCCGTCGCCCTCGAAGGCCCGTTGCCGCAGATCCCATCCGAAGCCGAAACCATGGCTCCCATCGCCACTCCGCCCGCCCCGGACATCCCCACGGCGAGGCAATAGCAGTTGCGGGTGCCCACTCATCGCGTTCTTTGCAATGAGTGGGATGTTGCGCCCGGCGTCTTTGGCGTTGCCCCCATGCCGGTTTTCCCGTATCTTGGAGGCATGGAAGTGCGCCTCAATAATCCAGACATACAGGCGAAGATAGACCGCTGGGTAGCGGAAACCGGACGCGGCCCCGACGAGCTGGTTGAGGACGCCATAGCCGGGTACTTCGATGAGCTGACCCAGACTCGGGAGATGCTCAACAGCCGCTATGACGACTTGAAGAGCGGCCGGGTGAAGCCCATCCCTGGCGACGAGGTTATTGCCCGCTTGCGTGAAAAGAGCGCGGCCCGCCGTTCCCAGCCGGGTTCCAGCCGCGCTACCAGCCATGCTAAATGACCGGCTACGATTTCCACCCGGAAGCCGCCCTCGATCTTGACGAGATTTGGGAATTTATTGCCGACGCCAACCTCGCCGCCGCCGACCGGACGATTGCAGATATTCTGACCGCCCTCGATAAGCTAGTGCCTTTCCCAAACCAGGGCCATAAACGCCCGGACCTCACCTCGCGGCCTCTGCGATTCCTCTTGGTACATGAGTACTTGATTGTCTATGTGCCAGACGAGAAGCCGTTGTGGGTGGTTGCGGTACTGCACGGACGCCGCAACCCGCGCGTGTTGGCCGCGATCTTACGGGGCAGAGAATAATCTCCGCTGGCGAGCTATCGGGAAAAGAATGGCAACCCCCAGCCCGAAAACCTAAAAATCCCCGCCACCTTCCCAGAAGCCATCGCCGAGATCACCCAGTTTGAGGAGATAAAGAAAGCAGCCGAGGGTTATGTGGAGCGGACACTCCTGTCCGCTGCCGTTGACTTTGATTCAGCACGCTGGGGAAACCCGATATTTTGTGGCGATTTCTTAGAAGCAACCTATCTTGATTCTGTGTCGGCGGCTCGGCAGTCCACTTCTCGAAAAGAGCGAGAAGTGGCGCTCGCAGCTCCAATCCCGCCCCGTGGTTGCTTAAGCTGGCTCTACGCCCAATAGTGTTCGCCGTTTCTTCGCCAACAGTGCTATTATGCTTTTTGGAGCAGCAGGGCCGAGTTTTCAACAGGCTGTGCCGAGAAGAGACGATGCTAGAATGCGGTCATCCTGTCACAACATGGCGCATAATTTCTTTCGAGCGAAGCGAAGACTACGATTTGGTCTTGTTGAAGTGCTCGCGCAGAATTGTGTTCACCAGGTCAGACTGAGAGACTTTAAGTCTGTCGGCCTCTCTCTTGGCCAATTCCTTATTATCGTCCGCGATGACAAGTTGTTTGTACTCCTCCGGGAACGCCCAACAGCACACCTGACAAATCAACTGGCATCCTCGGCAGGCGTTGCTCTTGATGTTGTTGCATTGCTCGCAAAGCGGCTGCCAATTGCCGAAATCATTCGAGCCATTCCGGGATCGTGGGACTTTATGGTCAGGGCTGAGCTTTATATCGGGCTCTTGAGCCCCGCACGAGGCGCACCTATATCCGTACTTTTCCTTGATCTTTTTCCACTCAGATCTGCTCGGCTTGGATCTGGGCTCCTTCTTTTGGCTTACATCCAAGCTCTGCAATTGGTAGCGGGTGCCTTCTTTTCTGATGGAGGTAAATCCTTCATCGCCTTGCAATTCCCGCATACGGCGGAAAACGTCCTTGTATGCAGACTGTCCCTTCGAAGTGCGAAAGGCATCGACAGCGGCGCGGATGTCCTTTTCGGTCAGCACTGGGCCAGGAATGCCGTGCCCCGCGGGCCAAAGCGCGCTCAAGATAACCGAGTAGTAGAGTTTGTTAGCTGCACTCGGAGAAACAAAACTAGCCGCAGCGTCAGCAAGCCACATCTCTCGGCGAGCTTCGGATTCATTCGGTACGGCCTTCGGTGTGAGAAGCAGGCCTTTACTGGCACGAGATTTTCCCATTTGGGAGCGAGACTCTAATGCGATTCGCTTCGTTCTTCGCTGGAATAGGGGGATTTGATCTTGGATTCCAGCGTGCTGGAATGATACCAGCCTTCCATTGCGAAATCGATCCCTTTTGCCAACGCATTTTGAAAAGACACTGGCCGGAGGTTCCACTTCATGACGACATTACGACTCTCAAAGCGAAGGACATCCCAGATGCCGCTCTTTGGGCCGGAGGCTGGCCGTGCCAAGACGTCAGCCACGCGAATGCGCAGCGCAAGGGCATCAATGGAGCCCGGAGTGGATTGTTCTTCACCTTTGCGGAACTGGCTCGCAAAGTTCGACCGGCATGGATTGTCCTGGAAAATGTCTCAGGCCTCCTCAGCTCAGATGGAGGGGTTGCTTTTGAGTCAGTTATCAACGAGATCGAAGAGATCGGGTATGTGGGGGTATGGTTTACGTGTAACACTCTCAGCGCGGGTCTTCCCCACAACCGCGAAAGAATATTCCTTGTCGGCTCTTATAGATCGCCGCTTTCCCATCAGTTCTATTCTGACTGCGGCGAACTGCTTAGGGATGATTCGCCGCGAAGAGAGAGCCGGACGGACTCTCGATCCGGTGTTCGCGGAGAGTTTGTCTCAGACGCTCCGCTTTTGGTTCAACGTCGCGGAGGCTTTGGGTATACCAAGGCAACAAGCTATTGCCCCACGATACGCGCCCAAACTGGAAAGCATCAAGGCGGCCACTCTGACAGACCAATACTATGTGGCCAGAAACTTGACCTGGAACGAGTGCGAGAAATTAATGGGCTTCCCGGAAGGCTGGACGGTAGACGAGGGAGACTCATTGGCAACGCCGTAGCCCCGCCCATCGCGGAGTTTATCGGGCGCCGCATATTGGCTATTCAACGCAGCGCCGCGAGGGCCGCGTCGTGAACCGCAGCGAAATGATGGCTGCGGTTCGTTCAAAGAACACTAAGCCAGAGATGCTGGTAAGGCGTCTTGTTCACGGGAGCGGTTACCGGTATCGGCTTCACCGCTCGGACCTCCCTGGCAAACCAGACCTCGTCCTGCCCTCCAAGAGGAAAGTCATCTTCGTGCATGGCTGCTTCTGGCACCAACATGGTTGCGCCTTGTCGCACATGCCGAAATCCAATGTGTCTTATTGGGCTCCGAAACTTCAGAGGAATAAGGTGCGCGACCGCGAGCACATCAAAGCCTTGCGAGCCGCTGGCTGGAAGTGCTTAGTGGTATGGGAATGCGAACTGAACAAATCAGGCCCGCTTCTTCGCCGTCTTTCAAAATTCCTGGGCTAGTTAACTTTTTCATCACAAACGCTCTGTGCGCGCCATCACAGACAACTAACCGCCCGTTGGCGACAATGGAGTCGACCTGTTGTGCCAAGACCGAGGTGTGTCCGTCAATCAAGACGGCCCTCGAAGCGGGTGCCTCGCTTGTCGGCGTTCTTTGAAAACATAAGCTGAGGTGATCGGCGAACGTCAGACCGCTGCCGAAATCCGAAATCAAGTGGTAACCAGAAAGGCAACATTTCTCCTGGCGCCACACACGATTTTGTGACGATTTTCGCCCTGTAACTCCTTATTCCGGAATATTTTCCATATAAGTCCAGGTGAATCAATATTTTGGAGTGTTTTCAGCATGTAACTCCATAATTCCAATAAGGAGGGGGTGGGGGGTAACCCATAGCTCACGGGTTATTACCATATAAGTAAATATGGGGTGTAGTGGACCATCCCACAATCGCGTTCAGCGTCTCTTGGGACGGCGGCGTTAAAATGCAGTCATGCAACCGGAACCCACCACCCGCTCTGGATTCAGCTTGAGGGGATCGGCGGGCCTCATCGTCGCGGTCGTCGTCGTAGCGGTTCTGCTGGTCATGCTGCCGGCTTATCGCTGGTTTTTTCTGATCAGCCTTCTCATTGGATTGGTCATCGCGGGCGGGCTTGCGTTCTGGCACAAATTGCGTCCGATTGAGGAAGAGGACGTGGAACCGAAACGTCCGCTCGGGCTTTAGCAAATTTTTTCCTGCGGCGCTTGCCATATCCAACCCAAACACTGGAAACTGTAGGCATGCGGATTCTGGCGCGATTCATGTTGTCGGCGAGCGACTTGACCCACTTTCCTTCGCCCATCTTGCCGGAGATCGCTTTCTTGGGGCGGTCGAACGTCGGGAAATCGAGCTTGATCAATACGCTGGTGGACAAGAAGCTGGCCCGCACCAGCAATACTCCCGGACGCACGCGCAGCATTAACTTTTTTGAAGTCCGCAGAGCCGGACAGCCCAAGCCCGAATTTCTTTTTGCCGACCTGCCCGGCTACGGTTACGCCAAGATCTCGCGCGAAATCTCCAACGACTGGGCCCGGTTTGTCGATCCCTACCTGCACCAGCGCCCGAGCCTGGCGCTGTGCCTGGCGCTCGTCGATTCCAACATTCCTCCGCAGGATAGCGACGGGCAGTTGCTGGAATTCCTGGCGTCCCGAGGACGGCCCCATGCGATTGTGGCCACCAAGTGCGACCGCCTGTCGGGCAATCAGTTGCAGCAGGCGATGCGGGCGCTGGGGAAAGCGTATGGTGGGGTCCCCATCGTGGCATTCTCGGCCAAAACCGGGGCCGGCAAAGAGGAACTGTGGAGCCAGATTCGCGCCGCTCTGTCGCAATTTCCGCCCGCCTGAAGTTTTTTCGCAATCTGCCGATAAACCCTAAGAGCGGCATACTGCCGGAGGCGTACGTGGATCCTAATGCCTATCCCGGACAACGTAGCTCGCCTCCTGACTCCAGTACCGGCGATGAGCTCGAGAACCATCTGCGCCGTCTAAGAGCAGAACAAACGGGAGGCGTGACCGCCGCAGCCGCCAAGACCGTCGCCAAGACTCCAACAGTTGTGCCCGGTATCGATTGGCCGGAGAAACGGAAAAGCCCGCGTCTTCGTTGTTCGGGTAGTGTGGAGTTGTGTACCGAGGGCAGCAGCATACGCCTGTGGGGGACGCTTACCAATATCAGCTTGCACGGATGCTATGTGGAAATGAACACCACGTTTCCCGTGGGCACGAAAGTGAATGTGGTGCTCAAATCGTTCGGCATACGGATCCAGGCTCCAGGCACGGTGCGCGCGCCGGGCACCGTCCGCGCCACATACCCCTGTTTGGGCATGGGCATTGGCTTCTCGGACCTCGAACCCGATCAACAGGCAAATCTTAAACAACTGCTCGAAGCGCTCAGTGGGCGCATCACTGTCTCCAATGGCGCAGTGGTTGAGGAATATGGCATTAAGGAAACCCTGGCGTCCGCCGACCCGAGGGCCTTTATCGAGGAGATTACGAAGTTCTTCCAGAAGAACCAACTGCTCAGCCGCGAGGAGTTTTACCAGATCGCCAAACGGGTTCGCCGGTCCTGAATCCATTCACCAGGGATGGTAGCGGCTAGCGGCCTGTTTGGCGGGCTCCGGTGCGGAGGTTACGGTGGTGACCGGGCGCCGTGAGCCTCATGAGCGATCCATCCGTTATCATTAAAAAATTATGGCCAGATACCTAGTGACCGGGGCTGCGGGCTTTATCGGATCCTCTCTGGTGCGCGCGCTTTTGCAACGCGGCGACGAAGTTCGAGGCATCGATAATTTTGCCACCGGCAAACGCGAGAACCTTACCGAAGTACTTTCGCGGATGGACTTCCGTGAAGCAGACATCCTGGATCTGGACGCCATGCGCCAGGCGTGCGCAGGCGTCGATTACGTGTTGCACGAGGCGGCCATTCCGTCGGTGCCGAAATCGGTGCTCGATCCGATCGGCAGCAACCGCGCCAATATCGACGGCACGGTCAATGTTTTGGTGGCGGCACGCGACGCGAAAGTGAAGCGGGTCGTGTACGCCGCGTCATCGTCGGCGTATGGCGACACGCCCACACTTCCGAAGCATGAAGCCATGAATCCCAACCCAATCTCGCCTTACGCCGTGGCCAAGCTGGCGAGCGAGCTATACATGGTTTCGTTTTACCGATGCTATGGCCTCGAAACCGTCTGCCTGCGCTACTTCAATATTTTCGGGCCGCGGCAGGACCCTTCTTCACCGTACTCTGGCGTGCTCGCGAAATTCAGCACACAGATGCTCGCTGGGGAACAGCCCACGATATTTGGCGACGGCGAAACCAGCCGCGATTTCACCTACATCGATAACGCCGTGTCGGCCAATCTGCTGGCCTGCTCGGCCCCGGCGGCGGAGTGCGCCGGGCGCGTGTTGAACTGCGCTACCGGCGCACGCACCACGCTGAATGAAACGTTCGAAGCTTTGAAGAAACTCACGGGATATAAAGGCAGTGTCAAGTACGGCGCGGAGCGCGGTGGGGACATCAAACATTCGCTGGCGGACATCACGCTGGCGCAAAAGCATTTGGATTACAAGGTCCTGGTGAATTTTGAAGACGGACTGCGCCGCACGGTGGAGTGGTACAAAAGCCAGGACGGCCGTTAGTCGTAAATTGTTCGTCGTTAGTAGTTAGCTTGATACCAGAGCTTTTCAGCTATCGGTTCTCAGGCGTCAGTGAAAACGTGCCTTGGCTGAAAGCCCCAGTGGGCGTTGGAAGATAATGTCGGGCTATGACGCCGGGCGCTGCTCATCCGCCACGGCACTGGGTTTTGGTTTCCTGGACTGTTCCCAAGCGATGAGCTCGTGCAGGTCATAGCGGAATGGGCCATACGCGCTGAAAGTTTTTTCATCGAACAAACGCATGGCGCTGCAGTTCAGGCAAACTTGGTAGGAATAACCCCGCTCCGCAACCGGCCAACTCATCTTGCCGTGCCAGCAGCCTCGGAAAGCCACAGTGGCCACTCCCACCAGGCTGGTGGCCACAACGCCGGGCCACCACCAGTTGAATTTCTTGAGTTTTTCCGATTTTTCCGGCTCTACTGCGTAGGTCATCGCATCTCCGTGTCTGCTCTTAACCATAGGACGAATCGAGGCGAAGGGCAAAATCTGAAAGGTCGTAGCTTGGGTTTTCGACTGCGGCCATGCGGGTTGCGCATCGTTATGCCGCAATGGGACGTGTACCAACGGACATTGCGGTACCCCCCAAACGACCATTACGCTCGAAATTGGAGTCGTCTCTGTCGTTCGTTGAAAAGTTCGTTGAGAAGTTCGCCGGTGCCAGTTGCTGGCAACGTGCGCCGGTGAAGCTTGGGCGGTTGGGTCCCTTCGAACCAAGACCGGCAATGATCCGTCCTTCGAGCTGCGGATACGATGAATACAGGCTTTTTGTGGTCGCGACTGCGTTAGTATGAGTGCCAATCCAACCCAAGCCGATTGGGAAGCGCCGGCCATGGCCGACAGCCGCTTTCCGCTGCACGAGGGCAACCTAGTCATCGAGTCGCTGGCGCGCCAGGAAGCTCTGCGCGCGCTGCTTGCGTTCTCGGATCTCCACCAGCAGATACGGAATCGGCGCGTAGTTACGGGATGCGCCGCCGATCATGACTTGTTTGAGACGGAACGCTTCATTCTGGACGAAGTGCTGCAATTGATTTGCGATCGAGGTCAGGCCATCACGCAGGCCGACGGTGTCGTGGTTGCGCTCGCGGAAGTATCGGCGGGGGAAAGATCGAGAGCGCAAGGCCCGAATGCGGCAAGGCCGAATACGGAACGGCCGGAGATGGTGTGCCGCGCCGCCGCCGGACCGCTTGACATCGCGCGTGGGGTTCGACTGATCGGCGAATCCGAATTTCTGCGGGACTGCCTGGAATCGGGGCGCATTCTTCGTTCGGACGATTCGGAAACCGACGCTCGCGTCGATGTGGACTTCGCGCGCCAGATCGGAGCGCGCTCCACCGTGCTGGTTCCGTTGCGCGGCCGTTGCGAGCAATTGGGCGTGCTGCAGGCGTTTTCAACCACGGCCCGCGCTTTTACCGATCATGACGTTCGCTGTTTCGATCTGTTCGCGGAGCTGGTCCTTTGCGCGCTCAGACCCGAGGACCAGGATCGGCGCATCGACTGGCTGTCGAGCGTGGCGAACGATGTTCTGCACGCGAACCCGCCTGCGATAGTGCCCGTGATCGAGCCGGTTGTCGCCGAAGCGGCGGCGATTGAGATTGCTGAAATCGATCCCGGTAAATCCGCCGTAGAGGCGGTACTTGCCCCGTCTCCCGTTTCCGTAATTCCTCTCGCCACGGAGCAGGCTCCACCGGCAGAGCTTCCAATTCCAGAAGTAGTACCAGAAGAAGTTGTTACAGACATAGCATCGTTGGCGCGGACGGTTGTCATTCCCGCGGCACCGGTTGAGTGGGCTGAGTATGGCGTCGAAGACGAGTCAGCCGACGAGCGATTGGATCTCGAAGGGCCGGCGACCTCTTCCGAAACGCCTCATTTCTGGGCATTTCCGCATAGCCTTTCTCTTCCTGGCAATTCGCGTCCGGGACTGAGTGTGGTAATGGGCCTGGTGGCAGTGGCCGCGTTATTTTCAGTTGGAGTGTGGTGGGGCACGCAAGTCCATGAGAAGACGGCGGTCACAAAGATCGTCGCTGCGAAGATTGCGGTGATCGAGACGGCGGCCACGAATTCCGCGATCGCGCCACCATCGGCGGCGACATCGCCAGTGCCGCCAAATGTTCTATCTCCCGCGGTCTCCGACAAACTGACGAATCTGGATAAGCTCGGTTCCGATACGGCGCCGCTTACCGCCGTGGCGGAAAACAAGTTGGCGGCGCTGCCGAAAATTACGGGTGTGCGCCACTGGTCTTCGTCCATGGGAAGCACGGTGGTCATCGACATGGAAGACCAAGTCCCCTACGAAGTGCACCGGTTGATGTCGCCGGAACGCATCTTTTTCGATCTGCACGACACGGCCTTATTGCCTGAATTGGAAGGCAAGACGATGGATGTCGGCGATGTTTCGCTAACGCGGGTGCGGATCGCGCAGCCCGTCGCCGGAGTGACGCGAATCGTGCTTGACACCAAAGGCGGATCGAATTTCTCCGTCAGCATGGAATCGAACCCCTATCGCCTGGTGGTTGAACTGCGCGGCAGCGATCGAACTTTGGCGGCGAACCAATTCGCTCCCAGGAGCGCAGCTTCGAAATTGACGCCGGCCACAGTGAACGCGGCGCCGGCCGTAATGAACGTGGCTCCTGTGGCGGCGCTGGCGGCGAAGCCATCGGCCCAGCCGGTGCCGGCGAGGACGGGAAAATTTCGCATTGTGCTCGACGCCGGGCACGGCGGCTGGGACTTGGGCACGGTTGGACGGCAGGGTTTGATGGAAAAAGATCTTGTGCTCGACGTGACTCAGCGATTGGGTAAGTTGCTCGAAGCGCGCCTGGGATCGGAAGTCATGTTCACGCGCAGCGACGACACTTACTTGCCCCTGGAACAGCGCGCCGACATTGCCAACCAGGCGCAAGCCGATTTGTTTGTCTCCGTTCACGCCAATTACAGCAGCTCGGCGGCGGCGCGAGGAGTTGAGACTTATTACACGAACCTGTTTTCGGCTCCGGGGTCGCGGGAGGTGGAAAAACGCGACGATGGAACTTCCGCCAAGCTGACGCCTGCATCGTTATCGGCCACAGCGTTACACGAAAAGATCGAGGAGTCGCAGCGTCTTGCGGCAAGTGTGCAGCGTTCTCTCTACGCCACGCTGGCCGCGAACAGCCCAGACATTCGCAACCGGGGCATAAAAGACAAACCTTTTGCCGTGCTGACCGGCACGACCATGCCCGCCATTCTTACTGAGATTTCCTTTGTGAGCAGTCCCGCGGACGAGCGTAACTTGCAAAGCGCGGCGTACCGCCAGCAAATCGCCGAAGCGCTTTATCAGGGCATTGCCCGCTATCGGCAGGCTTCCCCACACGCGAAAGTGGCCCAACTCCAAACCGCCGCTGCGCGAAGGTAAGGACGCCCATATCGCTTAGCGATAACCAAAGTGATGTTCCCCGCAATATCCAAGACCTTAACTTGGGGTTCGCGGTGTCAATATGATTAGGAGCGCGCTTTTTGTTTATGCGAAACTGTTTTCCCGCTCTCGATTGATGACAAGAAAGGACAACAGTTATGAATACGAGGGTGGTTCATGGCGTTCGATGGTTCAGATGGATGGTGGTTGCACTAGCATTAGTCATCGCCGGATTCTCAGGGCCAGCAATCTCCCGGTGGTATATCGCAAGAGTAGACGCAAATCTTCTAACGTTGTCAGCGCGGAGCTTGGAATTGACTCGCTCAAGCTCTCCTGCGCAGCGGGCGCCAGCCGAGCGGACACACATCGAGTTTCCCCCGAGTCCCGACGTTAAAGAAAAGCTGCATGTGTTGACAGCGGATTTTCAATTGATCCACAAAATGAGTGAGCTGCCGGAAGTGGCAAAACCGCTCTTCAGAAATTGGGACGATAATCGATTCGCTATGGCGGATCCCGGTGAGCCGTGGCAGTCAGGTTGCATGGGCAACGGAAGTCTGCCAAGAGAAAGTCTCATCTTCGGCGGCCTATCCGAGGATTATGCTTTCGTTCATTATGAGCTTAGCAGGGGTATTGCAAATAACTACAGAATCGAAGTTTATCGAGTTCGACCGACGGGTTGGCAACCGGTTTGGGAGGAAACCCTACCCCGCGCCGCGCATGATATGAAGCAGCTACGCAAGCTGTTAGCTGTCCCTGATAATTCATGTTGCTGTGCATCGGCGGGCGATCACGCAATACATAAAGACACTGCCGCTCGTCGATAGATTCACAGGCCGCCCGAACCCATCGACTGGCCGCAAGGCATGAATGGATCACGCGTTGGAGACGGGGCAAGCCCCGTCTCTACAGGGAATGACATCACTCCGTCAGCAGCCCACCGATAAGATCGGCGAGGCGGTCGATGCGATGATCGCGGCAGTAAGTAGTCAATTCTTCCACCAGCTTTTCAGTGGCGACCGGATCGAAGTAACTCGCGGTCCCCACCTGCACGGCGGTTGCTCCGGCCAGCATGAATTCCACGATGTCCACCGCGGTAGCGATGCCGCCCATGCCGATCACGGGAATTTTCACGGCGCGCGCGGCATCGTAAACCATGCGCAGCGCGATGGGCTTGATGGCCGGGCCGGAGAGGCCGGCGGTCACGTTGGCAATTCTGGGGCGGCGCGTTTCCGCGTCGATGGCCATGGCTAAAAACGTGTTCACCAGGGAGATGGCGTCGGCGCCCGCTTCCTCGGCCACGCGCGCCATCTGGGCGATCGAAGTGACGTTGGGCGAGAGTTTGACGATGATGGGCCGCGACGACACGCGCTTCACCGTCCGCACTACTTCGTCGAGCAAGTGTGGATCGCTGCCGAACTGAATGCCGCCGTGCGCCGTGTTCGGACAAGATACGTTGATTTCGTACGCCGCGATCCCTTCGCCCTGATTGAGAATTTCAATCGTGCGCTCGTAATCGGCGCGGGTGTAGCCGAAAACATTGGCGAACACGACGACATTCTTCTTCTTCTCGCGCAACGCCGGAAGTTTTTCATCGAGAAACGCTTGCGCCCCGATGTTTTGCAGCCCGATAGCATTCAGCATTCCAGCCGCAGTCTCATAGAGGCGCGGCGGCGGGTTGCCGGTCATCGGTTCCTTGGAGAGGCCTTTGACGACCAACCCGCCAAGGCGGTCGAGGTGCACGATGTCTTCGAATTCGATGCCGTAGGCGAACGTGCCGGAAGCCGCGACGATCGGATTCTTCAGGCCGATGCCGGCGAAGCTGACGCTCAAGTCCGGATTGCCGATAGATGTCATTGGATTCCTCCGGTGGGTGGCGTGGCGGGCGCGGCGACGGGCGGTGCGATGGCATGATGCGGCGGCTGTAGCGCCTCGGTCAGCACTCTTCCGGCTGCCTTCGCGGGTGCATTGATTCCGAGCAAGGAGGCTAGGGTTGCCGCGAGATCGACCGGCTCGGCGTGCGTGCGGTAGGTTCCGGGTTGAAAGGCGAGGCCATAAAAAGCGAGCGGCACATGAGTATCGTACGAGAAAGGCGTCGCGTGGTCGGTACCCTTCGTGATTCCGACGTTGAAGGGAGTGGGGATTCCGATTACATACCATCCGCCTTCGGGCGAGTAGCTGTGGGCGTAACGGCGGCCGATTTCCGTGGCCGGAGTTTCACCGCGCGCGAGCTGCGACTTGGTAAAGTATCCAGCCAATCCGGCTTGCTTCATGGCTTCGCCCGCGTCGGCCTCGGCGTCGGATTCCTTATGTCCTGCGAACGCGTCTTCGTTCAGCCAGGCGAGCGGGTAATCGAGATCGAGCAGGTAGTCGGCCTTCTTCGCGTATTTTTTCGAGAGCGTGGAATTGATCTCTGCACGCAACGCTTTCGTGTCGAGATTGGCGGCGGGCAAGCGCAGAGTTTTAGCGAAATCGGGCAGCGGCGCGATGCCGTGATCGGCGGAAAGCGCCATCCACACGTCGGCCATTCCGATCTGATGACCGAGGAAGGTGAAGAAGCCGGCGAGCTGGCGGTCGAGTTCGAGCGCCATGCTGCGCATTTTCGGAGAGTCGGGGCCGACCTGATGGCCGAGAATATCGTTGGCCGAAAGGCTGATGACGAGCAGGTCGGTCGCCGGGCCCGCACCCAGCTTCTCGTACAAAATGAGTTCTTTGGCGAATTCCAGCTGGTATTCATTGGCGAAGGGAGTAGTGCCGACAACATGGTAGAAATCGGCAGACGCGTCGTCTTTGCTTTTACCCGTTGGCCGTGCGGTCGAGCCGAGCGTCGTGCCGTCGCTATCTTTCCATTCGCGGTCCCAGTATTTTTCCGCGCGTCTTTCCAAAGGACGCCTGCCGTTGAAATTGCGCACCCACTGAGGAAGATCGGGGCGGTAATAAGTGGAGGTAATCCAGTCGCCGGTTTTGGGATCGATCCAGTAGGCGGCGTCGCCGGAAAATCCCGCGGGCAACACGGCGGCGCGATCCTTCAGCGAGATGGCGAAGACGCGGGCTTTGCCGCCCGTGGCCAGTTTTAGCTCGTCGCCGAGCGTATCGCTCATGAGGTTGTGCGGCGACGCGCCGGGGCCTGTGAGATCGTCGGTAGTGTCGATGCCGACAAGTTTTGTCGAGTCGTCTTCGACCGAGGTCACGCGCTTCTTTTTCTGCGGGTCCCACCAGTCGTTGGCGACAATGCCGTGGCCGCTGGTATAGCTTCCGGTGAAAAGGGTCGCGTGTCCGGGAGCGGTGCGGGTGTTGGCGTAGTCGTAGTTGCAGTCGGTGAAATAAGCTCCGCGATCGAGAAAGACGCGGAATCCGCCGTCGCCAAACTGGTCGCGATAGCGTTCCAGATAATCGCCGCGGAACTGGTCGATCACGATGACGACCACGAGCTTGGGGCGGGCGTTGTATGCGGACGCGAAGGCGGCGGGAAGCGAGCAGAGCAACGCTATTGCCGCCAGCGGCGCGTATAGGGAACGGGGGAGTCTCATCGCGAGCTAGTTTACCGCAGAAGAACCTTTAACGCGGAGAACGCGAAGAGCAACGCAGAGATTGCAGAGTCTTCTTGCCCTTTTTTCTCGGCGATCTCGGCGTCCTCTGCGGTTCAGGATTTTGATTGTCCGCGTGCACTAAATCGCCTTTTTCAGCTAAAGTTAAGGCAGAATGCTTGACCTTAATTTTGTTCGCGACAATCTGGCGGTGGTGGAAGAAAATCTGCGGCGGCGCGGCATGAATCCGGCGGAAGTTTTGAAAGACTTTCACGCCATCGATGGCGAGCGCCGACAGGCCATCACGGCGGCGGAATCTCTCCAGGCTCGCCGTAACCGCGCTTCCGAGGAGATTGCCAAGCTCAAGAAGAGCGGGCAAGACGCTGCGGCGCAGATCCAAGAGACCAAAGATTTGCGCGAGCAGATTGCGGAGTCCGAAAAGAAGGCAGCGGAACAGGAAGCACGGCTGCGCGAAATTCTGACCTCGATTCCGAATCTTCCCCACACCAGCGTTCCAGTAGGGAAGAGCGCCGACGATAACGTGGAAGCGCGCCGCTGGGGCGCGCCGCCGCAGTTCGATTTCAAGCCTAGGCCGCACTGGGAGCTGGGCGAATCGCTCGGTGTGCTCGACCTGGAGCGCGCCACCAAACTTACGGGCGCTCGCTTTGCCGTGTATTGGGCGCTGGGTGCTCGATTGGAGCGGGCCCTCGCCAGCTTCATGCTCGATCTGCACACCCGAGAGCATGGATACACCGAGGTGCTTCCGCCATACATGGTGAACTCCGAATCCATGTATGGGACGGGCCAACTGCCGAAATTCGAGCAGGACTTGTTTCAGGCCACATCGGGCGGCGAGCCATCTGGGGGTAACTTCCAAAAGGATCCGTACCACATTCCAACGGTAGGCGAGTATGTCTGCCGGGACCGAGATAGCTCACAGCATATATACACAATTGCTACGATTGACGGTCACGCCCGTACCGTGAACCTAAGGTCGACAGTTGACTACAACAATGAAAACGACATATCGTGGTCCTCGCTTTGGTATGAGCGCAGGCTCTGGCTTATTCCCACGGCCGAAGTTCCTATAACCAACCTCTATCGCGACGAAGTTTTGGACGCAGCTAAGTTGCCGATTTCTCTGACCGCGTATACTCCCTGTTTTCGCAGCGAAGCCGGATCATACGGCAAAGACGTGCGCGGAATTATCCGCCAGCACCAGTTTCAAAAAGTAGAGCTGGTGAAGTTTTCGCGTCCCGAGACTTCCTACGATGAACTGGAGAAACTGACCCACAACGCCGAGACCGTGTTACAGAAGCTCGGGCTGCACTATCGAGTAGTCACGCTCTGCACCGCCGACATGGGATTTTCCGCGGCCAAGACTTATGACATCGAAGTCTGGCTGCCGGGACAGAATCTTTTCCGCGAGATTTCTTCGTGCTCGAATTTCGAAACGTTTCAGGCGCGGCGGGCGAACATCCGTTACCGTCCCGAGGGAAAAAGCAAGACGGAATTTCTGCACACGTTGAACGGCAGCGGCTTGGCCGTGGGGCGCACCTGGGTCGCCATCGTCGAGAACTATCAGCAGGCTGATGGCAGCGTACGCATTCCGGAGGTGCTGCAATCTTATATGGGCACCGACCGGATTCTGGCGCGGAGTGGCTAAGGAGTTTGGCGTCCAGCCCCTAAAGGGGCATTTGATTCTGAAGATTTATTGGCATCGCTAAAGCGATGCCCTGATACAAACCAAATCGCAAAACCGACGTCGATTTGCCATTGCATGAATTCCGAAATACACTTGCAACAAACCGAAATAGCCTCGACGGCGCTTGGAAGCGCCGTCTCACCTATGGGCGCGATCTGGCGCACAATTCGCGGATACATTCTTTGGTCGTACGAGCGGGGCAGCCTGCACTACGACATCATGGTCACGCTGATTCTCCTGTTTGTTTTTGTTTCGCCGCACTTCATCAACTACAAGGACAAACCGGTTGAGCGCATCCCGCATCTTACCGGCGTGGTCGTACTGCCCGGCGAGAAGGGCGGGTTGGTCTATCAAATCCAGGCCTCGGCGGTGAATGACGCGCCGGGCGCCGACGTTCGCCGGCAGCTAGAGCAGATCATCGAACCGATCTCCGGGGCGGTCAGTATTACCGGGTACGAAACGGTCAAGGACACCACTGGACGCACGGCGAGTTATAAAGTCTGGGTGGAAAAGTAATGGGCTGAGGGCCAGGTTTCAAGGTTGCAGGGTTTCAAGGTTTCAAGGATCGTCTCAATCAAGCATCATTTTCATCCATGAGAGCTGTGCACAAGACCGTTGTTCTCGGGACGGTGGTCATCGGCTGGCTGCTTGCAACGGCGGCGTGGGCGCAGAGCGATTCCACTCCCGCATTGCCCTTCATATCGCGGAGAGCGCTCGGCTTTTTGCTCTTACTACCTGAGCCCTTACCGCCCATTACCGAGTTGGAACGCGTGCTCGACCGCATGGATGCCGCCGCACGAGACTTCAAAACCACCGAGGCAAGTTTCGTTTGGGACCAATACCAAAAGGTCATCGCTGAAACCGACACGCAGAAGGGTAGGATTTATTTCCGGCGTCAAGGCAGCGAAACCCAGATGGCTGCCGACCTGACCGAACCCGACCGGAAGTACGTCATCTACAGCGGCGGTAAAGTCCAGGTGTACCAGCCTAAAATCGACCAGGTGACCGAATATAACGCCGGCAAGAATCGCAGCGATCTCGAGAGCTTTCTGGTGCTCGGTTTCGGCGGTGGCGGGCACGATCTGCGCAATTCCTACGAAGTGAAGTTTCAGGGGCCGGATACCGTCGACGGCGTTAAAACCGACAAACTGGAGTTGATCCCTATCTCCGTCCATTTGCGAAACAATATCGCGCGCATCGTACTCTGGATCGACCCGGCCCGCGGAATTGCGGTGCAGCAGCAGTTGTTTGAGCCGGGCGGAGACTACCGGCTGGCGAAGTATTCCGAAATTAAGATCAATCAAAAGCTTCCGGACGACGTCTTTAAGCTGAAGACGACCGGGAAAACCAAGATTGTCTCGCCGCAGGGATAGGAATAAACCAGAAAATTTGAGACGGGGGAGCCCCGTCGGCACACGGGCAGACAAGCTGCAAAGTTCCCAGTGCGGGTTGCACATTTCAGCTTGAAGAAGTGGGAGATTGGGACGATTTGTTTACCACTTGGTACCCCCTACCCCCCCTCCCCCCGGTCTAATGGAATCATTTGGTTAGCGGGGGGTTTTAACTTTGGTCTTTGAATCTAAAGGACTTATATTAAAGTATTCCGGAATAAGGAGTTATGGGAAATGGGCAGTGAAAAGTGGGAAATTTTCAGTTGCCAGTACCCAGTTGCCAGTTGCCAGAAAAAGCCTAGCTGCAAACCAATGAAAAAGGGTGCGGGGAGAATTCCGCACCCTTTTTTGATCTCTACTTCTATTTTATCAAGTTGGAGTGGGGTACACCGACAGATTTGGCGGAATTATTTTCGTAGGCTGTGCAATGAGTTACGGGGAAAAGCGGGGGAATGGAGGGTTGACAAGATTTTGGAAAATCGAGATTCCGAAGCGGGGGGGCTGGCCCGGCTTTGCACTCATCTCAAAGGAGTCAAAATCCCCACCCTGTCGCAAAAAACGCGACAAGGGTGGGGCACCCGCGCAAAAAACGGTTCCGCAGAAACAAGCTGAAAAAGATCGGCGGCGGCGATATACTGCATGTTGTCTCTGAAAGTTGAATTCCCATGGCCAAGATGTTTACCATCACCGTTCCGCCGGATTTATCGCGCAGAAAGCGTGAACGCGTTTCCGACCCACGCTACGTTGACGGCCAGAAGATGCTGGTGGAAGCGATGAAATACTTGGCGAAGGCCGATCCCGTGGCCAATCGCGGGGCCATCGAACTGCTGTCCGAGCACGTCCGTACGCGTTTCCGCATGACCGACTCGCCGCTGAACTAAGAGATTGCTACAGAGCGAATCCCATGGTTGCTATGAGCGTCGGCAGTTGCGGAGCTGTGCTCGGCTTGGACGGCCGGGGCGGCTGTTCCTACGCAACCGCTGGGCCTACGTGGGCAATTTCCGCGCCAGGAATGAAGTTGCGAGAACGATGACGGCGGGATAACATTCCAGCGTGTAGCGGGGCTCGGGATTTTCCACCGTTCCGAGAAACGCGGAGCGCAGCAGCAGGAAGCCGAGCAGCAATCCAGCCCAGCGAATTCCCGCCGGCCTGCGTGACGATCTGAGGACTACCGCGAGCAGCGCCGCCGCCAGGTAGGCCAGATTCAGCAAGCCGAATCCGATGACCAGGACCAACTGCCGCGTGTCGTCGGTGAATTCCCACCAGCGGACGTCGGGAGGAAGAATTTCGGTTCGCGGACGCAGCCACATGTCCGCGACGCGCAGCGCGGGCAGCGCGACATAGTAGCGCGCGGGATGGGCGCGAATGCGATCGGCGGCGATTTGGCCGAAGCGCGCGTCCAATTCGGGCGTCATGTCCTGCGACTGGTTGTAGGCGGCGATCGCGGCCAGGGTTTGGCCGCTTTCCGCCGCGCTGGCGTTATCATTCTCAATGGCGCGCGACGGCAGTTTCAGCGTGTCGATCTTGTCGCCGGGAACGCCCCAGTAGATCTCTTCCACCGAAGCGTATTCGACGACCCAGGTCTTGGCCCAGCGATTGAAACCTCGGAGGACGAATTTGCCCGGGTCGTTGGCGTAACGCGGGGCCAGCGGCTGGAGATGATGGAACGCGCGAAAGTTGCGAATCGTCCAAGGCACGAGCGGCGCCAGTGCGAATAGCGCGACGATGAGGCCGGCGACGAGAATATCGGCCAGCTTCCGTTTAGCGGCGCGGTCTTTTGAAATTAGCATCGGCCACGCTAAAACCGAAAGATAAACGCCGACCGCGGCGAGCAGGATGCCGCCATCGGGGCGCAACAGGATGCAGGCCGCAATGGCTGCGCCGGTCGCGGCCCAGAGCTTGCGGCCAGTCCAGTCGAGACCGGCCATCTCCACGCCAGCGTGCATGCGATCGAGCGCGGCGGCGGCGCAATCGAGAGCGAGCGCGGTAAAGAAGATTTCCAAAGTTTCGGTGAGCGCGGCGGCGGCATAGTTGGCGAGAAACGGACAGAGCGCCGTCAGGACAAAAGCGATCCTCGCCGCGCGCTCGGAAATCGTGCGGCGGGCCAGGTCGGCAACGATGAAGCAGGTGCCGAGCTCGAACAGAATCTGCGCCAGCATTGCCGCTTTGAAGTTGCCGGCTCCAAAGAGCCAGAAAATCGCAGCCAGAAACGCAGGGTATCCGGGCAGGCGCGCGTCGGATGGCGCGACCTGGGTATGCTGCGGGCCGATCTGGGTCTGGCCGTAGATGCCGTGTTGCAGCCAGTTGGTGGCGAAGTTGGCGTAGCTGCGCGAGTCATCCGTGACCGCTGGGAAATGGAGGAAGAAAAATAGCTGCAAAGCCATGGCGGCCAGAGTGGTTCCGAGGAAAAAAACACGATGTTCGCGGATTAGGCGGAGCACATAAGAAATATATCGCGAATCGGGCGATTTTTTCAGCGCGTCGTTCGCTGTTCGTCGTTCGCTATTCGCTTTTCGCTAGGACCGCGATTCGCTAAGGACTAGCGAACGACGAACAGCGAACGAAGTCTGCCACCGGGTTTGACCCCATGCGGTTCTCACCTTAGGATGAAGGAACCACAACGAGATGGCGAAACAGGTTTTTTACGATCCCTTGCAAGCGCGCTGGAGGCGGATTCGCCGCTTGGTCGATGCGGCTGCCCTCGCTCTTTCCTTGCTGGTGATCTTTTTCATTTACAGCGCCCTGCGCAGTGAGCCTCTGCCCGACCTTTCCTGGCTTACAGAAAAGAAGCCCTACCACGCTCTGAAAGAAAACGAAAAGACGAAAGCGCGCGAAAAGCGGCGCCTGGCCACTTTGGCCCGCGCTGGACACCGCCATCAAGTCCGCAAAGCGCCTTCGCAACTCGCGCTGAACACCGAGCAAGGGGTGAGGGGCGCGTTTTACGTTTCCGACGACGCAGCCAGTTTCTCTTCCTTGCGCGAGTATGCTCGCCAAATCGACTTGCTCTTTCCGGTGTGGCTGCAAGTGCTCACTCCCGATGGCCACTTGCAAGCCGTGGATACGGAAACGAACACGATGTTCGACGTCATTCACAGGCAAAAGGTCCGCGGCGTGGACGACAAAGTGATGACGTTTCTGAAAGCGGAAGACACCGAGATGGAAGTGTTTCCGGTGGTGCAGAATTTTGACCGCACCGAGTTTGCTCCGGCCATCGGCGATTTCTTGATGAATCCGGAAGCTCACGCCAATTTTCGCCGCGAGGTCGGGATTTATCTTGCCTCCGACCGTTATCGCGGCTTGATGGTCGACTTCGAATCCTTCCCGAAGAAAGCGCAGCCCGGATATGTGGCGTTGCTGAACGAACTCTCCTCCGACCTGCACGCCAAGGGGATGAAGTTGTATGTGAGCGTCCCAGCCCACAACGAAGATTACGACTACAAGGCGATTGCCGCCGCCGTGGATGGCGTCGTCATCATGAACTACGACGAGCACTATCCGGGCGCAACCCCTGGTCCCGTCGCTTCGCAGGAATGGTTTACCAGCAATCTCGAATCTGCGATCGGGGCGATTCCGAAAGAGAAGCTCATTTGCGCCATCGCCAACTACGGCTACGACTGGCCCGAGCGGCCGAAAAAAGGCAAGCTGCCGCCGGCAGAGGCCGACAAAACCGTTTCCGTGCAGGATGCGTGGGTCGGGGCGCGCGATTCCGAAGAAGACATCGATTTTGACGGCGACGCGCTCAATCCGCACTTCAGCTACCAGGACGACAATAACTTCCGCCACGATGTTTGGTTTTTGGATGCGGTGACTGCTCTGAACCAGATGCGCGCCGCGCAGACGCTCGGCATCCAGACCTTCGCCCTGTGGAGACTGGGCTTCGAAGACCGCTCCCTGTGGCGGGTGTGGGACATGCCCGGCGAAGCCAATGCGTTAGACCGATTGAAAGATGTCCCGCCCGGCCAGGACGTTGACATGGAGGGCGAAGGCGAAATCTTACACATCGAAGCGCGGCCCGCCGACGGCGAGCGCGAGCTGACCATCGACAAGCAGACCGGACTCATCGACGGGGAGGACTTCAAGAGTCTGCCTGAACCGTATCGCATGGCACGCTATGGCGCCAGCAAGAACGAACTGGCCATGACCTTCGACGACGGCCCCGATCCCGAGTGGACGCCGAAAATTCTCGATGTCCTCAAACGCGAGCATGTGCCGGGAACATTTTTCCTGATCGGAATCCAGGCGGAGAAGTTCGGCAGTTTGACGCAGCGCATTTACCGCGAAGGCCATGAAATCGGGAACCATACTTTTACCCATCCCGATATCAGTTCGATTGGCACGGCCTACATGAAGGTGGAGCTGAACCTGACCGAGCGCTTGTTCGCCAGCCAGCTTGGCATTCGCACCATGCTGTTCCGTCCGCCGTACTCCGTCGATGCCGAGCCCGACACCGAAGACGAGGTGCGGCCGCTCGAACTGACGCAAAGCCTGGGCTACATTACCATCGGCAATAAGATCGACACCAGGGACTGGAACGACGAGCCCGCTCTCACGCCGCAACAAATCGCCGCCCGCGTGCTCTACCACCTGCCACCCTGTCAACTGAACGATACCCAGTGCGGCAACATCATTCTGATGCACGATGGCGGCGGCAACCGGGAAAGAACGGTGCTGGCGCTGCCGCTGATCATCGACGGCGCCCGCGCCCGCGGATTTGAATTTGTTCCCGTGTATCAGTTGATCGGCAAAACCAAAGCCGATGTCATGCCGCCGCTCCCGGCCAACGAGTATTGGTCGGCGAAGTTGAATTGGATCGGCTTCTGGCTTTTCAGCGCGACCATGACGAGCATCACGGTCATCTTTTTCCTGGGTGACATCCTGATGACCGGCCGCCTGATTTCGGTCGGCGTGCTCGCCATCTATGATCGTCTGCGCTCGCATGTGTATGGCACGCCCGGTCAGTTTGCAGCGTACCGGCCGCGGGTCGCGGTCCTCATTCCCGCTTATAACGAGGAAAAAGTCATCGAGCGCACCATCCAGGGCGCGCTCGATTCCGACTATCCCAATCTGCGCGTGATCGTCATCGACGACGGTTCCAAGGACCGCACCTTGGAAATCGCCCGCCGCGCGTTTGCCGCCGAAGAGGCTGCCGGCAAGGTATTGCTTCTCAGCAGGCCCAACGGCGGTAAGGCCGAGGCCCTGAACTTTGGGCTCGAGCACATCGGCGATGCGGAACTCTTCGTCGGCATCGACGCCGATACCATCATTGCTCCCGATGCGATCTCGCGGCTGGTGCCGCACTTCCTCAATCCGAAAGTTGCTGCCGTGGCGGGCAATGCCAAGGTGGGTAACCGCGTAAATCTCTGGACGCGCTGGCAGGCGCTCGAATACATCACCAGCCAGAATTTCGAGCGGCGCGCGCTCAATACCATGGGCGCGGTGAGCGTGGTACCGGGCGCAATCGGAGCGTGGCGCACTACGGCGGTCCGCGAAGCGGGTAGCTACCAGGTGGATACCGTCGCCGAAGACGCCGATCTGACCATGGCGCTTTTGCGCAACGGCTATCGCGTCGAATACGAAGACCTTGCGCTCGCCTTCACCGAGGCTCCGACGACTGCCCACGCGCTCATGCGGCAGCGCTTCCGCTGGTCGTTCGGAATTCTGCAAGCCGTCTTTAAGCATCGCGGCGTGTTCGCGCGCAAGGGCGCTTTGGGATTCGTCGCGCTTCCCAACATCCTCATCTTCCAGATTCTGCTTCCGTTGTTCTCGCCCTTCATCGACCTGATGTTCGCGGTCGGCGTGATCTGGTATTTTGTCCAGAAACACTTTCATCCCGACACCACCGATCCGGCCAGCTTCCAGCGGCTGCTGATCTTCTTCGGTGCGTTTCTGGTGATTGATTTTCTCGCCTCGGCGATCGCTTTCGCCTTGGAGCGCCGCCAACCCGAAGCCCGCGAAGACGCCTGGCTGCTCAGCCAGGTGTGGTTGCAGCGCTTTGCCTATCGCCAAGTATTTTCCATCGTTCTCTTCCGCACCCTAAAGCGCGCCATCCAAGGCCGTCCGTTTGCCTGGGACAAACTGGAGCGCACCGCCGCGGTCAAATACGTTCCCGCCGAGCGCAAGAACTCGGTGAAGGTTTCCTAATCTGCCCGAGTCGAGAGTTCGTCAGATTCTTCCCCGCTATTCGTGATCCCGGTCACTGACATGCGCGGGGCGAGGGGTGTGTGGTAAGAATAAGAGATCAATATGACCCGCACAATCATTGAGCCGTTTCGCATCAAGAGCGTCGAACCCATTCGCCGGACGACCCGAGCGCAGCGCGAAGAACTGCTGCGCGCCGCGTTCTACAACCTTTTTCTGTTGCCCGCGGACGATGTCCTCATCGACCTGCTCACCGATTCCGGCACTGGCGCCATGTCTACCCACCAGTGGGCGGCCATTATGGAAGGCGACGAGAGTTATGCCGGCAGCCGCAGCTTCGAGCGGTTCCGCTCGTCGGTGCAGGATATTTTCGGCTACAAGCACGTCATCCCGACCCATCAGGGCCGCGCCGCCGAACGCATTCTGTTTAGCGTGATGTGCAAGAAAGGCGATGTCGTCCCCAACAATACGCACTTCGACACGACGCGCGCGAACGTGGAGTTCGTCGGCGCCGAGGCGGTGGACCTGGTCATCGCCGAGGGCCGTCAGCCGAGCCTGAAACATCCTTTCAAGGGCAATATGGACGTTGCCGCGCTCGAAACCTTGATTCACAACGTTGGCCGCGAACGTATCCCGCTGGTCATGCTGACCGTGACCAACAACTCCGGCGGCGGCCAGCCGGTCTCGATGGAGAACGTCAAAGCGATCCGCGCGGTTTGCCGCAAGCATCGCATCCCGCTCTACTTCGATGCCTGCCGTTTTGCGGAGAACTCCTACTTCATCAAGACCCGCGAGCCCGGCTACGGGCAGAAAACGCCAAAAGAGATCGCGCAGGAAATGTTCAGCTACGGCGACGGTTGCACCATGTCGGCAAAGAAAGACGGAATGGCGAACATTGGCGGATTTCTTTGTACCAACGACGATCTGCTGGCGCAACAGGAGAAGAACCTGCTGATTCTCACCGAGGGCTATCCCACCTACGGCGGTCTCGCCGGACGCGATCTGGAAGCCATTGCCGTCGGAGTTCAGGAAGCGCTGCAAGAGGACTACCTGGAATACCGCATTGCTTCGACTGCATACCTCGGCAACCACATTGCCGAGGAGGGAGTGCCCATTGTGCAGCCGCCGGGCGGCCACGCCGTTTACATCGACGCGCGCGCCTTTCTGCCGCACGTTTCGCCCGATCGTTTTCCCGCCGTTGCGCTCGGCAATGAACTCTATCTCGAAGGCGGCATCCGCTCGGTCGAGATCGGCACGCTGATGTTCGGAGCGGCTGCGAAGATGGATCTCGTGCGCTTGGCCATCCCCCGCCGCGTCTACACTCAAAGCCACATCGACTACGTGGTTGAAATCATCCTAGAGGTCTGGAAGAGGCGCCAGCAGATTCATGGCATGAAGCTCAGCTATGAAGCGCCATTCCTGCGGCACTTCACGGCCAAACTGGAGCCGGAGCCGGCGGAAGCGCCAGCCACCGTGCGGCGCTGATTTTGGGTGGCGCAGCGCCGGGTTCCGTCATGCCCGCTCTCGGCGTGATGGAGTGGAGCGCTTCCAGTATTTGCGTGACGACGAGCTTCCTACAGGAACTGTCCGCCTGGGTTTTTCCCCTTGCATCGGCGTGAGTCGAATCATCTCGGATGGCTCCGAATGACGGTTCCGTACGACGGCTCCAACCGCGGCAGTCTGTGGCAGGCGATCTGCGAGAGAATACTCACAACAGCACATCGGTACGGTCCGATTGCACCTTGTAAGCGTCAGCGGGCGCGCTAAAAATCGGAAGTTCATGCACGGGAGATACATCTTGTTCGCGCACTTTTTTCGTATATACTCCGACCCAGATGCAAGGCATTCCATGCGTGATTGGGTCCGTTTTTGAATGCGACAAGTTGTTATTCTCGAAGTTTCTTCCTCTCCGAAAGGATTCCCCCGTGCGTCGTAAAGTGTTGCTCACATGCTGTCTGTTGGCGGTCCTGGCTTCTTGTTGCTTGCTGGCTGTTTCCACTGCGCAAGCGGACAGTGGCCGGCCGGCCCTGATCGCGCAATATATCGATGAAGCGAAATTGACCACGCTCTCGGGCAACACGCGGCCCGAGGCAAAGGCGGGATACGATCGCGGGCCGGTGGCGGACAGCCTTTCGATGGAGCACATGCTGCTCCTGTTGCAGCGGTCTCCGGAGCAGGAGCGCGAGCTGCGGCAGTTCATCGATGAACTTCATGACCCGTCGTCGCCGAGCTTTCATCGCTGGCTCAGCGCCAAGGAATTCGGAGAGCGATTCGGGTTGGCGAAACAAGACCTCGACACGATTACGAGTTGGCTCGAGTCGCATGGCCTCAAGGTCAACGTGGTTTACGAAAACGGCGTGCTCATCGATTTTTCCGGGACTGCCGGTCAGGTGCGGGAGGCCTTCCACACCGAGATCCACCAGTTAGACGTGAAGGGCGTGAAGCACATCGCCAACATGAGCGATCCGCGGATTCCGGCTGCCCTGGCGCCGGCCGTGGTGGGCGTAGTCTCATTGCACAATTTCATGCCTCATGCCATGCACCGGCCACGGACAAACTACACCTTTACTGACGACGGCAACACCTATTACGTGGTGGTTCCACCCGATCTGGCGACGATCTACAACCTGAATCCACTGTTCAGCGCCGGCATTTCCGGACAAGGGCAAACGGTGGTGGCGATCGAGGACACGAACGTCTACACCACCAAGGATTGGACCTCGTTCCGTTCGGTATTTGGCCTTTCGTCGTACACCGGCGGCTCGTTGACCGAAGTCCATCCCGCTCCTCCGAGCGGCGCCAATAACTGCAGGAACCCGGGAGTGGTGCAGGGTGACGATGTGGAAGCGATCCTGGATGCCGAATATTCGAGCGCTGCCGCGCCCAGCGCGGCCATCGAACTGGCGTCGTGCGCCGATACGGAAACCACCTTCGGCGGCTTGATCGCGCTCGAAAACCTGTTGAACGAAAGCAGCGCGCCGCCAGCGATCGTGAGCATCAGCTATGGCGAATGCGAAACCGAGAACGGCGCTTCGGCCAATGCGGCTTACAACACAACCTATCAGCAGGCGGTCACGGAAGGCGTGTCGGTTTTCGTTTCCTCGGGCGATGAGGGCGCGGCAAGCTGCGACGCAAACATGGGGAATGCCCTGCATGGCATCGGAGTCAGCGGATTTGCATCGACTCCTTATAACGTGGCCGTGGGTGGGACCGACTTTGGCGATACCTATGCCAAGACCAACAGCACTTACTGGAATGCCACGAACACGTCAACGTACGGATCGGCCAAGTCTTATGTCCCCGAGATCCCGTGGAACGATTCCTGCGGCAGCGAGCTGATCGCGGAGTTCGCAGGCTATAGCCAAACTTACGGATCGACTGGTTTTTGCAATAGCAAGGCGGGAGCGCCTTACTATATCACGACGGCAGGCAGCGGCGGACCGAGCGGTTGCGCGACGGGAACTCCAACCATATCTAGCGTAGTAAGTGGAACCTGCGCCGGATGGGCAAAACCGTCGTGGCAATCGCTGACCGGAAATCCCAGCGACGGCGTGCGCGATATTCCCGATGTGTCGCTTTTTGCCGCCGATGGTGTTTGGGGACACTATTATCCAATCTGCTATAGCGGTCCCGGAGGCACTGCCTGCAGCGGCGCGCCCTACACCTGGCCGGGAGGGGGAGGCACATCCTTCTCCTCGCCGATCATGGCTGGCATCCAAGCGCTAGTGAACCAGAAAGCCGGCGAGCGCCAAGGCAATCCGAATCCGGTCTATTACAGCCTGGCGGCCAGCGAGTATGGCGCCAGCGGCGACAGCTCCTGCAATTCAACCCTCGGAAACAGCGTCGGCAACTCGTGCATTTTCCATGATGTGACGCTGGGCGATATGGACTTGGATTGCAAAGGCACTTACAACTGCTATTTGCCTTCCGGCAAATACGGTGTGCTATCCACTTCGAACAGTTCGTACAAACCAGCGTACGGCGCGACAACGGGCTGGGACTTCGCGACCGGAATCGGCACCGTGAACGCCGCCAATCTGGTAAAGAACTGGCCGGGAAGTGTTCCGAACTTCACGCTTTCGCCCTCGCCGGACACGGTGACCATTCTGCAGGGCGCCAGCGGGACGAGCACGATCGCCATCACTTCCCTTAACGGGTTCAGTGGCAACGTCACTCTTTCCGCGTCGGGCCTGCCCAGCGGCGTGACGGCGTCTTTCAGTCCCGATCCCGCCACCACTACCAGCACACTGACCTTGAAGGCCAGCGCCGCTGCGGCTGCGGGAACGGTCACGGTGACGATCACGGGCAAGTCGGGCACGTTGACGAATTCCACGACCCTCAGCCTCACCGTGAATGCTCCAAAGCAGAGCTTCACCCTCTCCACCTCGTCGAGCGCAGTTACGATCGCGAAAGGCGGAGCCAGCGGTGCGAGCACCATCACCATAACTCCGGTCAATGAGTTTTCCGGCAAAGTAACTCTAGCCGCTTCTGGACTCCCCAAGGGCGTAACCGCTTCTTTCAGTACAAACCCGGCAACTAAGAGCAGCGTTATGACCCTGACGGCAAGCACCACGGCAACGAAGGGGACGGCAAAGTTGACGATCACTGGAACTTCCGGCAGCCTGAGCGCAACCGCAACCATCGCTCTTACGGTGAATCCGTTGGGGAGCTTTACACTGGCGGCTGCGCCAGAGACCTTGACGATGGCGCAAGACAGCTACGGAACCAGCAAGATTACCATCAAGCCGGCAAACACCTTCGATCAAAAGGTTACTCTGAGCGCGAGTGGACTGCCCAGCGGAGTAACAGCGACGTTCAGCCCCAACCCGGTCGCTTCCACCAGTAAGTTGACGCTGAAGGTGAGTGGTTCAGCAGCGACTGGGAAGTCTACGATCACCATCACCGGCACGTTTGGCAGTCTGAGTCGTGAGACAACGATCAAGTGTACGGTCGACAAGTGAGCTTGAGGTGTTGGGATATCGGGGATCCTGCAAACCAACCTGTGGAGGGTCGAGAGATCGTCTCTTTGAGTTAGAGCGGCGATCGCTTCCGGATTGGTAGTACCGCGGTTGTTAGAAGGCCGGCAGCGCGCAACCGGCGCCGTTGACATTGCGCACTGTGTCGTCGATTTGCCCGTTCACGACCGCCAGCAAAAACCAGTCGAGCGCGCTTTGCATCATCGCGCAGGCCTCACGCAGTTCAGCGCGCAACTCCGATTTCATGGGAGCCTGATTGCCCGTGCGCGTTAGCATGGCCCCGGCGGCGGTTAGAATCTGTCCGAACTCATCGTGCAACTCGCGGGAGGTGCGGCGCAATGTGGATTCCCGGGTTGAGATGAGCTTTTGAGCAAACTCGCTGCGCTGTTCGGAAGAGACCACGAGTTGCGTGACCATCGCCGATACGAGCGGATCAGGTAAAGGCAACCGCGCCATCCCATGGAGGCAGGTTGAGTCGAGTCGCTGGATTCACCCATCAGAGCGGGAATCCGAATGTCGAATTTTGCACACACGCTCCCGCCACCAGCGCACGCGTCTTGGTCTTTGTCTTTCGGGCCGGCAAGAGTAATGTTTGACTCCGGTTTGACTCCGGTTTGACCCCGCTTCACCACACTGATATGATTTTCCTGCGGGGTGGAGCAGTCTGGTAGCTCGTTGGGCTCATAACCCAAAGGTCGGTGGTTCAAATCCACCCCCCGCAACCACTTACAGAAAACCAGGGACTGATTTCCAGTCCCCCATTTTCACTGTACCTGGTGAGCCGAGGACGGCAGAACCATTCCTGCCACTCTGGCATTGACCCGCCTCTTGGTTTCCTCAAAAGCCGAACCGTAGATATTCATTGTGGTGCGGACATCGGCGTGACGCATGAGCTTTTGCTGGACGCCGACTGGAGTACCCAAGTCGTCGATTAGGGTTCGATAGCTATGGCGAAATGTGTGCCATCCCAAGCCCATGATCCCTAGCCTCCTTCCGGCGGGTCGAATGTGGTCCTGCTGTAGCGGGCTCGCATGAAAAGGTCGCCCGGTGTCCATGTTTGCGAATAACCATTCCTCGGGAGTTTGCAGACGCCGCATTTTCCAGCGCCGCAACTCCGCAACGAAGCTGTGATCCAGCGGAATGTCATCGGCTGATTCGTCGTTCTTAGTAGCCTCAGCCACGTAGCGGCTGACGATGGAACGGCGAACGGTGATAACCTGTCGTTCAAAATCGATGTCCGTCCAACGAAGCGCCAGGATCTCGCTGATTCTCATCCACGTGCACATCGCAAGAATGACCATCATTTGAACGTGGGTTGGCAATAGAGGCAGCAACGAATGAAATTGCTCGACCGTGATGATCAGTTTTCTCTGAGTTCGCTTTGTCACTCCTTTAATTGTGACAAGATCCATCGGATTCCGCTGGCAAGCGATCATTTCCCACTTCATTGCGTACTCAAAAAGCAGGTGCATCATGCCCCTGATGTGAGACTTCGTTTTGGGAGATCGCGGAATACTCTTGAGCCATTGTTCGACATCATAGGGCTTCACGTCTCCCACCTGTGTGCCGCTCCATCGCGGCAAAACGTATCTGTTCAAGCGCGACAAATACGAGCTTCTGGTTGAGTAGCGGTCGGACAGCGCCTCGCGCAAGTAACGCTCAACCAACTTGCCGAAAGTTTCCCCGAGCAACGCATCTCGTTTTTCCAACGACCCCTTCCAAGCGTGCGCTTCTGTGGGCCATTCATGAACGGTTCCAAGAATGAAACTTCTCTTTCGGACAATCTCAAGCTCATCTTTGAGGTAAACCCGCCAGACCCATACGTCTGGGCCTTTGCTCCTCTGTTTTCGAACTATCGTTCCACTTTCCTGTCGTGTGCGTTTCAAGAAGCTTTCCTCCTTAAATCGCGCACGGATGACGGTTCCGACTGTACACGACAACTCATGTGGGAAGCTAGCTCGGAAATTAGAAAGCGCCAGCGTTTGCGGAGTCCGTCGCCTATGGGATGTGCGGGTAGGCATCCTTCCCGAGCCATCTTCCTTACCGTCACGGGGCTGATCTTGAGAAAGACCGCCGCTTCTTCCGGCGTCACGAATGGTTCGCTGGCTTCTACCGGGTTCACTGTATCGCTCCATTCTCCAGACGAGTCCAAAGTTCCGATCCGCTTACCCTTGGCAGCACTGCGGGCGGGTGTCCCCTTGAGAAACCACCCCACACCATGTGCCCTCTTCCGACCTTACGCTTGACAATAGCGCACTTGTAGGCTTAGAGTCAATATGTATCGTTACATGTTGCCTAGAGGTAAGAGAAAAAATACTTTTATGACAGAGACAGAGAAAACAGCACCGACGCAGCAACCCGTGATCTCCATCCGTATCTCCGACGCCCTGCGTTCCCGGCTCGACAAGCTGAAAGAAATCATGGCCCTCAAGACGGGCGGCCCCGTGTCCACATCGGAGGCGGCAAAGCAGCTACTTGAATCGGCCCGAGACGACCGTCTGGAGTTGGTCAATCTGCTCTTGGAGCCGACCGAATCCTTGCTGCGAATTCGCGGCAAGGCCGACGCCAGACTCTCGCTTTCGCAGGCGGAGTGGACATTGGTGGCCCACTACTGCACGCTGGGCGCGGAGTCGTTTGCGAACGCCCAAGACCAGATTTCCTTCGAGTCCCTGGCCGAAATCCTTGAGGCATTCCTTGCGGCTTATGCCGTCCTGCGCAGGTCGAAAGATTCCCCGCTGGACTTCCTGTACCTGATGACGCTTCCGGGGGACAAACAGGCCGAAGCAAAGGCTGAGGACGTTGGCAGCGACGACGTACGCCGGGTGGTAACGAACACCCTGAAAATGCTGGGGAACCCAGGCCAAAAGCGGCGCAAACCACTCCTCGCCGTGCGCAATCTCTACACCCTTCTCGACCAGGAGAAGTTCTCGAACATCGAGAAGCTGAACGAGGCGCTTTGGCCGCACTGGGCAGCCCTGTGGAAGGTGTGCGCGCGGGGCCACTATTCCCGTCATCGCAAGCCCCTGCGCGAGAAGCCGCCAGCCGAGACCGAGGACGAGGATTTTGAGCTGGCGGTGCAACCGGCATTGCCCTCCCTGGAAGAGGGCGGATACCGGCTCGATCTGGTGCGGGAAGAGGGGAACGACTTCTCGCCGCGCTTGCAGTTTCCGGGAGAGCTTGCGCCGTGCTATCCGGTGGTGGGATACCCGAGGGTTGCGGAGTTCCGAAGAATGCTGGAAGAGCTGGATTTGGCGCGTGATCTGTGCCAATGGAAAGGCCACTATTTCTACGCGCACACGGCGATCTTAGACAACGAGGAACGGGGCGTGTACTTCTTTGCGCGGGAAAACGGAATCGCTTTCCGATTCCCGGTGGGACACTGGAAGTCGATCCGCAATCTGTTTCGACGCGCATGGCAGGCCCCCGAAGTGATCCACACGTGGGAGGCGCAGGTGCTCGAATATGGCGAGCTGTAAGAGAGGCGATGCTTTGCGCCGGAATGTAGGCACGCAACGGAATTCTGAGTGCGCTACGCGGGTGTGGGGAGTGACGACGCTGCTTTGCAGCGGGAGTAACAGTGGACACGACACCCCCAAACGGGAACTGCGGAGCGGCAGACTGGCGGCTTTGATGTTTACGCAGGTTAACGTTCACGGTATCAGCAGATTGGATCGCTTAGTAAAAATGTTCATGGTAATGAGCGAAGACTGGATTTTGCGACAAAGCGCTTGTGGCGTCGATCAGGTAAACGCGTTGAAGCGTAAGAACTTTCTGTGAACCAGCATTTCGCTGCTTGACGGCGGCAGAGCAGGACGCAGTATGAGCAACAAGGCGGTTTCCCCAAGGAGTATTCGTCGCATTCAAGCAGCTCCGCAGTCCAGTCTGCCATTTGGCGAAGAGGCGAAGCCCGGATTCCGCACGAAAACCGCCGCCACGCGGCTGACTCCCGAGGAACTATGCGAGATCGAAACTGCCGCCGAAGGCGCGGGACAAGCGCTCTCCGAATGGCTACGCGCGACCGCTTTGCACGCTGCGCGGAAGCGTCCCGCCGACCCTGCGGAACTGGTGTTGGCCGAGGTTTGGGCACTACGTTATGCCCTCCTGAATCTCTTCCATGCGGGCGCTCAAGCGGCCTCGGAAGGCAGGCAAATGTTGCCCGATTCCATCCTCAAAATCCGCGACGAAGCCGATGCGCGCAAGCTGCAACAGGCTCGTAAATTGCTCGACGATTTTCTCGCATCACAGGGCATGAAACGAGGACGGAAACCATGAATTACCCGCCCTTTCCCGCACGTTTTCCGTGGCTGCCTGCGATGGCAATACTGGCCTTTTCCGGGGCGTTGCTTCTGTGCAATTGTCTGCTCTGGACGCCAGTACAACGCTACTACCTGGGGGCATATTTGAGGTGCGCTGGACTGGCGGGAGGCGCGGCTTTACGAACCGAAATCCAATGGCTATACAAGTCCGCACCGCATAAAGAACGGGAACTGGCATTGGATGCCGATGTGGTTCCGGCATCCTCGGGCGGCGACCGCAAGGTACCGATGGAGCTTTCGCCAGCGGCGCGTCAGGCCGGTTGGATCGGCCTGATAGAGGGGCCGGATGAGTGGTTCCAAACAGCCACGCTCCAGATGTTTTTGCGGGAGCAGTTTTATGACGGAGAGAGTTTCTGGAGATTGCTGTTGACGCCGCTGCTTTTGGGGACCGCGATGTTCCTTTCCGTGCTGGCGGTGCGAAGCGCGTTGCAGAGCTGGCTAGAGCATAGACGGCAGGAATTAGAGCGAACCATGTGGGGCCCGCCTCCGCCAAGTCTGCTTCAAAGATGTTGCGCGAAGTTGGACAGAGTGTGGTTCCGGCTGGCTAGATTTTGGAAGCAGCGGAGGTCTAAGACTGCGGCGGAGCCGCCACGACCAGGACCAATCACCGCTCCCGCTGAACCCCTAACGAGGCTGCCACAGGCGGCGCTTCCGATCTTCGGTTCGACGATCAGTTCGACTATCGGCGCACCCAATGGCAAACCCAAAGAAGGGTTTGCCTGGGATGAGCACACCGGCATTGAGTGAAGATCACGTAGATACCAACGCTAACAGAAAGGAAAGGAAATGATGAAAGTCTTTCGTTTAGTCCACAGCGCACACAATCCCGTTGAGAAGGGAGCATTTCTCACAAGAGCAAGCACTAATAGCCTTCAGAAGATCGCCGACGGAATCTACTTTGCCCTGTCCAGAGAAGAAGCAATGATCTTCGCAAAGAAGCCCCATGGGCACACGTATTCTCACTTGCTGACGTGTGACCTCATCGGAGTGAGCGAACAGGATGTTGTCAATCTTGTTGAGAACGAAAACCTAATCGTCAAATGGAATCGCGGACGTTATCCCAAGATGAAAGACGCAGCAGCAGCGTTCTGTCAACAGAACAAGAAAAAGGCAATTCTCTGGAGATCGCAATCATCTCAGGAATGCGAACGTTGGACTGAGCTTTGTCTTCTTACGGAGCACATCCCGAATACCGTTCTGATTACCGATGTTGAGGAACTGGTGGAGTAAATGCTCACTATCTCGAAACCTATATCCGCGAGCCAGGCACGAACTTACCATGCGCGGGAGTTTGCCTCGCAGCAGCAGAACTATTGGAGCCGCGATCTGCAGGGTCACAGCGAGTGGCAGGGCGGACTCGCCAAACAGTGGAAGCTGTATGGCACGGTCGGGGCCGAGCACTTCGCGCGGCTGAGCGAGGGCCAGCATCCACAAACTGAGGAACAACTTGTCCGGCACCAAGTTTCGCGGACTTACGAAGGCAAATTTGGCAGAGAAGTAACCAGCGCCGAGCACCGCGCCGGATGGGACGCCACGTTTTCCGCGCCGAAGTCGGTTTCTCTGACTGCGCTTGTGGGCAGCGATGACCGAGTGCGGGATGCGCACCGGGAGAGCGTCCGCGTTGCGCTCTCTGAGTTGGAGCGGTACACGCAGGCGCGGATCGGCAATGTCCGTGCCCCGGAGACAACCGGAAAATTCATCGCCGCCACCTTCGAGCACGATACTGCGCGTCCCGTCGATGGGTACGCGGCCCCGCAGCTCCATACCCATGCCGTGATCTTCAACATGACTGAGCGGGAGAACGGCCAGACACGCGCTTTACAGCCGTACGAAATGTTCGCCTCCCAACGCTACGCCACGGCGGTTTACCGATCCGAGTTGGCCCTGCACTTGGAAAAGCTGGGGTACGAACTCGAACGCGGCAAACATGGTCAGCCGGAAATCAAGGGCTACACGAAGGAGTATTTGGAGGCGTCCAGCCCGCGCCGGGAGCAGATCAAAGACCATCTCCGGGAGCAAGGAATTGATGGCGCGGCGGCAGCACAGATTGCTGCCCACCACACGCGCGACCGCAAAGAACTGCTATCGCCGGAGGAAGTCTTGCGGCGGCACCGAGAGTTGGCAGAGCAGTATGGACATCAAGCGGATCGCGTCGTCGCGCAAGCGCGTGAACATGGGCAGTATCAAATTCAAGACCCGGAGATGCAAGCGCAACGGGCCGTAACCTGGGCGCGGGAGCATGTCTTCGAGAGATCGGCTGTGCAGGATCGCCGTGCGATTCTTGAAACGGCGCTCGGGCGCGGCATGGGAGAAACCACGTATGCCCAGATCCGGCAGGAGTTCGAGCGCCGGATCGAAGCCGGGGAGTTCCGGGAAGTCTCGCAAGTTGGGGCTGGCAGACAGTACACGACCGCTGCGATGGAACGTATGGAACGCGAGATTATTGGCCGAATGCAGGAAGGCAATCGGCGCGACTACAGCGATCCCATGCTGATCTCGCCGCAGGTGCGAATAGCCACAGAGGACCGCCACGCGGAACTGAATGCTGCGCAGCGTCGTGTGGCAGACGAAATCTTTCTCTCGCGGGAAAAGATCATTGGTTTGGATGGCATCGCAGGCGCGGGCAAGACGACAACTTTGGCCGTCATCCGCGATGGCGCGGAGGCCGAGGGTTACAAGGTGGAAGGCTTCGCGCCTACATCCCGCGCGGCGCAGAAACTAGCCGAAGCAGGCATGGAGACATCCACGCTACAGAAGCATCTTGCGCGTGGGCAAGAGCCAGACACCGGCGAGAAGCGCCTGTATGTGCTCGACGAATCCTCGTTGGCATCGACCAGACAGGTGCATGAGTTTGTAAACCGGCTCCATCCGAATGATCGTGTGTTGCTGGTCGGCGACCGGCGGCAACATGAGGCGGTCGAGGCCGGGCGGCCCTTTGCACAACTCCAGGACGCCGGCATGAAAACGGTGAAGCTCGAAGAGATCGTGCGCCAGAAAGACCCGGAACTGAAACAGGTAGTCGAGCAGCTTGCGCGGGGCGAAGTGCGCGAAGCAATGCAGAATCTTGACCGGCAAGGCCGAGTCCATGAAATTCTCGGCCACGACGAGCGCATCGCAGCCATTGCGAAGGAGTATGCAAAATCGCCGGAGAACACGCTGGTGGTCTCTCCCGACAACCGATCCCGCATGGAGATCAACGAGCGCATCCATGCGGAATTGCAGGGCCGGGGCGTTGTCAGCGGCCAGGAGCGCAGCATCCGAACGCTGGTACCGCGTCAGGACCTCACCGGCGCGGACCGCACCTGGGCCGAGCGATACGAAGTGGCCGACGTGCTGCGCTACTCGCGCGCATCGAAGGAGACCGGCATCGGGAAAGGCGAGTACGCGCAGGTTAAAGGCATCGACGCTCAGAGAAACCGGCTCACAGTCGAGTTGCAAGATGGTACGAAGCGAACCTACGATCCGCGCCGACAGCAAGGAGTCTCGGTCTTTCGCGAGGAGATGCGGAATTTTTCCGTGGGCGACCGCATCCAGTTCACCGCTCCGGCCAACGAACTGAAAGTTGCGAACCGCGAGTTGGGGACCATCGAGAACATCAACCAGGACGAATGGCTGCGCCTAAAGATGGACAGTGGCCGCATGGTCGAACTCGATCCGCGTAACCACCCGCATCTCGATCATGGCTATGCCATGACCAGCCACTCCAGCCAAGGGCAGACTGCCGACCATGTACTGATTCACGTTGACACCGAGTTGGGAGCGAAGGACCTGCTCAACAGCCGCATGGCCTATGTCTCCATCTCGCGTGGACGCTATGACGCGCAGCTATTCACCAACAACCGCGAGAAGCTGGATGCGGCGCTCGGGCACGATGTATCGCAGCAGAGCGCGCATGTGCCCGAGATCAAACCCAACCAGACGATTGCGCCGCAGCAGGAAGTCTCCCAGGGTCAACAGCAGGACCACGGCATAGGTCTCGGAATTGGTTTTTAGAACTGTCAACGCCGGTGAAAAAGTGATCCGTTTTAGCCGGTCCCGGCCGGAGCCAGTGATCCACCAGAGAGAGCCCCGGTCGACGGGGACGCGGTAAGAACTCTACAGCAGTTTCTAAATTGCCTTGCATGCGCAACCACGCTTCACGTATAACCCGTACGAGAAAACCAGTATTGAACCTTCTCCACACATTTCTACGACAGCGCCAAGGGTCTGCTTTGGCTCAGGCAAGAGGGAAACGCCGGATCGCCGTCGTGTTTGTCAGGTGAACCACTTTGAGGCAAGTACCAGCTATGAGGTTTTTCCGACCACTCCCATGGATCACGCTCGGGCCTAGATTCCCGCGTGTCCGGGAGAGACAGTCCACAGCGCGGAACAATCGTTACTTGCTCGCTCAGTCGGTCAGGACAGATTTCGACGCAAACGGAATTCCGCAGGACGGGTTGGAATGGACGGCGCGGGAGGATCATGTGTGAGCTGAGTTCGCGCCGGAAACAAAATTCGCAAAATTGGACTGCACACATTCCGACGTAGCGGCGGGCGTGGAAGTGTGTGCCCGGGCCGTCGGCAAGCACAGTGGCTCACCTCAAAACCGGCCAGACTGGTTCCCTCCTAAACCGGCGCTAACATTAGAACCCTGCCTGCCCCGATAATGGCAGCGTAGCGCGGGCGCAAACCCTGTCAAGGTCGACCTGAAGGTCGCCGCTACGCGGGCACGCACCTTGACAGGGTTTGCTCGACCCGCGCCAGAATCTTGCTTCCATTCCGGGGCAGGCAGTAAAGACATTCCAACAAGTTACCGCACAGCGCCAGACAGTGCCGCAATTCACGCATCCGCCTGTTTTCAGTGGTTACCCTACAGCATCTTTCCAGCGCAGCAGCACCCATTCTGGGGCGATGTGTTAGCTCTTCTCCCGCTGCAAAGCAGCGCCCAGTTTTTGCCCTGCCCGATTACCGCACGGAAACCCGCCGAAACTGACCCCGGAAGCACCCACAATGGGCGGATCGGCAGCCACGATAACGTCTCCCCGGATCGCCACCCTACAGCTCATCCAGGACGATCTCGGGCTGAACTTGCCCGTTGCTCCGTCACAATGAATTATGATGGGTGCCCTATGATGGGCGCCCTTGACAGGCAGTGTCGAGTTCCATAAAATGCGTCCTGATTCGGACATGCCGGGGCGGAGGACTCTCACTCCCCTAACTGTGGACGTTTTCGGCAGAACAGCATCCGTCAGCTACCTTCTGAAGGGAATGGGCGATCAGGTAACCGACAACGACTAGTTACGGTTTAACCCGGGAGATATGCTGAAGCTCTTAGCGCGTATCGGAATGTGACGTGTCTCACTGAGCGTCTTCTGCCGAGCCTATACCGTCGCCCGCGGTTCGCACCCGGAGAATATTCCATCATGGGGTTAGTCGAACATCGCCGCTCACAAGCCAGCGGGCAGAAAACTTTTCCTACAACAGAAACTTTTTCTGCAGCTCTGGGTTGTGACCGTTCAAATGCCTCACAATCGTAACGTGGAATTCTGGCGAGACGCAGAACAGTCAACCCAGACTCGGCCTCGGAGAGCAGTAAGTCAAAGTTCTAAACGACGAATATCAAGGAGATGAGGTTATGGCCCAAGCGCAATCGGTTTTCGGTCCTGAATTTGGGAAAAAAGCCGTCCGACTCGCGATTACCCTGGTTGGACTGTTGGTTCTACGAGCGGTTCTTGGGGCCCTTCCTATGCTGAGCAACGCCTCAGCAATCGGAAGCTCGCTGATGAGCCCTCTCGTTATCGCTGATGCGGTTGTTGACACTCTATTATTGGTGGTTCTTTTGCGGTTCGGCTTGAGCACGGGCCGATCAGTCGCCGAGAACTCAGCACGATTTGCCGATGTCGGCAAAATCATATCTTTAACGACGGTGGTCGTGGTCCTTCTGATTGCTTACAAACAATACGAAACGCCAACGGCGTGTCTGGTAGTTTCGAAAGAAGACTTTTCCAAGATTGGCTCAAACCCGCAAACATCCGTCAACCCCGAAGATATCCTGCAGAATTTCGGACAGATAGTGCAGCAGCTTTCTAACGCAGGAGCGATCAAGGTAACTGGCTCAACCCTAGTCGCCGTTCAGAATGCTGCAGTGGTCCTGCTCAGGCAGCCCCCCGACATCTACGGTTGGACATTCCTGATTCTCATTGCAATTCCTGTGGTTGGAATTGTCGTTTTGGTCTCTCGCAACCTGGACGCGTTCACAGACGTGGTGTTTCACGCGGCATTGTCATCCCCATCAACCGCCAGGTCACCAGCGGTCACCGGTTCAGCGGCAGGTGCACCCGCTACGCTACAGTGTGGCAACTGCGGGCAGCCGACGACCGCCGATGCGAAGTTCTGCCCAAATTGTGGGACCGCGTCGCGCGCAGCTACCTCGATTGCTTCTGACCGTAAGTTTTGCCCGTCCTGCGGAGCAGACAATCCTGCCACTGCTAAGTTCTGCAAGGACTGCGGCCAAGCGGCCTAATTCAAACGGCAGAGAAAGGTCAAGGAGGAATAAATGACTGGCTTTTGCACAAACTGTGCGGCTCCGCTCGAACCTGGGACCAAGTTCTGCGGAACATGTGGAAGTGTAGTGGAGGTGCTTACAGCTCCGCCGGTTAGTTCGGCTCCGACGCCCAGATCGTCGCAGACTGTCCGTCGCGGTGGCCGATATCCCGCTCTTCGTATTATCGCTTTCATTCTCAAAATCCTTGCGGTTCTTACCGCAATCGGAGCCGTGATATCCGGCCTATCCGTTGCATCGTTACCGAATTCTCTCGGGATCGGTGGTGCTGGTTCGGCGATTGCACTTGTCTTCGTGCTCGCCGGTTTGTGCTACGGGCTCTTCCTGTGGGCATCGGCAGAGATGATTCACGTGCTCATCGATATCGAGGAAAACACCAGGCGCAACGCTGGCTTCTCTGGATAAGCAGTGAATCACACCCCGGTTGCAGAAGTGAGGTTCGGCTAAAGACAAGACGTGGGCTCATAACATCGACTAGCCACGCACGGCCAGTGAAAGTCGAGAGGAGATGTCCGAATGTTTTGCACTCAATGTGGAACACTATTGAAAGAGAACCAGAAGTTCTGCACGAACTGCGGATCGCGGCCCGAAGCTGAAGTTGCTGCACCGCCGAGAGCCATGTCGCAGCCGTCCCGTCCGGGACCGCCGCTGGTAACCGAAGCACGTGTACCTGCCTCCACATCTAGTTCCGCCCCTGCGATCGCAGTGGCACCTGCGCAGCCGCCGACTTCCGCTGCCGCACTTGAAGTCCCGAGGCCCGTCGCGGTTGAAGTCGCCACTCCGACAATCGCATCTGAGGCACGAGAACCTCAAAAAAGTGCCGGTCCGAGTACGTTAAGTAGATTTCTGCCTTGGGTGCTGGGTGCTCTCGCAATTGTGGTTCTCATAGGTGCCTTCCTTTCTCATCGCTATTTTGCCCATCATTCTCCAGCAGTCTCTGATACGGAGATCATCCGTTCCATCCAAGCGAAATTCGCAGCTGACCCGAATCTCAGCAAGTGTACGGTTGACGTGAAGTCCGAGAATGGAGTGGTAACACTCACGGGGCTAGTTAACAACGAATCCGACAAGACCAGTGCTGCCAGCATTGCCGGGCAACTACCAGGGGTCAAGCAGGTTAATGTCTACGGACTTGTGATGAGCAATTCGGCGATTTCACCACCGACCAACGAGGGAACCGCTGGTAGCAACTCCGTAACGGGTGAATCGCAAACTCCTGACACCGGCAGTGCCTCCGCAGTAAACGAATCGGAGGTGGAGGAACAACGTACACCTGCCCCCAATGGCGGAACGAAATCAGGTATGGTCAGAACTGTTACTGTATCTGGGAATCAGGCGTGGACAGCGACCAGAGTGTCCCTGAATGCGGGCGCTGTGGTCACAATCTCTGCCTCGGGTGGCGTCTCGATGGGTACAGGCTGGCCCCTGATGCCTCCTGCGGGAAGACCGCCAGATTGTGGCGGAAGGTCAGGATTTCCTGCGGCGTACTTACCGTGCTGGTCTTTGATCGGCCGTGTCGGTAAGCAGGGGACAATTTTCTATGTTGGATCGGGGATTACACTCCGCGTACCCAGGCAGGGCCAGCTCTTCTTGGGGGTCAACGACGACCAGATCGGAGATAACTCGGGAAGTTGGACGGCAGTCATCACAGCGCTCTCAGGTTCTGTTCCCTCCTCCGCTCAGGTAACAGACAACTCCCCACCCGCAGCTACGGGTCCCAGCATTGTCAAGGCGGTAATCCGAAAGGGCACAACGCTGCAACTCCCGCCAGGACGCATGTATCTCTACGGGATGGCAAGTGGTGGCGCAGCTCCATCCTCTACTTTCGCGGTTGGACAGTATGCCAAGGTCGTAAACGCCTCCGGCAACATTTCCGCTGCACTTGCTTATGGAACGAATAACGAGGACAGCTTCGCCGCGAACACTGGGTACCACGATATTGGCGGAGTCTCTATTTCGGGTACTTGGGACAATATTGCAGCTTTCTACGGTTCGAATCCACAAAGCGGCGCGTCTAACGCGTCAGTATCATTTCAAGCAAAGGAAGAGGCCCTCGTGGTGGTTATCGGGTTGGCCTCCAGTCAGCAATACGTCGACGTTCAAGGAATCCCAGGACTTCAGGTTGATGCCTCGGACAATGTTAGAGGAGAAGGAATGGTGATTGCGCATACTTACGTAGAGCCGGGAACGTACACCGTTGTCGAACACAGCAAGGCTTTATCTGCTGGCCAAGATCCGCCACACATGGCCGATCTCGTAGGCGTCTTTGTGTTCGGCTCTAAACATTGACTGGCAGAAACGTTTCTTTCAAGGGAATATCTATGCGACTTTTTCAGTTGTGCATCTATTTCTCACTCCTTCTCGGTATATTCCTGAATGTTGGCCCCGCAAATGCTCAGCAGGGTATGGATCAAGAGCTTAAGGGCGTGTGGAATAAGATCAAGAAAGATAACAAGACCGAGCAAATTCCGGCGGCGCCTTTCCAGGCTGTGACTACCTCAATCAAGGACGCCTACCCAATCGCCAACTGGCTGGACTCTTACTCGCAGATCGTACAACCGCGGCCTACGAGCTCACTCACCGTCTATCCGGGCTACTACCGGATCACGGTCAGGAGCTATTGCCTACACGCTGGCGCTTACGCACCGACGCGGGGAGCAGCTTACCTGCTATCGCCCCTGAAAGGAACTCAAGCTACTTTAATTACGTCGATTCTTAAGAAATCCGAGGAGCGCACCGACGTTGCCCAACAAGATGTACAGCGCCTTATTTGGGGAATCGAAGCAGGTGTCAAATACTCTCAATATCCCGCCGATTTTCAAACTCGTATTGCGCCTTTGCTGTCTCCGCAGGATATCGCTTCGATGGAAACGGTCACCTTCTTGAGTTCGAAACTTAATTCCCTCGTGGGATACCTCCCGCAAGACATCAAGCAGATCGCAGGTTACTTTAACGATTTCCGACGCATGTTGACCAACCCTTCACTTTCCTACGCAGAGATCGAACAGTATGCGGTCAAAACCGGCCTCGCGCCTTTGGGACCTGGCAGCAAAGATTACGGTGTTGGGCAATGGGCTTACGCGAGAGACGGCTTCTACATTCGCGAGGTCGGCCATGCGGGCTACCAGAGTACCACGCTCGAAGTCCTACGCCCCGCACCCTATGCCCTTATACGCGATGCCAAGGGGCGAATCGAGCAACTGCGCTCCGGTAATATTACGATGGAAATCTCTTATCAGGACCAACCAGGCGTCATTTCGGTTACTGGTGCCCCTTCAGTTCATCAGTGGCAGGTGGCCAACGTCAGGCTACTAGGACCGGTCGGGCACGCTGCGCCTGTCTCGCTTAAGTACCTTCAGTCTCGGACGACGCTCTCGGTGGGCGACGGAACCGCAGCCCTCGAACGCCTCGCGGGATACGGCAGCGCTATCGGCCACCCATTAGACATGCACTCCCAAGGAGCGCGGGATTTCGCAGATATAGCCTCCCTGGTAGCCGGGTTTTCTCCATTGACAAAGATCAGTGACGCCACGGGCGCAGATCCTAACCTCAGCAGCGTAACGGAAACGGCCATGAACGCTTGGGCCTATGCAGGTTGTACGCTGCTTGGCCACTGTTCCCCGCTTTCAGAGGCGCAAACCACATCCTCGATCACAACTGGCTCTCTTTCACCTTCGCCATCCTGCCTTGAGCTTTCCAGCTTCGTCGAATCGCCCGCCAACACGTCGATGCAGCGGCTGGCCCAGAGTGGGAATTGCAATGCGCCAGCCGGCTCGTCTGCATCGTCGGCTAATTTGATTCTGAGGCTCGAGATACTCAACGGGCAGCTAATGGGACTTGAGAATGCGCTCTTGTGGATTGACTGCGCCCTGCCCACTACCGAGGCCACTGGGGCGGCGCTCGCTGGAGACGTTGTTGTCCAGGCACTTCAACCTAGTTTGGAGCCTCAGTTTGCCGAAGACGCGGCCGACTCGGCATTGTTGATTGACCTCGGGAAGGCAATCGGGGATCTTGTAACAACTGGCGATCCCGTGGGGCTGTTTACGACTGCTGCCCCCCAATCGCTTCTGCAAGCGTATGGGTTCAAGTGCAACAGTTATGACTTGGGCCGGGCTATCGTTTCTAATCTTCAGCGTGCGAGCGAGTCCATGGCGGCCGGGGGCAACTCATTTACATACACCGGGATAGTGCCGGGTTCGATCTCTACCAGTCAAGGGGTCGTCACGGCGGAGTCAATGCTGAAGAACGGAGCTCAGAATAGGAAAGTCAAATTCGGACTGCATTTAGTCGCATGTACGAACAGCGCTGATTGCCTGTCGCAAGCTAGTGCGCCACCATCACGGCCTTCGTCCTCCGCATCAACGAAGTCGAGTTCGACAAAAAGCACACAATCAAAAACTACACCCTCAGTGAACAGCTCAACTACCCAGCCTCCGAAAGCGGTGACTGATGAGATCATCATCGAGAACATTAACAAGAAGCTTCTGGCGGACTCGGGGCTGAAGTCGCGAGAGATTCTTATCACTTCCCAGAACGGTGTGGTGACGCTGGCCGGTACGGTCAACAGCCAGATCGAAAGAGAAGAAGCGGAGCGCATCGCCAAGTCGGAGAAGGGCGTACAGCAGGTTCAGAACCAGCTTGCAGTATCGCCGGTGGTTAGGTCAAACAGCACGTCAGCATTACCGGCAGGCGTCACCAAACGGAATATCCGCAGCGTTGATTTTCAGAACTTTGATTATGCGTCGAACTGCTTCGGGGAGAATGCGCCTGCCGAGGTCATTCATGTTTCCAAGGGGCAAGCGAATAACGAGGACGAAGAGTTCTGGGCCGATAAACCAGTGTACGGCGATCTTAAAGGCGATGGCCAGGAGGAGGCCGTCGTCGTACTGAGCTGCCACCCATCAGGGATGAGCCCGAATGTGGTGTCTTCCGAAATATTCATCTTCGAAATGTCACAGGGCGGCCCGAAAGTCCTCGCGAAGCTGCCACCATCGTATTGGAAAAACGAGCGAGTAGCAGGCGCGAAAGTCGGCAACAAACAACTCGCGGTTGACTTTTTGGAGGTGGGCGATAATGGCTCCCGAGCCTGCCCCGAATGGATCGTCACCACAAAGTTCCGCTGGAACGGCAGCCGCTTCGTTAACGCAGCCGAAAGTCGCAGAAAGAACAATTGTTCGCAATAAGAGCGCAAGGAAGGAAAATCTGCCGCATCAATGGAATTTGGGCATATAGAATCCGACCCTATGATCTCTATGCGGGTTCGGGTGGCCACGGAGATCGCACGCTTGAAATAGCTTGTTCCCAGGAGATTCCAAACGTCACCAATGGCAAAGAGGTCCAGGTCAAGCTATTTAGGGAAATCGAACCACTCGAAAACTGATCCATAAGGCTCCGTTGGCGTACTTTTGGTGCATAGAGGCCCATGCCCCTAATATTTGGATCAGGCCAGCAGCGGAGCAGCCGTCAAGGACGCGTTTTATGCGCGCCGCAACAGCGGTCGTGATCCTCGACGGCTGCGGGAGCGAAGGGCAGGCCCCGGTCTTGGGGTTTCGGACTTAAGGCTTTCGGGTCGCGATATCAGTTCGGATCACGTTCAAGTAGTCGCCAGCGGATTGAAGCGCCTCTTCGGCATCATGGAGAGAAACAAACCCAGTGTCATCATAAAGGGCCAGATTGCGCTTCCGGCGGAGACGATCAAAGACAGTCAGCAAACCGGCATGTTTCTTGTCGATGCGCGACCCCACAAAATCGATGATGGCGATGTGGTGCCCAGGCTGACTTCTCGCACGGAACCCATGGCTGAACATGAACCCGAGGGAAGCTTTCAGCATTGCTTCGTAGGCCTGCTGAAGACAAGCTTCTTCGTCAAATGCGAGAATTTTGCGGGCCGAACTCAGCTTCTTTTCTGCGCTCGTGAGGAAGCGTTCGATCTGCGCCCAGTCAACGACGTGTGGTTTTAGCTTCTTCATCTGTACCTATGAGCGGAATACGCTTATTGTGCCAGACGTCTTCCAGAAAAGCATCCTTTCGAGCAAGGCGCGACTCGAATTCCTTCGACGTGAGAACCGTGTAGTTGATTTCCCGTCCGAGTTGCCGCTCAAGCCTTCGCATGGTCTGCGCCAAGACTTCTTCACGAGGGGCACCAATCATGAGCACGTCTATATCGCTGGCAGCGTCCTGCTGGTTGCTTGCAAATGAACCGTACAAGTATGCCTCGTCTATTCCCTCAATTCTCTTGAGGAATTGTGCAATCACGGGAGCCGCACCAATAGTTTTCGCAACGATCTTACGCACTTCATCAAAAAGCGGATACTCTCGGTTCAATTGAAAATATTTTTGACGGCCACTCATTTCCGACCGAAATAGCCCCTCGCGTTCCAGGCGTCCGAACTCTTTCGACAAGTTAGATGGATCGATGCTCAACCGCTCCGCCAAGTCCCGCAGATGGTGGCGGGCCGTCGGATTCGTAAAATAATAGGCCAGCAGTTGCTGGCGCGCCTTGGAGCGAAAATCAAGCATGTGGTAGAATCATACCACACATGTGGTAATAGCTGACAACATTAAACGCCGTGATTCCGCGCGGGCCATGTTCGCCCACAACTGGCGACGAGTGGATGGTTGGGCGCCGATCCCAACGGGACGGACGGAAAACGAGGGACTAAACGAGGGACTGGGCTTCGTTTCTTACGCGAACTTACAGGTGCTTAGGTGTCATCCGTGCGCTTGTAAGTTTTTTTGTATCAGTTTCCCTTTGAACTCATAACCCAAAGGTCGGTGGTTCAAATCCACCCCCCGCAACCAAACTTTTCATAGGGTTACGAGCATCGGATGTTTTCACCGCAGGGGCAAAAAAGGGCAATAAGCCCGCCTCCGCAGTAAAATGCGATAAAACCCACGCTCTGGCAGCTCTTTTCATTTTGCCTTCCTCACTTCTTGCCTGAGCGCCATCTGCACTACTTTGCTGTTGGCCTCGCGCTTCGATTCCATCATGGCGTTGCCGTAGACGTTCATGGTGGTCGCGATCTGAGCGTGCCGCATTAGCTTCTGCTGGACTCCAATCGGAGTACCGACCAAATCGAGCCAAGACCGATAGGTATGCCGAAAGGTGTGCCAGCCGATGTCGCCCAGAGCCAGCTTGCGACCTGCAGGACGAATGTAATCCTGCTGGATCGGACTGGCATGGAAGCAGCGTCCGGTCACGGGACTAGGAAAGACCCAGCCTTCTTCTGACTGTGGGCACTTCCGTTTCCAGTTGAGCAAGACAGTACCGAGGTCGGGATCGAGCGGAAGGTCATCTTCGGAGTATTCCGTTTTGACCTCATCCACTACGCCGTCCACCACCGCGCGAGTCACGCGCATGGTGAGTTCGGTGAAGTTGATGTCTGGCCACTGCAGAGCCAGAATTTCGCTGACCCGGAGCCCTAGGCACTGGGCGACAACCACCATAGTGCGGTACGGTTCCGTCAGTAGTTGGAGTATCGAGAAATACTGATCGACGGTCAGAATGATCGGCCTCTTCCAGCGCCGACTCGATCCTGCCACTTCGACCAACCCCATCGGATTTCGCTCCGTCCGAATTAACTCCCAGAACATTGCTCTTTCAAATAAGCGATGCATGAGAGCTTTGATTTTTCCTTTGGTGGTTGCGGTTAGAGTCATGTTGTCGAGCCATTCCTGAACGTACATGGGCCTCACCTGGGACACGAACACGTTCTCCCACTTTGGCATGACATGTTTGTTCAGGATGGTCAAATAAGACTTCCTTGTGGAATGCCGTGCCGGCATGGCATCCGCAATGTAGCGATTGCACAAAGCACCAAACGGAACTTGTCCGTCTGCCGCTCTTTCTGAATCTGCCTGTATGCGATGCGACTCAGCTTTCCTCCAAGCGTCAGCTTCTGTCTTGATTTCCTGGACTGTCCCAAGTAGCACCGCTACTTTCTTGCATCCTCCATCGGCTTGCTTTTGACGGAATCGCCAAACCCAGACCGATGGTCCTTCAGACCTTTTCTGTTTTTCAATCCAACCGAACTGATACGTGTTTCGCCGCAAAAGAGACCTCCTCTATTCGCGGCGCAAAGAGTGTTTTGAGAGTACCGCAGAGTGCGCCCAATCGTCTAGATCGGAAAAACGGAAGCGCCAACGGTTGCCAATGCGAAATCCAGGGAGACGACCACTGCGGGCCAATCGCTTCACCGTCGCCGGGTGGATGCGTAGAAACCGCCCTGCCTCTTCGCTGTCGAGCAACGACGCAGAATGAATGGTCGAATCGACAACTGTCTCAACTGGCATGGGTAGATTCTGCGGCATAACAATTCCGACTTGATTGTTTGAAGGCGAGATATGGGAGATCAATGCTGGGTCTGATGCTGACTTGATTGGGGCTTCACGGATCAGGTGCGGGGATTGCGGCTGAGCAATCCGACTGGGCTGGGTTGACATTTTTAGTCCTCTGTCGGGCCGGATACGGCGGTTTAGAACCGACCACTGCCGTTTTCGACTGGTCGAGTCCGTGCGGAACCAACAATCTTTGCCAATTTGCTTCATGACTGTCGTCGTGTCCAATGAAATTTAGGAATAACGTTATTCCCTGGACGAATAACTGAGAGCACGAAACCAATTCGTTCTCTCAAAACTTCTTGGACAGACGACTTTGTTAGTTTGTAGCGTATTGAACTGTGAAGACTTACAGAAACTACTAATGCTAGATGAGGCTGTGGAAAAACCTTAAAAATGCGGTGGCTTCTACCCTGTTACGACCTTGTACCGATGCCTATCAGACTCTTGCTGTGGGTTGCCTAGAGGGTATACAGGTGGATGAAGAAATAGCGAATTTATTCCGCTTATGTCTTTTATTAAGAGGCGAATGAAAATTTCTCATCTCGTTTTCAACGCGAACTTTTCCGGTCGAATTACACTGATAGTCCTCAGTTATTCCAATAAGGAATAACGTTATTCCTAAATTTCATTGGACAGCAAAATTGAGCGCGGTTAAGTTTGCGCCACACGCAGCAGATTTTATCTGCTCCTGGAGGCGCAAATGTCATCCCGTTGGTTTCAAGTCCATATTGTCCACCCAATTCACTCCCTTTTTCGGTCGAAGTGGACGCGTCCAACCGCATCTCTTGTCACCCTGATTCTTGTCCTGCCCGTTGCGGCATTGGCACAGAGCGGGTCACCGTTCGACACCGGATTTACCGCAATTCAAAACCTGTTCACCGGGACAATTGCAAAAGTTGCCAGTCTGGTTGCGATTGTGATCGGCGGCTACAGCTTCGCGCACGGCGAACCCGGTGCAAAGAAGGCGCTCGCCGGCGTTGCCGCCGGAACGGGCATCGCCGTTCTCGCCGTGAATGTCCTGAGCTGGCTCTGGGGCGTATAGCAACCGTCCCAATGTCCCAGACTTTTTCATTCAACACGTTTAGCTAGGCGAGGGGCTTATGACAGACAAAACACGACAACATCGCACAAACCGGGTGTTTAAGAGCCTGCATAAGCCCC
>Ga0326728_10003051_pt1 | contig 53687 bp, 35 predicted proteins | sample MB3enrmetagenome_FD_207602 | JGI IMG/M metagenome (GOLD analysis project Ga0326728, IMG submission 207602) | Lab enriched peat soil microbial communities from McLean, Ithaca, NY, United States - MB31MN | ecosystem: Environmental > Terrestrial > Soil > Wetlands > Peat | place: USA: New York... | reverse complement strand
CCACTAGCCGAACCGCCTCTTGCTTGAACTCAAGCGTGTATCGTCCCCGCGTTGCCTTCGTCATCTTCGCTACCCTTTCGCATTAGAACAGCTTGCTAAGGGATACGTTTTGCGCGGGCAAGGTCACCATATGCTTTGGGTCGTGCTCGAACTGATAGGAATACCGTTCATCGTCCTCGTTTAGGTATATGCCTAGCACGCCGAACCATGTCAGTAGGCTGACGACCTCGGGGATTTCCGATTGGGCGATTCCCGCCTTCCTAAGTAGTTGTTCCACCTCTTGCTTGGAAAGGATAGCCGGGGAACCGGTGAACTGATACGGGGCATCGCCATACTCTGGCTTCACATCGGCCATTTCGAGAGTGATATCCACAAGTGCATCGGCTGAGTATGCCTTCTCGGCCTGTAGGAAGTCTTCTTCCATCACTTTGTCTCGCCGCCTGTTGACTGCCGTGCTGACGCATTCGCGAACGAAGCGCAAAACCTCACGGGGTCTCATCTGTGTGCGGTTCAATAGGTACTGGAATGAATCCTCTCCTCTGACGTGAGGGGCGAAGAAGGTGGCCCAGATCTCATCGAAGTTCAGCTCTAGCCCCGTGCTCCTCGCAATCCTTCTGGCCACGACCTCTTTCAATAGCTCGGGGTCATTCCAATCCAACATTACCGGCGTTTCCTTGCCACGATCTGCTGGATCAAGAATCAGATGCTGGTAGATGTCATTTCGAATAAAGACTACTGCGGACACCTCAACGTCTCTGCTCGAGTATTGCCTTCCGAGCTTTCTGGTTGCCACCAACAATGACCTAAGCAGAAGGATGTCCTCCGGGCGTATGCTCTGCATCGGCCAGCCCTTGTCGAGATTGTCGAACAGCAGCCAGATCGTCCGGTGCGCGGTGCTCAGGTAGCTAGCGATGGCGTCGTTCAACTCGCGGATCGGTCGCACATGGATAAGCTGCGTGATTTCTGCAGTCGTGGCGAGGGCTTTGAGTTCACTGTGCTGGTCGACTATGCGGTTAACTAGGTTCAGAAGGCGCTCGGAAAAATCCCCTTGCTCAGCCCCTTCATCCTCCCCGTAGAGACCTGCAATGCGTTCAAATGGCTCCAGCAGACGACGATCACGATATGCGAATGTCGCTTCATGATGGGTGATCTCGTGGGCTAGCTCCATCACGAGTAGGTAGTTCCAGAAGGCCGTCAGGACGTGCTGTTGGACACCGGGGGGTAAGCTAGCCAACACGGCTTCGCGCAGCTTTACAAGCTGATGTCCTTCAGGTTTCAAATCTAAAACCAAGTAGGATCGGCTCGGGCGAAAGGTAGACCTGAGACTGTAAAAGAGGGCCGTCTTTCCAGACCCCTTACGACCAACCACAAGGCGAGCATGGCCGCGCTTGGCCTCCTGATACTGAGCGGTCGGGACGAAGTACGAATCGAGTCCTCGGATTTCATTCTCTGCAGCGAGGTCCCCTAAGTCGATCTTTTCAAGTGGTGTGAGGCGAAGGGCAGTAGGGACAAACCGCGTGGTCTGAATCTCGTCGATCACGTCTCCCAGGAGCGGAGTTAGCAGGTCCTGGATCTGGGTCGGACGATTGTATGCGAGAACTACGTCTCGGTAGTCGATAGGCTGGGGAAACGCCCCATGTTGAAGCATCGCGACGCGTTTCTGCGATGCCATCGCGAGTCCGGCGATGAAGGCACAGCGAGCGTTGTGGACATTGGCGCCGCGAGTATCGGGAGAAAGAAGGTGCAAAATCACTGCGCTTGAGGATTGAGTCTGCTTGTACGCCTCGTGCACAGAAATCCGGGAGACCTCCTTTGCGTCGAATGTGCGGAACTTCACACCAGATTTCTTTATGACAGACATGAGTTTTATCATCCCGTCGCTCTCGACTGGAGCTTTCACAACGTACATCGGCTGCGATTTGTCAAGATCGGGCTTCTGAAGAGCAAGCGGCGCGGCATTTCCCCGAGCAAGGACTGCGTCAGCAAGTTGTATCGCGTTCGAATAGTCAAAGTAACCCAATGTATCGAATAGGCCCAACTCCTCAAGATCCTTGGCATCTCGGAGGTTTGAAGTATTTCTGATGGGCATGATAGGGACACCGGCGCCGAGCGCGAATCCGATCTCGAACATTAGGTTGAAGTTCAGAGTGGTGATGTCGGCGACTACAAGCTTGGCGAACCTGATGGCCTTGCATACCTCGCAGAAGATGATTTGGCCAGGGATCTGAAGGTTCTTCCAGGTGTTCCAGCGACGGTCGCCTGCGATCTGCCGCAAACGTCGGGCTGCCGCCTCAATCGGTTGGGCGGAAGACTCCGGAGAACTCGGGTAGAGGAAAAAGCCGTCCGAAATCAGGGCCGTTGCAAAATCTTGGTCACATTCCCCTCCGGCATATTGGCAAAAAGCGGGGCGGACTGAAGAGTCCGGGATCAATGCTAGCTGCCCCTCGCTGGACACCGAAGCTACCCCCAAAGTGGCGTTTGAATGTTGCTAGTCTGCACCGTGGGGTCCTCGAATTGCAACAACTCCATGGATTTATCCTGAAAAGCGCCCATCCCGCACCCGACCCACCCCACCGTTCCACCCCCCAAAACTTTTTCCCCACCGTTTTGCAGATAATTTCCCCCTCCCGGCGCACAATGAAACCAAAGATCAGAGATCAGGGGTCAGGGCCAGTCCCTTAGCCCACGAATCACGATTCACGAGCCACGAATCACGACCCACGATCCACGGTTCACGGCCCACGGTCCACGGCGCACTGATCTCTGATCTCTGTTCTCAGATCTCTGTAAGTCCTTCGCTGTCTAATACCTGGCCGCAAGCCATTGAAAAGAGAACACTTATCGCAAAACGCACGCGCCAAGCCGCTGAAAACAAACGAGTTCTTTGCAGAGATGGGAGAGGGGTACCCCTTTTTCCACAGGCGGGCCCGCAAAATGGCCCGTTTTGACGTCAAAACCCCCGTTTTTGGTGCCAAATGCACCAGATCTGGTGCATCCGGCCCCGGCGGGATGAGGAGTTTTTTGCCATGTTTAAGCTATGTCGACACATCAAGACCAACGGAGCCGGTTGCCAGTTGCCTGCCCTCCAAGACCTGCCGCATCCTTAGTTGTTTACCGTTTCCACTGCCGTGATCTGGCAATTCACCTTGGCCGCACCCTGTGCCTCGGCTCCTATCGAGAATGTCGGCAGAGTCACGGTTTGTCCCGGTTGCGCCGGTCCGGTCAGCGTGACCTGGTCTTGCGTAAGGCCCTGCCCGTTGGCATCGAGCTGCTCGCACCCCAGCCTTGCCGCCGCAAGGGGGACATTCGATCCGTTCAGCCATTGTCCCTGCGTGACCTGGACAGTGCCGTTCACGGCATTGTAGCTGCCGGTGAATCTCTGAGCCTGGATGACCGCTTGATTCGGATTCCCCTGGCCTCCTGGCTGTTGTCCCGGCTGGGCCTGCGGCGTGGGCGTCTGGCCCGGATTCTGTTGATTGTGCGTACCGATGTAGTAGAGGCCGTACAATATCCCGCCCACGATGATCACGCCCCAGAGCCAGGTGTTGCCCTTCGCGGGCGCAGCCGGCGGCATGGCCATCACGGGAATCGGCACGTGCGGCGGAGGATATTGTGGAGGCATCCCCGCGAACGGTTGCACAGGTGGTGGCGGAGGATACTGTGGAGGCATCCCCGCGAACGGTTGCACAGGTTGCGGCGGGATTGCCGCTTGCGGAGCAGGCGCTTGCGGAGCAGCCGCTTGAACGGCCGGAGCGCCTCCCGCCTTCGCCGTTTGATCAGCTCCGCATTGCACGCAGAAGCGCCCATCACCTTCCAACTGAGCACCACAACTGCCGCAGAATGCCATACCTCTCACCTCTCCTTAAACAAAATTCATTTCAGCGCCGTACTGGTTCGGCCTGCCGCCGCTGTGGCACGGAAGCCACGGCATATTCGGTGGGACATGTCGACCCGTCCGAATGCGTGTGCTGGACGGCGTTGATCGCCTACGGCGCCTCGATCTGCTGCAGCCAGCGCATCAACGCCGGAAGGAATGCACTCACCGATTTGCGGAAACTTGTTTCGAAGGTCGCGAATTCCGCACCTCCAGGACCTGCCTCGTCCTTAGTTTTGCGTTTGGACTGCCGTGATGCCGCAATTGACCTTGGCCACGCCCCGTACCTCGGCTCCTATCGAGAAAGTTGGGAAAGCGATGACTTGTCCCGGTTGCGCCGGCCCGGTCAGAACAGTCTGGAATTGCGTAAGGGCCTGGCCGGCGGCTGAGACCTGCACGCACTCCAGCTTCGCCGCCAGCACGGGGACATTCGATCCGTTCTGCCATTGCGCCTGCGTGATCTGGATAACGCCGTTCACAGCGCCGTAGCGGCCCGCGAAATGCTGAGCCTGCACGATGGCTTGATTCTGATTCCCTTGCCCTCCCGGCTGTTGTCCAGGATATCCACCTGGCTGTTGCCCAGGGTATCCTCCCGGCTGCTGCCCTGGGTATCCTGCTGGCTGTTGCCCCGGATTGCCCGGCTGTTGCGCAGGATTTGCTCCCGGCTGCGGTCCCGGATTAGCCGGCTGCGTCTGCGGGGGCGGCGTCTGGCCCACGTCTCCCGGGGGTTTCATATAGTGTGTGTAGTAGTAATACCCTCCTGCCGCAGCCACGAGGATTCCTAACCACATCATCCCGCTCTTACGGGCCGGGGCGGGCGGCGGCATCGCTACCGACATCGGAACCTGCCCTGGCGCCACAAAAGGCATGTGAGGAGGAACGGCTGCCGGAGATGCCCCAAAGGGCGCAGGAGGCGGAGCCCCAACCGGCATAGGCGCCGCAGCGGGCGCAGGGGCCGCTGCCGGAGCCGGCGCGCCGCTCGTCTTCGCCGTCTGATCAGCTCCGCATTTCACGCAAAAGCGCGAGTCCCCTTCCAACTGGGCACCACAACTGCTGCAGAATGCCATAGCGTTTTCCTTTCCTCACACAGACTTCGTCTCAGTGCCGTAAAGGTCCGGCCAGGCGCCGCTCATGCGCCCGCCGGCGCCTGCTGCTGCACGACTGCAGGAACCCTCGCTCCCAGCCCGAGCGTCGCTTCCACGTGCTCCAATGTGTGCTCCAGTTGCGCCTTCTGCATGTCCCTCACCTGGTGTAGCCCCTGCTGGACCATACCGAAGAGCACATAATACGAGGTCAGTCCCGTAGCGGCCCAGAGGAAGTACATCACAATAGCGCTGATATTCGGGATAAGGATACTTGCATCCCAAACCGTATGCATCACCACAGGAATACAAAACGCCCGCAGGAAACGCCCATCCAGCAGCATGCTTACGTTCGCCGTTCTGTCCCCTTTCACCCGCCAGAACGCACCCGCCGCGATCGCCGTCCATACGATGTGTCCAAACGGCGACAGGAGCCCGCGCATGTTCAGCGCACTCACCGTGGCTTTCATCGCCGGCATCAGGGCGTCCGCCAGCGGCGCTCCATTAGGAAGTGTGGCCAACCCACCACCCTGAACGAACGAGATCAGACCCTGAGCAAACTGGTCCAGCCCGTAGCCCAGCGTCTCAGAGCACGCAAAAGCTGCGCCCACCGTCGCCCCAAACAGGATTCCGTTCAGTTGGTACGGGAACCGCGAGCCGCGCACGCGGTAGGTCACGAATATCACCGCCAGCAGCTTCGAGGTCTCCTCCACGATGCCTGGTACTTCACCGAAAATGGGAATCAAATACCACAGCGTAATGACCAGCACCGAGATTCCGCCGCCGACCACAAACAGGTTGATCACCTCGGCAATCGAAACGTTGCGCGGCGTGTTCAACTCCCAGATGAGCATCAGCGTCGCCAACGGCACCGCAAACGTTGCCAGCACCATGATCGCGATCATTGGCTTTTCATTCAGGGTGTAGAGGAAGAGCGCGTAAATCGCCGCGTAGGCAATGAGCAAACCCGCCAGCACGCGGAAGAACATCCAGGGCTTGGGCCAGTTCGTGTCCACCATCTCGAGCGGCGGCGTGGTCCGCGGCGAGCCGACGGCGAGGTAGTCTTCCACCGCGTCCGCTCCCCGCTTCATAAAAGTCTCTTTAAAAAGCTCCTGTAAGCTGAATCCCTCCAGCTCGTCTGTCGAGGCCAGGTTCCGGATCTTATCGCGGATGCCCGCCAGGAATCCGCCTGCCGTTCCCGCCTGGGCGCCGTGCGCGGGGACGTAGTACACCTGCTGCGGACCGCCGGGGTAGGCCTGGTACACCACGGGCACCATGCCGGGGGGTGGGGCCGGCGCACCCTGAGGCACGCTTTGATACGCGCCCGGATAAGCGGCCGGGGCTGCCGGTTGTGGCGCAGCGGCGGGCGTGGCCCCTGGAGCGGCGGGCGCTGCGGCTGCTTGTGCACTGCTCGCGGCGCCTATTGGAGCTCCGCAACTTTTGCAGAATTTGTTTTCCGGCAGGCATGCCGTTCCGCAACGGGGACAAAACATAGAACCTCCTGTGTTGTCGCTGCGTCGGGGGATGCTACGCAAGGTAGCACTACACCCGCGGCAAAGTAAAGAACCGTTTCAACATCGGTGAATTCATACCGGAAAAACCGGCCGGCGGGCGCAGACCGGCAGCTACCGAATGCAACTGACTGGGCAACGATCGCGTGAAAAAATCGGGAACCGGCAGATGCGTTGAGCGTCCTGCACGTGTTTGATGGGCGAACGCAATGACGTCGTGTTTCAAAACCGCGACCCGAATCTGCGAGTCCTCCAACAGATTCTTAAACAAGATTCACGTCACCACTGCTCGCATCCCGTCAGCCGCCGCTCACCTCCCTGCCGGTCCCTGAGGCTGCATCGCAAACCGTCTCGCCCCCAGCCCGAGCGTTGCTTCCACGTGGGCCAGCGTGCTTTGCAATTGTGTTTGCTGCTCGTCCTTCACCTGCCGCAGGCCCTGCTGGACCAAGCCGAAGAGTACATACCACGAAGTCAATCCCGTTCCGATCCAGAGGCCGACATTTACGGCCGTGCTGAGATTGGGGAAAAGGATCCCTGCGTCCCAAAGCGTATGCATGGCCACGGGAATGAGGAAGGCTTTGAAGAAGCGCGGGTCCGACAACATGCCCAGGTTGGTGGGTTGGGCGCCCTTCACGCGCCAGAAGGCGCCCGCCGCAATGGCCGTCCACACCACGTGTCCGAAGGGAGCCAAAACGCCGCGCACCATCAGGTTTTCCGCCATGACCTGCACGGCAGTATTGATCACCGTCGCTCCCTGCCCCCCTCCTTGCAGCCCCTGAATCAACGCGGGAAGGAAGGCATTGATCAACCCGTAGAAGCTGGTCTCGAACGCGGCAAATCCGGCGCCCACCGCCGCCCCAAACAGGATTCCGTTCAACTCATACTTGTAGCGCGCGCTGCGCATCACCAGCAGCACCATGGCGAATTTCGCGGTCTCTTCCACAACGCCGGGAATTTTTCCCGCGATCGCAGTCATGTACTCAAATGAAACCGCACAGAGCGCGGCCAGGCCTCCCATCACAAACAGCTTTCCCACAACCACCAAGGAAACGTTACGCGGTGTGTTCATCTCGAAGATGAGCATCAGCGTGGCCAGCGGTACCGCAAACGCTCCCATGATCAGGATCGCCGGAATCATGGGTGTATTGCCGGTGAATTTCCAAACCCCGTACAACGCAGCCGTCGCAACCACAAAGAGCGCCAGCAGGCGGAAGAACATCCACGGCTTGGGCCAGCCAGTCTCCGCCATCTCGATAGGCGGCGTAGTGCGCGCATCGCCCACCATCATGTACTGTTCAACCTCATCTGCAGTGTGCTTGGAGAAAGCCTGGCCGAAGGTCTGGCCCAGGCTGAAGCCTTCCAGCTTATCGGTTGAGGCCAGGTTCCTGATCTGGGCCCGTATGCCCTCCAGAAGTCCGCCTCCCCCTTGCGCCTGCACGCTTTGAGCGGGCATGTAATACACTTGCTGGGGTCCGCCGGGGTAGGCCTGGTACACCACGGGCACCATGCCCGGTGGCGGCGCCTGCGCACCCGGATACGCGCCTTGATAGGCACCTTGATACGCGCCGGCATTGGCGCCCGGATAGGCGCGCGGAACGGCTGGTTGCGGTGCGGCGGCTGGCGCGGCCGGCGGGGCAGCGGGCGCTGCGGCTGCTTGTGCACTGCTTGCGGCGCCAACTGGGGCTCCGCAACTTTTGCAGAATTTGTTCTCAGGCAGGCATGCCGTTCCACAGCTGGGACAAAACACTTGCGTTCTCCTGTTTAGGGGGTCCGGGGGATGCCAAGGAAGTTAGCATCTCACCATCCGTAAAGTAAAGAATTCTTTGAAGAAAAAGGGATGGGTTTTTCAGAGCAGGTTGTCAGTTCGGAGCCGACGGGCTCCGCAAGCCGGATTCGCGTGGCAAAACTCGCGGTTGCAGGTTATGAATACGAATGCATGGCCTCAGATGATGAGCACAACGTCCCATATCTCACCGGGGCCGGATCCCTGGCCGAAGTAACCCTTTGACGGGATCGGTGTCTAATTTGAACAGGGAGTAAAGATTCCAAGTGGTTTCATTTCGTTTTTCCCCAGGTGCGGGACTTCTTGCCTTGATGTTGGTGGCCCCGCCGGCGGCCACCCCAGCTCAGCTCGGGGCCCCCACGGACAGGTCCTCGTCCGTGGGGTCGGAGCCCCCAGCCCCCAACCACGCGATTTCCTCTGTGGGGTCGGAATCTGGCAGTTTTGAGATTGCTCAGCACGGGCACGCGGTGGGCACCGCCAGTTTTCATTTCACGGCTACCAGGGACGGTTACGACTCGACCTCGTTGGTTAAGGTGGCCATGCAGGGCCTCGACTACGCGCTCTCCAAGACGGAGCGGCTTTCGTCTGCCAACCGGCTCGAGCATGTGCAGTTGAGTGCGATCGTGAACGGCGAGGCGGTGAACGTGGTGGCGTCTCCCGATGCGGCCCAGTTCCTGCTGAATATTTCGGCAAGCGGGAAGAGCTCCACCACGCGTCTGGCTGCGCATCCGGGCGCGGTGTTCCTGGCCGATTTCGATCCCGGCGCGCTCGAGACGCTTCTGGCGCTCGCGGTAACGCAAAACAATCGCGACCTGTGGGCGATTCTGCCGAAACATGCCGGCTCCATTGAGCCGGTGCAGCTGGCCACCTACTCCGATCAGCAGGGAACCCTCGACGGCAAGCCCATCACCGTGCATCACCTTGTAGCGACCATCGCCGGAGCCAATACCGACCTCTTTTCCGGTCCGGAGAACCAACTTCTCCAGGCGGAATTGCCGCAGGAGGGCTTTGCGCTCGTCCGCAAGGGCTTTGTCCTGACGCCGCCTACCAAACCCGTTGCCCCGCTGGGTGGGCTGGCCACGCCGGCGCCCGGGATATAGGCCGATTTCGCCCTTCGGACGGCCCACAGGTATCGCCAGAAATGTCCAATTATCTGACCAATCCGCATCCGCAAAGGCACTCTGTGGCGCATGCGGATCGACGTACACTGAAGAAGCTCTCGATTGTCCGCGCTCTCCTTCAATTGCCTGCCGGTAATCCTCGACCTTGCGCTCGTGGCCCTGACTGCAGGCGGCGCTCATGCCGCACAGAGTTCCGCGCCGGCGAAGATGCACTGCAAGACTACCGCCGCGGCCGGCGCGCAGGCGAGAACTGCGACCCAGAACAACTGAAGAAGTGAAAGACTGAACGTGGGCTGCCGCCTGTAGCATCGCCCCGTGCCGGATTTTTGTGCTCACCGCGCCAGGAAGTTCTGGTTGGCCAGGATGCGGTAGAGGGTAGAGCGGGAGATCTGGAGCTGGCGAGCGGTGCGGAGCTTGTTACCGCGATTCAGGTCGAGCACGTACTGCACGTGGCGGCGGATGACGGCGTCGAGGGACAGGTTGGCGGCGCGGGCGGCAGCTTGCGGATTGAGACTCGCTTCAAAGCCGCTCGCTGCAAAGCCTGCTCCGAGCCCCAAGGGAGGGTTCAGAGGAGAGTGCGCCCCGGATTGCAGGTCGAAGAAGGGCTCCGGGCCGTCGGGCAGAGCGAGGTCGAGGGGGCGGATGACGCCGTTATCGGCTTCGAGCAGGGCATTCTCAAGGACGCTGACGAGCTCGCGCGCGTTGCCGGGCCACGCGTGCTGCAGAAGGCGGGCCAGGGTGCCGGCCCCAAGCACGACGGGACGCTGCTGGTAGCGGACGCAGAGCCGGTCGAGGAGGAACTGGGCAAGCGGAGCGATATCTTCGCGGCGCTGGCGCAGCGGCGGAATGGCGAAGCGGATGGCGGTGAGGCGGAACGCGAGATCGGGAAGCAGAAGTCCCTGGCCGGCCATTTGCCGCAGCGGGGTTTGCGAAGACGCAAGCAGGACGCCGCGGCCGGCCGGACGGTCCTGAAGGGTCTTAAGGACACCGAGGAGCAGCCCCTGTCCGGGAGGGGCGAGCAGATCCACACGGTCGAGATAGGTGAAGCCGGCAAGCGTCGCAGGATCGGCATCGGTGGCCAGCCACTCCCGGGCGTCGCGGCGCTGGAAGCTGGTGGAGGCGAGCGGCGAACGGCTGAACAGATAGCGCGCAAGGGTGTGCTTGCCGCTTCCGTGCTCGCCCTCGATGGCCGCGACCTGCAGATGTGGCGCCGCCATCTCCGCTTGCATGAGCAGCTTGCGCCACACTGCGCTGACGCCAACCACGTGGACAGCGGCAGCCGACGAGTCCAACTCCACCAGCGTGAGGCCGGAGACGGATGGCTGCGTGTGGAATTGAGCCGAGCTTTGCATGGATCTCAACGTGCCTCGCCTCTGAGCTAGGGTCTGTTCACACTACTGGGGTGGATGGCGCTGCGAGCGAAAATCGCGCCAGACGAGGCCGAGCCCGATGGCTGTGGTGGCCCCACTGTCGAGGGCGAGAACGAAGTATGGCGCGATTTGCCCCGCAGCCCGAAGGGACGGGGCCGGCTTTCCTCATTTCGTTGTCGCTCGTCGCTCCAGTAATTCACTACAGTTCGCTCCTCGCTCCTCGAACTGAGCAAAACCGGCTCCCGTCGCCACCATCCCAGTAGTGTGAGCAGACCCTAGGGTTCTGTTCTGATACGACACACGGTTCATCGGCGGCACGGGGGAAAACATGAACCGGGTGCCTTCGATTCCGGTGTATAAGCAGGAAGTTAGAGGCCCAATGAATAATGTGGGAGCCGTGCCGAAAGGGGCCGCGCGCGGTACGGCCCACCGTCAACGGACGATATACTCAACTGCATCCCCGCCGCGGCGATCTCCTGCGCAGCCATACGTTTCTCTGTTGTTGTGGAAACGGGCCGGCGATTGCCCCTTCTTTCGGCGGGACTCACGAATGCGCGGGGGCCCAGGGAACGAATGCCCAAGGAACGAATATCGGAACGGGAGAACGCGAGGGATCGGACGAACGAACTGCGGCGCTGGGGCTACGCCGTGTGGCCCGCCGTGTGGCCCGCAGTGTGGATCGCCGCGATCGCCGGCTTTGCGCTGCTCCATGCATGGCACCTGCGCGCCGATTTCCCCAATGGCTCGCCGTGGGTTTGCGACTGGGCCAAGTTCACCGATGAGGGTTGGTATGGGAACGCGGCCATCCGCGCACACCTGTTTGGGAACTGGTACGTGCCGGGGGACTTTAACCCGGCGGTCGCTCTTCCGGTGTGGCCGTTTCTGGAGTGGCTGCTGTTTTTCTTCACCGGCGTGACAGTTGAAGCCGCGCGCGGGTTGGCGGTTGCGTGCTTCTTCCTGAACCTGGCGCTAAGCTACATTTTGCTGCGCTCGCGTGGCCCCCGCTGGATAGCGCTCCTCGGCGTCACGCTGGTCGTGACAAGCCCGTTTCTCTATTGCTTCAGCCGGCTGGCGATTCTGGAGCCGCCGCAGATCACGCTGACCCTGGCGGCGCTGATTCTGGCTGTGCGGCTGCCCCAATGGCGGCGGCCGGCACTGGGGTCGGTTTGCATCGGGCTGCTGTTTGCGCTCATCGTTTTGACCAAGACGACGGGACTTTTCCTGTTGCCGGCGCTGCTTTGGGCGATGGTGGTGCCGTTGTGGGACCATCGCAAGTTGGCACTGCGCTGTGCGCTGGCGATGGCGGGCGTGGCTCTTGCCGCGTACGGCGTCTGGATGGCGCTGGTCGCCGGTTTTGGCCTGTTCGACGACTACAAATACTACTTTTTTGTGAACACCTACGAAAAGCCAACGCAGTTTTATTGGCCGCTGCTGTCGTTTTGGTGGTCGTTTCATGGCCTTCTGTGGGTGGATCACAGTTTGATTCCTCTGGCGGGCGTGGTGGTGCTGGCTGCGGCCGTTGCCTGGCGCAGCGCGTGGGGGCGGAAACTGTGGCGGGATCCTTTGTTTGGCGCTTCGTTGTGGGCCGTCGCAGGATATGTGCTGTTTATGACGCTGCAGAACCATCCCCAGCCGCGCTACTTCGCAGTACCGGCGTTTTTCTGCTTCTTTGTGGTGGTGCTGGGAGCCGAGGCGCTGCTGGATCAGGCAGTCCAGCCAAGCCCGCCAGGCAAGCCAAATTTGACGCGCAGATTGGGCTGGGCCGTCGCAATGGTGGCCGTGGCCGCAGCCGGTGTGCATGGAGCGCAAACCATCCGCTACGCCGCCCATCCCGAATACACGTGGGTCCAGGCAGCAACGCAACTCGCGCTCTATATGGATACGCACCCCAACGGCAAGCGGCTGCTGGATTCGATCAGCGGCGATGAGATCACGCTGCTGGCCCACGTGTCCAGCTTGTGCGACGACTTCGGCACAGAGGACCTTGCGCCCAAGCTCGCCGCCAATCGGCCGGGCTGGTACGCCAGTTGGAACGATCTCGACCCCGGCACGCTCGAAAACCTGCACGCCTTCTACTCACTCGAACAGGTAGCCAGCTTCACCGTCTTCGACGACCCGGACCGCAACCTTCTGGTGCTGTTCAAGCTGCATCCGCTGCCCAACGGCAAGGTGCGCAACCCCAGCGCGCAAAACCTGATGATTGCCCTGCCCGGCGACAAGATCGACATCCCGATCGAGTAAAGGCAGGGAACGAGGCGCCGAGGGACCAAGGGACCAGGCAGTCGGGATCTGAGGGATTGCTATGAGGGCCGGAAGAGAGAAATCGCCCAGCGCGGATCCTGCCTTGAGCCCCATTTCAGGCCTTCCCAAAAACGTTCGGTATCCCACTGAAACTAGGGCAAAAAGCGCCCGTGATAGCTGTCACTCGACAGCCGTGTATCCGGATGATAGCCTTCCGGTGGTAATTCCCTGGGGTGTTCGAGAGGTCGATCCGGGGCCGTGGTTCTTGCGGCTTCAAAACCTTATGTATGGAGGGTGTGTGACTGTACTGGGTTGGGCGTATTTCTTTCTCGGCGTGAGTGTGCTTGCGCTGTTTGTGGCCGTGTTTTTCGCACGGCAGGTGATTGGATTGAACATGAATACGACGGTTATGCAAAAGATCTCCGCGGCCATCAAGGAAGGCGCGGGAGCGTTCTTGAAGCGGCCATACAGGATTGCGGCGGTCCTGCTGGGCCTGTTGCTTCCCACATTCGCCAACGCACAGTCGGAATCCGCAGGGGGCGGCGAAGCCAGCCTGAAGCTGCCTGATTTGTCGACCGTGAATTTTCTTGGCGTGAACGGGCATACGCTGCTGACCTTTGGCTTGCTGATCTGTGCGTGCGGCCTGTTGTTCGGCCTGGCGATTTATATGCAGTTGAAGAACCTGCCGGTTCATCGCACCATGCGCGAAATGTCTGAGCTGATCTATGAGACGTGCAAAACGTATCTGATCACGCAAGGCAAGTTCATTCTTCTGCTCTGGGCTTTTATCGCGGCCGTTATCTCGCTGTACTTCGGTCTTCTGAAGCCGGTGGGAAATGTCGCGGTGACGCTGCCCATCATTCTGCTCTTTAGCCTGGTCGGCATCGCGGGCAGCTACGGCGTGGCGTGGTTCGGAATTCGCGTCAACACATTCGCGAACTCGCGGACGGCATTCGCCGGATTGCGCGGCAAGCCGTACCCGTGTATGGCCATTCCGCTCGAGGCAGGCATGAGCATCGGCATGATGCTGATCTCGGTTGAGCTGTTGATCATGCTGTTTATTCTGTTGTTCGTGCCGGGCGATTATGCCGGCCCCTGCTTCATCGGCTTCGCGATTGGCGAGTCGCTGGGCGCCGCGGCCCTGCGTATTGCCGGCGGCATCTTCACCAAGATCGCCGACATCGGCTCCGACCTGATGAAGATCGTCTTCAAGATCAAGGAAGACGATGCGCGCAACCCCGGCGTCATCGCAGACTGCACGGGCGACAACGCGGGCGACTCCGTCGGCCCCAGCGCCGACGGTTTCGAAACCTACGGCGTCACCGGCGTGGCCCTCATCACCTTCATCCTGCTGGCAGTCCAGGATCCCAAGATCAAAGTGCAACTGCTGGTATGGATCTTCGTGATGCGCGTGGCCATGCTGATCTCGAGCGCCGCCGCATACTTCCTGAACGGCGCCATCGCCAAGGCCAGGTACGGCAACGCCGATGAAATGGACTTTGAGGCGCCGTTAACCTCGCTGGTGTGGATCACCTCCATCATTTCCATCGCCCTGACCTTCGTTGTTTCGTACCTCCTGATTCCGGGTCTCGGCGACGGAACCATATGGTGGAAGCTGGCTTCCATCATCTCCTGCGGAACCCTGGCGGGCGCGCTCATCCCTGAATTGGTCAAGGTGTTCACTTCAATCAAATCGGCCCACGTGAAGGAAGTCGTCAAATCGGCGCAGGAAGGCGGAGCGTCTCTCGGCATTCTGTCGGGATTCGTGGCCGGCAATTTCTCGGCCTATTGGCTGGGACTCTGCATGGCCGCGCTGATGGGAACCGGATACTTCTTCAGCACCGGCATACCGGATCTGCAGAATGGACCGGCGGGACTGATGCTGGCTCCGGCCGTCTTCGCGTTTGGCCTGGTCGCCTTCGGCTTCCTCGGCATGGGACCGGTGACGATCGCGGTCGATTCCTACGGGCCGGTTACTGACAATGCGCAATCCATCTACGAATTGTCGCTGATCGAAAATGTTCCCGGCATCAAAGCGGAGTTGAAGAAGGACTACAACATCGACGCGAGGTTCGATCGCGCCAAAGACCTGCTTGAGGCCAACGATGGATGCGGCAACACCTTCAAGGCTACGGCCAAGCCGGTGCTGATCGGCACCGCCGTGGTGGGCGCAACCACCATGATTTTCTCCATCATCATGGCCCTGACGGACGGACTGAGTCATGGCAAGGAGAATCTCTCTCTGCTGCACGCGCCCTTCATGCTCGGCCTGGTCTGCGGTGGGGCAACCATCTACTGGTTCACAGGCGCTTCCACGCAGGCAGTCACCACGGGCGCTTACCGCGCGGTCGAGTTCATCAAGAGGCACATCAAACTCGAAGGCGTGGAGAAGGCATCAGTCACCGACTCGAAGAAGGTGGTCGAAATCTGCACCAAGTACGCGCAGAAGGGAATGTTCAATATCTTTCTCGCCGTCTTCTTCGTTACTCTTGCGTACGCGTTCCTTGATCCGTTCTTCTTTATCGGCTACCTGATCTCGATTGCGGTCTTCGGCTTGTACCAGGCCATCTTCATGGCCAATGCCGGCGCCGCATGGGACAATGCGAAGAAGATCGTAGAGGTCGTGCTGAAACAGAAAGGCACGCCTCTGCACGACGCAACCGTGATCGGAGACACCGTGGGCGATCCGTTCAAGGACACTTCGTCGGTGGCCATGAACCCGATCATCAAGTTCACCACCTTGTTCGGATTACTTGCGGTCGAGCTTGCCGTGACGCTCACGAAGGCCAATCCGCTGCTCGCACACGTGCTGTCCGTTGCATTCTTCCTGGTATCGGTCACCTTCGTGTGGAGATCGTTCTACGGCATGAGGATTGAAGCCAAGACAAGCAACTGATTTCTGTCTTGTAGCTTGTAGGTTGACGAAAACGCCGCCCGGCAATGGGCGGCGTTTTTTGTGCGCGGCGAGTTGCAGCGATGGCCGTTCGGTGGGGTGTGAAGGCATCGCTTATAAACAGGCCAAAATCCTTCTCTCTTCGATCGCTGGTTGCACCAGATTTGGTGCATTTGCCCCTGAAAACGGGGGCTTTGACGTCAAAACAGGCCATTTTTGCGGTCCCGCCTGTGGAAAAAGGGGTACCCTCTCCCATCTCTGCAAAGAACTCGTTTATTTTCAGCGCCTTGGCCCGCGCGTTTTGGGGTAAGTGTTCTCCTTTCAATGGCTTGCTGCCAGGTATTAGACATCAAAAGGGTTAGCGACAGTTGTCAGTGATCAGTGGTCAGTGGTCAGAGACCGTGGATCGTGGCTCGTGATTCGTGGCCGTGGAAAGAGATCAGAGAACCGTGGGCAGTGGCCTTGTCAAAGAACGCAAGTGCGGCGGGGATGAGCCGTCGCGTAAGGGTCTGGTTGAACGCTGATGGGAACAGTATGCGCCGGGAGGGGGAAATTATCTGCAAAACGGCGGGGAAAAGTTTTGGGGCGGGGTGTGGGTGTGTGCGGTGCGAGTGTGAGTGTGAGTGTGGGGCGGGCGGTTAATCGGAGGGTAGCAAGGGGAGTGTGAGGTTTTCGGCGGGGGCGGGACGGCTGCGAGGGGCTTTCTTGAAGGTGGCGTCGCGGCGGTGGGCGGGGTAATCGGGCTGCTTGCCGTCGAGAATCTGCTGGATGGTGAGGATCTGCAGGCGCGCATATGTGCTGCCGTCAGAGGATTTGTAGAAGCCGGCCTCGGCGGCCTCTTTGAGCATGGGCTTGGTGGGTTCTTCGAAGCAGAGAAAGACGCCAATCTCGGCCTTTTCGCGCGTCGAAACGCCGACGAGGTCTCGGACCTGGGAGACGGTGACGTTGCCGGCCTTCACCGAGAAGACGATCTGCTTCGATTTGCCGCTGTCGTCGTCGTGAAAGTAGAGACGCCCGTCGATGCCGCGGTCGGCTCCCTTTTTCTGGTCGGTGGGCCGTGCGCCGACCTGGCCGAGCGCCCACCATTGGAACTGGTACTTGTCTTCTTCAGCCAACTGCGCCGCGCCCTCGTAATCCGTAGGCTCGCCGATTACGTCATAGGTGGTTTTGATCTCAGGGCCGAATGCGTCCGATAGGCGCTTCTTGATGAGGCCAATGGCGAGATGGGTAATGTCGATGCCGATCCAGCGGCGGTTGAGGCGCTGCGCGACCTGAACCGTGGTGCCGCAGCCGCAGAAGGGATCGAGGACGACGTCGCCTTCGTTGGAACTGGCCTTGATGATGCGTTCGAGGAGGGCTTCGGGTTTTTGGGTCGGGTAGCCGAGGCGCTCCTGTGCTTGCGCGCCGATTGGTCCGATGTCTGTCCAGACGTCTTGGATGGGGACGCCTTCCATTTCATCCAGGTACCGCTTGTAGGCGGGAACTGCGCCGGGCCTTGTCTGGATGACGCGGCCCTCCTCTATCAGCTTGCACATTTTTTCTTGCGTATAGCGCCAATATCTCGTTACTCCCATGACCTCATACTTAGGGTTTCCTTTTGCCTCGCCTCCGGGGCCGGTCAAATCCCCAAGCCTGTAGCGTCTCCCTGTTCCCTCTTCCATGTACTTATAAAAGTTATTGACATATTCCTCGTCGTAATCTGTGTAGACCTGATTCCAAGTCCATTTCGGTCCCTTCGAGTAAAAGAGGATCACGTCGTGGACTCGCCCGTGCTGTTTGCGGCCTTGTTTGGCGTCGCTGTGCGCGCTGCTCCTCTTCCAGATGATTTCTGTTAAGAGCCTCTGCGGCCCGAACACCGCGTCTATCAGAATCTTCAGGTAATGGCTGGCGGTGGGGTCGCAATGGAGGTAGATGGAGCCCGTTTCTTTGAGGACGCGGCGGAGTTCGACGAGACGCGGGGCCATCATGGCAAGGTAGGCCATCATGTCGGAGTTAAAGAGGAAGGTTTTGAATGCGCGAAGGGCGTCGGCGACGCGGCCGCCCTGCTCGACAATGAGTTCGTAGGAGCGCTGGGCTTCGAGGTTCCACTCCCATGTGTCTTCAAAGGCGTGAATCTGGGAGCTGGACTGCGAGCCGTCTTTTTCGGCGAAGAGGACGTTGTAGTCCTGGCGGGAGTTGAAGGGCGGATCGAGGTAGACGAGATCGACGGACTCGTCTTTGACGTAGCGGTGGAGGACTTCGAGGTTGTCGCCGTAGTAAAGCTTGTTCTTTTCGGGGTTCACGGTTTGGGTTGAGGGTAGCACAGCGAAGGCAGCGCGGCGAGCGGGTGAACCTTGGTGAGCAACGGCAGCCCCCGAGTCGTAGAATTCTCATTTGGTAATTCCGATCAATGCTGGCCCAGACCAAACTGAATCTGGAACAACGAGGTGGATTTGGCAATGACTGAAAGAAAATGGCCTGCGCTGACGCCCGAACAAGAGGACGCGATGATCAAGAACTTCAAGATATGGACGGAGGAGGGTAAGTGCCAGAGAAAGTTGCGGCCGCCACTTTTGGGGCTGGATTGGGACGAATTCGTTTTTGCCAAATGTCCTGGGCACGAAGGCGAGATTGCCTTCGAGAGCCCGCCGGAGTTTGTTTCTATCGGGCTGGCAACGCTCGACGCGTATGCGACCGCGGTACTTGCAGGCGACCTACCCTTTGAGACGCTGGGGGTCCTGCGCTTTCAGTGTGATTTAGGGAGGTTCAATCCCGGTCCTGACGCGGTTAGTCTCGACCTTTGCACGGTGTTGGTCTTCAGGATGGATTCTGAGCGTGGGGGAGTGGATTTCGACAGCGTGATGCCTTCGGTGATCGACGCTTTTGGGTACCTTCTCTCCAGTCTAGACATCGGCGTCTACGAGGGTTTAGTTCACCCACGCAGATTCCAGCTGAGCCCAAGACCCGGAGGGGGCAGGCCACCCGCGGATCCCCGTCTAGTTGAATATCGGTCTGACGAATGGGGGGAATTCAAGCTACTCCTCCATTATCCGGGCCAGATGGTGCCGGAGAAATCGCCTTACCTCAGGGACCGTCCTGCGCATCTTTGGCCGAGCGTATCCCTCACGTTGACGCCAACGGAGGCGCTTCGTTCCCGCGCACGGGAGGTCGTGGCGTTCCTGAGAGGTTCTCCAAATACAGAGGAGGCCCCGAATTAAACTGATCCCTGACAGGCGCGCTGTTTGGGGTGCGTGCTTTCCCATGTCCCAGGATCGGGGCCTGGGGCACCCGGCAGCGGCGCGAAAGAGGATTGCAGCCGCACAGCGGAGGCGTTGGGCCGCTGTGCGGAAGGCTGCAAAGGAACCCTGGGAACAGGGCCTTCAGTTAACTGACAAAGATCGGTGCCTCACAGGACGCAACGAAGCCTCCCTGTGGCCGTGATTCAACTCGGAAATCGGTGCAACACGTCCCGCCGTCTCCGAATGGCGGATTGATTGTGATTTGTTCTTGCGACATTGCTCGGCAAACTCGATGTACCCATTCTTTCTCTGCTTCCTGCCAGAACAATGCCCCTTCAATTCTTGGTACGAATCGGTAGAGAGGGCGCGTGGGGCCGTTCGTTCGGCTTGCAATATACCAGCGCATGTTTCCTCCAATCTCTTTTGAGCCCGGGCGGGAGATTCGCTCCCCCGCCTGGTGTTGACTTACCGGAACCACCGAAGTAGTTCCACTAGCGCGATGATGAACACCGTCGCGCTGACTAATAAACGTTCGCCCGCGTATAGATGTCGATTGACATCTGACACACGGCGTTGTCGCTGCCTCATGGCAAATCCAAGTTGTCTTGACGGAAGCTATCTCTTGTCGCGCAATTCCCAACCGCTGAATTGCGGCCTGTACCTCAAAGGTCTCTTCACTCTGAGGGAGCACCAGATGAGACTACCAGGGACCGGGACGATACGACTCCCCGCGTCAATTGAAATCAGTCTATCGCTCGGCGTCAACGAGGCTACGTGGAAAACAGGCCCCAATCGTAACTGTTTGGTGACCACTTCTCTTGATAGCGCAAAAAGGACTGAGGCCCCACGCTCCCTCCGCGTGGCGATCGTGCGATCCCGTGCAGCCGGAAATTGGGCTGGGGAAGGGTCCCCGATCTCCACAATTCGCACAGGAGCAGCGCGATTCTGCACCAGTTCTGCGCCTTGTGAGGAGGCCTGTGAAGGGCTACGCTTAGATAGTGGTACGCGGATCGGGCCGAACCCCAGGGTCTGCCCCGATTTCGGTGCAAAACGGAGCGTGCGACCCCGCGCCAGGCAAGGCCGTTTGCAACTTTCCACAGGCAAATGGCGGTGTTTAGAGAGCAGGTGCGCGAAATACCAACAAAATACAATATGTTGTGGTTTGTTGTTGACACGTACCATGGACAGCGGTATTTTTTCATCTGCGGCTGTAAACGGACTGTAATGAAAAACCGGCGCAAATGGGGCGCCGGGGAGCCGCGGTGATGCTGTAACTCGCGGCCTGATTCATCCCCGTTTTCCGTTCGTTTTCATGGTTTTACAGGTTGTTCAGCATTCCGGCCCTTCGCCGGAGCCAAGGTTTTTTCACCGATTCTGCCCCCTTTGGAGAGGATCAAGATGAACGAGGCTCAACTTCAGACTTCGAACGCTGCCTTCCCATCCGCCGCGCGGACCCAGCAGGGACTGACCTTTACGCGCCGTTTTTCGACGGAGAGCGTTTCGCCCTATGACGAGCTGCAGTGGGACCGCCGGACCGCGGCCATTACCGATACCAAGGGCAACACGATCTTCGAGCAGAAGGACGTGGAGGTTCCGGCGGACTGGTCGATGACGGCGACCAATATTGTGGCCTCGAAGTACCTGCACGGGCAGATGGGCACGCCGGAGCGCGAGACGGGCGTCCGGCAACTGGTGGGGCGCGTGGCGGAGACGGTCCGCGACTGGGGCGTGGCTGGCGGCTACTTTGCCACGCCCGCGGATGCAGGCATCTTCCACGATGAGCTGGCGCACATGCTGCTGACGCAGAAGGCGGCGTTCAACTCGCCGGTGTGGTTCAACGTGGGCTGCGACCGGCTGGAGCCGGAGGCGGACGGACAGAACTGGCACTGGGACCCAGTGACGGGCGGGGTGCAGTACTCGGCCACGGGCTACAAGAACCCGCAGTGCTCGGCCTGCTTCATCAACTCCGTGGAAGACTCGCTGGACTCGATCCTGACCCTGGCCAAGACCGAAGGCATGCTCTTCAAGTGGGGTTCGGGAACGGGGACGAATCTGTCGTCGCTGCGGGGCTCGATGGAGCAGCTGTCGGGCGGCGGACAGGCGTCGGGGCCCTTGAGCTTCATGCGCGGCTTCGATGCCTTTGCCGGCGTGATTAAGAGCGGCGGCAAGACTCGCCGCGCGGCGAAGATGGTGATCCTGAATGTGGACCACCCCGACATCGTGGAGTTTATCGAGTGCAAGGCCAAGGAAGAAGCCAAGGCCTTTACGCTGATCAAGGCCGGCTACGACGGAAGCGGTCCGGATTCCGAGGCGTTTTCGTCCATCTTCTTCCAGAACGCCAACAATTCAGTTCGGGTCAGTGACGAGTTTATGCGTGCCTACGAGGCCGATGGGGACTTTACCACCTATACGGTGAAGGGCCACCAGCCGGTAGAGACCTACAAGGCGCGCGAGATCATGCAAAAAATCGCCAAGTCGACGTGGGAATGCGGCGATCCGGGCATGCAGTTCGACGACACCATCAACAAGTGGCACACCAGCAAAAACACGGCGCGCATCAACGCTTCGAATCCTTGCAGTGAGTACATGTTCCTGGACAACTCGGCCTGCAACCTGGCGAGCCTGAACCTGATGCGCTTCGTAACGCCGGCAGGGACGTTCGACATCGCAGCCTACCGGCACGCGATCTCGGTGATGACCACAGCAATGGAGATCCTGGTCGACAACTCGGGATATCCGACCGAGGCCATCGCGCGCAACTCGCACGACTACCGGCCATTGGGCCTGGGCTACGCCAACCTGGGCGCATTGCTCATGTCGTTTGGCCTGCCGTACGATTCCGAAGCCGGGCGCGACCTGGCAGCGGCGATGACGGCGATCATGTGCGGACAGTCGTACCTGCAATCGGCGATCATCGCCGCGCAGTGCCCGCCGGTGGCTTCGGCCACGCCGCTCACCGCCTCAGTGGAGCACCAGGGCGGAGCCTGCCCGGGCTTCTACGTCAACCGCGAGCCCTTCCTCGACGTGATCCGCATGCACCGCGCCGAGGTGAACAACATCGGCAAGTCGCGTTTGTCTGGCGAGCCCTTCATGGTTCCGCAGCTCGAGGCTCTCTTGGACGCCAGCCGCGAGTGCTGGGATATGGCTTTGCTCTACGGCGAGCGCTACGGCTACCGCAACTCGCAGGTGACGGTGCTGGCGCCCACGGGCACCATCGGCTTCATGATGGATTGCGACACCACCGGCATCGAGCCGGACCTGGCGCTGGTGAAATACAAGAAGCTGGTGGGCGGAGGCATGATCAAGATCGTGAACAACACGGTGCCTGCGGCGCTGTTCAAGCTCGGCTACTCGAACGACGAGGTGAACGCGATTGTGAGCTACATCGATGCTACGGGCACCATCGAGGGCGCGCCGGGCATCAAGCCGGAGCACCTGGCGGTGTTCGATTGCAGCTTCAAGCCGGCCAAGGGCACGCGTTCCATCCACTATATAGGGCACATCAAGATGATGGCGGCGGCGCAGCCGTTCCTTTCGGGCGCGATCTCGAAAACGGTGAACCTGCCGCACGAAGCTACTGTGGACGATGTGGCCGAGGCGTATGCGGAGAGCTGGCGGCAGGGCATCAAAGCGGTGGCCATCTACCGCGACGGGTCGAAGGGAACGCAGCCGCTGAACACCAGCATGGATGCGAAGAAGGAACCTTCAGCGCTGGACGCCGTGGGCTGCCGGGTGCTCAGCCACCTGTCTGCGTCGCAACCGGCCGCCGAAGCCGACCTGAAGACGCTGGAGACGCACGCGACGGACAAGCTGGAGGTAAGCGCGAAGCAGTTGCTCGCCGCCTCGCAGGCCTTCCAGAAAGCGATTGAAGAAATTGCCACGGCCGCCGCGGTTCCGGTGCTCACGGCCACGCCTTCGCTCGACGCCGGCGGGATGGGCGCCGTTGAAGTGGGTAAAGAACAGCAGGATCTGAACGCTCCGCCGCGCGCCATACGCCACCGTCTGCAGGAGGAGCGCGCGTCCATCACGCACAAGTTCTCCATTGCCGGTCACGAGGGCTACATCACGGTCGGGCTCTATCCTAACGGCCAGCCGGGCGAGATCTTCATCCGCATGGCCAAGGAGGGTTCCACGGTCAGCGGCCTGATGGACGCCTTTGCAACGTCGGTTTCGCTGGCGCTGCAGCATGGCGTGCCGCTCAAGGTGCTGTGCGAGAAGTTCGCGCACACGCGCTTCGAGCCCTCGGGCTGGACGGGCAACGAACAGATTGGCTATGCGAAGAGCTTGATGGATTACATGTTCCGCTGGCTCAATCTGCGCTTCCTCTCGGGCGAGCAGTTGACCCTGTTCGCAGGTCTGGCTCCCAAGGCGCCGGCGCTGCCCGCTTCGCCGAGCCTGCTGCCGGAAAGCGATGTCGAGGAGGAGCACGCGGCCTCTTCGCAGGAGCACTTGGCGCGCTTGGCCGAGGAAGTGGCCAAACGGCTCAACATGGTGAGCGGGCATGGCGGCGGCGTAACAGCGGGTGGGGGCGGAGGCATTGCCCCCGAGGTGCAGCCGCGCCAGACGCCGACAGCAAGCTCCACGCAAATGCCCAGCCTGCAGGACCGTGGTTTGTATCACGCAGCCGACGCCATGCGCACCATGTACGACATGGGCGACGCGCCGAGTTGCAACGTCTGCGGCGCGATCATGGTGCGCAATGGCAGCTGCTACCGCTGCATGAGCTGCGGCTCGACGAGCGGGTGCTCATAGGGGCGGGTGCAGCTAAACCCAATCAGGGCTGGTTTAATTCACTTTGAAGATCGACAGGCTTGCCCGAATCTGGCGCAAAAGCTGAGAATTAGACCATAAAGCCTTCATCGTACCTGCAGACGGCCGCCGCACTTCTATCGCTTGCGTGGGCGGGTATTTGCGCTGCGCAGAACTTTGTTGACGTTAAGACGACGCCGCAACAGCTTGCATGGCAGGATCTCGAATTCGGCGTGATCGTGCATTTCTCCACCAACACATTTCTCGACCGCGAATGGGGAGACGGCACGGCCAGTCCTTCAACATTCAATCCCACGCAATTCGATCCTGACCAATGGATGAGAGCCGTTCGCGATGCGGGAGCCAAATATGTGGTCTTAGTGGCCAAGCACCACGATGGTTTCTGCCTATGGCCCACCGACCAGACCGACTACAGTGTCAAAGCCAGTCCATGGAAGAACGGAAAGGGCGACGTAGTGGGCGATGTTGTCCGAGCCGCGCGCAAATATGGCTTGAGATTCGGCGTTTATCTTTCACCCTGGGACCGCCACGAGCCGAAGTATAGCGACCCGCGCGAGTATGACAAGTACTACTTGGCAGAACTCACTGAATTGGCACAGAGGTACGGCGATTTGGTGGAATTCTGGCTTGACGGCGCGGGCAGTGCCGGACACGTCTATGACTTCAAGAAATACGTTGAAGTACTGCGCACTTATCAGCCGAATACTATTGTTTTTTGCCGACACTTCGCTGTTCGAGTTTGGAGATGCGCGGTGGGTGGGAACGGAAGGCGGCCGGATCCCGTTCGAAAACTGGAATGTGATCGATCGTCACGGGTACTTGCGATGGCGCCCTGTGGAGGCGGATACGCCGCTCCGTAGCCTGCATTGGTTCTGGCATCCAAATGACGAAGGCTCCCTGAGGAGCCTGGACGAACTCCTGACTGTTTACGACGAAACGGTGGGGCGCGGCGGACAATTGATGCTCGGTTTGGCGCCCGATCGCCGCGGATTACTTCCTGAGGCCGATGTGAAGCGCCTCAAGGAACTCGGGGATGCAATTCGCGCGCGGTACGCAAACAATCTGGTTTTGGAACATTTGCCTGCATCTTCCAATGTTTCCGCGGCGCTCGATGGCGATCCAGATACGTTCTGGACGGCTCCGGAGGGCTCGCATCACGCGATCCTGGAGGTTGATTTTACGAAACCCATCACGTTCAATCGTTCGCGCACGATGGAGTGGCTGAACGATGGACAACACATCGAGAAATACTCCATCGACGTTTGGACGGGAAAAACCTGGAAGAGCGTGGCAGAGGCGCAGGCCGTTGGGCACGAGAAGGTCGACTTTTTCCAGACGGTCACCGCCAGCAAGGTGAGGTTGAACATTTTGTCGAGCACCGGCGCCGCAGCGATTCGGGAGTTCCAGCTCTTCAACGTGGCTCCCACCGCGGAAGAAGCTCGCGAAATTGCAGGCGATACGACGGAGTAGGTCAGGCAGTTGAGTGCGCAGAACCACGCCGGCAGGATCCGGCAATGCCTGTCTTTTCGCTGTCGCTTTACGGCGGTTCTCCAATTCCTGTGAAGTTTTAGCGCAGCGAAAAAATGGAATAGCCACGCTTTAGAACGAATCGAAAGATGGCATTCACTGGCGGCCTTCAGTACGGTCGAGTTCCGCCTGGGCGATCGCCCGATCCATTTCTGCGTCGAAGAGCTGTGCCTGGGCATCGGCCAACTGCGCGTCCGCATCCCTGAGCGCGGAAACATTCGCCGTGCTGGCATGTACCTGATCCCCAACGACGCGAAGCATTTCGGTTCGGTCTTTTACTAACCGCCGCGCCGCATCCAGCTCGTCGGCGGTGCGATGCAATTTGCGAAGCTCTTTCTCGATGTCGATGCACACCTGATTCTCAGTGTGCTGAAGGTTTTCCTCCGCCTCCGCAACCTGGGCCTTGCGTTCGTGAACAAGTCCAGTGCGTTTGCCGAACTCCGAGATGGTCCACTCAGCACGGAACCCAACGACTTCCGTGTCAGTGGGCAGCAGCGGGGCGCCATTCTGATGAATGTTCTGCACAATCCCGGTAACATCGGGAATGTACTCAGCATGCGCAGCATTGAGTCCCGCATGGGCCTTCTCAAGCATGTGGCGCGCTGAGGCAACATTAGGGTTTTTTGTCAGTGCTTCGGATTCGAGTTCCGCCACGGGGGTTGTCGTCGCAGGCGGCGCCGCAGTTGGCCAAGACCCTGTTTCCTGGTCCGGATCTGTAAGTTCGCACTTGGTGGCGAGCGGTAATCCCAGCAGATCGTTGAATTGCACTTCCATATCGTCGATGGCATCATCGACTGCGCCGAGAGCGTGCCGAGCTTCCGCCAGCTGGGCTTCTCCTTTCAAGACCGTCTCTTCAAGAACGACTCCGGATTCGACGCCCTTTCGCGCTTCATCCAGGCTTTGTTCTCCCGCCTGGATGCGGAGCTCCAGGGCATGCTTGTGGCGCTCGGCGGAAAGCAGGTGATAGTAAAGCGTCTTCACGTTGAGGGCAATTTCGTTCCCGGCCTCGAGAACGTCGCTGTGCGCCGCAGCCGCGTCCGCACGGGCCACGGAAGCGCCGGCGTGAATCTTGAACATCTGCGTGATGGGCTGTGCCGCTCCCGTCGTGGTCAAAAACGCATCTTGCCTGCCGAGCTCAATGAAAACGTTGTTTCCGGGGAGCGGTCCTGTAGCCGAGTAGCTGCCCAGCGCGCCCTTTTGAATCTCGAGGAATTCGGTTTGGTTGAGGCGTGTCGCCAAACTCTGATTGGTGACCAGCGGGAAATAGTTGGCTCGTGCCTGAGTCATGCGTCCATCCGCTTCTTTGGCCTTGTCACGAGCCATCTTCACGAGAGAGTTCTGCTCCGTGGCCAGGTGAATGGCCTCGTCGAGCGTGACCGGCCGGGTCTGCGCCTGCGAATGGGTAGCGAACAGGAGCAGAAGAAGAACTGGCGCGGCGATCGCCGCACGCTTCATTTTTCTGCTGTGGATGACGACGAAGAGAATCGGAATCGCAAAAAGAGTAGAGACCATGGAGCCGACCAGGCCGAAGGCGATGACGCTGGCCATCGGAGCCCAGAGAGTCGATCCGGAAAGGATCATGGGAACAACCCCCACCGCGGCTGCCATCGTGGTAAGAAAAATGGGGCGGAGCCGGCGTTCGCCCGCCTCCAGCGCGGCCTCTTCAAGAGGGTCCCCTTCTTTCATGCGAAGGTGGATGTAATCGATCAGGATGATGGCGTTGCGGACGACCAGTCCGCCTACGCTGACAACGCCGATAAAGGCGGTAAATCCAAACGTATTGTGCGTCAGGAACAGTCCGAGAGCCGCTCCCGGGACCGCAAGCGGCAGAGCGGTCATGACAATGAGCGGATCCACCAGCGTGCGGAACTGGAAGAGAAGGATGAGGAAGATCAGCATGATGGCCGCTGCGAGCACATACTTCATCTGGCTGAATGTTTCCTGCTGGTTCTGGTACTCCCCACCGTAGTCAATGCGATATCCGGGCGGGAGCTGGATCGCCTCAATTTGCTTGCGTGCGTGATTCAGAATCTCGCTGGCCAGTTGCCCGTCGGTGGGAAAGGCGCGCACGGTAAGGGTGCGTACACCATTTCTGCGCACGATTCTTCCCGGCTGCCATTCCGGAGTCACGGATGCGACCGCATCCAGCGGGACCCTGGTTCCCGTGATGGGCGACGTGACGTACATGTCTGCGACCGATCGGAAGTCTTTTCTATCCGACGGATCGAGCCGCAATAGAACATCGAGATCGCGGTCTCCCTCCCAGGCGGTGGTTGCAGGCAACCCATCAAAGCCCACTGCAAGTTCCTGGGCAATCAATTGATTGGTGAGGCCTAAACGATTTGCCACTTCATCATGTACCTGCACGCCGGCCTCAAGAACCTGTTCGTGCCAGTCGGTGTTGATGTAGGTGGCGCCCGGCGTGTGGCGCAGAATGTCCTGCACCTGGTTGCCGATCGACTCGAGTGTGGCAGGGTCGTTGCCAACGATGCGAATCTCAATCGGAGACTCCATAATGGACCCCTGCTGGCACTCCTTGACAATCACGGTTGCCTCGGGAGCCACGTCCCGCAGCCTGTGGCGCAAATCCTCCACCAATTCGGGCGTCTTTTTCACGCTCTTCGTGTTCACCAGAATCTGCGCGTAGTTCGGCGCAGGAATCTGCGGATTGACGTTGTAGTAGAAGCGCGGAGAGCTTGAACCGAGAAAGCTGGCGTAATCCTGGATAAGAGGCTCTTGCGACAGAACCGCCTCAATTCGCCGCGTGGTTGCGTCCGTGGTTTCGATCTTCGTCCCTTCGGGCATCCAGACGTCGATGACAAACTGATTTCGTTCCGCGGTGGGGAAAAGGCGTTGCGGCACGGCTGCCAACAGGGCAAAACCCGCCACGCAAGCGAGGACCGTGGAAATGAGAACGCCCTTCTTGTGCTGCATCGCTTTGACGATGAGCCGGTTATAGTCACTTTGCATGTCGTCCAGCACAGACTTCTTGCCGGCCTTGCTTGCATCCTGGTGGCTCTCCGTCACGAGTCCCGTACGGATGAGAAATTTCGACATCATCGGCGTCAGGAACATCGCAACCAGGTAGGAAATGGAGAGCGAAAGCGCAACCGTGATCGGGAGGGCCCTGATAAACTCGCCGATGCTTCCGGTAAGAAAAAGGAGCGGCAAGAATGCAACAATGATCGCCAGAGTCGCGGTAAAGACCGGAACTGCCATTTCGCTGGCGGAGCGTTCAGCGGCTTCCTCGATCGGAATCTTGTGGTCGAGTAGTTCAATGTAGTTATCGACAATCACAATGGCGTTGTCTACGACCATTCCGAGCACGATGATGAGCGCGGCGATCGAGACCTGTTGAATCTCCACATGACATGCCTGAAGCGTGCCAAAGGTCATGGCAATGGACGTGGGGATGGATATGGCGGCCACCAGAGCCACCCTGAGAGGCAAGAGGATCAGTGTCACAGCGATGACGGCAATAATGGCAATCCCGAACTCCCTCATGAAGTCGTGTACGCGTTCGGTGACCATCTTTGGCTGATTGGCGATCAGGTCGAGTTTTATATCTGGAGGGAACCCAGCCTGAATGCTGGTGATCTTGGCGTGCAGAGCTTTGCCGAGATCCTCGATGTTATTGCCTTCGTTCATCTCGACCGCAAGCAGAATCGCCGGCTCGCCATCCATGCGCGCGTAAAGCTCCGGGTCCTTGTAAGTCCGTTGAACGGTGGCCAGGTCCCGGACGTACACAGGCTGGCCTGTGGTGCGCGACACATCGACCATGAGCTGGCGAACATCGTCCTCGGTGTGTAGCCGCCCGCCTTGCTGGATGGGGACCTTGTTGTGCTCGTCGGGGACACGGCCCGCGTATTGGATGGTGTTCTGACCCTGTAAGGCCAGCATCACCTGGAAGGGAGTGACCCCGTATTGCGCAAGCTGCGCACTGGAGGCGTCGACTTCAATGGCTTCCGGTTGGTCGCCAATGCGACGGATCTTGGACACGGCAGGAATGGTGCGAATGCCGTCTTCAAGGGTCCGCGCGTAATCCTTGAGCTCACGGTAGCTATAGTGGTCCCCGTGCACGGCAATCAGTACGGCGACGGTATCGCCGAAGTCTGAATCCACAATCGGCCCCAGAACTCCGGCAGGCAACTCGGAGGCTTTGAGCAAGGCCATGTCAAGACGCAACTTGGACCAGAACTCGTCGGCATCCGTGACCCAGTCATTCAGCTCGACATTGACAACAACCATTCCGTTGCGCGTGGTGGAGTAGGTTTTTTCGCGGCGCACCTCGGCAAAGTGAAACAGGTGCTCTTCGATCTTGCGCGTGACCTGGTCTTCGACTTCCCGGCTGGTGGCGCCGGGATACACGGCTGCAACAATGCCCGTGCGGATCGTAACCTTCGGATCCTCACGGCGCGGCATTCTCGCTATGGAATAGATGCCGATGAGAAAAACCAGGGAGGCAAGAAACAGCGTTACCTGGGGATAGCGCAATGCGGCGCGAACCGGGTTCACTGGACGCCTCCTTCAATCTTGACGATTGAACCCTCGCGAACATTGTGCTCGCCGTCCACGACCACCTGCTCGTTTCCGTTCAGGCCGCAGCGAATCTCCACTTCGTTCCCGATCATGGAGCCGACTTCGACACGCCGGCCGTCGACACGATTCTGGCCCGGAGCCAGCACGAAGACCTGGGTGACGCCCCGTTCGTCGCGGACGATTGCTGAACCAGGAACCGTGATGGCATTCACCTGGGTGTCTCCGATGAGTCGGGCTTCGCTGACCATGCCTGCGCGCAGTACCAGCGTGGGATTGGGAACAGCGATCTTCGACACGTACGTGCGCGATGCGGGATCGGATGCCGCAGCAATGGCTTCGACGCGTCCCTCAAACTGCTGCCCGTCGAGCGAGGGAATGAAAACCTCAGCGCGGGCGCCTTCATGCACCTTTCCGACCTGCGCCTCGGGAATTCCGACTCTTACCTTCACGGGGTTTAGGTCGACAACGGAGAAGACCGGAACGCCGGGCGCGACCGTATCGCCTACCTCGAGTTGGCGCATTCCGATAAAGCCTGAAATCGGGGCGCGCAACTGGCAATCGGCCAAGCGCTTTTTGGCTTCTTCTCTTTGCGCGGCTGCGGCGTTCAACTGCGCGGAGGCGGCGTGCTTGTCTTCCACGCGGGTTCCGCTCTTCGCCATGTCGTAGCGCTGCTGCGAGGCGAGATACGCCGCTTCGATTTTGTGAAAGTCGTTGGCCGGCAGGCTGTGATTGTCGTAAAGATACTTGAGGCGCTGATATTCGTCCTGGGTGCGCTCGAAATCGATCCGCGCCTGCTCCAGTTCCTGCTGCCTAAGTCCCGCTTTTGCCTTCTCGTTTTCGGCATTGGCCGCGTCAGCTTGGCCGCTCGCGGCGTGGTACGCATTCTCGTAGTCCCTCGCGTCCAAATCGGCCAGAATCTGGCCCTTGGTTACGCGCTGGCCCTCTTCAACATAAACGTGTGCCACGCGGCCGCCCACCTGGAAGGCGGTCAGCGCCGTGATATTGGCCTCAACGGTCCCACTGACCTCAACCGACACGGGCTGCTGGACATGCTGCGGAGTTCGCACGCGCACGGGCACGGGCAGGTCTGCAGCGGTATCCAGCTTGCGCTGGCATCCGGCAAGCAGGAGAACGGATGCGCAGAGACCCGCAAGAACCCGCTTCACTTCCGGAGGCACAGTCTCGCGAGAGCAGCAGAAAAATATCATATCAATACCTTTCACGAATAGGAGAGTTCCGGTTTTTGGCGTCGGCCACAGGAGATCTCGCACGCGCCTTTTCTACCCTTACATCTGTACCGGAGCACCGGTTCCTAGGGGCTCCGGGAAAAAACGCCAAGACGAGCGCGTGGCCGACGGTCTCTCTATTCGCAAGTGGAAAGCCAAATTGGAGTAAACTGCTAATCGTCGTAGAATGAGGGGAGTGCAATAGGCAATCGAAGGATGGGAGTTGTCAAGTGTCGCAATTGTCGATGTAGATTCGACAGCAAGCAGCGGTTCTTCGGTGAATGACATGAACACAGAAACGGTGTTACAGCGTCAGAACGAGCGGCTTCAGTTGCTCCTGAATCTGACCAACAAGATCACGTCAAACCTGGACCTTCTGGAGGTCGGACACGCGATTTCCGCGAACATCCGGGAAGTGATGCTGGGAGATTTGGTTGCCGTAGTACTGCCCGACGTGGCATCGGACAAATTCAGACTTCACGCGCTTGATTTCCCAGGAAACCCAGGGATCGTAAAAGATGGTATGCAGATCGCTCTGGCGACCCCCGCAAGAACGGCGTTGGATAGTCTCAAGCCTGCAATCGCAAACACGACCGATCCTGAGGAGTTTCCCCCTGAGTTGCGAGAGCATCTGGCGTCTCTAGGGGAGCCGAAGACCGTTTGTCATATTCCGCTTGTGAACCGCGGTCGCGCTCTCGGAATCCTGGCGATCGGGCGAACAGCAGAACGTCCCTACGATGCCGACGAAATCGAATTTCTCAGCCAGGTTGGGGGCCAAATCGCAATAGCCATCGATAATGCCCTTGCCTACGAGGAGATTTCCAGGCTGCGAGACAAGCTTGCCGAGGAGAAGCTCTATCTCGAGGAAGAAATCCGCAGCGAGATGGGCTTCGAGCGGATCATCGGGAATAGTGCGGCAATTAAGCATGTTTTGCAACTGGTCGACACGGTTGCGCCGAGCGATTCCACGGTATTGCTGCTTGGCGAAACCGGAACCGGCAAGGAACTGATCGCCCGCGCCATCCACGAATGCAGCCGGCGCAAAGAGCGCACATTTGTGAAGCTCAATTGCGCGGCCATCCCCACCGGCCTGCTGGAAAGCGAATTGTTCGGGCATGAGAAGGGAGCCTTCACGGGCGCGATCAATCAAAAGGTCGGCCGGATGGAGCTGGCGGATCAGGGAACTTTGTTCCTGGATGAAGTAGGCGATATTCCACCCGAAATCCAACCGAAATTATTGCGCGTCCTGCAGGAACGCGAGTTCGAGCGGCTGGGCAGCACGCATACGCGCAAAGTCAACGTGCGGCTTGTGGCGGCAACCAACCGCGACCTGGAAAAGATGGTCGCCGACCGGGAGTTCCGCAACGATCTCTATTACCGCTTGAACGTGTTTCCCATTCGCATTCCACCCCTTAGAGATCGCAGAGAAGATATTCCGCTACTCGTTAGCTACTTTGTGCAGAAGTGCGCGAAGCAAATGCAAAAGCATATCGACGCGATTCCGGTAGCTGTGATGAAAGGACTTTCGGCATGGGACTGGCCGGGCAACATCCGCGAACTCGAGAACTTTGTCGAGCGCGCCGTCATTCTGACCCGTGGCAAGTCACTCGAGGCTCCGCTTGGGCAGCTTCGCAAGTTCAAAAAGGACGAACCGGCGCCGACCTCAGCTTCAGAGTCAGAAGACGACATTGCCCGAATCGTCAGAGCGACAATTGCTTCGATGAAGGGCAATAGCCCGGAGAACGAGCTTGCCAAGAAGCGGCATGACGAGATCGTCCGCATGCTGACCGAATGCAAAGGCCGGGTGGGGGGCGCCGACGGAGCCGCAGCGCGCATGGGTATCAGCCGCACAACCCTGATCTCCCGGATGAAGAGGCTTGGAATCAATCCATTTGACTACGCCTGAGTTCAGCCCCCACTGCACAAAATGACTGAATGGACCCTCATTCAACCCTCGACAAACGGAAGGCTCATTCTGGCTGGCGACCGTCGCACCGGTCTGTCGTCGCCACTTTCGACTTTCGACATCCGAGACAATTGCAAAGTAAAGATAATAAAACAGATAATGCCGCTGGCGTTTTGGCATGACGATTGCCTTAAGGTGAGTAGGCAATCAGAATGCTGAAGATTACGATTTTCGAGAACGGAACGAAACGCCAGGTGGTTTTGGAGGGTAAGCTTGTGGCGCCCTGGACAAAAGAACTGAATAACGTTGTCCAAAGCGCTGTTGCTGATCGCGACCATCTTGAACTGGTTATCGATTTGCGAAGCGTGACCGCCATTAGTGCTGACGGAGAAGATGTATTGCTGACTCTAATGGATAAAGGCGCCAGATTTCGTGCCAGCGGCGTCTTCATGAGACAGGTTTTGAAAAACCTGACTCGACGATCACGGCTCACAAGAGAGACGAGCGAAAGAGTAAAGGCGTGATCGAAGCCGAACCACGGGAGTAGATGCACGCAGGAGGAAAGCCATGAACATTCTCGGGTGCATTCAGGTTGTATTCGGCCTCCTGGCAGTAGGCTGCGGCGTGATGGTGATGCATGGAGTGCTGAGGGTTGCGCTCAGCGGTAAACGGGCCCGCCGGTTTTTGATATACGGCCTTATTGCGAGTTTGGCCGGCCTGCTGCCTCTTAGTCATCATCTCTCGCCGAACCAGGCAATCTGCATGCTGTCGGTCTACTGCACAGGAGTCGTCGTTCTTGCGTGCCTTAAGTTCCACCTTGCCGGCATGTGGCGTGCGGTTTTCGCATTCTCCATCACAGTTGTTCTTTATCTGAATGTCGTATCCCTGTTGAATCAGCTCTTCAATCACTCTCCTCTCTTCGCAACGGCGATCTCGGGAACCTACTCAGTTCTTGAGATTGCGCAGTTCCTGTTGGCAGCATTCTTCGTGGTTCTGGAGGTGCTGGCGGTGAGGAAATGTCACGGGAAGCCGGCGAGCTTTCCGGAGCGCCTTAAGGTCCCTGCGCACTAAGTCAGTCAGGTTCTCGAGCAGCAAATGGCCCATCGGCCGTCCTGACTCATCTTGGCCGTGTGCTCCCGTTCCAGCGTCATCACTGAAGCGAAGAATATCCAACAGGCGTTTCCCGGGTGAGCAAGCCGTCTTCTAAGGCTCCTGATTCGATGGATGCCGGTACGGAGACTCTTGTTCTTAGCGTAGCTCGATCCTCTAGGTGTCGGGGATGTCATCGTCATTTTCGGCAAATTCAGGCAATCGGCACTTAGTCTCCTCGCCTAATCAACAACTTGCGTGGCTCAGGGTCTGGCATTTCGATTGCAATTTCTCAAATGTCCAAAGGTGAAATCAGATGCTGAGGATCTCTGACGCCGAAACTCGCATTCCGCAAAGCGCCGGCAGGGTGGAAGCGCTGACTACACCTCGTATTGGGCGCCACGTTGCATCGGGCGGCAAGTCGAAAGAGGGCACGCTCCAAGGTCAGTTCTGCGAGAAGACGGCAAACAGACCGCGTCCTGCCTTGCAGGCAAGCGCAAAGGAGGAGGAATGAAAAGCTTGCTCCAATTCCATAGCGATCAGTTCAAGTTGATTGAAGATGAGACGTATGCGATAAACGATGAATTTCAACAGCTGTTCGCAACGGAGATGACCGACCTCTTTCGCCTGTCGTTGAATCTTACTGCCGATACAGAAACGGCGGAAAACTGTCTCATCCTTGCGATGAGAGAGTGTATTCAGAGCAACTGCGTCTTCAATTCAAGAAAATTGGCGCGCGCCTGGGCTCGCCGCGTAGTGATCCGCAATGCAATCCATCTGGTCCGTGCGGAAGAGAACCGGAAGCCCGGCGGTTCTCTCGGCGAAACAACATCCTATGTTCAATCGCAACCCAACCAGTATCGGACCACCGCTGTGCCGGAGTCACTTGCGGTTCTCAACCTGCCCGATTTCGATCGCCTGGTCTTTGTGATCTGCGTTCTCGAGCATTATTCCATCGACCATTGTGCCCTGCTTCTGAGTAGGCCCGTGAAAGACGTGAACGATGCGCGGGTGCGCGCAACCATCCGAGTCGTTGCAGCCGAACAACGGAATCATCCCGAAAGACGCGCAACAATTCGAACCGGTACCTACGACACCTGCAGCTATGGAGAGGAAGCGCTTGATGGCTCATGTGGACCACTTCTTGATTAACCGTCCGGTTGCATTGCCGGCGGCAACCATCGTCCTGGAACAAGCAGGCATTCCTATCGCCAGCGCCCCCATGCTGCATCGGACGCATTTCCCGGGGGGCGATCGTGGCTAGTTCATTCGTTAGGTCGAATCCCATCGAGCTGAAATCGGTTCTGGTAGCGACTGACTTGACTGAGTCCGCCGATAAGGCCCTGGAGCATGGGATTTCCATTGCACGCCATTACCACGCGACTCTCTACATCGTTCACATCGTCTCCTCGCTGGGATTCACGATGGCTGGCCCCGAAACGGTGGACCTCGCCGCCGAAGTGACCGAGCGGGATATCGATAGCCTCACGAACCAATTGATCGCCTCGGGAAAACTCCATGGGGTCGAGGCTTATCCTATTGTTCTCAAAGGGAATGTTGACGCGCAGATGGAGTCCTTCGCGCGCGATCACCCGGTGGACCTGATTGTCGTGGGCACTCACGGCAGGCAGGGTATGGCAAGATTGTTTTTCGGATCGTTCTCCCAGCTGATCTCAAAATGTTGCTGCTGCCCAGTCCTGACCGTAGGTCCGCATACCTCCGGTCCCTGGCTCGACCATCCAGTCGGTTCTGAAAGACCGCTGCTTTTTGCCAGTGCATTCGACAAGGCTTCGGCCAGGGCCATGCCCTATGCCATCTCCATGGCAAATGACTTCGATCGCCAATTGTTCCTGCTGCACGTCATGCCTTCCCATCATACGTATCTTCCTGACAAAGACCGGGCGGTTCTTGACGAGAAGGAAGCATCGGCGCTCGCGCAGCTGAACGCACTCATACATCCGGGCGCTGTTCTCAAGCGCGCGGCCAGTATTCTTGTCGAGTTCGGCGATCCCGCCGAAGGCATACTCCATACAGCATCGCGCATTCATGCCGCCATCATTATCATGGGCGCACGCCGAGATTCGTTTTCTGACCTGACTACCCGGCTTCCCTGGTCTATCGCCAACCATGTGAATCGTGAGGCCAAGTGCCCGGTCCTCACAGTAAGGGAGTAGTTTCATGTTCAAGCGTGTTCCCGTTTCAGCTATATTCCGCTTGACCTTCCGCTTGCGTTGTCCAGGAAGGCCCTCGGCCGCAGCACTGATTCTTTTGTTGTCGTGGTGGCTGGCGGTGACGGCGGCCTACGCGCAGTGCGCCGGCATTGCCTCCACTCCGCAGTCGGCCGCCGATTGCGCCGCGCACGCGACCCCTCAAGATGGATTCGCGAAACTCGATACCGGCCACACATACACGCTGGCTGAATTGATCGACATTGCGGAGCGCAACAACCCCGTAACCCGCGTGTACTGGGAACAGGCCAAGCAGAAGGCGGGTCTGCTTGGCATCGCAAAGAGTTCCTATTTCCCGGTTCTGGCAGGTCGGGCCGCAGCCGGTGACCAGCGCGCTATCGTGCCTTTCCCGGAACCGCTGGCGCCACGCGGCTACGTTACGGCAGAGGCTGCGTTCGTCCAACCTGAACTTACGCTTCAATATCTAATCTTCGATTTCGGCAGGCGCGAAGCTATGGTCGACGCCGCGACCGCAGAGAAGCTGGTTTCCGGCGCCAATTTCATTCAGGCCAATCAAGATGTCGCTTTTCGCGTAACCAGCGCATTTTACAACCTGCAGACGGCGGAAGAGCGATTGCAAGCCGCGCATGAGACACTGACGACCGCGCAGACCACCCAAGACGCAGCCGAAGCTCAGATGAGCAACGGGCGAGCGACACTCCCAGATGTGCTACAAGCCCGCGCTGAAACCGCGCAAGCTGTGTTCGATCTGGAATCCGCCGAGGGCGACGAAAAAGTCGCACGGGTGACGCTCACTGAACTGATCGGTGTCGAGCCCTCCCCGGACATCAAGATTGCCTTTCAAGAGGAAGCAAGTCTTCCTCAGGCCCTGAGCGCTCCCATTGACGCTTTGATCGATCTTGCGATCGCGGACCGGCAGGATCTGAAGGCGCAGGCACAAAAGATTCGCGATGCAAACGATGCTGTCAAGGCCGCCAAAGCCGAATACCGGCCGAGGATCTTTCTCTCCGCCACCGGAGCGCAGACCTCTCTTTGGCCTTCGATGGACTACGGAAAGCTGGGCCAGGCAAGTGAACCGACCTGGTCGGCGACACTTGGAGTGGAGTGGCGCATTTTCGATGGGGGTGCACGAAAGAACGGACTCGCCATCGCAGAGTCGCAGCGCCGCGAAGCACAGGATGGGATGCGAGCAAAGCATGATGACGCCGTTCGGGAAGTATGGACGGCCTACATCGGATTTCTCACTGCGTTGCGCAAGGAGCAGGCCGCGGTAGCGGTGCTCGATTCGGCAAATGTCTCCTATGCATCCTCGCTGGACGCATATAAGTACGGCGTCAGGAACCTGGTCGACGTCGTCACGGCGGAGGATCGGTTGGCGCAGGCCCGTCTCGCTCACGTATCGGCTCGGTCGCAACTTCTCCTCGAGGCGGTGAATCTGGAATTTGTGACTGGAAACCTGCTGCGGAACAAGCCATTGACAACTCAACTTTCAACACAGAACGGCGTTCAACCATGAATGTTAAGAAAAAGAGTCTGATTTGCATCACGGCAGTCTGCCTATTCTGCGCGGGCTGTGCGCAAGCACCTTCCATTGGTGTTATGGGTTCCTTCTTCCCGGCTTGGCTGTTCTGCCTGACGATTGGCGTGATTCTCGCCTTCGTTGCCCGGAGCGTACTGATGCACTATCGCCTTGAGTCAGAGGTGGGTCCGCCGGCCCTCTTTTACCCAAGCGTCGCGCTTTTCTTCAGCGCACTTACTTGGCTCATTTTTTTCCGTTAGGAAGGCACATATGGAACAGGCTACCGAAATCCCCAATCGAAAGCTTCTTGGACGCTGGATTGGCATCGTCGTCGTTGCGGGCGCGATTCTGCTCCTGCTCGTTACCCTTGCGGAGACCAACCGGAATCCCCGCACCGACGATGCTAGCGTGAGAGCCAATCTCATTGAAATCGCCCCGGAAGTCAGCGGCCGCCTGATTCAACTGCCAGTCAAGGACAATGCATTTGTCAAAAAAGGCGATCTGCTCTTCGCCATCGATCCACGCCCCTATGAATATGCGCTGCAAATGGCGCTCTCAGATCAGGCGGCTTTGGAAAATCAGATTATCGACCAAAAGCGCAGGATTGCGGCACAAAACAGTGCGGCAGAGGCGGCGCGGAACGGAGTGCGCCACGCCAAAACAGGGATCCAGACGGCCGGCAGCAGTGTGGACGAGGCGAGGGCCGCCGTCTCCCGCGCTCAGGCCGCCGTTGCAGCCGCGGAAGCGCAGCTTAAGCTTGCCACCAACGACCTGCACCGCATAGAACCTCTGCTCGAAAAGCACTACGTGACCGTTGAGCAGGTTGACCATGCGCGCACTGTTGTGCGCGTTGCACAAGGCAACTACGACGAAGCCCTTGCGGCTCTCACGCAGCAGCAGGCGCAGGAGACCCAGGCGGTTTTCCGTCAGCAGGAAGCGGACGAACTTGTGTCGGTGTCGCAGGCGCAATTAGGCCAGGCGATCCACAGCATCGATACGGTTGACACTCTGATGTCACTGCGAGCGGCCAAGGCAGCGAAGGTGGATGAGGCGCGGCTCGACCTGGAGCATTGCCGGGTGGTCGCCCCTTTCGACGCCTATGTAACCAATATGAATATCTCCGAAGGCGCTTATGCGCACCCCGGTGCACCGATGTTCACTCTCATCGATACGCGTACCTGGTGGGTGATTGCCAACTATCGAGAGTCGAAGGTTAAAGCAATACGTAATGGAAGCCCCGTCGACGTTTACCTGATGGGCTATCCCGACAGGAAGTTTCATGGGGTGGTGGAGAGCGTCGGTCACGGTGTCCTTCCGGAGGATGCAAAGATCGTCGGCGGCCTGCCGGACATCGACCGTACCCTCAACTGGGTACATCTCTCAACGCGCTTTCAGGTACGCATCCGGATTCAGGACCCAGACCCGGAACTCTTTCGCATTGGTGCAACCGCCGTTACCGTGGTGAGATAGAGCGTGATTACAGATGCCTCATTGATGATACGGGAATTCTGGCGGGATCAGCAGGCCTCTCCGGAGCGGATTAAGTGCGTGCTACGCATTGTCCTTGCCTCCGTCATTACACTCGTGTGCATTCTTGTCTGGCAGATGATGTATTTGCCGCTCTGTCTTTACATCCTCTTTTTCGTCGCCCATGAAAGCCCCGCCATCTGTTTCAAATTCAACATGGCTATGTTGGTGACGGGAACCATAGCGGTGGCTATTTCGCTCGTTCTCATAGGCCTCACGGGCAACGATCCGATGGCTCGTGTCCTCAGTATTGCGGGGATTGGCTTCGTCTGTGGACTGGGAATCGAGGCGTGCGCCATCCCCTTTCTTTTTGTAGGCCTGGGATTTGTATTCGTCACGTTGATTGCGATGTGGGAATTGCATTTACCCGCAGACACTCTCGTCAAGAACTCTCTCTGGTTCATTGCCTCTCTTTCTGTTTCGCTCGGCAGCTCACTGGCTGTCGAATATCTGTTTGGCGCTCGCGATCCCGCTGCCGAGTTGCGCAAACAGATCGCGATGCGGTATCGGGCGCTGCAGAAATTGTTCAGTCTCTATGCCGAAGGAGCCGTGACGAGCGAGTGGCCGCAAGCCGTGTCGCAGGTCGCTCGCTTTGCCGCTGCCGGCCCGAGGGATATCCTGGCGCTCTATGAGACCATCGTGGCCCGCAACCTCGACCCTGGGGATCTTCGAATAGGAACCAAGATTCGAATGACGCTGGGGTTGCAGCTTCTGGATCTTTCTGCAGCCTTTGCCGCCCAGAATCCGGAGACCGTCGACCCGGAATTGCGCGGCCGTTGCGCCGACATCGCGGCTCGCTGCGGCGCCTTGGCGGATTTAAAGACCACGGTACCCAGCGAGGAGGAATTGAAGCTGAGGCCAGGCTCGCCTTCAACGTTGCTGGACCGCATTGAGGAAACGCTGCATGAGATTCTCGTCATGCCTCGCAACATGCTCTCTCTGGCCAACAAGGAACTGGCAGCGTTGCCTGCCAGGAAAATGGAGTTTATCAACAAGGCGGCGCTGACCAACAAAGACTCGGTAGCCTTTGCGCTCAAGCTGAGCCTTTGCGCCACCCTTTGCTACATTTTCTACTTTGCCGTCGATTGGCCAGGAATCTCCACCTGTTGCGGGACCGTCCTGATCGTCGGGCTCACCAATTCAGGCGCAATGAAGCAGAAGTTCGTATACCGTTTTATAGGTTCGGCTCTGGGCGGAGCCTTGGGACTTGCAGTCGAGAGCCTTCTTCTCCCCAACATCGATTCGCTCACCGGAGTTGTGCTCATCGTCGCGTCAGTGGTATTTGTCACGGGATACGTCGCTCAAGGGAGACGATTCAGCTACATCGGCATGCAGATGTGCTTCTCCTTCTATCTGGTGGCGATTACGGGGTCTCACGCGCCCACGCAACTGGCGCCGGCGAGGGATCGTCTCATTGGTATCCTGATAGCCCTGTTCGTTATGTGGGTTGTCTTCGATCAGTTATGGCCGGTGCGGACGGTTACCGTCATGCGTGAGGCGCTCGCATCGGCCTTGCGTGATGTAAGCGGGTTATTTCAGCTATGCAAGGATGGCCGAAGGTATGGAGCCCTGCTGCACCGTGCGGACATTCTGCGCGAGGAATTTGGAAAGAAGATCGCCAACCTCCAGACCCTGAACGACACCGTGAAATACGAATTCGGGAAGGATCGTGAGCTGTATGTGCGCCAGAGTGAAACGATTTTCAGAGCTTCGTTGGCAGCAGTCGCTCTTTTCTGGAACGAACTGGTTGTCCTTAACACTCCGGAGGACGATGATTTCTTCAGAGATCCTGAATTGATCGAGATGCGCCAGACCATAGCGGAACACTTGGAGGCTGTGGCGAGTGCCGTGGTTCGTTCGCTTCCTGTTCCCGTGGTGAGTCCTACCCTATCTGTCAGTCCTGAACTGGCCGGCAGTCCTCGGTTTGGGGAGTACGTCCAAAATGCACTTTCACGCCTTGGAGAAGTTAACAACGTCATCAATGAAATGGACTTACAAGCTAGAGGTCTTGAAGTGAAGAGTGGAGTTATCCCCTTGGCGGACGCGAACAGTGGTGCAGGGAGGACGTGGTGAATTCCGGAATGGACGACAATTTCAATCTTAGGCAGGCACAAACCGCGCAGGGAGAATTGCAGCGCCGCAATGACCGGCTCGAGTTTCTCCTGAATCTGACCAAACAGATCACATCGAACCTGGACCTCCGGGAGGTCTTGCGCTCGACATCCGCTCATATCCGTGAAGCGATGCGTGGAGACGTTGCTGCCGTTTCGATAGCCGACAAAGCGTCAGGAAAACACAGGCTGTCCGTCCTCGATTATCCGCAGAGCAAGGGACTCGCACGGGAAGACTTGTTGCTCACGCAAAGCGACTCCGGGAGAAGGGCTTTTGAAACGCAGAAGCCTGTGATCGCAAACCTTAACGATATGGACAAGATTTCTCCTGAGGTGCATGAAGAACTGGCGTTTATTGAAGGAGGCAAGAGCATTTGCCTGGTTCCACTTGTGAATCGCGGCCGCGCCATCGGCATTCTGTCGACCGTGAGAACGACGGAAAAGCCGTTTGTTCCAGACGAGGTCGAATTTCTCAGCCAGATTGCCGGTCCGATTGCCATTGCCATCGAGAACGCTCTGGTCTATGAAGAGATTTCTCATCTGAGAGACAAACTCGCCGAGGAGAAGCAATATCTCGAAGAACAAATCCGTAGCGAGATGGGGTTCGAGCAGATCATCGGAAGTAGTGAGGCGATCAAGCACGTTCTCCAACTCGTGGAAACCGTCGCCCCAAGCGACTCCACAGTGCTGCTGCTTGGCGAAACCGGAACAGGAAAAGAACTGATCGCCCGGGCGATCCATGAACACAGCCGGCGCAAGGACCGGACGTTCGTGAAGCTAAACTGCGCGGCGATTCCAACAGGGCTTCTCGAGAGCGAGCTGTTTGGACACGAAAAGGGAGCATTCACGGGCGCCATTAATCAGAAGGTCGGGCGCATGGAACTTGCCGATCAAGGCACGCTGTTCCTGGATGAAGTAGGTGATATTCCAACGGAAATCCAACCGAAACTGCTGAGGGTGTTACAGGAGCGGGAATTCGAGCGGCTGGGCAGCACGCATACGCGCAAAGTAAACGTGCGGCTGGTGGCGGCAACCAACCGCGACCTCGAAAAGATGGTTGCAGAACGCGAGTTTCGTGCCGATTTGTTTTACCGCCTCAACGTCTTTCCCATCCGCATTCCTCCATTGAGACAACGAAGAGAAGACGTTCCTCTGCTGACGAAGTATTTCGTTCAGAAGATCGCCAAGCATATGCAAAAGAACATCGACTCCGTTCCCGCGAGTGTCATCAAGGGGCTAACGGCGTGGGACTGGCCGGGAAACATCCGCGAACTGGAGAACTTCATCGAGCGCGCCGTGATCCTGACCCGGGGCAAATCGCTCGAGGCACCGCTTTGGGAATTGCATCAATATAAGACCGGCGAGCCAGCCTCGCTACCTGAGCCACAGGGAGAAGAAGAAGAGATCGCGCGGATCGTGAAGGATACTATCAGTTCGCTGAGCTCAAAGCGCGCCTTGAATGAACATGCCAAGAAGCAGCGCGAGGAGATCATCCGGGTCCTTGCCGAGTGCAAAGGCCGCATTGCCGGGGCAAATGGGGCTGCGGCCCGCATGGGCATCCCCCGCTCAACCCTCAACTGTCGAATCAAGAAACTCGGCATCAACCCATATGAATATGCCTGACCGGAAATTTCACCTGGTCCTGGCACGTGCTGTAACTTACTTTCTTTGAGCGGATCATCCCCGGCTTGAATCTGTGTGTAATTTCCACTTCTCGTACTGTTTCGAAACTTACGACACTTGGTGGGCGCCTCGGAGCCCTCTGATCGATTTTGCAGGTTTTGTTCAGGCGATTCCGTCCGTCAATAATCTGAACTTGTCGTACACTAACAGCGGAATCATCCAATTTGCGACCGCCGATTCTTACACTGGTAGGTTGCGAAGATACGAAGATGACTTCTCGCCGGCCGATTGGGTTTCGCTTTCACTGGCGCCGCACTGCGATTGCGGGCGCGTGGGGCGCTTTTTTCGCCTGCGCATTGTTGCTGGCAGGCGCAGTTGCTTTGCTTGCCAGTCTCTTCATCGCTCCTGTGCGCGCACAATCCCTTCCCACGCAATATGTCACCACGGTTTGGCGCACCGAGCAGGGTCTGCCGCAGAACTCCGTGAATGCCATGTTGCAGGACCATAACGGCTATATCTGGATCGGCACCTTCGGGGGGCTCGCGCGCTTCGATGGCGAGCGCTTCACGATTTTCACTTCGGCGAATACGCCGGGTTTCAGCAGCGATCAGATTTTCTCTCTGTACGAAAGTCGCTCCGGGGTGTTGTGGATCGGCACGGTGGCCGGCGGTCTCACCCGGCTGCAGGATGGGGTATTTACCACCTATACCGATCGCGACGGCTTGCCGGGCAACTTCATCAGCTCCATCCGCGGCGATGCCGCAGGCAACATGTGGCTCAACACTTCAGGGGGCGTGGCGCGTTTTGCCGGCGCCAGGCTGCAGGCTTATCCCACGCACCGCGGAAAAGCGGTCCGGGAGTTCTTCCTTGAGGCGCGGGACGGAAGCATGTGGTTCCGCTGCGGAGGCGACGTGGTGCGTTTTGGAGCCGACGGCTCCATTGCCACCCTGCATCCCGAAAAGCCCAGCGTTTTTCTCGTCCACGAAGCGCGCGACGGAAGCATCTGGATTGCCTTTCGCGACCAGTATCGGCTGGTGCACTATTCCCAGGGCGCATTCTCTTACGTTCCGCTGCCGCCGCTTGGGCGCAGCGAGTTACCTGCCGAGTTTCCCTTGTTTTCCCTGGCCATGGCGGAGGACGCGATTGGGGAACTGCTGCTGCTCACGCCGGCCGGACTCATTCGCATCGTGGATGGCACGCCCCAGCCGCCCGAAGCACTACCGTTGCCTGCCAATGACCGCGAACTGCCCAAGCTACGAAGCCTCCTCGTGGACCGCGAAGGCAATCTATGGGTGGGAACGATTGGCATGGGACTGACTCGCCTCCGGCGCGCCCCCTTGACCACATATGGAAAGGACGAAGGCCTCTCCGATTCAGGCTTCAATGCTGTGTTTCAGGATCGGGAAGGCCGTACCTGGCTGGGCGGCGATTCGCTCTATTGGTTCGATGGGCGTCAATTCCATTTGTTTCCCGGCGTGGTGAACGTGCGCGCCATTGCTCAGACACGCGATGGCGACCTGTGGTTCGGCGGATATAGCGGGCTGTATCGCTGGCGATCGGGCGTGCTGAGCCATTTCGAGGTGAATGGACCGGCCGTGAGAACTATTTATCAGGACCGGGAGGGCACGCTCTGGATCGGTGCGCTCATGGAGGAGAGTCCCGGTGGCCTCTTCCGTTTTCGTGACGGGAAATTGGATCAGATCCCCGGCATCCCCGACGCAAATCAGATTGTTGAGGACCGGGACGGTGGCTTTTGGGTGGGCGGCATCGAAGGGCTCAGGTACCTGCGCGGCGGCAAGATCGTCCTGTACGGCAAGAAGCAAGGCCTGCCCGACCACATCCGGGATATCGAGCAGGATTCGACCGGGACGATTTGGGTTACGAGCCACGGCGGAGGCTTGGTCCGTTTGCGGGACGGCCGGGTGAAGGTGATCACCACCAAAGACGGTCTGCCCGACAACATACTGCTGGGCATCCTGGAAGACGCCCAGAGCAATCTCTGGCTCAGTTCCATTCACGGTATCTTTCGCCTCAGTCTGAAGGAGCTGAATGATTTTGCCGATGGAAAAATCTCTTCCATATCGTCGGTAGCGTACGGCGTCGCCGAGGGCATGAGGAGTATCGAATCCGGCGGTGGGAACCCGGGAGGCTGGAAAGCTACCGACGGGCGAATCTGGTTTCCCACCCTGCGCGGAGTGGTGGCGATTGACCCTACTGCGGAAAACCGCATTCCTCCGCCGGTCATGGTGGAAGAGGCCTGGACGAATCAACTGGCGCTGGCGCGCAACGGCACTACTTCCGCGCCGCCCGGCAACAACACATTCGATTTCCGCTTCACGGCGCTGAGCTTCTCGGCTCCGGACAAACTGCGCTTCAAGTACCGGCTTGAGCCCTTTGACAAGGACTGGGTGGATGCCGGTACGCGGCGTACCGCTCACTACACGAACATGCCGCCCGGGAGGTACTCTTTCCGGGTGATTGCGGCCAACAACTCCGGCATCTGGAACGATCAGGGAGCCAGCGTGCATTTCGTGCTGCAGCCGCACTTTTACCAGACGCGCGGTTTCGGAGCGCTCTGCGCGGCTTTCCTTCTGCTGCTGCTGTGGGCAGCCCACCTGTTCCGCGTCTGGCAACTGCGCCGCGAGTTTGCCCTGACCCTGGAAGCGCGCATCGGCGAGCGGACAAGCATCGCAAGGGATCTTCACGACACTCTGCTGCAGAGCTTCTACGGGTTGCTGCTACGGTTCCAGACAGCTTCGCAGTTGCTTCCCGACCGGCCCATCGAGGCAAAGGAAAAACTGGACAGCACGATTGAGCGGGCTTCGGACGCGCTCACCGAAGGCCGGAATGCGGTGCAGGGACTGCGCGATTCCACGGTGCAAACAAACGACCTCGCACGGGCTGTCAATACGCTGGGAGAGGAACTCGCGGCCGATCCGGCCAACCATAGCTCTCCTGCACTTCGCGTCACGGTTGGAGGCGAGACGCGAAATCTGCACCCCATCCTGCGTGACGAAATCTACCGGATTGCCGCCGAAGCCCTGCGCAACGCCTTCCGGCACGCTCAGGCGCGGCATGTCGAAGTCGAAATCCGGTATGACGATCGTGAATTCCGGTTGCGTGTGCGGGACGATGGGAAAGGCATGGATGCGGCCCTCCTGTCGGGGCAGGAGCCGACGGGACATTTTGGCTTGAACGGAATGCGGGAACGCGCCAAACTTGCAGGAGGAGACCTGACCGTGTGGAGCGAAGTGGATGCGGGAACCGAGGTAGAGTTGCGCATCCCTGCCGGCATCGCCTACGCGGACTCCCGGAAAGGTTCCTTGTGGTCACAAATATTTGCGGGGAAAGCATGATCGCAATCCGCCGAGATGCAGCGCTGACCATGCGTGGAGTGAGCAGGATCGTGCTTCTGTGCGTGATCCAATGTTCCTTTGCCGTATCAGCTGATCCCAACCCCGTCAAAGTTATAATTGCCCAGGGCAGTAATTCACCATTCGTTCACCTGACTGCGAGAGCCGCCTTTCACCGGGAGTCCGAACCTGGAGCTGACGCACCTCCTCGCCACTCGGAGAATATCCATCCTCAGGACGTCCATCCTCCGGTAAGGGACCTCAAATTCACCCACCTCACCACCAACGATGGCCTCTCTCAAGGCTATGTCGTTGACATTTTGCAGGACCGCCGAGGCTTCATGTGGTTTGCCACCCGGGACGGCCTTAATCGCTATGACGGCAATGCCTTCGTCGTATACAAAAACAATCCCAACGACTCCGGCAGCTTAAGCTCCAACTTTTTGCAGGACCTGATGCAAGCCGATGATGGCTCTTTGTGGATCGCTACCGACACCGGGGTGAACAAATTCGACCCTGAAACCGAACGCTGTACCCGCTACTTTCATGACCCCGGCAATCCCAATAGTCTCGGCGGCGCCTCGGTCAAGAGCATCGCCCAGGACGGCCGCGGTTCTCTTTGGTTTGGCACCGAAGACAGCGGCCTGGACAAGCTCGATCCAACGACCGGAGCATTTACTCACTATCGAAATGACAGCGATGGCCACTTTGTTGGAAGGATCAGCCAGGTAGTCGAGGACAGGCATCGCGAGATCTGGTTTGTTGGCGAGCGCGGTTTGTTCCATCTGAATCAACAGACAGGACAGATCGCCCGCCCTTCTGCCACCAGGAATGGCCTCAGCGCAGACAGTGTGTATGAAGACGAAACCGGCAGTTTGTGGATGCTGGTCGATTCCCCGGTCGTCGGGCTCGCGAAATATGACCGAAAGGCAGAGCGTCTAACAACGTACCCGCTTGGCGCCTCTGATGTCGGCATTCTTGCGACGACGAGCAGTGGAGGATCGCTGAATGGCACCCTTGTGGCTGACGGACAGAATGGATTGTGGGTGCCTTCGAGCCATGGTCTCTATTACTTCGACCGGCGAACAGAACATTTCACCTACCGGTTTCAGCATGACGAAAGCAATCCGGACAGCCTCGACAGCAATGCGGTTTTCTGTGTCTATCGGGATAGGGGCGGCGTACTGTGGGTAGGGACCGAAAACTCGGGGCTCAACATTCTTGATCTCCGGCAAGAACAGTTCGTCCATTTCATGCATCGCCCTGCCGACCCCAGTAGTCTCTCACCGGGCAGGGTCAAGGCGATTTATCAGGATACCAATGGTGTACTGTGGGCAGGCTTGTTTCCTCGCACTCTCGATAGATTGGATCGAAAGACGGGCAAGATCACCCATTATGTTCCCCAGCCTGGCGACAGAAAGACGCTCGCTGAAGGCACGAATGTCAATAGCATTTACAAAGATAAAGCGGGTTACCTCTGGGTGGGTGGCGGGGGCAGCGGTCTAGATCGGTTCGATGAGCGCACTGGGCGTTTCACGCATTACCGGCATAACCCTGATGATCCCAAAAGCTTGATCACTAATAACGTTTACACGATCTATGGAGACCGAAACGGCAACATGTGGGTGGGCCAGGTGGGTGGTCTCAGCCGCTTCGATCCAGCGACCGGGCACTTTATCAACTACCAGCCTGTTCCAGATAGTCCCGCCAGCTTGGCAAATACAGTCTGGGCCATTGAAGAGGATCGTTCCGGAACGCTGTGGCTGGGGACGTGGGGCGGCGCGCTGATGCGCTTCGACGAGAAGGCGAAGAATCTTGTGACTTACGCGCCCGACCCGCGTGACCCTGGCAAGCTCCACGGCGGCGGCATCAACACTGTCCACGAAGACCGGACTGGGACACTGTGGGTGGGAGCGATGGACGGACTGTACCGGTTCAACCGCCAAAGCGGAGCGTTCGCCCGTTACACGGAAAACCAGGGCCTGCCGAGCAGCACGATTCGATGCATTCTGGAAGATGGACTTGGCAGGCTTTGGCTCAGCACGCAGAAGGGCATATCCCGATTCGATCCTCAGAGGGAAACGTTTAGAAACTACGACGCGTCCGACGGTTTGCAGAGCAACGAGTTTAGTACCGGGTGTTATCAAGCCCCAAACGGGGAGATGTTCTTTGGCGGCGCCAATGGGTTGAATGCATTTCTTCCTGAGAATGTCCGCGACAATCCCTACGTGCCCCCGGTCGTGATCACCAGCTTCAAAATCTTCAACAAATCTGTGCCCATCGGCCCCAAGTCTGTGCTCAAGAGAGCCATCCCATACGCCGATTCGCTGACTCTCCCCTACCGCGACAATGTTTTCTCCTTTGAATTTGCCGCATTGAGCTACGCAAATTCCCAGAAGAACCGTTATCGATACATGCTCGAGAATTTTGACCGGGGCTGGAACGAGGTGGACAGCAAGCAGCGCCTGGCCACTTACACCAATCTCGACCCCGGTAAATATGTCTTTCGCGTGCAGGGATCGAACAGTGATGGGATATGGAATGAAGAAGGGGTTTCGTTGACCATTGTCATCACGCCCCCATGGTGGAATACAACGTGGTTTCGCGTCCTTTGCGCAGTCGTTGCCGTAACGTTGCTGTGGGCAACCTACCAGTGGCGGTTACGGCAGTTGCGTCATCAGTTCGAGATGACGCTGGAGGCGCGCATCGGCGAGCGGACAAGCATCGCACGGGATCTTCACGACACTCTGCTGCAGAGCTTCCACGGGTTGCTGCTACGGTTCCAGACAGCTTCGCAGTTGCTTCCCGACCGGCCCATCGAGGCAAAGGAAAAACTGGACAGCACGATTGAGCGGGCTTCGGACGCGCTCACCGAAGGCCGGAATGCGGTGCAGGGACTGCGCGATTCCACGGTGCAAACAAACGACCTCGCACAGGCCATAGATACGCTGGGAGAGGAACTCAAAGCTGATCCAGCCTACCAAAGGCCTCCGACATTTCGCGTCACGGTTGAAGGCGAGGTACGGAGTTTGCATCCTGTGCTGCGCGACGAAATCTACAGAATTGCCGCCGAAGCGCTGCGCAACGCTTTCCGGCACGCTCGGGCGCAGCACCTCGAAGTCGAAATCCGGTATGATGATCGTGAATTCCGGTTGCGTGTGCGGGACGATGGGAAAGGCATGGATGCGGCTCTCCTGTCGGGGCAGGAGCCGACGGGACATTTTGGCTTGAACGGCATGCGGGAACGCGCCAAACTAGTAGGTGGAGACCTGACCGTGTGGAGCGAAGTGGATGCAGGAACCGAAGTCGAGTTGCGCGTTCCTGCCAACATCGCATACAAGGCCTCCCGGAGAGGTCCCTGGTGGCTACGAGCGTTTACCGGAAGAGCGAAGTCATGATTGAGGCGACACCACCATGAGTACCGGCGACGCTGCAATTCGAATTCTTGCGGTCGACGACCATCCCATCGTTCGCGAAGGGATCGCTGGTTTGATCGCTATTCAGCCAGACATGGTCCTGGTCGGGGAAGCCTGCGACGGTCGTGAAGCGATCCAGAAGTTCCGGACGCTTCGCCCGGACGTTACACTGATGGATTTGCAGATGCCTGAGATGAACGGACTCGAGGCACTGATAGCCATACGCAATGAATTTCCCGATGCCAAAATCATCGTGCTGACAACCTACAAGAGCGACACACAAATCATCAGGGCGCTCAAAGCCGGTGCTCAGGGATACCTTTTAAAGAATGCCTTGCACAAGGAATTGCTGGCCACGATCCGTGCGGCGCATGCGGGGAAGAAGATTCTCAGCCCGGAGGCTTCCCTGGAAATCGCCGAGCATGTCACTGACGACGCGCTGACTCCGGCAGAAATCAGCGTGCTGCGACTGATAGCGGCTGGAAACGCCAATAAGCAGATTGCGGATGAGCTCTCCACCACGGAAGAATCCGTCAAGAGCCGAGTGAAGAGCATTCTTTCCAAATTGGGCGCCAACGACCGGACCCACGCTACGACGATCGCAATCAAGCGAGGAATCATCGAGCTGTAATCTCCAGCCGGCTTTTCGTCCTCACCCTAGTGCCTCGAAAGAGGGTCGACCCACACCCTTTTGGGGATTCCATTCCCTTCAGAAAGCCTTGATAATAGAAGGGTTGTGGAAGGGCGCGGCCATTGCGGCGTTTATATTCTACTTTCGCGGGTGGGTGGCCCGGGGCTGGTCTTATTTTAATGCGGCTGGTTGCCGCCGGCGCTCTGATGTATATTGCCGGCTCAACTCTGCTCAGCAGTCCTCCCATTCCGATGGCGATCGTATCCGTGCTCCTGGTGAGTGGGGGAGTTCTTCTCGCGGCCGGTCTATGCACCCCCATCGTAGGTATGCTGGTTGCTCTTATTGAAATCTTGAAGCTCCTCACCTTGCCTTCAGACTGGCTGCTCTACCTCTTCCTGGCAACCTTTGGCGCTGCCCTGGCATTGTTGGGACCGGGCCAATGGTCGGTCGATGCGCGCCTTTTTGGATGGAAGCGCATCGAGCCTTCACCTCGGAAGAGATAGCTCTCGCACCTGCTAGCGGCTAACCCCTGTTACAAACCAGCCCATCCTCTCTTTGAAGGGAGGAGTCAACTTGCCTCCACAGAGGATGTGAATCGCCTCGATTTGGGATATCGCCAAGGAGCAGGCCGTTCGAGAATGTCATCAATGGTCCCCCACCCAGTCCGGCAAAAGTCAACAAGGAGGGCATCATGGGTGATTCAGCATTCGCATCTGTATCCTTCCCCCGTCCTTCGAGCGCAGATTTTGCGACCGGCGCGGGACTACGAAAACATTTCCACGTCCGGTCCTCTGCGGCGGGTTCCGGCGAGCACGCCAGCCAGCGAGTAGAACTTGCCTTCGATCCCAGGGAATTGCACATTACCCATGCGGAACTACAACTCCAGAATGACAGGCTCCAGCTGCTGATGAACCTGATGAAACAGATTACCTCGAGCCTGAACCTGCATGAGGTCTTGCAATCGATTTCTGCGAATCTTCGTGAAGTATTGCATGGCGATATTGCTTCTATTTGCCTCTACGATGCAGCGTCAGAGAAATTCAAGTTGTTCGTCCTCGATTTTCCGCGGGGCCAGGGACTCATCAAAGAAGGTTTGCTTCTGCCTTTGATCGGTCCCGGAAAAACCGTCCTCGAGACCTTGCAGCCCGTCATCGCAAGCATTGAAGAACTGTACGAGCTTGGCCCTGAGGTGCGTGCAGATCTGATGTCTCTTGAGGGAGCCCAAAGCGTTTGCCTGGTTCCGCTTGTAAATCGCGGCCGCATCCTCGGCATTCTAGCAACCGTGCGAACGACGGAAGAACCGATTGGTCAAGACGAGGTGAAGTTCCTCAGCCAGATTGCAGGCCCCATCGCCATCGCCATCGAGAACGCCCTGGCCTATGAAGAGATCTCCGAGCTGAAAAACAAGCTCGCCGAGGAGAAGCTCTATCTCGAAGAACAAATCCGCAGCGAGATGGGGTTCGAGCAGATCATCGGAGAGAGTGCGACCATCAAGCATGCTCTTCAGCTCGTGGAAACCGTCGCCCCCAGCGACTCCACGGTGTTATTGCTCGGCGAAACCGGCACGGGCAAGGAGCTGATCGCCCGCGCCATCCATGAACACAGCCGGCGCAAAGACCGCACCTTCGTGAAGCTGAACTGCGCCGCGATTCCCACAGGGCTTCTCGAGAGCGAACTGTTTGGACACGAAAAAGGAGCATTTACGGGCGCCATCAGTCAGAAAATCGGGCGCATGGAACTTGCCGATCAGGGAACGCTGTTCCTGGATGAGGTCGGAGATATTCCGCCAGAAATCCAACCCAAGCTGCTTCGAGTCTTGCAGGAGCGGGAATTTGAGCGTCTGGGCAGTACGCATACCCGCAAGGCGAATATTCGCCTGGTGGCGGCAACCAACCGCGATCTCGAGCAGATGATTGCGGAACGTGAGTTTCGCAGCGATCTGTTCTACCGCCTCAATGTATTCCCCATCCGGATTCCGCCCCTGAGGGAACGCAAAGATGACATCGTTCTGCTGACCAAGTATTTTGTCCAGAAGCTCGCCAAGCAAATGGATAAAAAGATCGACTGCGTTCCTGCGAGTGTCATCAAGGAACTGACGGCGTGGGACTGGCCGGGAAACATCCGCGAATTGGAGAACTTCATCGAGCGCGCCGTGATCCTGACCCGGGGCAGGACGCTCGAGGCGCCTCTTTCTGAGCTGCGCAAAGTGATCCCTCGCGAGGCCGCGCAGGCTCCCGCGCCGAAAGGGGAGGAGGAAGAGATCGCACGCATCGTGAAAGAGACGGTTGATTCCCTGAGTGGAAAACACGAAATGGATGAGCATGTGAAGAAGCAGCGCGAGGAGATCATTCGCGTCCTTGCCGAATGCAAAGGGCGCGTCGCGGGGGCAAATGGGGCTGCAACCCGCATGGGTGTTCACCGTACAACGCTCATCTCTCGAATCAAGAGATACGGCATCAATCCATACCAGTATGCCTGACGGAGGCTCTCATTGCGCTTTCGCATGCCACCGTCACCGGAATCTTCAAAAAGGAGGTCCTTCATGGCTAAATTTGATTTTCCATTCAAACGTAGAGACGATCTACCGTCGGGGCCGAGTGCCTGGGAAATGTTTCTTCAGACGGCAGGAGTTTCCGAGAGCAATTGCGCCGCACTCCTTTCGAGCCGCACGCAAAAGGCTCGTGCGATTCGATCGTGGGTTCGCGAGAACTATTCGAGAAAGTATGTACCCGAGCACATATTCAACGCCGTTGGCTTGCGCAACCAGCTCAAGCTCGGATGGCAGGACAACGATTGACAGGATGTGTCGCGCATGTTTTCGAGTGAAACATCTTGAGTGAATTCGGTTTTTGCGTTTATTGGAGTGAATTTACCCGTGACCACTCGTTCGCATTAACCATCTTTTCAAGTGGTTCTTATCAATGCACAAGACTTCACACGAAGAGGTGAATCTTGGACGTTAACGGCGCAGTGCGGTGTGAAGAACGCGACAGAGACCTCGGTTCATCGACGCTGTAACCTCGCTTCCTCACCTTACGGTTGAGGATGTCCCGGCTGTAGTTGAAAGTTGAGCGGCGGTTCGACCCGGTTCTGCAAGAATCGGGTTGCCAAACCTTCGAAAAGGAGAACCGCCGTGAAGAAAAGCTACCACACCATCGGCAACCAAGG
>Ga0326728_10003049_pt1 | contig 53716 bp, 46 predicted proteins | sample MB3enrmetagenome_FD_207602 | JGI IMG/M metagenome (GOLD analysis project Ga0326728, IMG submission 207602) | Lab enriched peat soil microbial communities from McLean, Ithaca, NY, United States - MB31MN | ecosystem: Environmental > Terrestrial > Soil > Wetlands > Peat | place: USA: New York... | reverse complement strand
GCTCCTGCTTCGACCACCTCGGTGTACCGGTACCTCATCACGTGCCCGGTGATTGCTATTATGTCAATACCGCTATAATTCTTAATTATGTAGTCGATAAGCTGCATGCCATCCATTCGAGGCATATCCATATCGGTAACGACAACAGAAAAATCACCATTTTTGATTTTTTCGATGGCTTCAACGCCATCAGATGCTGTATCTACCTTATGGCCCTGACTGATCAGAGAATCCGATATCAGCTCACAGACCTGAGGTTCATCGTCCACCACCAGAATCGTCTGAGGATCGACTTGTGGATGTTGCTCGGCCATCAATCACCTCTGCGGGATTGAAATTGGTAAATTCATCCTGGATCCGAATCGCTCGGCCAAATCACCTTGACTGGCTCGGCAAGAAGACATATAGGCATCTTACCGGTACAGTCAAAGCAGTTATTAGAGCAACCGGGTGATTTTCACAAACCTTTTTATCATTATCGGATCATCCGGTCTGTACCGTTAATGTTTCGGAGGCTCTAAATGCGCCATGTCGCGATAATTTATAAACATATGCGTCCTGAAGCCGCTCAGCTTGGCCGGGAATTAAAAGAATGGTTCGAGAAGCGCGCTATCGATGTCTTTCTTCAGGAAAACATTAATGACTCAGGGCTTAGTCAAAGTCCTCGGAAAATTGACATACCAAAGACAGTCGAAGCTGTAGTAGTCGTCGGTGGAGACGGGACTTTTTTGAGTGTTGCACGGTGCATTGAAAAAAGTTCCATGCCGGTCATAGGAGTCAATTTCGGAGGACTGGGTTTTCTAACTTCCATAAGCGCCGAATCCTGTTTTGCAAAACTTGAAAAGATCATCTCGGGCGATTTCCAGATCGAAGAGAGAATGCGACTGCGGGTGTCGGTAAGGCGCGGAAGCAAAGAGATTTTCAGCCAACGCGTCCTCAACGACGCCGTCATAAACAAAGGGGCGCTCGCACGCATAATCGACCTGCACACGACCATCGACGGTAAGTTTCTGACGCACTACCGCGGCGACGGCCTGATCATCGCCACCCCAACGGGATCGACCGCTTATAACATTTCCGCGGGCGGCCCCATAATTTTTCCTACCGCGCAAGCCATGATCCTGACGCCGATTTGCCCATTCGCTCTGACCAATCGACCGATCATCCTGCCGGGACACGTGACCATCCAGGTCGAGATTTCCGGGCCCTCGACGGACGTAACACTGACTCTCGACGGTCAGGTGGGGTGTCTGGTTCAGGAATCAGACCAGATAACCGTCACGGCGGCCGCCACCCCACTGCGCATCATAAAAGCCCCGGACGTCGATCATTTTGAAATCCTGAGGTCCAAGCTCAAATGGGGCCAAGCGTAATCCTATTTCCCCGCTTCGTCGTTCTTAAAGGTAATTGTTCTTATCTGAGCGTCTCTGGCAATCCTGAAAGTTGAGCAAAACTCCAGAACTGTCCTGCCTTCTTCATCGGAGACGATCGCCTTTCCCTTGAGTTGCCTTCCCTCTTTGCTCACGACTTCCGCATCGGCTGTGACGATGCCCTTTTTTACCGGGAGAAGAAACCGGCACTCAAGTTCAGTTGTCGCAAAATGAGAAAGAGGAGCAATAATGCTCTTGATGGCCATCACTACCGCAGTATCGGCCAGACTCACAAGCACGCCTCCATGCAGCAGCCCGGCGCCCTGGGCATAGTCGATGAGAAAAGGCATCGTCAGCCTCGCCCTCCCATCTGCCGCGCTAACTATGGTCATATTCAAAAGCCGTTCGTACGGAGCGCAGCTTATCCACTCGGACATTTCGAATTCGTGAGGCCCGGTTGCCCGCGCTATTTTCTCTTCCAATGCCTTCTCCAATCGATTCGCTCCCCTTGCCCGGCAGAATGTAGATAATTGTACAACATATTTGCGAAGACGCCTGCTATTCTGGGATTTTAGATTTTAGATTTTAGATTTGCAATAGCTTCAATCCGAAACCTCATGGCGGTTATGCATTGCCGGCAAAGCACCGCAAACCGGATAGCAGAAATTCCAAACTATTCATTTCAAAGAACGGGGGGTCCCTTTTTCACAGGTGGAAACCGGCTCCTGCAAATTCAGGTCAAATTCAGGTGAGACTCCCGTAAGTTATTGATTTCACTACATGTGAATTTTGGCTGCCGCAAGCAGCGAGAAAAAACCGCGCTTTATTTGTAATTAATTGACATTATTGATAAATGTCAATTGGGCCAGGACCGATCGTCCCAACCCCTGCCATCTTTTCCGGGAACGAACCTTGATCCAACTCTCCAGGGGACTCTCAAGAATCACTTCCCTCCTCAGTTTAATTCTACGGCGAAAAATCCGGCCGTGCAAAACGGCATCCAGAAGCGGCAATAGAAATGGCAATAGAAGCGGCAATAGAAGCGGCAAAATGCAGGGAGCGGGGAGCGAGAAGCAGGGAGCAGGGAGGAGGGCTGAGAGATGGACACGGATAGAAAATGGCAGGCGAGTGGGTGATGAGCGATGAATGAATGAAAACTTCCAAAAGCGGACGCGAGGGAGGCGCTCACATTTCCGCTCCGCATCGCCGCGTCAGTTTTTCTCCCCGCTCCCTGCTCGCTGCTCGCTGCTCCTTCCTCCCCGCTACCTGCGTCCGACCGCCGAGATGCTTATCCCGGCAGTCTCCAGGGCTTCTTTGACCACTTTGGCAATCTGCCAGGCATCCGGCGTGTCGCCGTGCACGCACAGACTGTCCGCGTCAAGTTCGATATCGTCACCATCCAGACTCACCACTATGCCGGTCTTAACAAGCTTCAGCACGCGCTCCCGCACCTTTCGAGGATCGTGGATTACAGCCCCGCGCACATTACGAGGAGCAAGCTGCCCGTCGCCGGTGTAGGCACGGTCCGCAAATGCCTCCCTTGCCACTTTCAGACCGGCCCCTCTCGCCATTTCGACAATCATCGATCCGGCGGGGCAAAAGAGGCAAAGGTCCGGATCGTAGGATTTCACTGCCTCGATGACCTCGGCGGCCGCCCGTTCATCCCGGGCCGCGAGATTATAGAGCGCTCCGTGAAGCTTGACGTGCTGCAGTTCCACGCCGGCCGCACCGGCAAAAGCGGCGATCGCGCCGATCTGGTAGAGGACGTAGTTTTTGATCTCCCCGCGAACAGTATCAATCTTCCGCCTGCCAAAGCCGATCAGGTCCGGATATCCCGGATGGGCGCCAACGGCGACGTTGTGCGATTTGGCCAGCCGCACTGTTTTCTCCATCACCACCGGGTCCCCGCCATGAAAACCGCAAGCTATGTTCGCAGAAGTTATATAGGGAATAATCTTTTCGTCCTCCCCCAGGCCGTAGATTCCGAAACTTTCTCCCATGTCGCAGTTGATATCGATTTTCACGGCTTCAAACCTCCGATCCACACAACATTCGGCATCCTGTTGTTATTTTCGACCGATGTTCACTTCGAAAGAGTCCTGAGGAGATACTCGTTTCGAAGGTATATTTCGCGGGCCTGCCACAGGCTGATTTCTTCAAAGGTTACCCGGTCGCCGGGGGAGAGTTGCGCGACCAGCGGCAGGTCCGCCGAGACCACGGTTGCAATCTTCACATATCCGCCGGCCGTCTGGCAGTCGGCCGTCAGGATAGTGGGCTGCAGGTTACCATGCACCTGGACTGCCCCAGGACAAGTCCCGTCGGATACGATGTCGGCGCCGCCCCTTAGCTCCAGGGACGGCCCGGTAAGCGCGATGCCCATCCTGTCGGCCCTCGGGCTAACTTCGTAGACCCGGGAGAAAAACGTTGATTTGCCTTCATCCAGGACTCGATCATCCTGTGGTCCGGGAATAGCCCTGAGAACCGGCTGAGAAGAATACCGGGGAACCAGTTCGGCTGGGGCCGGTTTCTCCTTCAATTTCCCAACCGGCACACCAAGCTGAAGGGTATCGCCCGGCAGAAGACGCCTTCCGCCCAGTCCGCCGAACCCGCCCCGCAAATAGGTGGACCGGCTTCCCATAACCGGCGGCAAGTCTATTCCACCTGAGACTGCCAGATATATCCGAATTCCCGCCGCCGGATATTCCACTCTTGCATTCCCCGGCAACGACCGGCCGTAACGGCCGGCCGGCGGCACGTCGCCTATCGTCAGCACATCTCCGTCTTTAGCCCGGTAAGCCTGCCAGAAGACAACCGGATTCCCATTCAGATATGCCGGGCGCGCCGCGCCGCTCAGCGCAAATCCCGAGTTGCCGTGAAAGCGAGCCCGAAAACCGCCGAGCGTGATTTCTACCCCCGCATCGGCATCACGGTTCCCTGCGAGCAGATTCCCAACTCTTAAGGCCTGGAGGTCCATCGCGCCGGAAATCGGCACCCCCATGGCACGGAACCCGAATCGCCCCCGATCCTGAATGGTTGCGAGCGGTCCGGGCTCAAGGACGGTAATGCTTCTCAAACTCTTCTCCGCCAATGGGTCTGAACCTCACCAGGTCACCGGCTTCAAGGAAAAACGGGGTTTCCCTTTCCGGATCGAAAAGTTTCAAATGAGTCCTGCCAATAAGTTGCCACCCACCCGGACTCTCAATCGGATAAATGCCGGTCTGCCGATCCGCTATTCCGATGCTGCCGGCCGGGACCCTTTTGCGCGGTTCTTTTTTGCGCGGCGTATGGAGTCTTTCATCCAGCCCTCCCAGGTAAGCGAACCCCGGGGTGAACCCGATCATATAAACCCGATAGAGAGGAGAGCAATGCAGTCGGATAACTTCTTCCGTATCGAGCGCATGCAATGCGGCGACCTGTTCCAGGTCAGGGCCGAACTTTTCTCCATAGCATACCGGAATGTCCTTTACCACAGAGGCCTCATCCCGGGAGCTCTCCACAAACGGCAGATTCTCTTCGATAATCGCAACCAGCCGTTCGAATGAACACACCCAGGGATCATACTGAACAAACAGGGACCTGTAAGTAGGATTGAGATCGATAATTCCAGGATAATTACCGGATTTCAGTTGTAAATGAAGCCGCCGAACGAGCGAGTTTACGGCAGGATCGATTCCGTCGCCGAATTCGATGCTTATAGCCGTGTCTCCGCAAAGGAGTATTCTGTGTGTTGAGTTCATACGCCGTTCACGTCATTTTAGATTTTAGATTTTAGATTTTGGATTTGGTCCCTTTCCGTCTTTTCCTCCTTCATTGTGCAGACCTCCGTCCACGTGTCAGCCTTTCTCCCTGCTCCCCGCTCCAAATTATTTTTGCCATATTCACATTTTCGAGATGAAGAAGAGCCTTCTTTTTGTCGAGGCCTCCCGCATAACCAGTCAGACTTCCGTTGGACCCCACAACCCGGTGGCATGGGATAATTATGGAGATAGGGTTATGTCCGACCGCGCCTCCCACGGCCTGGGCGGACATGGAGGATAATCCTTGCTCCCGGGCGAGTGTTTTTGCGATTGCACCGTAGGTGGTTACCTCCCCAAAAGGAATTCTCAGCAGGATATCCCAAACGGCTTTTTGAAAAGGCGTTCCTTGAGGATCGAGTCGAAAACCCGGTTTGCAGTCCTTCCCCGAAAAGTAAGAAGCCAACCAGATTCGCAGTGACTCAAAAACGTTATAACCGGGGTCGCAAGCCCAGGCGTCCACCCTGGAAGGATAGTACTTTTGTCCAATGAACCATAATCCGGTGAGCGCTCCCTTCCCGGCAGACGCGGTCACGGCGCCCAGCGGGGTATCAATCGTGCAGGCACGGATCATCGTTTCAAGAATCCTTTCCCTGATTAGATTTGGATTTATTCAGTGAATTCCACAAGGTGACCGTCGCATACGAGCGCCACGGCCTCCATGCTTTGGACAGTTCCAAAATTTCCCCGGCGGTCCTTCCCGACAGCGCCTTCTTCACTCCATAATCGGTATGCGGGAACGCATCAGGCCAACCAAGGGCCCGCATCGCCAGATATTGAACCGTCCACGGGCCAACTCCGGGAAGTCTGCCCAGCTCTTCCATTTCACGGCCGGGGTCCGCCCGATAAGAGAGCGTGATGATTCCAGCCATCAAAGCTTTCGCAAGGGCCAGAATCGAACGGCTCTTCGCGCCCGTTATCCCAAGCGGTCCCAGGTGACTTTCAATTGGGCTATCAAGGGCACAAATTTTTTCCGGCCGGGGAAACGCGAGGTCAAGCCCAACGAACGGGGCAGCCGTTTTTTCCCCGAACGCAGCGGCCAATCTCATCGCCAGAGTATTGGCCGCCTTGACGGTCACATGCTGCCCCAAAACGGCCCGCGCCGACATTTCAAATGAGTCAAAGCATCCCGGCAAACGCATTCCCGGCACAGTTACGCCAGGCACAAAGCGATTCATCGCACAGAGCTTATCGTAGACTTCCTCAGGACTGCAGTTTATGTCAAACAGGTGCCTGATTCTCGCCAACACTTGAGGCAGAACGGGAAAAAGAGCCGGCGCCAGGGTAATGGAAAGCGCGTTTTGCTTCGACAGGTTCGAGACTGAGATCCAGCCGCTATAAACTGTTCGGTCCCTCATGATGGACACCGTGCGGCGGTAGACACCTTCAGTCACGCTCTCGACCCCGGGAATTGCGCGCAGGGCAAGGAAGGAGAGCATTTCACCCCAGGCGTACGGCGGGCGATAGCCGAGGGACAGCGTGATTTCGCCACTATCTTCCGCCGAGCTTTTGCCGTTTTCTCTGAGCCGGCTTGGCGTGAGTCCATAGTTCTTTTTAAACAGGTCGTTAAACCGGCGGATGCTGCCAAAACCGGCAGCCATCGCCACATCGGTCACCGTGAGCCGAGTATCGGCGAGCAGGCTTTTAGCTAGAAGCAATCTCCTGGTCTGGAGGTATTGTACCGGGGAGACGCGATACTCAGCATAAAAAACACGCCTCAAATGCCTGTCCGTAATTCCTAACACGGCAGACAGGTCCAGGATCTTGCGACCGGTCATGCAATCTTCTTCAATGATCAAGGCGGCGCTTCGCGCCAACCGTGAGAACGAATCCACCCAGGCCAGACCCGGCGCCAGTTCCGGGCGGCACTTGAGACAAGGCCTGTAACCGGCCTTCTCAGCCGCGGCCGCGCCGGCAAAGAAAGTACAATTTTCTTCCCTGGGAAGCTTCACCCGACAAACAGGACGACAATATATTCCTGTAGATGCGACCCCGCAAAAGAACCGGCCGTCAAAGCGGGCATCATGCGTTTTCATGGCCGTGTAGCAGGCTTTATGATCCGCAAAAAGTTCGAGAGTTTTCATCATTTCTTCCCACGGTGTATATAGTATTGCGAAGAGATATAAATGCTAGCTGTTTTCGGACATAAAGAAAAAAATTGCCGCCCGGCCCGCCATGCCCTAAAAGATCATCCTGGAAAATTGCTCATTCTAATCATATAACCTGGAACGGAAAGCGCCGATACCACGTTGCGTTCAAGATGCATCTTTCGAGCACAAAAAGAGCGGGGGAATGATTCCCCCGCACCCCCCAGAATTCGACGAACAATCGGGGAGTTGACAATGTCCGGGAAAATAATCCGTTTAGTGATGATTTCGTTAATATTTTCCATGAACACCGCCTGGGCGGCAGATGCCGATTCCATACTCGGATTCTGGAGAACCCCGGATGAAGACGCGCTCTTTGAGATATACAGATGCGGGCCGCTCTATTGCGGAAATATAGCCGGCCTTCAAGAACCCGACTATCCGGCCACCGACAAACAGATGCCCGGCATGCCCAAGGTGGACAGGGTTAACCCGGATCCCGCTCTTCGGAAACGAACTCTCGTCGGTCTGCCACTGATACTTGGATTTCATTATGAAGGGGACAATTCCTGGAAGGGCGCGATTTATAATCCCGAAAACGGAAAGACATACAAGTGCATGTTTTCAATGGATGGAGAGAACCGGCTCAAGGTAAGGGGCTATATAGTTATTCCCCTCCTGGGAGGAACCCAGACCTGGACAAGATCGAAACAAGGGGCAATCGCTGGAAAACCAGATTAACGAGGTGACCTTCCATGAGGAACCGAGACCTGCCTGACGGCAAAGCCCCACCCTTGGGGTGAGGCTTTTTGCCTGGAGGGTAAGGCAAAGAGTTTCCCCCTATGCCTTACCGCTCCAACTCTATGAGAACTGAAAACCGGAACCGGAAACTGCTCACATCTAATGACCGGGAAAGAAAGTGTAGCTGACCCAAACGAGCAATGCGAGCGAGAGCACGCCGATGGATAAACTCCAGACGATCAGTTTCTTTTCGACCGGCAGGAGGGGCTCCCATTCCATTTTTTTCAGCTCATCAGCCAATTGAGACTGTTTATCGTCGGCCATGATTGAATTCTCCTTTCACTATCCGGCCAACGGCGGTTTTACGCCGTGGAAGAAAATCCATGAGATAAGCAGCCCGATCCATATAATAAACCCGAAAAGCGAGATAATATAAACCGCGGCCAGTTTCCCGATGCCCTCCTCCCAGAGTTTCTTGAAGTTCGACATAAGACCTATGGTGAAGAAGGTCAGCGTAAAAAAGATTCCGCGAAAGATATTTGCTTCCCCGGTCGCTGATTTGGCCTTGGCCATAATGTTTTTGGCACCTTCGAGTTGATGGTTCAGATCATCTATTTTTGCTTTATCACCGGCGATCCTTGAGTTGAGGGCGGCTGCCGCAGCCTGGTCCGGGGCAGTGGCGACCTGAGCCTGGTTTGTGCTCACTTGTTTTGTAAGCCCGGCAACCTGATCTCCGAAGGCCGTAACGCTTTTGGATGCCGGAATGCAGATCCAGAGAATAATCGCAAAGGTTATGACGTAGCCGATGACAAATTTCGGAAACCTCTCCCATATCTGCCCCGGCCGGACCTTTTCGCCCGGTTTGCAGTCGATTACCGAACACCAGATGATAGCCAGCACAAACGCCCAGACGCCGATGAAGACGTCGATGAAGACTTTAACCGTTGTGGCCGCGCCCATTATCCAGCCTTCTTTATAGTTCACCCCGTCCACAGCGAGGGCCTTGGCGCGGATGAGCGAGTCGGTAATGGCTCCGGAGGCCACGGCTGCTCCGTCTGTTTTGACTGCGAGCCCCATCCATGCTCCAGCAACCATGGGTTCGCTATGCAGGAGGTGCTCGGCGAAGAAAGGCAGGATAAGCAGTTCGACCACTGCAAAGATTACGACGAGAGATGAGACCATAATGGGCACCACCGGTCTGGCTCTGATCGCGCCGCCTGTCGCTATGGCGGCGGACACCCCGCATATGGATATGCCCGAAGCCAGAGGAGCCGCCCATTCTCTACTGAATTTGAAATATTTCCGGGCGATAAAATAGACAAGCGCCCAGTAAATGAGATACGCTTCAACTATAGCGCAAAGGCCGCGAAACATTACCGCGGAGGCCAATCCGAGTTTTTCGGCGGCGGTTACGCCCAGAAAACCTCCAAGGATTACGATGGCTGTCTTGATATAGAGTTCGGGGCGTACGGCTTCCTTGATTGCCGACGCGAAGGACGTGAACAAGTTGCCCAGCATCAGACCGACTATCAGGGCCACAATAAAGCCCGCCTCCGGAGTAAGCCTGAGAGACCAGGTGATCCCAAACTTCTTCATATCGGGCGGGGTAGTCACGGCTATGTTGGCCCAACTTCCGATAATCCAGCATATGTAGCTGATCAGGAAGACAACGGTAAAGCCTACGATGAATTTTTTAACATCGGCTTTTAGCGCCATGGCGCCGAGACTCATAACGACGGTGAGAAAAATGTAGGTTAGAATCAGTGCGCCCAGGCCTCCTAAACTTTTATAGGCCGCGGCCACGGGATTGAGCGCCTTTGTCAGATCCGTCCAGATCCCCGTGGCAACGCTCCATCCCAGGACGTCCCATCCCGCAAAAACACCGAGGCTCAGAACAAAAATGACCAGGCCTATCCATACAGACAACCAATCTTCGCTGATTCCATTTTTTTGTGACGCCATGCTCATTCCCTCTTGCTTGAGTCAGCATCAAAAAAAGTCTCTCTCTAAGGATCGACAGGCCCCGAACCTTAGAAGACTCCGACCGTTTGACCTCCTTTATCCATGATTATTTTCGGCCACCTCCTTTTCAAAATGGAAACCGCATTTTCAGGATTGACCAGGGGACTGCAAAATCATACATCTTTGGTGCCGGGGCTGGAATAGTTTTTAGTTTTAAGTTTTTAGTTTTTAGTTGGAGAGAATTTGGGGCAACAGATTTTGCGATCTTCAAAGTAAATAATAGGCTGTACGGAAGAAGCATGGTAAACGGTAAGAGGCAGCTTTGACTCAGGCCGGCAAGATACATTCTTTGCACTTATAAATCTTGGCAATTCAAAATTTTGTACGGAATCGACGCGCGCGCAATCGCAAAGCAGATTTCCCATGCTTAAAATTTAGAACTTCGTCCAACCGAAAAATATTTAATCGGGGAGTTTTCAATTGTGAGCAGATTTGACGATATAAAAGAGCAACTCATCAGAAATCCCAAGAAGTGGCTGGTTACGGGAGTCGCCGGATTTATCGGCTCCAATCTCCTGGAAACGCTGCTCGAACTCGATCAAACCGTGGTTGGCATCGACAACTTCATGACAGGATATCCGCATAACCTCGAAGACGTCGAAACGGCGGTCGGCCCTGGAAAGTGGAGCAGATTCGAGTTCATCGCCGGCGATATCCGCAACGCCGAGGACTGCCGCCGGGCATGCTCGGGGATTGATTTCATCCTGCATCAGGCCGCCCTGGGCAGTGTGCCCAGATCGATCGACGACCCGATCACCACAAACTCATGCAATGTTGACGGATTCTTACAGGTGCTTTCGATAGCACGAGAAGCAGGCGTCAAGAAATTCGTTTTTGCAAGCTCATCTTCCGTTTATGGAGACAGTCCAAGACTTCCCAAGGTGGAAAACGAAATAGGAGACATGCTCTCCCCTTACGCCGCTTCGAAGTTGGTAGACGAGATCTATGCGGGGGTTTTTTCACGAGTTTACGATTTTCACTCGATTGGTTTGCGATATTTCAATGTCTTCGGAAGGCGGCAAGACCCTAACGGCGCTTATGCGGCCGTGATACCCCGCTGGATCGACACCCTGATAAATAGAGAAACCCCTGTCATTAACGGCGATGGGGAGACCAGCCGCGATTTCTGCCACATATCCAATGTGGTCCAGGCAAATATCCTGGCGGCTACGCGCGGCAACCCCGAAGCCTTTAACAAGGTCTACAACATTGCCTATGGACAACGCACGACCTTGAACGAGTTATTTGCGCTCATCAGAAACAGTCTCTCGTCCATAATTCCGGAAGTGGCGGCCATACAGGCCATGCATGGCCCCATGCGCCAGGGAGACGTCCGCCACTCCCTTGCCGACATATCACGAGCCGTGGAGTTGCTTGGGTATGCGCCCGGCTACAGCGTCGAAAGGGGCATGGAAGAGACCATGCAGTGGTATGTCGAGGCGAAGGATAAAATGGCCAAAAGCGATCCTAAACCCTGATATTGACGACAAGAATACGTTTCTCACTCCTCAGCCATGCTTATCTTGATTCCAGCCTTTGCATTTATCCGGAAAAAGCGGATTCCCATTTCATAATTTACTGAAGCCACAGGCGAGGAGAGAAACGATGAGCGACAGGTCGAAGAAGTTGGCGGAAAGCCTCAAGACATTCAATGACGCAGTAATCGCATTTGTTGAAAGCTGCACGGAAGCCGACTGGCAAAAGACCGGCATTGAGGAGTGGCCGGTTGGTGTGACGGCGCGGCATATCGGCGCCAACCACTACACCGCCGTATCGGGAGCAAAAGTGCTCGCCAAAGGTGAAAAGCTCCCGGAGATGACGATGAAGCAGATCTCGGAGTTTGCCAATCGTCATGCCAGGGAACACGCCGGGTGCGCGAAGCCGGAGGTATTGCAAATACTCAGAGAAAATTGCGACAAGTTGATAGAATTTGTGGGAAGTCTCCAGGATTCGGAACTCGACAGAACGGGCTACATTCCGGCTCTCGGACGCGACATGACAGTGAGGCAATTTCTCGAAACCGTCATACTGCGGTCCGCAGACGAGCATTTTCAAAGCATGAAGGCAGCCGTCGGCAAAGGAGCCTGAACACATTCGATGCGCGGCGGAAGAAGCGGCAGAGCACCGGAGAGGCGTTTTGCTCACCTAAATTGATTTAAGATATTGAATTCAATAAGATAAATACTGTCCCACCGTGAACCTGCCGCATCGGAAATGCCTCCGCCGTTTTGATGCCCTGAAAACCGGATTTCCCGAGCTGAAATTCCGAGGTCGCTAAAAAAACAAATCATATCTTGAAAAATCGAAAAGTTACGAAGTTGGCAAGATCAAGAAATACCGTTTCACTCCCCTGGAAAATAAAGGCGTGAACTTTTGCCACGGGTTAAAGGCGCCTTCTCGTTTTACCTCGATTGACTCTAACCCTCAAGCTGGCCCGACTTTTACCTTCTCCTCCAAAAGCTGCCCCAACATGTTCAAGTGTACCTTCTCTTCCTGGGCAACATGGAGCAGAAAGTCCTGAGTGGCTGCCAGTTCAACTTTTTCGGCAAAACGGCGGTACAGGTCCAGGGCTTGGGTTTCAAGCATCATGGCAATATCCAGGGCGCCCATTAGGGTTTGCATATAGGGCGCGTTTTTCCTGATAAAATCTTCCACCTTATAGCCGCCTTCCATGATGTCGGTCTTCACCGTAGCCCGGAGTGCGACAACATCCTTCCCAGGTTGAATCTGCTTGTAATAATCCTCGAATTTCTGCTTGTGGAGGTTCGAAACCTCGACCATCCTGGTGAACAGTTGCCTCACGTCACTATCCTGGGCCTTAGCCAGCAGGGTCTGATAAAACTGCTTCAGACTTTCTTCCATGCCGATGGCCAGGGCCGCGATTTCCGTCGGGGTTTCGTCGCCCCGCACCAAGTCCAGGTTTAATCCTTCGGGACCGCCGGCTTTGTGACCGTGCCAGCCCTTGATGCCGCCGGTCAGGTTATAGACTTCCTTGAACCCGTAGCCATTCAGCATTTGCGCCGCGACCCGGCTCCGTCCGCCGATGGCTCAGTAGGCTATAACCGGCTTGTCCTTGTCAATTTCCGCCAGGGAATCCCCTAATTGCCCCAAGGGTATGAGTTTGGCTCCGGGCAGGTGTTCCTGTTCATATTCCAAGGGCTGGCGCACGTCCAACAGAGTGTAGCTGCCTTCGGGATGTTCGGCCATGAACTTTTTGGCTTCCTCAGAGTCGATACCGCCAACGAATCTAAATAATTTCTTTAATTTGCTCATCGTCCTGCCCTCCTTACTCTTACGATTCTTCAAGTTCACGGGAAATCTGGAACTTGCGCATAAACCGCCGGTCAATGTAGTCTTTGAGCCAAAAGGCCGACCGAAGATTAAAAACGAGCTGTTTTTTCCAGAGGATGGCCCGGCCGTCGCCCAGATTAAAGATCAGGAGATAAGCCCCACTAGGTTTGAAACGCCGCATCTTCCTGCCATCGAGAGCCGCCAACAAATTGTGAAACAATATGGGATTCTCCCGGACGGCGTAGACGCCTACCTTGTCCAGGGGCTGGGGTTGAAAATAAATGCAGTCGCCACCCCCGAATATTTCCGGATAGGCTACCGACTGTAGAAAGTCATTGACTAATAGGCCTCCATCCGGTCCCGTGGGGAGCCCGGAATTCTGAAACAGGACAGGGGGCCGCACCCCCAAGGCCAGGAAGAGCATATCAAAGGGAAGCATTCGCCCGTCCTCAAGAAGGGCCAGGTTGGTTTGCACTTCTTTGAGGTAGGTCCCTTCGATAACCTCCACCCGACGGCCGGTCAGCGATTGGAGCGCCAACTTCCTGACTTTTTCCGGAAAATCCCCCATCAGTCGCCTGCCTGCCACCAGGGTGAACCTGACATCGCCCCCCATGTCTGAGGCTAGACGCCACAAGTTGGCAGTAATCTCCAATCCTGCCGGCCCACCTCCGGCAATTAAGATGTGGTGGGGCTTTTTCATGAGTCGATCTTTGATCAGCTGTTGGGCCTGAAGAAGTTGTTCTATGGGTTTGACGGTGAACACCCTGGCGTCCGGTGCTATCGGGAGGTCAGCGGTGGGTACGCCGCTGCCGGTGTTGAAGGAGACCACATCATAGGAAACCTCTTCGCCCGAGGTCAGGACCAAACGTCTTTCCACCGGCTTGACCTTTTCCACTATTCCCTTCAGGAAGCTGCCACCCCCGGTTTGGGCCATTTTTTGAATATTGAACCGGATTTGCTGGGGACGGTAGGTTTGTGCCAACATCCCCGGCCCCATGCCGGAATAATAGTGATGGGAAGAGGGACCGATGAGGGTGACCCTATAGCCCCGACTGATAAATTTTTTAAGATTTTTCAGGCAGGTCAGATGAGCATGCCCACCGCCGGCTAAAATCAGGTGCTTGGGCATAATTAGACCTTGTTCGATCCTTCCAGGGCCTGGTTGCCCTTGTCAGTGGTGAGAAATCTATCGCCAACCGGTTCTAACAAACCCGCCGCCGTGAGTTCCCGGGAGGCGCTGCGAATGCGAAACAGCGGCAGCTTTACTTCCCGGGCCAAGTCCTCACAGGTGACGGCAGTGTGGCAGGTCAGGAGAATCAACTCGGCGCTCCGGCTGATGTTGCCGTCCGCATTAATGCAAGGCATGACAGCTTCTCCTTAGAGATTCTTTTTGCAGAAGTACCAATCCGTGCACTCAAAGCCGGCCTGTAGACGCTCTTCCAACGCTTCCTGGGTCCGGGGCGGCGGCGCGAGCACCTTGTCGCCTGGTTGCCAGTTGGCGGGAGTGGCGACGCCATAAGCGTCACTGGTCTGCAAGGCTTTGATCAGTCTCAAAATCTCTTGCATATTGCGCCCGGTGGTCAATGGATAATAAATCATGGCCCTCAGGATGCCCTTGGGATCGATAACAAAGACGCAACGGGAGGTTTCGGTCTTGCTCTCACCCGGCATAATCATCCCGAACAGGCCGGCCACCTTCCTGTCCAAATCCGCAATCACCGGAAACTGGATTTTTACCCCGAAATTGTCCTCTATATTTTTTACCCAGGCCAGATGAGAAAACACGCTGTCGATGCTCAAACCCATCAATTCCACACCATTTTGGCGGAGTTCTTCCTGCAGTCCGGCAAAAGCGATGAACTCCGTGGTGCAAACCGGAGTAAAATCAGCGGGGTGGGAAAAGAGGATCAACCAGCTACCGGCGAAATCCTCCAACCGGACGGTGCCCATGGTGGTTTCCGCTTCAAAAGACGGCACCGGCTCACCTAAACGCGGCAAACGGGGTTGAACCGTTAGATTATCTTCCATGGTGATCCTCCTCTGCAATTAAGATCACTAGTTTTGACCTGTACGGCGTTAATGTTATAGGTGTATACAATCTAAAACCGGCTATTTCCCAGGCAACAGATTCAGCGGAAGTTTATCAATTTAGGGTGAAAGCGGGGTCCGGCCCAATGCCGTTAACTTAAGTAAGCTGCCGAATTACAAGCACTTTTGCCTCCGTTCCGTTGGCCTAACCACTCAGATGGCGCGACACGGCCCTGACAACTCGACCACAGACCACCCAGACCAGGACGCTTATGCAAAACGATGGGTTTCGCTTCACTCCACCCATCCTGATATCGATACGTAAGTATACGATGAAACGGCCTTTTCCCTTAAGTTGGCGGCATTGAGTTCGGCCTGTCCACCCATGTTCGGCGCGACCTTGTTCGACACCTGGCCTAAATCCCGCGCCCCCGGGGGAATTTTTTTCACGGCCTCAATTTTTCGCTCATTTTTCCTCCATCTGTGGGTAATCTGTGGGTAACCATAGTGTATCCTCACAGTCCTCAGTTTTTAGTTTCCAGTTTTCAGTTTTCAGTTGAAGAGCCAAGAACCGGGCAAACACCACGGCGGTTCATGTCCCTTGAGTCACCCGACCACGAAAAGCTGTATGGCGCAGGGCGAAGCGCATCCTGCCGAGAACTTTGCGAAGCTGCTCTTCATGTCCCTGGAGACATCGGGAGACCATTATAAGCTCGCACCGGGGCGCAGGGTGGCGCCGAGCGGAAGCGAAGCCCCCGGCAACCTTTCGAGAGGCGCCGGGGGCGAAACAGGAAGATTAGAGGCGGGGAACGGTAGAACTTATTAAAGGAGGGCTGGGAATGGTGAACAGGATATCGGTATCGGCGGCTCTGTTTTTCTTCTTCCTTGCCGCTTCCGCACCGGGAGCGGACGGCGGGGTTCCTGGCACGGTCTACTATCAGAAAACGCTCAACAAGGCGCTTACGAACTCGCCGGCTTTACTTACGTTCACTTTCAGCATCTACGATGCGGCCGAGGACGGCAACGAGTTGTGGTCCGAGACAAAACAAATCGAGGTGGCCAAGGGCGCAAAAGTGATCGCCACAGACCTTGGCGACACCAGTCCGCTAAGTACGCAGGACCTTGGCCCTCAAATGTGGGTGCAGGTCTCGGTGATGGAAACCGGGGACAAAACGGTGGTCCTGCCCGGCCGTGATATGCTTGCAGGGGCGCCCTACGCCATATTCGCCGCAAATCCGACTTCCGTTGGGCCGAGCGGAGCAACGGGTCCGACCGGGCCGACGGGACCGACCGGAGCTATCGGCCCCACTGGACCACAGGGCGCGCAAGGCACACAAGGTCCAATCGGCTTAACGGGACCGGCAGGAGTAGCCGGAGCTATCGGCCCCACGGGACCACAGGGTGCGCAGGGGCAGACCGGGCCGACCGGCCCCACTGGGCCGGGGAACACCAATATCATAACGACGAACACCAATACGGCTATCGGCGTTAGCGCCTACAACAATACCTCCACCGGTACCTATAACACCGCAAGCGGATCTGGCGCACTCTACGGCAACACCACTGGCGGCGGCAACACCGCGTCCGGATACCAGGCGCTCTACAAAAACACCGGGGGTCTCGCCAACACCGCGTCAGGATCACAAGCGCTGTACGCGAACAACACGGGCGGCAACAACACTGCAGTTGGTGCAGAGGCTCTGTCCAGCAACAATTCGGGCGACTATAACACCGCCGTCGGAATCTGGGCCCTGGGCGCCTGTACCGCCGGCAACAACAACACGGCAGTCGGCGAAAATGCGCTCACACTGGCCACAGGTAACAATAACACCGCCCTTGGCCCCGATGCGGGCTGGGGTTTAATCACGGGCGACGGTAATATTTATATAGGTCATGACGTAACTCCGCCAACAACTGAAGAATCGTACACCATTCGGATCGGCAGCGACCAGACCGCTACTTTTATTGACGGCATATCCGGCACTCACATAGCCACGGACGACGGGGTTGAAGTCTTTGTGGGGTCCGCCGGCCAACTTGGCACCGTAGCTTCATCCCGCCGCTACAAGGAAAATATCCGGGACATGGGCGAAGCCAGCAGCGCCCTTATGAAACTTCGGCCCGTAACCTTTTACTACAAAAAAGATTACACCGGAGGACCGCGCAAACTTCAGTACGGGCTGATCGCCGAGGAAGTGGCTCAAGTCTATCCCGATCTTGTCCAGTACGATCCGAAAACCGGCAAACCGCAAACAGTCTATTATCATGTCGTAAACGCCATGCTCCTGAACGAGGTGCAAAAACAGGCGAAAGAAATCGAGGCGCTGAAGGAGCAAAACAGAGAGGTTACGGCCCTGAAAGAGCAGGTGAAAGAACTCTCGGCCAGACTCACGGAGTTGTCGGTCCGGATGGCACAAGGCAAAGAGTCGACGCCGGGATTTGAGGCAAAGCTTGAGAGGTAGGGCAAAACCGCTCTGTCTTAAACCAGGCATTCCGGCGCTCAGCGGGACTGATACGGAGTTGCGTTCAAGACGGGATGCCACGGGAGGGCATAAAGCGCTGCGCTCCCCCTCCCCTACGTAGGGGCTGGGTTCATCCCAGCCCGATCTCGAACGCAACTTGGTATTAGCGGGCACCCGCGCGAGATGCCTCGCTCGTAGTTCCGGAACAGACCGCCTCGCTCGGAAACACGGGTCATATACCGGCACAGGTTCAAGATGCGCCGGTCCCTGATGTACTCTGTCAGTTGTTCAAGCAGCAGGAAGTGGTCGATGGAATCGTAGCAGGATTTGACATCGGTTTTCAGAACGAAGCGGTTCGCCGGCAGATGCGTCATGACCTTCCACACCGCAGCTTTTGCACCGCCGCGGCCCTTGGCGTGAACACAACGGGTCGAGTCCGGCAAGCACTTTGCCGGCACAATGGTGAGCGCCTTCAAGACCAAAGCGTCTCCAGCCGACCACAAGTCAATGTCCTGCCGATCCTTCAGGGTGACTCGACTCAGGAGGCTCACCCGATAGGCGCCCTCCAGGAGTTCGGCGCGCAGCCGTTCCTTCTGCTTTCCCCATTCCCGGCGAAAGGTCCGGACATCGGCATTCGGCGGCCAGTCTTTGCGCCGCTTACACAGCCACGCATAGGCATTGTCAAGAACCTCATCGGTTACAATGTCCGTCATGGTTATCATAAAAGGGGGACTTTATCTCCATCTCTCCTTAAAGAATCAAAGTTCTGCTTCGAAAAGTTCGTCGCGGCTAGAAGCCGCTCCTACGTGAAATTGCGAACTTTTCGTGGTTTCAGGGTGTCCCAAAGGGACGTGAGGAGCTGAAATGCTCAAGTTTCTCGGATCATATCCAAGTTTTGACGTCCTGCTTTGGAGGCCCTACGCGGGTCGAGAGCCAAGCCCTTTGGAAAAGAATGCCGCCAACTGATTAACGGTGATTTTCCTAGGTTTTCGAACCTGCTTCGAAAAGTTCGTCGCGGCTAGAAGCCGCTCTTACGTGAAATTGCGAACTTTTCATGGTTTCAGGGTGTCCCAAAGGGACGTGAGGAGCTGTCTCGACAAAAAAGCCCCGTCCCTGTTCGGGACCGGGGCTTTTTCTTATCGATCGTTTTTCGATTCTAGCCGGGCCTCGCTCGTTCAATCCCCGGATGACAGGTGGTATGCAATCGAATCGAGCTTTATGGTAAAATCCACATTCTCAACGTGACAGCAATCCGGAACCTGAATCTGCACGGGAGCAAAATTTAAGATCCCGTTTATGCCGGCAAGCACGAGCTGATTGGCAACACTTTGGGCATCATTAGCGGGAGTGGCAATGATGCCGACATGCACTTCGCGTTCTTTGACGACGTCTTCCAGTTCGCCGGCATCATTGATCAAAAGTCCATCCGGAAGTCTTTTGCCCACCTTCTGGGGATCGATATCGAAGGCTGCCGTAAAGATATACCCGTGTTTTATAAAATTACCGTGGCGCATCAGCGCCGATCCAAGATTGCCAACTCCCACCATTGCGAGGTTCCAGGGGCGGTTTAAGCCGAGGATGTCCTTGATCTGGTGAATAAGGTCGTTTACCCGATATCCTACCCCCCTGACTCCAAATTCTCCAAAGTAGGCGAGGTCCTTCCGGATTTGGGCAGGATTGACACCGCACTGTCTTGCCAGGCGCTCGGAAGATATGACGTCCACCTCACTGTTAAGCAACTCCATAAGGGTACGCATATAAATCGAGAGCCTCACGATTGTCGCCATAGGGATTTTGGCAAATTTCATGCTTTAAACCTCGAAAAAAAGGCCAACTGCAGGCGCAAAAATGTGATTTTATTCACATCACATTACCCAAAAAAAGGCCTGCCGCGCAGAACAAAACAGAGGGCAAACGGTCCCGCCGCTTGCCCTCCGCTTCGAATCAAAGCCTTGAGCTCACTACTTGGGCAGGCCTACAAAAGCGCTTATGGCCGAAGAGATCGGGTTGGCGTAGATCAGAATCAGAGCGACAACGAGAGCGTAAATCGACAGAGATTCGATCATGGCCAGACCGATCAGCATGGTAACGGTCACTTTACCGGAGGCCTCAGGATTGCGTGCGATGCCTTCAACAGCGCCTCTAACCGCCATACCTTGACCGATGCCGCATCCATGAGCCGCGATGGCAATAGCCAAGCCGGCCGCAATAGCCGACCAGAGGAAGAACTGAACCGCCGCGGACTTGGGATCGCCGTCAGCGGCGAAAGCTACACAGGAAAAACCCAGAACCAAAAGTGCAGTAAGAAGTCCAACTTTCTTCATGAAACAAACCCTCCTTGTCTTTAGTTAAAATGAATGGTTTCGATATGCGAACTGGCCTTCCATTCCAGCTTTTCGCCGAATTAATGGGCATGTTCTATGGCGCCCGCAAAATACATCATTGAGAGCAGGCAGAAAATGAATGCCTGGATAAAACCGGTGAAAAGACCCAGAAACATCATGGGCACCGGCGCGAGGTAGAGACCTGCCAGGAAGAAGAGTATCGCGAGCACCAGCTCTTCACCGAATACGTTACCGAAAAGACGGATCGACAGGCTCAGGATCCTTGACAGATGCCCCACGATTTCAATCGGCATGATGAGCGGCACCAACCACCAAACGGGCCCCATAAAGTGCTTGACATACTTGATCCCATGGAACTTGACCCCCAGCACGTGGGTCATTACGACGACAATCAGCGCGCAAGCCAACGTGGTGTTCAGATTTGCCGTCGGGGAATAAAAACCGGGGATAACGCCAAGGTAGTTGCTGCAAAGGATGAAGAATCCGAGGCTGGCGATAAGAGGAAACATGAAGCGGCCTTCTTCGCCGGTAATTCCGATCATGAAGTCCTCAATACCCGTAATCACCATTTCGAAAAAGTTCTGGCCGCCTTTGGGGACCATCTTGACGCTGTTCGCCGCAAGCGCGCCCAAGACTATCAACAGCAACATGACAATCCATGTGTAGGTTACGTGCGGTTGAACCAGATAGCCGGCTAAAGAATGCGGTTGAGCAGGGACGTGGACACCCAACTTATCGAGAAGAAGGTTTATGAAAAGGATAGGATGTTCCATAAGTTTAACTCTCTCCCTTTTTCATCATTAAATATTCAATTACCCCAACCAGAACAATGCTCAAAACCACGACGGAAAGGCCGACCAGGAACGGTAAAGGGGTAGCCCATCCCAAATACAACACTAAGAAAACCACAACCAGAGTTGCCAAAAACCGGAGATAATAACTTATGAATACGGCGGCCTTGCTTGGAATTCTTCCAGGTATCTGGAGCGCGCGCCTTAGCTGCCATTTCAGAACCTGAAAGCTTACAATGACTATACCGCCACCCAGAAGAACACTTAAGGCCGTTTTCCACGAAAACCAGATTACAGCCCCGCCCGTAAGCACCAACAGCAAAACCGAGTAAACGAGCTCAATTCGCCGCAGAAGAGCTTCGCTTTCGAGAACTTCCCTCACTATTTCTTCCGAACCCTATCCTCTTCCTGCTGCTGCTTGGCAAATCGATAATAGTTAAGGCCACCGGCGGCTATTCCAACCAGCAGGAAAAAAATTGTCAAATACGGAAAGGTCCCGAATTTCGAATCGATAAAGACCCCGATCGCAATTCCGATAAACGGGGCAAATGCGACCTGGTAACCGATAGTGCTGGCCATTACGGCCTGCATGAGCGTTTTTTTATCTTCGTTTTTCATCGTCTTTTCGTGCAAATCTTCACGTGCGTACTATCACACAAGGTATTTTCAGTCAAACTTTTTTCTATCCGGTTTTAGTTTTCGCGACAATCTTCAAAGCATCAAAGGCGGCCTCGACAGTTCGATCCAGGTCTTCCCGTTCGTGGGCGGCGCTGACAAAAAAGGCCTCGAACTGAGAAGGGGCAAAATATACGCCTCTTTTCAGCATTTCGCGGAAAAACAGGGCGTAAGCTTCAGTATCGGCGCAGGCCGCGCTTTCGAGATCCCTGACCGGTTTTCCGGTAAAAAACCCGCACCCCAGCGAGGCTATTTTATTGAGGGTCACCGGAACGCCCGCCGATCCGGCGGCCTGTTCCAGTCCCTTGCAAAGATACGAGTTTTTTTCCTCGATTTGTTCGTAGATCTCACCACGACCGAGCACATTCAACATCGCCAACCCGGCGCTCATTGCCAGCGGGTTCCCGGAAAGGGTCCCGGCCTGGTAGATATCGCCGCTCGGAGCCACATGTTCCATTATCTTTCTGCTTCCACCGTATGCTCCCACGGGAAGGCCGCCTCCTATGATCTTCCCGAGACAGGTTATGTCGGGCATGATACCAAAAAGTTGCTGGGCCCCTCCCGGCGCCACCCTGAAGCCGGTGATCACTTCATCAAAGATAAGCAGTGCTCCGTATTCCGTGCAAATCCGCCTCAATCCTTCAAGATACCCTGCTTCGGGCAGCACGACTCCCATGTTTGCCGCAACGGGCTCCACAATGATCGCGGCAACCTCCTCGCCGGCGTTATTCATGAATTCCCGAACCGCTCCAAGATCATTGTAAGGCAAAGACGCGGTGTGCCGCACGATCTCCTCCGGGACTCCCGGAGTTCCGGGAATACCAAAGGTCATGAGACCCGAGCCGGACTTCACGAGAAGAGAGTCCGAATGACCGTGATAGCAGCCGTTGAATTTTATTACCTTTTTCCGGCCGGACCAGCCGCGCGCGAGCCTGATGGCGCTCATGGCGGCCTCGGTCCCGGAACTCACCATTCTGACCATCTCGATCGAGGGGACCATCTCGACCACTTTCCCGGCCATCTCCACTTCCAGTCTGGTGGGAATTCCGTACGAGGTCCCCCTGTCCGCGCACCGCTTGACGGCGGCCACGACCTCCGGATGGGCGTGGCCAAGAATCAGCGGTCCCCACGACCCGACATAATCGATGTAGACATTGGAGTCCTCATCGGTAATCCTGCATCCCCGGGCGGATTTTATAAAAAGGGGATCGAACCCGACGGCCTTTCCGGAACGCACAGGGCTGTTCACCCCGCCAGGTATCAATTCGCCGGCTTCTTTGAAGAGTTTTTTGGACGTATCCAGGTTCATTATCGCTCGGCTCCGAGTGTTTGAATTATTCGCCGGACAGCAGGGAAATGTCGTAGTTTTCCAGGTGCAGGTTCGGGTCCGCCTTGACCGATATGAGCGCGTGCATTCTTTCCTCGACCCGTTCCAGCGCGGCCCTTTCTTCATCGCAAAACATGGCGGCAACCTCGGGGTGCGCCATAACCAGGATATTCTTTCCCATCAGATCATCCCGTTGCCGCTCAAGTTCTCTCAACACCTCGTAACACACCGTCTGCTTCGATTTGAGATATCCCTCGCCGTCGCAATAAAAGCACGGCTCGCACAGCACCTGCCCGATGCTTTCCTTGGTGCGCTTTCTGGTCATCTCGATCAGTCCGAGTTCGGACATGCGCAGGATGTTCGACTTGCTTTTGTCTTTATAAGTTGCATCGCGCAGAGCGTTCCAGACCTTCTCCCGGTTGGCCTCCTTCTCCATATCGATAAAGTCGATAATGATTATGCCTCCCAGATTTCGAAGCCTGAGCTGATAGGCGATCTCTTTTACCGCCTCCAGGTTTGTCTTCAAGATAGTCTCTTCCAGGTTCCGCTTGCCGACGTACCTGCCGGTATTGACATCAATGGCGGTAAGCGCCTCAGTGGACTCAATCACGATATATCCGCCGGATTTAAGCCATATTTTCTTGCTCAACGCCCTTTGGATTTCCATCTCGATGCCATAGGCATCGAAGATCGGTTCATCGCCTTCGTAGAGTTCCACTTCATTTTTTAGCGAGGGCAAGAAGGTTTCGGTGAAATTGAGGATTTTGCGGTACTCGGCTTCCGAATCGATCACCAGCCTGTCCACCTCTTTCGTAAAAAGGTCCCTAACCGCGCGAAGGGTTATATCGAGTTCCCGGTATACCAGAGACGGCACGCCGGCGTTTTCGGACCTGCGTTGAATGGTTTGCCAGAGTTTGGTTACGAAATCGGACTCGGCCTGGAGCTTCTCTCTCTCCGCGCCTTCGGCGGCCGTGCGGACTATGAATCCGCGGTAAGGCGGCTTAATTTCGCACATTATTTCCCGAAGACGCTTCCGCTCGGTCTCTTCCTCAATCCTGCGGGAGACTCCCACATGGTCCATCGTCGGCATGAAAACAAGATTTCTGCCCGGCAGAGTGATGTGAGTGGTTATTCTGGCCCCCTTGCTTCCTATGGGTTCCTTGGCCACCTGCACGAGGATTTCCTGTCCCTCCTGAAGCCGGTCTTCTATCGGAATGCCGTTACAACTCTGGCGATAGTCCATTTCGGCATATTCCTGACCACCGCCTTCCTGACTCTCATCCGATATTTCGTTTTCGCCATCATGTTCGCAGGACGCCAGAAAGAGCTGCTCAATGTCTCCCATGGGCTGGCAAATGTCGCTCACATACAAAAAAGCCGCCTTTTCAAGACTGACATCCACAAATGCGGCCTGCATCCCCGGCAAAACCCGCACGACCCGGCCCTTGTAGATGTTTCCGGCAATACCGCGGTCCGAACTCCTCTCAACGTAAAGCTCAGCAACCTGACCGTTTTCAACCAGCGCCACTCTGGTTTCAAAGGGGTTGCTGTTAATAATTAGTTCTGCCGACATTGTCGTTCCCCTCCCGGACCTCCAGACGGCACGAGGCAATTTTACAAATCAGGCAGTTTTCAAGACACCCCGCCCGGACGCCTGCCAGATTCTGTAGAATCGCCAAGGGTCTGAAGCACAAGACCGGTGATTCGCATACATCCATTTCCAGGGAACTTTCCCCGGCTTTGCGCATGTCGAGAAGCACCTGCCCAATGCGCGCCGTTGCCTCTCCCTTCTTGGTCTTTTTGATAAGCGCATTTTCGCCGCACTTCGGCCACACGTCCAGAAGATGACGCAAGATAAACGGATTCAGCCCCGAAACGTGGTAGACCGCCCTGCACGGTCCCACGGAAGCCGGTTTTCCGTCGACCCGGCTGACCGAGCTGATCTTGACGAGTCCGTCGCAGTGCCGGTCCAACCGCTCTCGAACCAGATTTGGATCCATATCCTCGCTCAGCGCGATACGAGCCTCCGCTACCAGAGTTTCCATTCCGAGCGGCAAGGCCTCGCCGAACGACATTTTCGGATGCGGATGGTGCCCCTTGGTGAATGACGCCGGCAGGCCCGCACGTCTGATAGCCCTCTCAAGAGCGGCAGCCGTCTCAAGTTGTCCAAAAAACCTTGCTCTGCCAAGCTTCGAATAGATCACCCGGTAGAAAAACTCTCTTTCGGCGCAGGGTTTAGTTTCCGGCGGCTCCTCCTGTCTCAACTCCAGGACCGGTTCCGAATGCACCACTGGGTAGAGATTTTCATGATCGCATACACCGCAAAGCGTGCACGGACCCTTGCGGCAATCCGCAGTAAACTCTTCCCTCGCCGCCTTTTCGTATTCTTTCCACAGGTAGTCCCGCGAAACACCATCCGAAAGATGGTCCCAAGGCAGGATTTCATTGCGCTCCCGGCTGCGTTCGGTATAAAAAGCCGTGCTCAGTCCCATTTCAGCAATAGCGCGATCCCACAGGGCAGGGTTGAACCGGTCGCTCCAACCATCGAATCTTGCCCCCAACCGCCATGCGCGCTCGATAACCCGAGAAAGTTCCCGGCCGCCTCGCGCAAAAACGGCCTCCCAAACACTGCCGTCAGGCCGCCCCCACTTGATCCTGAGACCCGGTTTCCTCAATCGCTGCCTGAACATTTCGAGGCAGTCCGCAATGCGCTCCTCCGGCATCTGAGGCGACCACTGGAAGGGCGTCATGGCTTTCGGAACGAAAGTGGCTATTGAAATATTGACAGCCGCTTTGGTCCTCTTCGCTTTTTCCCATACCCTGAGACTCAAGTTCACAATAGCGTCACGGTCCTCCGCCGTTTCGCCGGGAAGCCCCATCATGAAATAGAGTTTCAGGACGCGCCAGCCAAGATCGAATGCGGACTGCGCCGCGTCGAGCAGGTCATCGTCGCATATTTCCTTGTTTATCACGCGCCGAAGGCGCTCGCTTCCAGCTTCCGGGGCCAGGGTGAAGCCGGTTTTGCGCACCCGTCTGATATGCTCCATCAGCCCGGAGGTAAGCGTACCGACACGCATCGAGGGGAAAGAGACGGCGATTTTGCGGGGTTCGAGCTCCCTCACCAGCGCCCCAAGCAGGTCCTGTATACCGCAGTAATCGCCAGTGCTCAGGGAAAGCAGCGACATATCCTCGAAGCCGCTCGAAGCCAGAGCCTTTTTTGCCGCCTCGCACACATTCAGGGGACGGCGCTCCCGGACCGGGCGGTAGATAAAACCCGCCTGGCAGAACCGGCACCCGCGCGTGCAACCACGCGCGATCTCCACCCCGAGCCGATTGTGAACGATATCGATGATAGGCACCAGCGGTTTTTCAGGTATCGGGCAGGTTTCATCCAGGTCGGAGACGACTCGTTTCTTGATCTCCGTATAGTCTGAAAAACGCGGAACGACGGCGGATATTTCACCGCTCCGGCTGTATCCGATTTCAAAAAAGGAGGGGACATAGACTCCGGACACCTTCCTGACGACCTCCAGGAAAGCCTTCCTTTCGACAGATCCGCTTTTCTTCCAGTCCCTGTAAACTTCGATTATTTCGGGCAGTACCTCCTCGCCCTCGCCGAGCACGAAGAAATCGAAAAAATCGGCCACCGGCTCCGGATTGAACGCGCAAGGGCCGCCTCCGATAACGAAAGGATGCTCCGCGGTTCTTTCTCGCGCATAGAGCGGCGCCGGCGCCAGATCGAGGATGGTGAGGATATTTGAATAACTCAGTTCGTACTGGAGGGTAATCCCAAGAAAATCAAAATCAGAAAGGGCACGCTCGCTTTCTATAGCCCTGAGCGGCTCGCGCTCCATTCTGAGTTTTGCTTCATAATCGGGCCAGGGCGCATAGACCCTGTCGGCCATTACTCCCTCGGCCGCATTCAACTGATGATAAAGCAACTGGAGTCCCAGATGGCTAAAACCGATTTCGTAGACATCCGGAAAGGCAAGAACAAAGCGCACGGAAGCGCTCTCAAAGCTCTTTCGGCAAGCGTTCACCTCAAGCCCGATATAGCGGCCGGGTTTTTCCACTCCGTTCAAATGAGAATCAAACATTATATTATGCAACGTCCTTTGACAAAAATCGTTCGAACCGGAATCTCGCCGTCCATCATCGGGGGCTTCCGGAAAAGATCGGCATGGGTGCTTCGAAACGTCATGGCCACGGTGATCATCATGGGTGGCGCAACATACATTACAGAATCTTTACTTATACTTATCGGAACGATAAAGAGCAACAGAAAAGCGGAAGTCTTATCAGGAACGACCAATACCGGCCTTCACACTTGACGAAATAGGCTCCGAATGCGCCAATTTCCCCTTGCATTGCCCCAATGCCGGTGCTATCTTCAGCAGTCTGTCAGCGATCAAACCGCAAAGCCGGCGCAGACTCTAATTATGGACAATTGCTGCAGAGTTCCTATACTTGGTTTCGAACCATTCAAAGGAGGACGGAAATGAAGGTTTTTGTGGGTGGTGTTGCCGCGGCGTTCCTCGGCTTATTGGGGATTCTTATCTTTCCTCGCGAGGTTTTCCGATTGATCGGAGGCGCAATCCCTCTCATCCTGCTGCTTGGCGGTTTGATGGCGGCGTACCTTGGCTACGATGAGGTTAAGGACAAACTCCCTTTCCCCAAAGCCAAAGAAAACACTGATGCAGCCAACGACGCCAGACTGAGAGAAGAAGCCGAGAAATACAAACAGGAAGTCGAAAGGCTTAAAACCGAGCTGGAAAAGACGAAGACCTCCTAGAGGACTCTAGTTTCCCGATAAAAAGGCCGCCTGCATCCCACACAGGCGGCCTTCTTCGTCCACACCTCCCGCCAAATCAAGAGTGGGCTTCGGCCCAGTCGGCCCCCCAACCGATTTCAACCTTGAGATGCACGACCAGGCGCTGGACATTTTCCATCTTTTGCCGGATCAGTTCCTCAGCAGGTCTGCCCTTTTCCCGCGGGACCTCGAATAACAATTCGTCGTGCACCTGGAGGAGCATTTGCGCTCCGAGGTTCTCCTGTCGCAGCGCCTGGCCGATATCAATCATTGCCTTCTTTATGAGGTCCGCCGCGGTGCCCTGAATGGGAGTGTTTATGGCGAGTCTTTCTCCAAGCTGGCGGGTGGTAAAGTTGCGGCTCTGAAGCTCCGGGATGGCCCTCCTGCGCCCCAGCAGCGTCTCAGCGTACCCCAGGTCGCGTGCCCTGCTAATTGCTTCGTCGATAAACCGTCTGACACCGCTGTAGCGTTCAAAATACCTGTCGATGGCCGCCTTCGCCGTTTTCGTGCTGATTCGAAGCCTTTGCGACAAACCGAAAGGACTCATGCCGTATGCAATGCCGAAATTTATCATTTTGGCCTGCCGGCGCATTTCAGCGCTAACCTGTTCCAAACCGACCCCGAATATTTCGGCAGCCGTCCTGGTATGCACGTCTTCGTTTCTTTGAAAGGCGTCAATCAGGCTTCGGTCATTGCTGTAGTGAGCAAGCACGCGGAGTTCGATCTGCGAATAGTCCGCGGACATCAGCATGTAGCCGGGCGCCGCGATGAAAGCTCGACGAATTCTCCTGCCCTCCTCGCTGCGGATCGGGATGTTCTGCAGGTTGGGGTTTGAACTGCTAAGACGCCCCGTTGCCGTGACGGCCTGGTTGAAAGAGGTGTGGATTCGGCCCGTTTCGCTGTGAATCAGCTTCGGCAAGGCATCGGCATAAGTGCCTTTAAGCTTTGCAAGAGTTCGGTAACCCAGCACCTCCTCGGCGACCGGATTTTCGACAGCAAGCTCTTCCAGGACGCTCGTATCGGTTGAAGGACCACTTTTAGTCATCTTGAGCATCCGGAGGCCGAGTTTATCGAAGAGTATATATCCAAGCTGCTTTGGCGACTGGATATTAAACTCCTCGCCGGCAATCCGGTAGATCAGACCGGCCTTTTGATCCAGTGCATTCTGGAATTCAATCGAAAGATCGTTCAACTTTTCGGAATCAACGAGCACGCCCTTGAATTCCATACGAGCCAGCACCTCGGAAAGAGGCAGCTCGATGGAGTCATAGAGTTCCGCGAGCTTTTTTTCTTCGAGTTTTCGCCGCAAAACCGGAACGAGACGCCAGCACGTCTCGACGTCGCCGCATGCATATTCGACGGCCTTATCGAAATCCACTTCCGCAAAGCTCACCTGCCCTTTACCTCGGCCGCAAACGTCTTCATAAGAACTTATCGTATCCCCCAGGTGCTCTGCGCAGACACGCTCCAGGGCATGGGTCTGCCCTCCGGGATCGAGCAGATAACTAGCCAGCATGGCGTCGAACCCCGGTGCTCCAAGTTCGATTCCATACCTTTTCAGCACTATCCATTGAAATTTGAGGTTATGCCCGACCTTGGACGTGGTTTTGGAGCCAAGGAGCGGAGAAAGCCCCTGAAGCGCTTCTGCCGCCGTGAGTTGAATCCCGCATTCCGGCCGATGACCCACCGGAATGTAGAAAGCCGACTTTTCGTCCCAGCAAAGGGCAATTGAGACGAGGTCGGAGTTCATGGCATCTTGTGAGGCAGTCTCAATTTCCATGGCGATGAGCGGTTTTGTTTTTGCAATTGAAACCAGCTCAGCCAGTTCTTCAGCCGTCCGAAACACCCGGTCGGTCCTCCGGCCGGAAGGCTTCGGCGGCGGCGCGGCGGTTTTTTCCAGGCCTGCCCATTCCCGTTTCAGCAAATCCGGAATCGTCCTGAACTCAAGCTCTTCACACAGAGCGAACATTTCCGGAATCTTCGGCGACGAAGGAGCGAACTCGCCGGCGTCCACAGGCTTCAACATATCGGACCGAAGCGAGACCAGATCGCGGGAAAGATAGGCGCTCCGCCGTCCCTCCGAGAGCTTCCGGCGCAATGATTCGGGGGACACCCGGTCCAGGCGGCCGTAAATCCCGTCAAGTGAACCCCATTGATTCAAGAGCCGGCAGGCGGTCTTCTCCCCTATCCCTTTGACCCCGGGAACATTATCCGTTGTGTCGCCAACCAGCGAAAGGTAGTCGACCATCTGCCCGGGTTCTACTCCGAACCTTTCCCGAACAACCTTTTCCGTGAAGAGCCGGTCGTTTTGAGGGTCCCATTGCCTGACATACGGGTCCCGGATAAGCTGATGCAGATCCTTGTCGCCGGAGACGAGCACAATCTCAAGTCCCTGCGCCGAACCCCAGAGGGCGAGCGAGGCTATCAGGTCGTCGGCTTCATAGCCTGCCAGCTCCAATTGCGACACCCCGAAATATTCAACCACCTTCTTGATATACGGAATCTGCGGTCCGAGTTCTTCCGGCGATTCCTGTCGGGTGGCTTTGTAGGCATCCGACAAATCATGCCTGAAATTACGCCCGGGGGCGTCGAAAACAACGCAGATGTAATCCGGCTTGCGCTCGCGGACCACTTTCAGCAGCATCGTGATGAACCCGTATACCGCCTGTGTCGCCATTCCTTTTGAGTTCGTCAGCCGGCGAATCGCGTAAAAAGCCCTGTAGATGTAAGAGCTTCCATCGATTATGAAAAACGTTTTCCCGCCATTCCCTGTCATTTGGTTCATTCGCCTCTTTCCGTCCCGCAATCAGCCATGGTTGCCGCACTCATCCCGCCTTCCTTCAAACCGGCGCCGGATCCTCGTTTCAGCTCAACTTCACCATGTGGAACCTTCGAGTCACGATCACGGACCACGCGCCGGCCCCTTCCCGGAATTTTCGGCGGCAGGTAATCGAGGTTGATGTTGCTCATTGCGTGGTAAATATTGCCCCTGATTTTTGAATTCTTCCGGAAGAGAGCTCCGAGCATGCTGCGAATTTCAGCCCTCCGGTTTTTCGCTGCCGACGGGCATTTAGTAGGCAGGACGGGCAATCCGAGGTCTTTGCATACCCTTAATATGCTCCCTGCCGGCACCAGCGCAAACGGCCTTATCACGGTTATTTCACCACCAAAAAATTCCTGCTTCGGGACCATGCCCGACACCTGCCCGCCGTAGCAGATGTTTATGAAGAAAGTCTCGATCATGTCGTCCTGGTTATGGCCCAGCGCAATCTTGGAGCACCCCAATTCCCTCGCTTTCCTGAAAAGGACCGACCGCCTCAGCCGCGCGCAAAGGAAGCAGGGATTTTCGCGATTCTCCTCCCCGTGCGCCCTCGCACCGTGGTCGGTGCGTATGACTTCATAACTGAAACCCTCATTCCTGAAGAAAACCTCCAACTGATCGGCAGACTCCGTGTCGAAACCCGGATCGATGTGAACGGCGAAAAGCTCGTAGCTGACCGGAACGCGCCGGAGCCTTTCACGAAGGAGCCAGAGCAGAAGCATACTGTCCTTGCCCCCCGAGACCCCGACCGCGATTTTGTCACCGTCTCCTATCAGTCCGTAATGGTGAATCCCTTTTCCCAAAAGCCGCCGAACTTCCTGATCCGCAAACGCCATGATTGCCCGTTTAGTAGTTTTGAGTTTTGAGTTTTTAGTTTTGAGTTGCCAGTTTTAAGTTTACAGGGTTTTCCAAACCGGATTAAGATACCATAATTAACTGATTTTGCCTTGAATTTCAGCACCAAGCAACTGCTCATGACGGCAAGTTAGACGAAAAGGGGAAAACTCGACCTTCAATAATCAGACTGCTTTAGAGCAAAATCAGTGGAGGGCATGCATTGACCGAAGGACCCCGAAGGACGGTTTTGATGGCCGACGACGACACGGAAGACTGCTGGCTGGCAACCGAGGCCTTTGCTGAAAGCGGCGCCGAGGGGGTTTTCGCCTGTGTTCTCGACGGCACGGAACTCATGGACCTTCTTTCCGAGCGCGCCCGCTCTAATTTAAATGATCTGCCCAGCCTGATCCTGCTGGATCTGAACATGCCGCGAAAAGACGGCCGCGAAGCCCTCGTGGAAATCAAAGCAAAACCTGCCCTTCAGCATATTCCCATTGTCATTCTGAGTACTTCCAAGGAGGAAAAAGACATCGCATTCAGCCTGAAGGCGGGGGCGGAAGAATTCATAACCAAACCAGCGACCTTCGATGAGTGGGTCAGAATAATGAAGTCCTTGGCCGAAAGCTGGCTGACTTAGGGCAAGCCCTTAGCCGGGCGCAGTATTTTGAATGCCTCATGGAATTCCGGGCAGTCCCATCCGTTTCCATCAATATGGCCGCCAACTCCACGCACGGCTTCGCCACCTGCCGGCAGACGTTTGTCGGCAGGCGTGATTGCCTTCTTCTTCATTTCAGATTCCGTTCCGGCTGGTGAAAATAGATCGATGTTTCGAACAAGACCCGAAAAAACAGCGATTGCTCATTTCATCCGGATCGAACCGGAAAAAACTGTTTACTCTTTTCCGAATGAAATGTTAGACGGTCATGGGGAACTACGGAGCCATACCGGTTTTTTGTTAATCGAAAAAGGCTCTCTCGGGCGCGAGGGCGAAATAGTTAAACCTTTTGTAGAACGCAGGTTCCAAGCAACAGTGGAGGAAACCGGATGCACGAACTATTGATTTCTGAAACCAAAAGGCCGCAGTTTCTGCTGGGAAACGAAGCCATTGTGCGCGGAGCGCTCGAAGCGGGAGTTCGCGTTGCAGCCGCTTATCCGGGGACCCCTTCTTCGGAAATTATCGATCGCTTCTCAGAGTTGAAAACCGAGGCCGGAATATATGCAGAATATTCCATAAACGAAAAGGTTTCGATGGAGGTTTGCTGCGGCGCGGCCATTTGCGGGGTGAGGAGCCTTTGCGCGATGAAGCATGTCGGGTTGAACGTGGCCGCCGATGCTTTCATGACCCTGGCGTACGTGGGGGTGAGAGCGGGAATGGTGGTTGTGGTGGCGGACGATCCTTCCCTGCATTCCAGCCAGAATGAACAGGACACCCGATATTATGCAAAAATGTCCGGAGTCCCGATGCTGGAGCCTTCGACTCCGCAGGAAGCCTACCTGATGACACTCGAGGCTTTCAAGATTTCAGAAAAATACGGCACTCCCTGTCTCCTGCGGACCACGACAAGGGTAAACCACTGCCGCGGTCCGGTAAATATCGGCACGATTCAACCTGCAGAGGGGTTGTCCGGTGAGTTCAAGAGAGACCCTTTCAGTATGGTTGTGATTCCGGCGGTGGGCCGCAAACTGCACCTGGCAATGCTTGCAAAGGCCCCCAAGATCCTCGCCGAGGCCGAGAGCAGCCCTCTCAATTATACTTCGGGTCAAGGTGAGCTTGGCATCATCACCAGCGGCATCTCCTTTCTTCACGTGAAGGACGCCATAGCCGCCTTGGGTCTGGAGGAAAGGTTCAGCATCCTGAAGCTTGGCTTCAGCTACCCTCCCCCCAAGACACTTATCGCCGGCTTTTTGTCCAGGGTAAAAAAAGCCCTTGTCGTGGAGGAGCTTGAGCCGTTTCTCGAAGAGGCGGCAAAGCTCAGCGCCCAGGAATCGAAGCTGCCGGTCGAAATCGCCGGGAAAGGCGAAGGACTGGTTCCAAGGGCTTTCGAGCTGGATCCGGTGAAAGTCAGGGAGGCGATAAGCCGTTTTTTTGAAATTCCCGATTCACAGCCAAAAATCTACCCGATGCCGGAGCTGCCGCAGAGACCACCTACTTTATGTCCGGGCTGTCCTCACCGGGCAACCTTTTACCTCATTAAGCAAGTATTCGGAGAGGAAGCGGTGTATCCTTCCGATATCGGCTGCTATACCCTGGGTGTTCTTCCGCCGCTTAGAATGGCGGATTTCCTTATCTGCATGGGTTCCGGGGTCTCCACGGCGGCTGGATTCAGCAAAGTGCTGGACCGCCCGATTGTGGCTTTCATTGGCGATTCCACTTTCTTTCACGCCGGAATTCCCGGCCTCGTAAATGCCGTCTCAAACGGCCACAGATTCCTGCTGGTTATTCTGGAAAATGGGACCACAGCCATGACCGGCCATCAGCCTCACCCAGGGATGGAGCTTGGTCCCGAGGGCAGGATCGAGCCAAAAGTGAGCCTGGAAAAACTGGTGAGGGGATGCGGTGTAAACCTGACTACAACGATCAATCCTCTCCAGATCAAAAAGAGCCTGCAGATAATACAGGACACCAAGGACAAGATGCATCATGAAGAGGGGGTCTCGGTACTCATATCCAAAAGCCCCTGCCCTCTTTATGAGAACCGGATGCTTAAAAAGAAAAAGAAGATAGTTTTCAAGACCGATGAATCCAAATCTTGCGCAGACTGCAAAAAATGCCTGAAAGAACTCGGTTGTCCGGCTTTTTACGTTGAATCTTCAGAAGGGGCCGAGCATGTTTTGATAAACGAGTCCCTGTGCATCGGATGCAGCGTCTGTTCGCAAATCTGCGATTCGATCAGTCCCAAACGAATTTCCTGAAGAAGAGAGATCATCGCGATGGAAAAGGAAATAAAACCCTTACGCATATTTTTCACCGGGGTCGGGGGCCAGGGGACCCTCCTTGCCACCCGTCTGGTGGGAGAGGCAGCCGTGGAAGAAGGGCTGCCCGTTCTGATGAGCGAAATTCACGGCATGGCGCAACGAGGCGGTGTAGTCGAGTCTTCGGTAGTACTGGGAGGCGCCTCCAGTCCGATCATAGCCGACGGCGAAGCGGACGCCGTACTGGCGTTCGAACCCCTCGAAGCGGCCCGGGCTCTGCCTAAATGCAATCCCAAAACGCTAGTCATAACGAACACGACACGCATTATGCCTTTCACCGTCGCGATCGGCCAGAGCGTGTATCCGGACCCCGATACACTTTACCAGATGGTTGAGTCTCGCGTTGGAGGCCTCATTCGCGTGGATGCCGACGCACTGGCAAGGTCCTCGGGCGCCGAACGCAGCTCGAACGTAGTCATGATAGGATTATTGGCTGGAACGGGCATTCTGCCTTTGTCCAAAAAGAGCTTCGAACAGGCGCTCCGGCAAGTCCTGCCGGAAAGACTGATCGAGTCGAATCTGCGGGCTTTCGAGGCCGGATACGGATTCGGCTTGAAGGCCGGCAGACACTCTCTATGAGCAAGTTAGCCTGAAAGGGTTCGAAATGGCTGAAATAAAGAGCACCCTCGAACTGGTGATGGAGAGAACGCGCAACCTTTGCATGAGCGATGAGGACAAGCTCGAACAGGCGGCAAAGGAATTCAAGGAAGCTGTAAACAGGCTTTGCCTGAGATACCTGGAAGGGCAAATCGATGTGGACGGCTTTCGCCAACAGTTCGGAAATCTGAACGGAGGCCCTTCCGCAAGGGCAGACGCAGCCGCCGAGATTGCGAGGAGAATCGATCCGGCCGGCAATAACGGGCCGCTGCTCCGTTTGATAAAAGACGGTCTTGACGGTGACATTTCCGATTTCGAGAACATGCTGAAAGATTTCCAGCGAAGAGCCCAGGCAGTAGACGCGGAGGCGGTCCGCCGAATCAGGATCAGTCTAAGCGATAAAGGCATAGGCGGCAGCGCCGTGGTTCCAAACCTGGATACAGATAAAGAGCGTACTGCCAGATTCGACGAGATGGTTAAAGCTTTTGAGGAAGAACTCGCCGGGAAAATCGAAAAACTCCGGTGCTCAACGCCAAATTCCCGATAAAGCGCACAGGACAAAAATGGCTTTACTCGAAACCATTCAGATAGCAGAATAAAGCAGGTTGAGTTGTATCGGCTGGTTTCCGGTTTGATCTTCGGATGAAATACATATGCGGGTATCTTTTCGGCTCAAGATAATTGCCTGCTGTATTGCCGCTCTGGGGCTGATCTGTTCTCCCGGCGCCCCCGTGCTGCCCGATATGACCATTCCCTGGCAAGAAGCCGATTCCGGTTTGCTTGTAGCCGAGTTCGACTACGTTTTCAAAAATGACCCTTATGCGATCACGCTGATCAAGATCGACCCAAAGCAGTATTCATTCAAGCTCCTGTGCGCCGCCCAGAGCGGTAAACAGTCTTACACCACCAAAGAATGGGCTGAAAAGCACCAGATGCTTGCGACTGTAAACGCAGGGATGTTTCAGCAAAACGGTCTGACCAGCGTCGGCTTCATGAAGAACTTCGATCACGTCAACAACCCCAAGCTCAGCAGCGCCAATACCGTTCTGGCGTTTAATCCAGTGGACGAGAGCATCCCAGAAGTACAGATCATTGATCGGGAATGTCAGAATTTCAGCGAATTGCGTAATAAGTATCAGTCATTCCTGCAGAGCATCAGGATGATTTCGTGCAACGGGCAAAACGTCTGGAACAAACTGGATTCCAAGTGGAGCGTCCTGGCCCTCGGAATGGACACCCAGGGAAATATCCTGTTTTTGTTCAGCAGAAAGTCCAATTCGGTTCATGATTTCATAGAGATCCTGATGACCCTTCCACTGTCGCTGAAGAGCGCAATGTACCTCGAAGGCGGACCTCAAGCCTCACTTTATCTCTCAACTCCCAAGATGACCCTGCAAAGAGAAGGCGCGCTGGGAAGTCTTGAAGAAAACTCCCTGCCTTTCCCGCTGCCCGTTCCCAATGTGATCGGAATATTCAAAAAGCCCCAGGCGAAGACCTAGCCAAAGATAGGAGCAGGGAGCGAGGACAAAGACTGACGCGGGGATAGGGAGACACGGGGACGCGGAGAGAGAAGCAGGGAGCGATGAGAAGGAATTCTCCACGGCCGCAAAGACTCCGGGAAGAATTGCGGCGCAGTGGAGCGTGGGATACGCACGCGCCGCCTCTCTCTGATCTTTTCTCTGCGCCCTCGGCGCCTCAGCGGTGAGAAACAGAAGCCTCGGCAGTTTTTAACACTGTGAGAGAAAAACTCCCAGAATGGGTTTGTGAGAACCCTAATAGTTCTTTTGCCGTTTTTGGACAGTCTGGAAAAGCATGTTGCTGCAATCGTCAAGCATTTCATTTATCTTTTTGGAATCCTTTTCGCTGAGCTTGCCTGCCGATTGAAGCAGGTTGTACCTCTCCTTGATCTGATAGAGTTTTATCTGGATGGGCTTTGATTCATTGAAGGTGATTGATTTGGTGGCGACTGCCTGGTCCACCCATTTTTGCTCATTGGCGATTCTGGTGGCTATGTCAAGTTCAGTGGGCTTCAGTATGGGCTTTACTTCGGACATGCATGCCGCAACAAGAAGAAAAGACAACAGGATGACACAACCATTTATTTTCCGCACTTTGCTCCTCCCCACAATCAGCTTAATTGCTGTTTCAATTTTACCGCAAAATCAGTGTGAATAGTCAATACATAAGTGGCCGACAACGTTAGCCATAAACCTTTTATTTTCCCAAAGTCCGGCATTGTTTTCGAGCTTTTCCGTTCCGGATTTCGGGGGTATGCGCCGGCCGAAAGCGCAAAAATTGTAACATGACCGGAAAAAATGGTCACATTTTCGACACCGGATTGCCGAATACCGCGCTCAGAGCCGGCAGACAGGGGCTGATATCATAGCACGAATATTGCAGTTTGGAAGAATGTCAGCAGAGCCTTGAACCGTGACCACCAGGATCGGCCTATGATGTTCCAATGCATACGATGCAAAGAGACATGGGGAAACGGGAATCCGGAGCATGACGGATTCTCCCACGGACTATGCTCACCGTGCCTGAAGGATGCTTTGACCCCTCTTTATCGTAAGCGGCAGGCTGAGGAAGGAAATTTCGACTGTTTCGCGAAATCAGCCGGCTATTGCGACCAGTCCGAGTGCAAATACCGGCAAATGTGTGTGGAGCATTAGTCCTTTTGGGACAAATATTTTTTGCGTCGAGACCTCCAAATACCCGTCTTGCCTCTCGCCTATCTTTCACAAGCCTGCGGTGAATGTTAATATATACCAGGTTAGCAATCACCGGAGGACACAAATATGGAAAAAGCCCTTTTTAATGAAGGTTTAGGATGCTGCGCCTGTGAGGATAAAACGGCCGGATTTGAGGGCGGTCTCACCTGCGCCGATAAAAGAAACATTTTCACGAATAGAGAGCAGAAAGTCCTGGCTAAAATCAGGGAAGTCTCCCGGATGGCCGGCGCGCTCAAAGCCGAAATCAGCCGTACGGATGAAGCCGGCCGGCAAGCCGGCCTCAAAGAACTGGAACGGTTGAGGAAGGTCAGGGCTGTACTTGAAGTGGAACGTGTCGCGGCCTCGGAGGAGCGCATGCGTCTTCTTGGCCACCTGCCCTGAGGCCGAGATCACGAATGGGTCCTCAGGGCACGAAGAGAACCCTCACGGGTGGAGAGTGGACGGAAGACAGAGGACGGAAGACGTGTCCTCCGTCCTCCGTCCTCCGTCATCCGGTTACCTAGACCAATATTTCCGATGCTTCCCGCATGAGCTTGGCGATTTCCATCCCCTGAGGGCAAACATTTTCAGCGCCGGAATAATCGATCCGGGAAAGGGCCGCCCTGGCATCGTCCGGCAAGCCTGCGAAGACCTTGCGCGCTAGATCGCGTTCCCCGTAATCCCGATAATACATCAGGCATCTCATGACTTCGCTGATCGGCACGGCGCCGCCCACCGCCTCGCTGCATATGCGTCCGCACCCGGCGCAATAGGTATGCCTTGTTTCGGCGGCAAATCTTGCGAGGAGTTCGAGCTCGTTTCGGGTAAGGCTTGTCTTGTCCAGCGCCACTGCAACGTTTGACGAAAGAATGGTGAGGCTGGGCATCTGGGAGCAGACGCTGGCGATATTCGGGTCTTCCAGTACTGCCTTGACCTTGGCCTGCTTGTCGGTAAAGCCACGTTTAAGGAATGGTTCCAACAATTGCAGTTCCGCCTCGCTCTCGGTCTGGGCCTGTTTCATCCCCTGGGTTTTCATGGCGACCAGTCCGATTCCTTTCTCAACACATGCGGCAACGGCTTCCTTCATCTTCGGTGTATGCATGATCCGGAAATTGTAGGTGAACAAGATCGCGTCGATCCAGTCGGTTTTTGCCGCGAGGGCCAGGGAAGCTTCCATGCCCTGGTGAGTGCTGAACCCGAAGAATTTGATCTTGCCCGCCTTCTTTGCCCCTTCACTCCATTCCTTGTAATGTTTGGGGACGGCTATTTCGCTGAACTCGTTTACGCAATGGACGTAAAACAAATCGACATGGTCGGTCGAAAGCCTCTTGAGGGCATTATCCAGCGATTCCGTCAGGACTTCGGGAGTGTTGGGGCGCACCTTCGTAGAGAGGAAAACATCTTTCCTGGCATCGGGGTTGTGTGAGAAATACCGCCCGAAGCCTTCCTCGCTCAGCCCGTTTCCATACATTTGCGCCGTGTCCCAGAAACTCACGCCCCAGTTGAGGGATTGCCTGAGGAGCAGTTGATTATTGATGGTGTCGAACATTCCCCCGAGCGCCAAAACCGGCACTTCCACACCCGTCTTTCCCAGTTTGCGCCTGGGCATGGTTCCCGCGGCGGCCCCCGGCTGTTCCGAAGCGGCTGAGGCGGCACTGCTCAGGTCCAATCCGGCTGAGGCTATTCCAGCTAATCCAACGCTTTTGATGAATGTGCGACGCGTCAAGCCTTCAGGCTTGTCCTTCTTTTCCATTTTCGGCCTCCGAACTCGAGAGTGAATTTTTATTCCGATCCGGCTGTTTCAAATAACCTTTTCCGGCCGGCTTCGGCAATACCGGCGGGTGTCATTTGCCTGCGGCCTTACCCTGTTTGAGGTCATAAAGCGGTTTTATCTTAAGATCGCCTTTCAAGAAGTCTTCGTTCTTCTTTAGAATCAGCTCTCCTCCAATTTCCACGAAACGAAGCTCGGCGTCAACCGGAAACCCTTTTCCGGCGGCCTGTTCCAGCGCTGCCCCGGCTGCCCCGTATTCCTCCTCCGTCTTGCTTTTATGGAAAACCTTGCGCCATTCCAGCCACTGGCCGGCCTTGTTCTGGGAGCGGTCGACAAACACGTAATACACCACTTTCCCCGGACAGTCTTCTTCGAGGTAGAGGGTATATTCGAATGGAACGGACGCATCCTGCCGGTTTTTGACCCGTTCCTTCTGGCCCTCTTCTATGAGCCAGGCGGTGGGACAGGAACGCGATTTCCGAAAGTCTTTAATCTTTCCAAAAACGTATTGAGGATCAAGTTCATCGGCGATGAAATTGCTGTTTAAAAAAGTCTCAGGGGGAGTAAAATCACCGAGGCCGTTAAGGGCGCGCAGCTTCATGGCCTCATTGCCCGCACCCCAGGAACTCAGGGGCGCAAACATCACGCAAACCACTGTAAAAAACATCACGGATTTAACCATACCCCACCCCTTTCTTTATACGATTCCGGTTCAAACGTGAATGCCACACCAGGATTTCCGCAGAATGCCCGGATGAATTTAGATACCGCGCATTGTATCAGCGATTTTAGGGCGGAGCCATATCAATTTGCCCTCAGGCTGCAAGGCACGGTTTCTCTCGGCCTATCCTCCACTGCTGAATTTTCAATTCTCTTCTCTTCCGGCTCAAGTATTCCGGAGGGAATGAGCTGAGTTTTTCAGGTGGAGTGTTGCTCTCATATCGACTTTTGCGAAAAGCAACACGAGTAAAGAATTGTGAGGCAGGGCCGTATGCCTGTGACCTGGCACTGAGGGCCAGGGTTTCTACACTGCACTAAAGAAATAGCCTCAAACGGTCTCTACATATTCATCGAGCAAGGATTTTGATTTCGGAGGGTAAATTAATATCCTATCAAAGCGCGGGTCCGCGCTTCACGCCGAGCACGCTATAAACCTTGAGAGGCTTTGATTTTCCTTTGAGCTTTATCGGGTCAAGCTCGACTACATCGAAGTGTTGGCGGATTTGGCGATAAGTGTTTTCGGATATAAGCACCTGCCCCGGGCCTGCGGCCGAACAGAGCCTCGCCGCCGTATTGACTGCATCTCCAATAACCGAATAACTCATGGTGCGCGTAGATCCGATATACCCCGCGACGAGTTTATCGGTGTTTATGCCAATTCCTATACGAAACGGGTGCTTGCAACAGGCGTTGTACCGGTCCAGGGCTGCCTGCATGTCCAAGGCTGCCTGCACGGCCCGGCGAGGATCGTCATCATGAGTCACCGGCGCTCCCCAGATGACCATAATCATATCTCCTACAAACTTGTCTACCGTGCCTTCGTAAGAGAAAGCAATCTCCACCATCATTTCGAAAAATTCGTTTAGAAAGCAAAGGACTTCAGAGGCTTCCATCGTTTCGCACATCGAGGTGAAACCGCGTATGTCGGCGAAAAGGGTGGTAGCGACACGTTCGTCGCCGCCCTTCTCAACCTTGAGCTTACCGGAGACGACCATTTCTGCGAGGTCTGGCGAGAGCAGGCGCTGAAATCTTGCGCGGGTGGCGGCATCTGTTTCTATTTTTTTCGCCATCTCACCCATTTTCATCAGTCTCGCCGTCTGCTGTGCGATATTGTTGAAAAGGAGCAGTTCTTTCTTATTATATGCCTTCACCGACGCAAAGGACTCAATAATCATAATCCCCAGCAGTTCATCTTCGTGCAGCAGGGGGACGGCCATCGAAGAGCGGACTCGCTGACTGATGATCGATTCGGCGTTCCGGAAACGTTCATCGGCAAGGGCGTCAGCGATTATGATTCCAACTTTGTCTTCCTGAACCCGCCTGATTACAGTAGTGGAAACAACCACCTCGTCTTTCGGCGCACTTGTCTTGAACGCCTCTACATTCATATTTCCTTTTGCATCGGCTATCAGTATGACGGCCTGGTCGCATTCCAGGACATCAAACGTACGAGTGAGGATTTGGTTGAATATGCGGGTTTGGTCGAGTTCAAGGCCTATATCACGCCCAAGCTCATGAGCGACCCGCAGTTTTTCATAGTCAGCGCGAAGCGCATTTTCATCGGTAATTTGTTTTTCCGGAAGAAATCGGCCTTTTTGCAAAGCGTTGGCGTAAATCTGATCGATCACTATAATCTGACAGCGTTCGCCGTCCAAGCCCACCAGGCTGCCGGCAGTGTCGAGATGGAACATGCAGCGCGTGGTGCCCACAGATATCTCGTCTCCATTCTGCAGCAGAGTATCGCTCAGAATCCGCTTTTTGTTGACAAGAGTTCCGTTTCGGCTTCCCAAATCCCTGATATTATAATTCCCGTCGCGATCGGCAAAGATCAGGCAATGCTGTTTCGAAACGAGCGGGTCGGGAATCTGCACCTGGTTGGCCGGAGAACGCCCAACTGAGTTGAGTCTTTCCAGCGCGATTTCCCGAATCCCATCGCCGGCTTTAACGATCAACTTGGCCATAGGGCTTCATCATAATGATCTTTAAAATAATCAGGGCAGCGTTTCTCAAGTTATTTTAATTAACGCGCTTCAAAGTTTCCTTTCCTTTTCCGCCTCCATAGGTGCCGTTAAGTAATCCTCTTGCCCCAACTCCATAGGCCACGACACCTTTCATGACGCCGGAACCGTTCCTGTTAACGGTCAAAATCTGCCCGGACAAGGCTCCGGTACCGGTATAATTCTGCTCTGCAATCTTCCACATAACATGGTATTTGTTACCGCTTTGGGTAATCACCACCGTCCCTATATACCTGCTGCCGTCAGGATTAATTCCCTCAAGGGTGTAGTTTCCCACTATCGTTTCAGCATTTCCAGGGATTGCATTCATCGGTGACACGGTCTTCTGCGGAAGTATCTGGCGTCCTAACTGCGGTGATTTGAAGTGCGAATCGTCCGCCGGAGGAGTATTTAGAGAAGGAGAAGGAGCAGGAGAAGGAGAAGGCGTTTTTGCCTTTACACTCGCCATGTAAGATTTGGCGCCGGCATTATCAGGATTCACCTCCAGGGCCTGCTTGAAGAAGAGTTGCGCTTTATCTGCGTTGCCCTTCCCGACATAACAGGTCCCGATATTTGCAAGCACATCATCTTTGTTGCGCGGCTGGAGTGCCAGACCGGCCTGGAAGGCGTCTATCGCCATATCGAAGTCAGCCAGTCTCATGTACGTGTTGCCAAGCTCGCAGTAGACCTCCGGGATACTGCTGTTCAATGTCAATGCCTGTTTGTACCGATACACGGCTGTCCGGTAATCTCTTTTGGAAACAAGAAGGCGCGCCAAGGACAGTGTGCAGTCAAAGCTGTTCGGATTAAGAGCCAAAGCTTCCTCGAGCAGCTTTTGAGCTCCATCCGGATTGCTTGCAAATTGCTTTTCGGCCTCGGCAAGCAAAGTTTCAGGAGTAGCCTGCCGCGGCTGGTTTGTGCCGGCATCAGGCTGGGAGACCGGGGGCCGAACGAATCCATGACCAGCCGGCGAGGACGATTCGGGATTGACCTGCGTGACAACCGTATCCTGCTTTGTAACAGCGGGTTTTGAGTCGTGCGCCGGAATGCGTTTGAAATACCAGAAAGCTGTCCCACAGACGCACACCAAAACAGTTAGCAGCAGCGCAATTGCCGCTACTTTCGATCTTTTTCTCTCGTCTAGCGGCGATTTTACCGGGTCCTCAATCCGCTGACGGGGCATCTCCTCCTTTTGCACCGCAGGTGGATACTGCCGTTCTTCCGGGACACCGCCGGAGGCGCTGGATTCATGCTGACTGGCCAGCACGGTCCTATCGAAGTCAAATTGAGGCGCCGACATCGCCTCTGACTTGGGGTGGACGGCTGAGGCCAAGGCCCTAAGATCATTTAGCATTTCCGACGGTTGTTGATATCGCTGGTCGGGATCTTTCGCCATAGCTTTGGAGATAACCGCGGCGACGGCTTGAGGTATATTTGCATTTAGGGTATCCACGGGAACCGGGTCGCTTTGCACGATCTTATAGACCAGTGTCGCCGTATTCTCCGCCTCAAAAGGTTTCTCGCCGGTCAACATTTCATAAAAGACCGCACCCAGAGAGAAGATGTCTGAACGGATGTCCACCTTTTTACCGCAGATCTGTTCGGGAGACATATAGTAGGGCGTTCCAAGAACCATCCCCGTAACGGTCAAGGAAAGCGAAGAGAATTTGGCAATGCCAAAATCCATCACTTTTAGCCTGCCATCTTCCGTAATCATGATATTGGAAGGTTTGATATCCCGGTGCACGACCTTTGCCCTATCGGCGGTTTCGAGAGCCAGCAGGACCTGTTCGATAATGGGGGCGGCTTCCGCGGCAGGAATGGGACCTTGCTCGTTGAGAATCCGGCCTAATGTTTTTCCTTTAACATATTCCATACAAATGTACTGAAACTCATCCGTCTCACCATAGGAGTGAATGATGACTATGTTGGGATGGTCAAGATTTCCGGCTGCCTGAGCTTCGTGCAAGAGTCTTTTTTGGGCTTCTTTACGTGAGATGGCTTCAGAATCGGTCGCGTTTCCGGGGTCTTTAGGGATGAGCTTCAATGCCACGACTCTGGCAAGCGTGGAATCAAAAGCTTTAAACACCATTCCCATCGCCCCACGAGCGATGAAGGACTCCACCTTAAACTGATCGATCTGTTTTCCGATGATTTTTTCCACATCGTCCATGGAACGGCTCACGACCAGGAATAGATATCAAGTTAAGGAATTCCCTGAAACGAGTTCAATATAACGCCTCTCGGCACGGCATTCCAAGAATCTTTCGATTACAGCATCCAGAATTAGTCCGAAACGACACGGCTGTTGTCTAACGTGATCTTTGGTGGTAACTTCGCTCCGGTTTGAAAGGCGCCTTTTCAGGGCACGATATGCCGGGCGTAAATTATTTCTCTGACATCATCCTGATTCTAATTCTGGAGACACTCAATGAGAGCTGGCGAACGCAAAGAAATATTGTCGATCATGGCTTCAGATCAAATTACTCCAAAAGAGGCAGAAACCTCCATTCATACGATCCCCCCTGCCCCCCTTTACAATAGTGGGGTTCCAATCGCCGATTCTTACCCGCATGGACGCAACCCGGGCCTGAGGGCGAAACTTATGCCCGGCTACCTGCTGTGTATCCTGACGGCTTTCTGTTTTATCGCCTTTGCCGCTCCAGTTGCGCCGGCGGATGAGAATGACACCGCCCGGAAGGATTCGGCGCCAACCCAAACACCGTGCCCGGAACTCAACTGGAAGAGTTCCAAGGAGTTCGTGGCGTCCATTCAGGCATGCAGAAAGAACGAGGAAGCAAAATACCTGCAGGAGCGCTACAGCAGGGGGGTCGTAATGATGAACAACAAGGACCTCATTCGTGACAGGGAGATCAGGGCGTATCTCTTGACGCCGCGCGAGAAATTCTGCCGCCCGTGGAACCTGTCCAGGGCCTACGATCATGCTTTCCTGGACATTCACTACGGCGTTACGATCTCGGGTCCTCACCTGGTGGGAAAAATGACAACCGCCCTGGAGGTTCAGCCGGGAGACAAAGTCCTGGAGATCGGCACCGGCTCCGGGTACCACTCCGCGATGATCTCCTACCTCACGGACAAGGTCTACACAGTCGAAATCATAACCCCGCTGGAAAAAGTGACGGACGGAATCTACGAGCAGCTCTCCGGTTCGGGTTACCCCGAATATGCCAACATAAAGAGAAAATCCGATGACGGATATTACGGATGGGAGGAGTTCGCGCCCTTCGACAAAATAATCGTCACTTGCGGGATCGACCATATCCCGCCACCGCTTTTGAAGCAGTTGAAAGTTGGCGGCGTGATGGTAATCCCCGTAGGACCTCCGGGAGCGCAGGTTATCCTCAAGGTTTCAAAAAACCAGGATGAAAAGGGCAATATCGTTGTCTCCAGGGAGGACATATACCACGGCAGGAAGAAGGAATCGTTCGTGCCGTTCACCAACAAAGAAGGCGGAACACATTTTAAGTGAGCGGTGAGTAGTGAGTAGTGAGCGGTGAACATTGAACAGGAAAGAGGAAGCGGGGGTGATTGAAGAGCGAAGCGCTCCGGTTAGACCCATTGCGCAGTATCTGGCGCTGGCATTGATCTCAGGCTCCGTTCTGGCTTACGAGCTTTTCGTAATGAGGGTCTTTGCGTGCGCCGGCTGGTCACATTTCGGATCGATGGTCATCAGCATTGTCATGTTGGGGTTCGGTGTATTTTCGACGATCCTGTGCGTTTTGAAGGACTTCTTTCTGAAAAGACTCCTCTTCTGGGTGAAGGTTTCGCTCCTGCTGATGGGCCTTGCCATGGCCGTTTGCAACGCACTTGCCCAGAGGGTGGAATTCAACCCCATTTTTCTCATTTCCGATCCTTCCCAAACCTATAAGCTCGGCTCCTATTTCCTGATCTATCTTCTGCCGTTTCTGCTCGGGGCGATGTTTCTCGGCCTGATTTTCCTGCTCAAGAAAGACGACTTCGGAACGGCCTATTTCGCCAACATGACCGGGTCGGCCCTGGGCGGCCTTGCGATTCTGCTTGGAATGTACTTCCTGATGCCCGCAAAGCTGCTCCTGGTCCCGCTCGCCCTGTGGCTGTGCGGCACTTTATTGTGGTTTGGCCGCCAACCCGGAAAAAGGACTGCCTACGCTTTGACCGCTCTGTCCGCGTTGATTGCAATATCGTGTTCGCTGTGGATGGACCAGATCAAAGTCTCTCAATACAAGGCCGTAAGCTACGCCAGGCAATTTCCGGATTCCCGCCGAGTGGGCGCGCTGGCAAGTCCTTTCGGCCTGTGCGAGATCTATTCGAGTTCCTATTTCCATTTTGCTCCGGGCTTGAGTGACAATGCAATGGAATACCTGGAGGAAATGCCCAAAAACGCTTTTTTGGGAATGTACATAGACGGCGATGGACCAATGGGCATCATGAGGGGTTTGGAAGGAAAGCACCTCGACTATTTCAATTTTCTTCCCATGTCCATGCCGTTCCTGCTCAAAACCGATCCGGAAGTTCTGGTGATGCAGTTTGGCGGGGGAATAACTACAGGCCTTGCGCTCAAGATGGGGGCCAAAGAAGTGACCGTCGCCGAGGGCAACCCGCTCGTCCTGGAGGCGGTGCGTAAGATCCCGTTTGTTTCCGACTTTACCGGACAGATCCTGGAAAACCCGAGAGTGCGCCTGATCGAAAACGACGGCAGAATATACGTCGCCCATGCAGGCAAGAGATTTGATTTGATAGACATGAGCCTGGCCGATTCAACCGGCCTTTCCATGCCCGGCGGCTCATCGGTCCAGGAAAAATTCACATATACCGCTGAAACCCTTTCCAGCTGCATCGAGGCCCTACGGGACGATGGAATCCTCTCCATCACCGTCTGGAACAGGGAAGAACCGCCCAAATCCACCCTGAAGCTTGCGGCCACTCTCTCCCGCGCCGCATACGGATCGAACCCGAACGGAACCGAGAACCGTTTCTTTGCGGTCCATAATTACCTTTCGACTTTTACGCTCCTGTACAAAAAAGACGGCTTTACCGCCGAGCAGATTGGAATATTGGTCGATTACTGCGCCCGAATGAGCTTCGAGCCCGTGTACTATCCCGGCGCAGATTTCGGGAAGACCGATCCGGAAAAGGCCCTGGATCAGTATAGGACAAGTTTTTTTGAAGGGCAGGATTCAGCCTCGGCCTCCGGAGAAGATTCAGTCCTATCGATGACGGACTTATACCGGGTCGCGCTGAGCAACATTTTTCGAGGGAACTTCAGCACCGTTCAGTCACGCTACATTTTCGATCTTGAGCCTTTGACCAACGACCGCCCCTATTTCGCCGGCTACACAAAGCACTGGGCCGTATCGACTATCCTGGAAAGGCTGGATTCGATCTGCGACGAGTGGGGGTATCTACTGCTCTGGGCAACCCTGTTGTCTTCATGCTTTTTCGGCCTGCTGCTCTTTTCCGTTCCTGTCATTTTCGGATGGCGGGCCATCTTTTCCAAAGAGCCGGGCAAACTGGGCATAATCTTGTATTTCATCTGCCTGGGGATCGGCTACATAGCGATTGAGATCGCCTATATCAGCAAATGCATCCTATGCCTGGGAAATCCTTCAGTCTCATTTGCAGTCCTGGTGACAGGCATGCTGTTGTTTTCGGGCGTGGGCAGCTATTTTTCCGGCAAATTCATCCACCGCGCCGGCGGCGTTGTGGCTGCTTCCTGCGCCGGCATAGCCGCCATGCTGATTTTTTACGCATTCGAACTGGAACCCTTGCTGAACCATGCCGGGGCCTGGCCTTATGCTTACAGGACCCTGTTTTGTCTCGCGCTTCTCTTCCCGGCCGCCTTTTTCCTCGGTTTTCCCTTCGCGATGGGGATGACGGCCTTGTCGAAAACCGGCCGTGAGCATTTCTTTGTGTGGGCGTGGGGGATAAACGGGTCTTTTTCGGTGGCAGGCGCCGTAATGGTTCCGGTAATCTCGGTTAACTGGGGCTTTTTTTGCCTTCTGCTGATCTGCGCCGCCATATACCTGGCGGCAATCCCGTGCTTTCTCAACTTCCAGTCCCGAAGACCCTCCGCCACGGCGGGTTGCATTTTTTCAACGATTTGTATTTTCATGCTTTGCATCTCGCCGGGCCGCGCACTGGGTAAAAATGAACACGGTGAAAGCTTGAGTTTTGTCGAGAAAATGGCCGGCGCGCCTTTCCCCTATGACGGCCAGTACGACGATACGGAGCAGAGTTTTTTTGACTGGACGGACCCGGACACCGGCCGACGGTTTCATACGAACCGTTACGGCCAGCGTCTTCCTGAAACCGAACACTACACTGACGGCAGCGTCTATTTTCATCTGCCGCCCCATTTCAGCCCTAAAAGACCATTTGCATTTCTGATTTTCTTTCACGGCCTGGACAGCGATATAAACAAAGTCCTTCGGGAATATAAGATAGCCGAACAGGTGGACGGTTCAGGGAGAAATGTAATACTGATCCTGCCCCAGCTTGCTAAAAACGCGGCCGATTCAAGCCCCGGCAAATTTTTCAAGCATAATGCCTTCAGCAGCTTCATGGCCGAGGCGGCCGCGATTCTTGGCCGCAGGATCGGCGAACGATACCTCCCCGCTCTTCGCTCCTCGCCGGTTTTGATCTCGGCCTTCAGCGGGGGATACAAAGCCGCGGCCTATGTGCTGGACCGTGGCGGCGACGGCCGCCGCATCCAGGGAGTCTTTCTGATCGACGCGCTTTATGAAGACCTGGAAAAATTCGAAAAATGGATAACCGACAGAGCGGCCGGGCCCCGTTCTTTCTTCGCACTCTACACTCACGGCACCGAGAAGAACGCGTATGAATTCGCAGACCGGCTTTCCGGAGATGGAATAACGGTCGATTGGACGTGGCCTGCGTCCTTCTCCCAGGGCCGCGCGAACATGATCCGAAGCATGAACGAACACCACATGACGCCCCTCCTCGGACCGCCGGACCACCCGATTTCACATTTCATTAAGATAATGAGAGATGCGGAATGAGGAATGACGAGTGAAAAGCAATGATGAAACCACCTGAGTGAAATGAGGTGATCGGGAGCAGAATCGCCATCTGCGACTGACAGAGAGAGGGTAAAATGAATCGTTCCTTTGCGGTGTGTGGATTTGCAGTGCTCACGTTAGCGCTGGTTGCATTTGGGACGGCGGCGACGGCTTCGGCCGAAAGTAAAGATGTAAACAAGCCAACACCCAACCCGTATCTGTCCTCATCGCTTTATGGGATCACCCATTTCGATTCTTCGGCAAGCGACTCGATACCTTACGGGCCTCCTCGCGGAGTGTTCTCGGCGGATCTGGCCAAGCAGCCCGTTTGCCTCGGCGGTCCGACGGAGATCATGACTCTTGCTTCAACCGACCCGAAATACATGTGGCAGGCCAGCTCCGATCGTGTAGGGTACGTGAACGTTCAAGAGGGCAAATGGTTCACGGTTGCAACCTACCAGGCCCTCACCAATGCCTCAGGCGGGTATTTCCCGGAAATTCCGGATACAACGTTCCGTGCCTTTGGTGAATCAACGGCGGCCGGCATGACCGTGAGTTCAATGGACAGTTATCTGAAGGGTCTTCTCGGAGACAGCTATGCCGCACGATTCGGCCAGGGGGTTTACACGCTGGTAGATAACAGAAACGTGCTGTATGCAAATTATGCGGGGAACCTGTACGGGTTTGCTTTGAAGGACCGGAAGCATCCCGAAGCCGGCATAACTGTCAGTTACCGGCTGCAGAATGTTGTTTCCGCGATCCAGGGAGTAACACCCGGCCAAAACGGCCCATACGTTGTCGGCCTTTCCATGACCTATGACGGTCACCTCATTGTCACCTTCACCAATGGAATTGCCGTTATCGACCGGGATCTCACCCTTAAAATCAACTCATTTTACCCGTTTGGAACCGGCGAGATGGTGACCAACTCTCTTTGCGTCGATGAGAAGAACGGTATATACGTGGCAAGCAACCTGGTCATGCGGAAACTTGTCTGGACCGGCACAAGTCTGTCGGATATGGCAAGCGACGGCGCCTGGTCGAGTACCTACGACAACTCGGGCACCGCAATGCCTCCCATTATCAAAGCAATGAACGGTACAGGTTCAACTCCGACTCTCATGGGTTTCGGAAACGATCCCGACAAGCTCGTGGTTATTACCGATGGTGCAAAGCAAATGAAACTGGTGGCGTTCTGGCGCAATGCCATACCTGCCGGCTTTACCAACCGCATCGCGGGGCAGATTCAGGTAACCTGTGGTTTTAACCCGTTGCCCGAATGGATACAGTCAGAGCAATCCGTGGTTGTAAAGGGGTATGGGGCTTTCGTGGTAAACAATATTCCGCAAAATGTCCCCGATGAACTTAAGGCGGTCTCAAAAGACAGACTGCTGGCTGTCTTACTGATGGGACCTGCATATACTACATCTTATGGCGTCGAGCGTTTTCAATGGGACCCAAAGAAACATAAATGGTCATCATCATGGGCGCGACCGGATGTCTCTTCGACGAGCATGGTTCCGATCCACAGCGATGCAGGCAATATGGCCATAATAAACGGCTACAGGCCTGAGTGGGGATGGGAAGTACTGGGAATGGACTGGGATACGGGCAAGACGGTGCACTGGACGATTTTCGGCAATGACAACTTCGGTAACGGGGCCTATGCGCTTCTACAGTATCTCAAAAACGGGGACCTCGTCTTCAACTCTATTGCCGGGTCTATCCGGGTGAACTACAAGCATCGAAACCAGTGTGAGATAATCGATTAACGGGAGGGTGCCGGGCAACGCCAACAATATTCGCGAGGCACAACGGAATCCGTCCGGGATAAAAAAGCTCTTCGTCGTCTCCAATCTTTGCCGTACCGGCGGTTTTTGTGGAAAGTACCCACGGCTTTCTCCGCCATCGTTTCGGGAATGACAAAGGCGGGCTGCAATACGGGTCGAAATTACAATACCTACATGCTGTTCACTCCTCGCCGGTTTTGATCTCGGCTTTCAGCGGGGGATAAAAATCCGCAGCCTATGTGCTGGACCGTGGCGGCGATGGCCGCCGCATCCAGGGAGTCTTTCCGATCGATGCGCTCTATGAAGACCTGAAAAAATTCGAAAATGGATAACTGACAGAACGGCCAGGCCCCGTTCTTTCTTCGCACTCTACACTCACGGCACCGAGAAGAACGCGTATGAATTCGCAGACCGGCTTTCCGGAGATGGAATAACGGTCGATTGGACGTGGCCCGCGTCTTTCTCCGAGGGCCGCGCGAACATGATCCGAAGCACGAACGAACACCTCGTAACGCCCCTCCTCGGACCTCCGGACCACCCGATTTCGCATTTCATTAAGATAATGAGAGATACGGAATGAGGAATGACGAGTGAAAAGCAATGATGGAAGATGAATGAGAACATATCTGAATATGCTAACCTGAGAGACGAGTCCCTCCAGAATGCCATAGAGGACAGATATAACAACCTTTCAATGTATCACGCAGCAGCCAATTGACATGGTTTGTTACGTACAGGCCGGCAACGTTACACGATTTCCAATGCCCACACCATCATGTACACAATCCCGCCACTGCCGGGGTTCCGCGGTCCGTCAGAGACTTTTCGAGCAAAAATTCGCCGACGTTCAATTTCGATGCGGTACTCAGAAGTAGATGTATTATCTCAGGCGACATCCCCGTTTCGCCTACTTATTCAAAAGGGTAAATTGTATATTGTTAATATCATGTGGAGTGCAACAGAGGTTTCAGGCCGAATTCGGTCTGAACATGGAATTCGGAGTGTTTAGCGTTGACATCGATGCATTATTACTGCTTGAATTGCAGCATTCAGCTATGACAGGCAGAAAAGCAACTTCTAATTCGTTTCCAGGGAGATCTTCATGAACGACTTTGGAAGAGCCGGGCACGAAAAGAGGAATGAGGGAGGGCCGGTGGAGGGGACAGAAATCACCGTCCCGTCGATTGACCGTAGAAAGTTCATGACCCGAGTCGCGCTCGGAATTGTCGGCCTGCAGGCGATATCGATCGCAAAGGCTGTGTCTGCCCGGTCAGGCGATGCGGCCCGTTCCTCAACTCCCGCGGAAACCACCTTTTTTACTAACCCACTGTTTGAGTTCATGTTCCTGGTCGCCATGGGCAAGGCGTATCACCAAGCCGGTGACATCGGCAAACTCCTCTATATAGCGGGACAGATCGAGGACGGCAATTACGACAGCGCTTTTCAGGCCTTCTATGATGCCGGCGCTGAAGCCGAGGCACTTGCCAAGCAGTCCCTGAACAGCGGCCACCGCGTCAGCGCGCGAGAGGCATTTATGTGGGCGTCAAACTACTATTACAGCTCCACATACTTTCTGGATGCTTCACAGGACCCGTCGCGCATGCTGCCAACATGGAAACTTTCCCGACAATGCTGGGACAGTGCGGCGGCACTGTTCACGCCGAAAATAAAGCCGGTCCGCATTCCCTACGAAAAGACAACTCTGAGCGGGTACCTCTATCAATGCGGCAATAGCTCGGGGCCTCGACCGCTGCTCATTCTCAATAACGGCAGCGATGGGTCCATTCTCGATATGTGGTGCGCCGGGGCAGCCGGAGCTTTGGCACGCGGCTATAATTGCCTCGCTTTCGACGGACCCGGTCAAGGCGCGTCGTTGTGGCTGCAACATCTCTATTTCAGGCCGGACTGGGAAGCCGTCATCACGCCGGTTGTCAAGTTCGCGTTGCGCTTAGGCTGTGTTGACCCTCGGCGCATCGCCCTGCTGGGTGTGAGCCAGGGAGGATACTGGGTGACGCGTGCCGTCGCATTCGAGAAGCGTATTGCAGCAGCGATCGTCGACCCAGGCGTATGGAATGTTTCTCTGCCATGGCTCAGCGCCCTTCCGTCTGAACTGCTTCAGATGCTGAATGACGGTCAGAAAGATGACTTTGACGCCGCAATGGAGAGCCTCCCTCCAGCTACACAAGCAGCCATGCAATCCCGAATGCGGCCATACGGCATTACCGATTACTATGATTGCTTCAAGGCCGTAGAACAATATAACGTTGAGCCGGTCGTCTCCAAGATCACGTGCCCGATGCTGGTTACCAATCCTGAAAATGAGACCTATTTCCCCGGTCAACCGCAGCAGTTGTATGACATGCTACCCGGCGCCAATAAGTATCTGCTCGACTTTACTGCCGAACAGGGAGCTGACCTGCACTGTGAGCCCAAGGCCAGCGGGTTGCGCGATCTGAAAATCTTCGACTGGTTGGACGAGCAGTTCAAGTAGTGAAGTGAGCATACTTTCTTCTGAGATTGTAACCTGGAGGCAAGCCTGTAAGATTGGGTGGTAGTAATCACAGGTAAGCAAGAGGCAGTGATGACCGATAAGGGTGATGAAATTAAGGGCTTGTCCGTAAATAGGCCTTTTAGGGACCGCGCCGGATTTTGAGACCGATTTTGGTCGCGACGATTGAGCAAAACCGCAGGCGTAGCCGGCCTACGTTGAGGATTTTGCGATTGAGGAGCGGCCGAA
>Ga0326728_10003048_pt1 | contig 53741 bp, 55 predicted proteins | sample MB3enrmetagenome_FD_207602 | JGI IMG/M metagenome (GOLD analysis project Ga0326728, IMG submission 207602) | Lab enriched peat soil microbial communities from McLean, Ithaca, NY, United States - MB31MN | ecosystem: Environmental > Terrestrial > Soil > Wetlands > Peat | place: USA: New York... | reverse complement strand
GATTTCTCCATCCATTCCCTGGTTTCACAAAGAGCTCATTCATATCGGTCAGATATTCCTGCAGTTCTTGGTCCAGGATTTCTCCGTCTAAACCCCACCACTCCGAAACGGTCTCTTCAATCGTCGCATACGTTCCGTCCTGTTTCTTTTCCACATTCAACGGTTCTCTCCCGGCAATCTCCTCCATCAACCGATCCACATAGGACAGCTTCTCTAAGGCGGTGGGCCAATTCCGGTATTTCACTCCCCAATGGGACCGGGGGTCAAGCCAGATGGCGAAAGTCTCCGCCCAATCCTCATCAGGATGCTTTTGAGCGTAGTGAGGATCCCCCAAATAGTGGAGGTGCCTGACATAACTTTTCGACCAGGGATTGACCCGGTAGAGATACCCATTGCGATACTTCTTATGAAAATCCCCGAACGTTTCTTTCCAATCCTTTCGGAGCCAAAGTTTATAGGCATAATTCACCGCATGGCCTATTTCATGACGCAGGATTTTTATCATCTCCTCATTCGTCGGTGCGTCGCCTTCAAGGTCTTCTAATTCGGGCATGGCCAAATAGAAAGGGACGCTAATGGATATCTTCTTGTTCACACATCCCCACTCATTCCCAAAATAGAAGTCAGGCCATAAGAGAATTCGATGCCCTCTGAGTTCCTTCTTCAATCTTTTGAGGGGAGATGCTAAACTTTCGCCGACATCCAGTTCCAGCTCGCCGATCTTGGTCGTTAATAATTTCTGATAACTGATCTCGTCCATCTCTGTCAGCCTGCGAGATTTAATCCTAATGTTGAACTAATTCCTAATTTTTGGTTTTAGGAGGCGGGAGAACTTTTCTAAATATGTATATGCTTCGAAAGCCTTATTACATTCAACATTAGATCTAACTGTAATAAATATAATATTCATTTCAAAGGAGGTCAAAATAATTCTTTTCACAAGCTAAACCATAACAAATCCAATAGGTTATATACATAATGTGCCTAACCCCATACCCAATTTCAATCTATTTTAGGGTCACCATACCAAATCAATTCTTCATTAAAATGGGCGGTTTTGAACCGCTCAATCTACCTATTCAAATGTAATTTTTTGTTGTAAGATTCAGATAAAGGGACGGAGAAAAGGGATGGACGTCTATATCTCAGGCGCGGGCATGACAAAATTCGGGAGGTCCAAAGAACCTCTGGAGAAAATGATGGCCGAGACCGCCTCTTTAGCCCTGAAGCAAGCCCAAGTGGAGCGAGTCGATGCGATCTACATAGGGGTGATGACCGTTGAGGAATTTGTCGGGGATTCTAATTTTGCCACGCTTTTAGCCGACACGCTCGGGTTGACCGGAATTCCCTCTACACGAGTGGAAACCGCTTCTTCGACGGGTGCAGGCGCTTTTGAGGCGGCCTTCTATGCGGTGGCATCTGGACATATGAAACGTGTCCTTGCCCTCGCCGGCGAAAAAATGACTCATCTCCCCACGGCAAAGACCACTCGGATTCTGTCCGAGGTGATCGATCGTTCCGAACGAAGGTACGGTGCGACCATGCCTGCTTTAGCGGCGATGATTGCCCAAAAATATGCCCGAGAATTTCATCTTTCGGCGCTCAAACTGGAGGACATTCTCGCCCAGGTAGCTGTCAAGAATCACTCCAATGGTTACCTGAACCCTTATGCCCAGTTCAGAAAAATCATTACGAAAGAAGACTATTTGAAAAGTCAGATAGTCTCTTACCCTCTCCGCCTCTATGATTGCGCGCCGATCACAGACGGCGCCTCAGCCATCATCCTCACCAGCCAGCCCACCCCGATCAAGGTCTCGGGCATCGGCCATGCCACGGATACGGCCGCAGTGGGACATCGAAGTTCTCTTACCTCCTTCAACTCGACCAAGGAATCCGCTCAAAGGGCTTACACCATGGCCCGGCTCAATCCCTCCGATATTCAATTTGCAGAGATCCACGATGCCTTTACCCTATTTGAAATCATCGGGACAGAAGATTTAGGCTTTTTCCCGGCTGGGAAGGGATGGAAAGCTTTGGAAGAAGGAACGACTCATCTCCGAGGAAGGCTTCCCATCAATCCATCCGGAGGATTGAAGGCAAGAGGGCATCCGATAGGCGCCTCTGGTCTTGCTCAGTTGGTCGAGATCGTCTATCAACTGAGCGGGGAGGCGGGGGGAGAAAGGCAATTAGAAAGAGCAGAGATCGGGCTGGCCCAAAGCATCGGAGGGTTGGCGAATAATACCTTAGTCACCATTCTTGAAAGGGCTGACCGGAAGAGAATCTTGAAAGAGAGCTGGAGTCCTGATTATCATCCAGAGGTCAGTGTTTTGAAGAAGAGCACCGCTTCTCCGCCCTCGGAGGGAGTTGGAATTTTGGAAACATTCACTACCCTTTACACCACACCGGAAGGATTCCTTTCGCCCCTCACCCTTGGCTTTGTCAGGACCAAGAGAGGTGAAATGGTGATGGCCTGTAATCCGGATTATCGCTCCCCCAAAGAATTGAAGATGGGCCAAAAGGTTCGTTTAAGAATACGAGAAGGGCTCTATGTCTTCGAAAAACTCGGCCTCTGGAACCGCTTGAAATACTGGATCAAAGGCCCACCCAAATCCCTTTAATAAAACGAATTCTGACGCCGGACAAACACCTCTCTCATCCCTCTTTTACCTTTCTTTGTCGCGGCTTGTCCATGCTTCCTGCTTTCCATGAAGCAAAACATCTATAGGACAATTAACGAAATCACGGTTCCTGCGAGAACAACCCACAGGATATCAACCTCCAAAAGCAAGGCGATAAATGCAGCACCGAAGAGAAGGATACGGATGATATCCCACGGGATGTTTAAAGCAAAGCGAACCGTCACGGTTAAGAGAAACCCTACAAAGGAGCACAGTATACCGGTAATAACCCTCTTAAAATAAGGCGAAGTGCGCAATCGGTCAAAGTAAGGCGCCGTTGCAACAACGATCATGAAAGAGGGCAAGAATACGTAGATAGTAGCTATCAGCCCTCCGAGAGAGCCTCCCAACAAATACCCGATAAAGGTCGCTGTCATGACAATCGGGCCCGGAGTCACCTGTCCAAGAACAATGCCATTCAAAAGGGTTGGACCATCCAGCCACTGACGCACTTGAACAACTTCGTAGAACATGAGAGGAACAGAAGCAAATCCCCCTCCAAAGGCGAATAAATCTATCCTGAACATGAGTGTAGCAAGATCGAACAACTTTCCGTCTAAGAAATAAAGTGCACCAAATCCCATTCCTGTCACTGACAATACTAAAAAAAGAGATTTTGGGACGTGGGCTCTATCCTTAGGATCCACTACAGCAGGACGAGGTTGTTTGCTATAAAGTGCCACCCCTAAAAATGCAGCCACGATAATGACCAGGATGGGATTAACCTTTAATCCAAATAGACCCGCTGCAATCAGCGCATTGACAACATTTTTCCAATTCTTAATGGAGATTCTGCCAAAGGATAAGGTGGCATTGGCAACAACTGCAACAACGATAGCCTGAAGTCCGTCAAAGCCGGAAACGACAACAGGCAATGTATGGATCCGGGCATAGAGGGCTGACAGGATCATCATGAAAAGAAATGCAGGGAGACCAAACCCTATGAAACTCGCTCCAGCACCCATCACTCCCCTTGCTCTTAGACCCACGTACGCAGACATTTGCATCGCCGTGGCGCCGGGGATCGTCTGACAGAGGGCGACCCCATCGCGAGCGGATTGACCGTCGAGCCAGTGGTTTTTCTCGACTGCCATGCTTCGGATATAGGCAACCATAGCCGGACCACCAAACGCCGTAGCCCCCAGCCTTAAAAATGAAGTGAACAAGCGGAGTAATGAAGGGGGTCGATTAGGCGGCTGATGTTGGGACTGTTCCATCGATGGTATCCGGGAATCACAAGAATCTGCAAAACCTTTGATAAGGTTGTTTACCTGCCATTGAAAAGTCTAAGTAACGCTTGCTAATTTCTTTTTCAAGATCCTTGTAGCCATCAACCCAAACTTCACTCCAGCAAATCCCTATTCGATTTTCTTTAGTAGAGTCCTAACCTTCTCCTCAATTATATCCCTGATATTCCTGAAGGTATCCAGCGATTTTCCTTTGGGGTCGGGGATCTCCCACTCGATGACTTTTTTCGTGAGAACAGCAGGACATGTTTCTTCGCACCCCATCGTGATGAGATAGTCCATCTCGATAGAAGGGAGATCATTCGAGCCTTTGGATCGCTTGGTCGAGAGATCAATTCCTTTCTCTTTCATGACCTCAATGACCATCGGATCGATTGAAGAAGAAGGGCGGGACCCCGCACTGTAGACTTCCAATTCTCCTTGACCAAGGGCTTCGGCAAACCCCTGTGCCATTTGGCTCCGCCGTGCATTTTCAACACAGACAAAGACGATTTTCCGCTTTTCTCTCATCTCTTCACCTTTCATGGTTCGCAGGTTACATGGCAAATTCCTGTCGGTGTTTCCACCGCATAGGGAAAGTATTTTCTCTTAAACCAGAGAGCTACGTTAACCAAACTGATCAGAACAGGAACCTCCACCAGGGGCCCGATGACAGCAGCAAAGGCTTGGCCGGAGTTAATCCCGAAAACTGCTACAGCTACGGCAATGGCAAGCTCGAAGTTGTTCGAAGCAGCGGTGACGCTTAAAGTGGTGGATTGTTCGTAAGTGGCTCCAACCTTCATCGATAAATAGAAGGAAAGGAAGAACATAATGACAAAATAGATACAGAGGGGAACGGCAACTCTAACCACATCCAGGGGAAGCTGTACGATAAACTCACCCTTAAGAGAGAACATCACCAGGATGGTAAAAAGGAGTGCAATCAGAGTTATCGGGCTGATTTTAGGGATGAATTTTTCTTCATACCAGTGACGCCCTTTTGTTTTAAGTCCGATAAGGCGAGAAAGGACGCCGGCAATGAAAGGGATCCCAAGATAGATGAACACGCTCTCTGCAATCTGACCAATTGTGATCTTGACCACCATCCCCTTCAGACCAAGCCAGGGGGGAATGACCGTGATGAAGATGTAAGCATAGATAGAGAAAAAAAGAACCTGGAAAATAGAATTAAATGCAACAAGCCCTGCACAGTATTCTCTATCTCCAGAGGCAAGGTCATTCCATACAATAACCATGGCTATGCAGCGAGCTAACCCGATTAAAATTAACCCCACCATGTACTCGAAATGGCCCGAAAGGAAAGTAATGGCTAAGAGAAACATAAGGACGGGACCGATGATCCAGTTTTGGACCAAGGACAAGGCCAGCACCCGGTAGTTCCTGAAGACCTGGCCCAACTTTTCGTATCTCACCTTGGCCAGTGGCGGATACATCATCAGAATGAGTCCAATAGCGATCGGAATGTTGGTTGTCCCCACCTGGAATTGATTCCAGAAGCTAACTATCCCTGGGTAGAAATATCCCCAACCCACACCGACAAACATCGCAAGGAAAATCCACAATGTCAGAAACCGGTCCAGAAAGGAGAGCCTTTTGCTAATCCGTTCTTCAACCATCTCCTTCATCCTCCTCGATCATGGATTCGTCTCCTTAGAGGCAGTCATATACCCTGCGGCCTGAAGAAGTTCAAGCAACTTCGAATATTATGACTCCCAGGAGTAGAAAGACTTTCATCGTATCATAAAAGAAGAAGTCAAGGGCTTCTCCTAACATTGTTCCGGGCTGGACCCCTATCAGAGCATAAACCAAACTGTCAGCCAGATACTTTAAGGTGAAACGTCTCCCTTAGTTGATGGCCTATTGGCAAAAATGCCAACATTCGTCTTAAAAAAAATTACTTACGCAGACACACTTGCTGCTTTTTTACATTGCTTTCAATTACCGCTATAACACAACGAAAAAAGTCCGTAACGCACGGGACCTCAAGTTTGTATATCATATCTGCCCCATTCTTTTTGGAAGAAACGATGCCAGCTTCTTTCAAGACAAGCAGATGCTTTGAAACTGTCGATTTATCAAGTTCGAACAGGTTGTATATTTCTGAAAAAGAGTGTTCCCTCTTCTTGAGGAACTCAATGACCATTAGCCGGACAGGGTGGGCCATTGCTTTTATAATCTTTGCTCTTATTTCTGCATCCTGGAATGTTATTGGCATCTTTATGACCATCTGTTGGTAATTATGCCAACAAACCAACGAATTGTCAAGAGCCCGTAGCTAAGTACAGCCATTTTCCCGTGCGCACGGAGGGCAAGCCCTTTTCCCATTAATTTTGCGCAAAAGATCTTTTTTGGTTGGCTCTCCGCAGAAGTCGCAGGGTTCAGATTCCATAATCATGGCTTTGGGAGGAGTATCCGCTGAGATTTCTTTGATCTTGAATATAGACTCAGCATCGGCCTCAAGGATTTTTTTGGATCGTTCCTTCTGGAGTCGTCTGAATTGGGCTAATTCTTTGGGCGACGCCTCATCCTTCTGAACTCTTTCGAAAAGAGAAAGGTGGTCCGGGTCGGCCTTGAAGGCATCGGGCCGGAGGGATACACGCATGGCTTTTCCCCTTTTTCTGTCCACAAGGGAGAACGCATGCTTTCCGTAGTTCTTAAAAATGAAGTTTCCCTTGCCAAAAGTGCATCCCGTCATCACTTGAATGGCATCGGCCCCGCAGGCATCTGTTTCCATGATCGCAAGCAACTCTTCATCTGGGGCCCTACGGACACCCAATCGCTCCATGAGGGTTCGAGCCGCCCGAAATCCGATAGCCAACCCAGGGCATAGGTGGCCGTGAAATTCAACGCACTTCGTAAGATCTCTGCTTGATAAAATCGCTTTGCCTTTCATGCGGTTCTTCCTTTCTCTACTCCTCACCTATTCATCATGCCCTGTCTGAAGCTTAGATTCAACCCAGTCGAGCATCTCTTGGATATTCTTACTCATATACCATCGGCCATTGGCGAAGATCCCATCATCTGCTCCTATCATGGCTTTTCTATCATTTACTCGGTTTGTTAACTTATTCGGGCTGCCTCAGCCTTAGCCAGAACAATCTTAGCCTCCGCAAGTTTCTTATATTCGGTTTTAGTCTTCTTTATGTTTCCGGCGGCCACTGCTTTCAAAAGGTCCCCTTCGAGTTCAGCCACTTCAAGGAGTTTATAATAGTCGAGAGACTCTTTGAGGTGGGCGAGCACAATCATCCCGGTCAGGATGGGATGGTTGTTTGTCACGTTGGCATCTTTAAATCGAATTCCATGCTCGAGCTCAACTTCCATCCCCTTGTGGAATTCTTCAAGATCGATTTTCATCTTATCCGTATTCACCTCTCCAAGAATAACCTTCGCTTCCTTTGGAAGAACCTTGGCTGTCTTCAATTTTGTCCAGTCTCGAAGTTTCAGGTTTTTGCAAACCCTTCTTACTTCTTCTTTTGTTATATACTCTGGTATTTTCATAAGATCTCCTTTCATATCCAGCCCCAACCCTTCCGCCACTCGGCGTACATAGTCCTTATCCGCCTTATAGAAGAGGGCTGTTTGCCGTAACTGAATCCGCTTCTGTGCTTTGCCCAGATGATCCATGATATTCCCTATGAGGTTTGCCCGATCTTATTCTTTCATGACGTCTCGGTAAAGGTTGCCGGGTTGCACGAAATCATCGTCGGGAAACTTGAAAGGATAACGGACGGGCCTTGGATTACGTCAAGCCCTGCTTTTTTAAACATTATAACACAGGATTTCACACCCAATCCTCTCCTCACCTCCTTACTTACGGAAGAATTTTCCCGTCAAAGGGGGAGGACAGGTTACCCATTTAAACCAGTAGAACGCTTCCCACGCATCCATAAAAGAATCGGTCTCCGAATTCCTGATGGAGTCTGAAAGCAGCCTTCATCCCTGTACAATGGGACACACCAATCTTTTCGATTTCTATCTTCTTAAGGGATTTGATTGATTCTTCTAACTGCTCGGGGGTTAAGAAATCTAAGTGAGTCCCACCCAGAATGGCATGAAATTTCTCTTTACCCATTTTGTTGATCACGTGGTTAATAATGTTGATCATCCCGGAATGAGCGCACCCAAGAATCAGAACAATCCCTTCATCCGTATCCAGAATAAGAGATTGATCATCTAAAAAGAGATCTTGAGTCGTTCTTCCATCAATTTCACTGAAAAGCCTTGGATCAGCCTTTTCAAAATTGGTTTGTCTTGGTACTTCCCCAGTCAAAAACAATCCCTTATCCACCTCTATAAAATCTCTATTAAAAACAAAATTGGCTCCCAGGGATTCTAAATATCTCTTATTATGACGGATGCCTATGAATCTTTTTATTTCCCTGTCCTCTTCCTTGAACACGTCAATTCGGTCTAAGAAGACATGGGGATGGGCATGAACATCCACTCTACCTCTTAGCTTCAGGACTTCGGGCAACCCACCGGTATGGTCATAATGTCCATGACTCAAGAAGATTTTTCTTATGGTTCTTAAATCCTTATTCAAGGCAAGGGAATTTGGTACGACAGAATGCCCGCTTCCGGTATCGAAGAGAAAATTCCCCTCAGCAGTCTCTATGAAAGCTGAGAATCCATGCTCTCCGGAACCAACCAACTTACCCACCAAATTCTCACATAGTACTGTTATTTTAATTTTCATCAGGTTATCTTTTTTGATCCTTTTCCCTCCGGTCCGCCTTCGGAGAATTGATGGGTATCTTAGATAACATACTTTTCTATCGGCTTTTTCCTCTACACTATTCAGATCCCCTCTTAAGAAAAGATCTATAGAAGTGCCACACCTACCCAGAACAGCAACTCCCCGGTGTGCCGCACGAATTGGGTGCGCCGCAACAGCCTCCAGGGCCGGGTTCAGAAGATCTTCGCGAAGAGCTGTTGGTTATATTATGGGCAGACAACAGCTTCGTCAAATCCTCGCTCCCGCATTGTTTGCATCGGAGTTTCTCCTCTCTTTTCAGAATAAGAAATTCATTCATTTGGCCGCACTTCTCACAACGGTATTCATAAATCGGCATATAATCCTCCTTCCAAAAACTGAAGACAGTGACTCATCAGTTAGATTACTTCGCTGCAAATTCACCAACCCGCTTCAGAAAGCCCCGCATCAGACCAGCTTGTTGCAATATTATATCATTCCGCCGTCAACTTATACCTCACCTTCCCCTCCTCGAGATAGATCAGAAATGTGACCTTCTTTCCTTCCCTGAGATATCCTTCATATTGGCTCCGAAGGTGACCAAAATCTGTTGACTCCAGAAACAGCCTTAAGACCTCAAGTCTTTCCCCAAGCTCTTCATTCGCATGTCCCTCTTTAAGAAGGACACTGAGAATTCTTTCGTATTCTCTTTTAGACAGGGTTTCAATACAATTTGACAGATCGGGTTTCAGCTCAATGGGGACTATTTTCATCTCGCAGTTTAACCTTTGTTCTTATTGTTGTCGTCCGCCCTTTGAGTTCTCACTTCAAAATACTGATCGATTGGGAGATGGGCGAATTGAACTGCACCGATACAAGGAACTACATATTTTTCTATCCACTGTTCTCCCAGAATGTTGAAAAATTCGAGACACGAGGAGCAGACATAAATGCTGTCAGCAATGGAATAAGGAACCTTTGCACCATTCATATTGATAAAAAACCTAGGATCGATGAAATTAGCATGGTTTGCTGAATGGCTCAGGAGGATCTTACCAAAATCGAAGGGTTCCTTTCTCTGCTGACGCTCAAACCATCTCTGATAAAAATCATTTTCCAGGGGATCAGGCTTATCCCATTCAGAAGGTTTCTTCTTTTGATACTCCTTGGATCGGACCAATTGAGAGATCTCGTCAGGATTTGGGAGCCGGTCAGGCATAAAGTTCGATCCCATAATAATGATCGGGCTCTCCAGGTCAGGAACGTCCAGAGGAGAGTTGGAAACAATCAGGAATTTCCCTGCCATTTTGGACTTCCGGTACCATGAAGTCCTTCTTTTACAGAAACCATTCCAGGCTGGAGGAGCTAAAAAGGCAATTTCTTTAGACGCTCTTAATACCCGACATGGAATACGGGATTCGTCAGGCAGGTCCATCTGTATTTCTTCAAGATTTCTTCTAACTGCCTTTAGCTGATGAAAGTCCACCCAATAACAAAATTTTTTGTATTCAGACATTTTTTCACCTTGAAAAGGGCTTTAACCTCTGCAAATCCTCTTCTCCACACCTCATCTCTTCGCCTCCTGTTTTTGGAAATGGTACGGAGATTTTTCCAATTCTATTTTCTCCTCTATCTCCTCAAAGCCCACATACTGCTTGCAGCGATGCGCGATCTCCTTGAAGGCCATGGTTGCCTCAGAATCTGGGTGGGCCATCACAAAGGGCATCCCTCTGTCGCAATCGGTGACCATCTCGGGGTCAATGGGTATCTTTCCAAGAAAGGGAACCTTCAGGTCACGGGCAGCTTTTTCTCCTCCGCCCATCTTGAAAAGAGGAATCTGTTTATGGCAGTGCGGGCATTCCAAACCGCTCATGTTTTCAACAATCCCGATCACTGGAATGCTGAGCATCCTACTGAAATTAACTGACTTTCGAGAATCGAGAAGGGCAACATCCTGAGGAGTGGTCACGATAATAGAGCCATCCACAGTCTTAATGAAATGGACCACACTCAGCGGCTCATCTCCAGTTCCCGGAGGAAGATCGATAACGAGGAAATCGAGGTTTCCCCACTCTACCTCACCAAGAAATTGACTGATGGCACTATGTTTTAGCGGTCCCCGCCATACCACTGGGTTGTCCCGATCTCCGATGAAAAAAGCCATGGAAATAACCTTTAAATTCGGGAAGACCTCCACGGGGATCATACCCTGGCCTGATCCTTCCACATGACTGAATTCAATTCCAAGCATCTTTGGAATGTTCGGACCATGAATGTCCGCATCGAGTAGCCCGACGTCGAAGCCATCTCGAGATAGGGCAACCGCCAAATTTGTAGAGACCGTGCTCTTCCCGACACCGCCTTTCCCACTCATCACCATGATTCGGTGTTTGATATGGGAAAGTTTGGACTTTAACCTCTCTTGCGCATGAGATTCTTTCTCCTGTTGACTGCAAGAACTGGATTGGTTACAGGTCTCACAGGTTGTATCTCTTTCACATTTTTCCTTGTTCATCTATGTCCTCCCTTAACTATTTGAACTTTGAGATTGGCTTATATCCTCCTTCCTCAAAGACTTCTGCTCTAGGGGAAAAAGTCTTTTCTTCCTCTTTTTTCAAAGCAAAAACAAGCTCGAAGCCTTCGGGTTCTTGTTAATGTCCGCATCCTCCCTGATGAGCTCGACACGCATCGTATACAGAAAGCTCCTCAAGCCTATTTTGACTTAATAACTCAAGATTTTCCTTAACCGTTGGAGCCGCTGCGGCATAGACTTTCACACCCATGGCGTTTAACTTGGTGATGGCTCCCGAGCCAATCCCGCCGACCACCATTGCCTCCACACTCTTCCCATCAAGAGCCATAATCGGATTACATGCGCCGTGGACATGATGAAGATCTTGGTTGTTCACTGTCAAAACTTCTTTTCCGTCAGTATCGACGATGATAAACGCCGGCGCCGAACCAAAATGGTCATAAACCTTGCTTTCAACCCCTTCATTCTGCTGAACTGTAAATCCTACCTTCATAACTTTCTCCTTTCTTATTTAAAAATAACGTGACCGTGTCCCTGCCTGCCGACAGGCAGGCGTGTTTCGTGTCCGTAAACGCTCTCAGCACAGCTCTTCATGAGCATAAACCGAGTTTACTTTTGCTGGGCTCCACGACAACATCTACCCTGTCCTCTACCAGCTCCCCGAGCATATCCCCTGTCTTCTTGCGCTCTGTGGATGTTGACACTTTTGCACGAGGGGCAGTTTCCTGGCCTACCTGTCCCGTAAGGCAACTCCCAGGAATGCTGGCAATCATAACACTTAAATTTTCTCATAGAAGCCATTTCAAACTCACCTCCTTCAATCTTCAGGGCTTTGCCTTGAACCAAAACTTCCGCCACTTTCTTGTGCGCGGAGTCGATAATCCTTCCGAACGTTTGACGCGAAACCTTCATCTTTTCCGCTGCTTGCTCTTGGTACAAACGCTCAAGGTCAGCAAGCCGGATGGCCTCAAATTCGTCAACCGTCAAAATAACCTCCTCTAACGCAAAGAGAGGGATACCCCTGGGTTTAAAATAATTGCTTTTGGGCACGGAACCAACTTGTCTGCAATTTATCGGCCTTGCCATTTGAGATTCCTCCTCTCAGAACCAATTATAAGCATATGCTCATAATTTGTCAAGGGCCAGATTCCCGCCCCACGGGCAAAGCCCTTTGCGCGCCGAAGTGCCTGCTTCGCCGGAGCGGCTTCGCGCGGGCAGGCGTTTAAGCAAGCTAAGATTCGTATGTCTTCTCAGAGACATCATCTCCCCTTTTTAAATACCTTGTCTTCCTTGTTGACAATTCTCTACCAATCTTTTTAATATGAAATTATGCGGTCTTTGGTACTTTTCCTTCTCCTTTTCTTCTGTGTTCCATCCTTCGCACAAAACATGAAGGAATCATCCCTTCAAGTATGGAAAGTAGGAGAACGCCGATGGACTGTCGCAGAAGAACACCGATTTGCGAATTGGGTGGACAAAAATATCACAGAGGATTTCTTTATCCGTTACAAAATCCCCGTCGACTGTGCAGATGTCCCGTATGCGGTGCGATGGATTTACGCACGGATCGCCCACCTCCCTGTTGCGGCTACCACAAAGGACGGCCAGTTGATCGGTCACTGGTCTACGGAATGGGGGAAACTGCCGACTCATCCGGAGTGGCATAAAGATGTCCGGTTTCGCAAAGCCCTTCTTCATATGCTTTCGGAGACGACGACTCGAACCCTTCCGTCGGATACCTACCCCGTTCGAATTGACCCGGATTCAATCACTCCGGGAACAGTTTTTCTGGTGACAGAATCTCATTCAGGGATCATCGGCCGTGTCATTTTAGACGGAAGCACCGCTCATCCCCTTCAGACCTGGGAAGCCACGACTCCCGTGAAACTCCAAAAGATGAACAAAAGGAATTTTCTGACCACAAGACCGGAATCGACGATCTACTCCGGTTTGATTAAGTTCCGCTGGCCAATATTCGAAAATGGACATTGGAAATATCTTCCTGCAGAGGAACATCCCTTCTATTCTGTTGAACAGTACTCACCAAGTTTCTCAGAGGGTTATACCGATTTTGTCGAAGCCGTGGCAAAAAGAATTGACCCGACGGATTACGATCCGTGGGATAAAATGGAGAAGGTGTTGGACAACACGGTTCAGTATGTCAAAGAGAGGGTTCCGATTGTCTTGGAAGGATTCCAACGGTGTCATAAGGGAGGCTGTTCGGAAGGTTCAGATCTATGGGAGATTCATAGCACGCCCGGTCGCGATGGATGGATTATCTTACTCATGGACCATCTCCATCATCTCATCGAATTGAACCATCTCGACAATGATGCTGCAAGAGAGATGATGGAAGGAATTGTGATTCCCATCCAAAAAGGTCAATCGGTCACTTTTTACCATCTCTATCAGAACTACCTCTGGTTCTCCCCCAATCCGGAAGATTCCATTGAAGCCCGATGGGGCTTAAAGAAATGCGGCATGATTGTTTCGCAAATGCGAAGTGCCCATAACTCCGTGGACTTTATTGAAAGGACCTATCGAAAGCAAGATCCCCAATATGCTGACTTCTGCATCCGGCAGCAACTGGAGATCACTCGAAGACTCGTTGAGGAATGGAACTCGTCTGAATGCAGAGTATCCTCCTTTTCTCCTCCCAAGAAAGAGGAACAGATAAGGCGAGGAGGGAATCGGTAAAATCAAAAGTCACGAATTCCAACTTTCAAATATTGAATTATAAAGCTCGGGAATGAACTTTACTCATATGGTGGGGTCAGTAGGTCCTCCCTCTGAAATCTTCGTTGAAAGCTTACTTTCCGTAGTATAGAGCAATCCGAAATCTATAAGAAAGTGGCAAAGAGTTTTCCCTTTTTAGGGGAAATCATTTGGGAGTTTTATGAAAAGTCCTTCCATTTTCAGGTTTGGTTGATCCATTCAACTATTAGATAACTGCCATTATTTCAGGGACTTGTGATGATAGTAGAAACTTGGTATAGAAAATGCTCGATGTCTCTATTGTATTTCTGTCTACACCCAGCCCTAAGCCATTCGCCGGGTAGACACTGCCCAGCAGTGGAAGAGATTGACAAGGAGGAATATGATGCCATTGATCCGTAAGAGACGAATTTGGTGGGAATCCGTTCCCGAGGCTACCAGCTATGTGGTGTATGTCGCGAACGATGACGCCCTTTTCGATCCTGAGAAATTCTCATGGGAGGCGACACCTGGAGTTATCTTCAAGCATGTCACCGGGAAGACGGAGTTGATCATCCCAGATGAATGGCCTGAGTTCCCTATGAAACCCGGAACTTACCATATCGGGATTACCGCCAGAGACGAGGTGGGAAATCAAAGCGACCCTTTCTTATCCGCAGGGCAATTCAAATTTTTCCCCCCCCTATGCCTTCGAGAGGCGGGATCGAGAGTCCTTAACTGAACCGGCTTTGCTTATTGGATCGATTCTTCAGGTAAGAAACGTTCTGGGCTCCATCCGAGACATTACTGAGCTTTCTCGAGGGAAATTTAGAGACAAGGAATTTAGCGAGTCTTTTTGTCGATTTATCGCGAAAGAGATCGAGATTGGTGATCTGCTATTAACCAGCCTTCTCCATTATATCAAGACCGGCACCCCCGTTGAAAAAACAAACACCGTCCATACCCTCATCGAACAAGCACTGTCGAAATATCGGGCTCAGCTGGAAGAAAAGAACATCAAAACGACCGAAACATTTGAAGAGAATCTTCCTGAAACGGTCGTCCCTGATGAACAGTTGAAATATATTTTGAATTCCGTTCTCCTATACGCAGTGGCCTCCACACCGCCTAGCGGGCGCATCGAATTCTTAACCAGATCCCTGAGCCTTCAGAGGGATGCAGGCGGGGGTCAGGCCTCTTTCGTGAGGGCCGGCAGGTATATTGAGATCCGGTTGGTCGTTTCAAGCGTGGCAAGACCGGCGGGATGGTCCGGGAGGGCAATGGAGGGAATCACATCTTTAGAGAAGGATGTAGGGTTTGATCTACTATTGCGTCTTGCGAAGGAAGTAGTTCTGAGAAATCGAGGGGTGATGAAATTTGAAACAGATGAAGAGAAGGCGAAGATAATCATTTCCTTAGGATTTCCCGTTGAGAGGAGAAAAGTGTTTTCTTACAAACCTATTAGCATCAGCCCACCAACGAACCCGTCTATGGGTTCTATTCCCAATACCCCTTTTCTGTAGAGGCCCCTTCGATTCGTCGGCCTATCTCTCGAATTCACTCGAGATGGTGACCCCTTCGGTAGACTCACAGCCTTGAGCTTTTCGAAAGGCTTGCCGAACCAAATGCCGGCGCATCGCTCAGGGTAAAATTACAGAGTCAATAACCAATGGTCCCCTGTCAGTCCACTCCTCCCCTCTTTGGGGAATGGATAGCCTCCCTTTGGCCTTTAACGTTGTACCAATAACCACTTGTATTCTGTTCTCGAATTCTGTACATATTTCTTAGAGAAACAAACTCCCAAGGATGCTGGAGATCATCATAATAACCAATTGGCCTTGCGTCAAGACCCGGCCTCTTCGATCTTTCTTGAAACCATACTAACCCGCAATAAGCACACCTGTATAAGATTTCGTCATCCTTCTTAGAGGCCCAAACTTCCAGCGGGAGCCATTTGGGCTTTCCCCTTATAGGATACAATTTAATTCTATCTCTCCCTGCGCAGGTAGGCGAAGGGCAATGTGGCTCATACCATTTCATGCGTAGCATTTGTTCACTTTTCGCAAAAGCCGAATCCCGCAGTAGATGTGCATATGAATTGGGAACCAGGTCTCTCCCCAGTTTTCACCGCGCGTAGACCCGTGGAGGCTGCAGTTTTTCACAACGCTTCTTGTTCCTTCTGCCCTTTTTGTCCAAGACTGAGAACTCCTATGGAAGCACCGATTAGAGCGTTGCAGGGTCGAATCCGATCTCCAGAAAGTATCCCCGGCCGATAGATTAGATTGCGATAGCGGAGGGCCCCATCTGGCAAATAGCCTACCAAATTCGTTCAGGGAAATCAACCCTTCCATTCTCCTAGGTCTAAAGCCGGAAATTTGCTCAGGGTTGATACTTAGCCGCGCTTTTACCCCGCCCTAAAGAATGGGTTTGGGGCCGGGCCGCCGAAGTATGAACGAAAATGTTTAGGAAGTGTGTTCCAAATGTGTTCTTACTCAACTATATCTTGTAACTTATTGATTTTTAATGGTAAAATTTTTACTTGACATTATCTATTAGAAATTGTAGAATTTTTCATCAAAAATCATCGTTATTAATCATTACGATTCATTGATCTTTATGACTAATGGAAAGTTAAGACAACGGATAACAATAAGTCTTGATAAGGAGGCGCTAAAACGTCTTTCATCCATTGCCTTAGAAAATGACGTTTCAATTGCCCGAGTTATTCGACACGCGGTAGATAACTTCCTGAAAGGATGGAAAGAAGGCAGTCAAGAACAACTTTTTCTTCCCCTGGCCAAAAAAGAAGGAAGATCAGTGGGATAGGTCATCCGGTAGAAATATGCTTAAAAATCTCTGCCACAACAGAGATAACGCTGATAGAAAGGAAGTTCTTCCAAAATATAGAAGGGAGATTAGGAAATCAGAAGCATCTCGAAGAGGTATTCGAAATGTTCTTCAAATTGGAGCCGACCGAGTTGAGATTATAGGTAATGTTTCACCATCCGACTAGCGGGATTCAGCGGAAAGGCTAGAAACCGCGTGGAGTCTTAAAGGATGACAGCTTATGAATTCTATTACCGTGATGAAAAAGGGCATGAGCATTTTATTGGGATACTGCCCGAAAGAAGAAAAGATCCAAAAAGAATAACAAAGGAATCTGTCTTGAATTGGGGATGGAAGGTTATAGGCGATAGCTCAGATGTCAAAGATATTTATTTCGTAAGTGTTGATGTGTAGTGTTGTTCAGAACCAGTCATTCCTAACTTTTGACAGCCCAAAAGAACGGTCTTACCACTGCGCGGCACGTCCCAAAACATAACGAATCCCGCCTATCTTGCCTACTTCGGGCGGGATTTGCAGATTTGAAATCTAAAATCTGAAATGCCTCTATAGGAAATATTTGGCGATGTCGATGTGGTATTTGTATGGGTCTAAGGTCTTGACGATGCTCCGTTTGTAATTTTTTCCCCCATCGGTCTCGGTTAAATCAACCAGCTCTTTCTTCGGATGCCCTTCTTCGTCTCGATCGACCAAGAGGATGATGGGGCGGTCCAACCACGTGGATTCTGGGTTGGTCTTATAGACAATCCCTATTTCGTGCGTATTGAGGAGGACCAGGGACCCAATAGGATAAACTCCCACAAGGCCAATGAAGATCTTAAGCAGAAGGGGGTCAAAATGAGATGTCTTCTCTCGCAGCATAAGGGCGAGAGCTTGCTCCGGTGTGTAGGGAATTTTCTTATAAATCCGAGGAGTCGTCATCGCATCATAGGCATCCGAAATCTGAATAATCCTTCCGAAGAGGCTCACCTCTTTTTTCCGGAACAGCTTCGGGTATCCTGAAAGATCAGGCATCAAGTGGTGGTCAAAGATACCGACTACCATCCTGGGATTGATCTCCCCTAACTGCTTTAAATTGAGAACGACCTCCACGCCCATCAAGGGATGCTTCTTCATCATCTCCCATTCCTCATCGTTGAGGGCGGCAGGTTTATTCAAAACTTCTCTTGGAATTTTTGATTTTCCGATATCGTGAAGCAGAGCGGTAATGCCCAACTCGGTCAAGGTCTTTTTCGAAAATCCCAGTCGTTTTCCCATCGCCAAAGAATAGATCGAAACATTGACGGAATGGTTGAAGGTATATTCGTCATAATTTTTGATCATGGTCATTCCCAGGAGAATGGATTCGTCTTCGATGACGAGATGGATTGCTTTCTGGGCCAACCTCTTCAGCTTCCTTACATCGGCATGCTGCTTTCCTTTGATATTGGTAATCACTTCTTTGATCGTCCCGATGGTCTCAAAAAATATTTTCTTGGCCACTTCCCGTTCGTCTTCTTTTCGGACGGTAAAGGCTTCCTCTTCACCTTCAACGACCTCCAGAGGATTCGCCTCGATCGAGGTAATATTGTGGCTCGTCAACTGTCTTGTGAGAAAATCCGCATTCTCCTCTCGACCCTCCTCTAAGTTGATGAAGGTGTAGATGAAATACCTCAACCACTCTTCCTCCATCAGGGTCTTGAAAATCACTTCACCGATCAGCCGCTTTTTCCATTGGGTCAGAAGGTATTTGAAACTGGTGAACCCTTCCACTGAATACCGCAATCGTTGGTCGTTGAGGAAGAAGTCATCTTTGCGGATTTTGAGACAGAGGACTCTTTCCCTCTTGATCAATGTGTTTATGGTCTCGAGAAATTCTTGGACAAACTGATTGAGGGCCACATTCTTAGAATCATAAATCTGGGAGATCCTCATCAACACATGGAATTTGGTCACGAGGTTGTTCCCCAATTTCGACAATTCGGAGTCCATGCCATCGGGCGGCTTTGGGCTCACTGTCTTGGGTTGGGTCGCGGATGGTGAACTATCCATTTTATCTCCTTTATGATCGGGTCCTTCCAACAGGATTCGGTCACTCCTCCTCTTAAAATCCCCTTGCTTCTAAGCGCCCAACATTTTCAACGTATTGGTAGCGCATTGTCTCATCTCATTCCATTTTTCCCCTTGAAACCAGGTTCTTTTCTTGGCAATCCTCTCCAAGATCGGTATCACCTCTTCCGACTTTGTCTCCCCCAAGGCCCTGAAGAAAGAGACCTTTTCGCTGTAATCCCGTTTGTAAAAATCCTCAGAGAGGATGATCTCTGTAAGGGGCTTCACCGCTTCCCCCTTCGCATTCCTCGCCAAGAGGAGTGCAGCCTTTCCCCTGATTCCGGATACGGAGTCCATCAAGAATTTCTTAATGAGGTCCTTCCCTTTCTCCCCCAATTTATCGAGAACATGAAGGGTTTCCTCTCTCACTTTCAAATCCTTGTGGGTCACCAAACCTCCTAAGTATTTCACCGTGGTGGGACTCCCGACCTTCCCAAGGATGTAGAGAATCTGACAGACCAACAGGGCATTGGAATTCGATAGGAATTTGCTCAGCGGTTGGATCTCTCCTCGAGAAAGCTCGACCACTTGGTCACAGATGACCTTTCTCCATCTCCCGGACTCTAACTCGCCCAACAAAAGACAGAGAGGTTCGATAGCCTGGTTTGTGAGGAATCGAAAATATTGGAGGATAGGCTCTGCTTTGTCGTCTCCCTTTTCTTTCATGGTTTTTCCCAACAGCTCAATGTATTGGGGGCTCGAGGTTTTTTCGAGGATGCGTTGAATGGCAAAAATCTGCTTGTCTTTCATCATAATGGATTCCATGGTCTCGTTCAGGCTCTTCAATAGCGCCACGGCCTTTCCCACTTCTTTCTGGTCGAGGAGGTATTGAATAACCCGATCGAAGTAGGAAATCATATTTTCATAAGCATCCACGTCCTCACCGAGATGAAGCAAGATCTCAATCAGATTGTCAATCAAGACATAGATATAGTCCGCCTGTTCCTCTTGCCGTGCGTCCTGATGGATCACCTCGCTCTCCTCAGGACTGAGTTGACAGGCCTGAACCAAGGACTGCCCCGGAGCGGGATTGATCACCTGCTGCAACCCCTCGGTGGCGAGAACCTGAGAACTCTCCGGTTCCCCTTCATCCGCCTTTTCTTGAAGCCCTTCCTCCCAGGAGCCTTTGTACTCTGATCCCTTTATCAAATCCTCCTCTGTAGCGGGAACAAAGGTGGCACCTCCCTCCAAAAATTCATCCACGGTCGTAAAGGTAATGTGAGAAAAATCTTTTTCCCAGAGTAGGGTGACAAGATCATCTTCCATGCGATTAAGGAAGTCACTTTTTCTAACAATGTTGAGAAAGTCGATCATTTCCTCGAATTCTAACCCTTTCGAAAATTGGAGTTCCCGGACCCCATCTTTAAAAAAGAGAAAGGCTAGACTTTCCTTTACATCCTGATTCTCATAGACGACATTCCCCCGGTAATGGAGCCGGTGTTCCCCGACTTGGAGGGAGAAAGAATCGAAGGCATTAAAGTATTGATCAAAATCTTTCCTCAGCCTCTCTAAAAATTTGGATAGAATAGGATGATCGGCCTCATACAGCCGAAAGGCTTTCAGAGTCTGAAGAAAAGTTTGAATCAATGCCTTGGTTGACTTAACTTTCTCCTCAATCTCCTTCTCTTCGGAAATATCCAATTGATCTTCTAAACTCTTCACCCGGCTTCACCCCTTATTTCTTCTTGCCTCCGACAGATTCATGCTGCCTGTGGATGTTCATTCTCTCCTTTAAGAAATCGATCCAACTCTGATTTGAGAACCTTCCAACCTTTTCCCGCTTTCGTCCCCTTAATTCTACCCAAGTATAGGTACTTGAGATAAGTAGGCCTTGAGATCCGAAGGTAGTGGCAGGCCTCCCGAGTCGTCAGGACAGTATCTTCACCATTTCTTATCATAGCTTTCCACCTTTTCTATTAGACTTTACACTTGTTGATAGCATTTTCTATACCAAAAAAGATGATTTCATGTAACCCACTGTAATTGAATAGGATTTTTTCCAAACCTTCTGAGTTTTAAGAAAGGAGTTGACATTTTTTGTCCTCCCAACGCTGAACTTGTCTCATCCTGATGCAAAGGACAGGGAACCGGGAGACATAATGACGAAGAGATTGAGAGGCAACCCTCAGTCTCGGGCGCAGCGGGATCGAAGTGGTCTCCCCTCCAAAAACTTGAAATTGCGGATCATTAGAGAAAAGGGAATCGGAGGGCGGTGCTGAGGGGCCTTTTTGGGATAACTACGCCTTGGCACATCGCTAAAATGTGCCGCTTCCCGTGGACGGGTCTTATCGACAAGTTTTCTCCTGAGAGACCACTCCTACCCGGAGAATACGATCCCGCATCAAAACTGAGGCAACATATTGAGTGCAACTTTCTTGTTGTCTATGTTAGAAGATTCCGGTTAGGATTTTTGTATGACCAGGCAGCATTGGATAACAAAGCGGTTAGCAACGTTCAGCGACAGGGGGCTTTGCTCTTAGAGTTGAAGGGGGAAAATCCTTTGGACATTGATTGGAGATTGTGCAAATATGCTAAAAAGAGAGGAGTTTAGAGTTTAAGGTCTAACGTTAGAAGCTCATCGTTCAACCGGAGGAGGTCATGAAGAGACAAGAGGATTTAAGAAAAAGAGTAAAGAAGATCATTGAAGCTTTGTCCAAAACCATACCCGATTCCAAAATCGCTCTGACATTTTCCAATCCCCTCGAGCTTCTCATCGCCACCGTTCTCTCTGCCCAGTGCACGGATGTTAAGGTGAACCAGGTCACTTCGGATCTCTTTAAAAAGTATCGTTCGGCAAAAGATTATGCGGAGTCCGACCTGGCGAAATTGGAAGAGGAGATCCGGCCAACCGGATTCTATCGAAACAAAGCCAAGTCGATCCAGCAATGCTGCCAGGAACTGGTCAGACGATTCGGAGGAGATGTTCCAAAAACTCTGGAGGAATTGGTGACCCTCCCCGGAGTTGGGAGGAAGACAGCGAACGTCGTTTTGGGAAATGCCTTCGGAACGCCTGGCATTGCCGTGGACACCCATGTTCACAGGGTGAGCCGAAGGATTGGCCTGACGAAGAACGATGATCCGGTCAAGATTGAGTTCGATTTGATGGAAATCGTTCCGCAGGAGGAGTGGACTCATTTCTCAAACCTTATCATCTGGCATGGCAGGGGAACCTGCTTAGCCAGAAAGCCACTCTGCGGCATTTGTCCCATTCGAAAATGGTGCGATTACGGTTCAAAAGCAAAGCCATAGGGTTTTGGGATCATTGACTTCTCAATTTGGGACTGATAAACTCATGGCCAGAGAGCTTGAGAATGGAATCTGCTAAATATACCATTCTTGTGGTAGATGACGAAGAATTAATAAGATACCTTGTCGTTTCCTATTTATCCAAGCTGGGACACACGTGTCTGACAGCAGTGGATGGGGCGGATGCCCTGGATAAAATCAAGAATAATAAAATTGATGCCGTTATTACAGACATCAGACTGCCCAAAATGGATGGGATTACTCTCTCACAGGAGATTTCAAGACAATACCCCGGGCTTCCCATCATGGTCATGACAGCGTTTGACGAGGAATATTCCGAAGGAACGGTGATTTCTGTCGGGGCCCGAGAATTCTTAAGAAAGCCGTTTACCTTGGATGAGTTTGCCGTTAGATTAAACAAGATGATCAATGATTCCGAAATGATCAAACGGATGGAGAAAGAAAAGAATGCAGACGAGGATCTCCGAGATCTTATGGAGGAGTTGGAAAAAGTCCTGAAGAATAGTTAGAAAACTATCGACCCAGCGTGATCTTTACGGGCATCGCCATCCCATTTTCATTCAATTAAGAATATGCTGTGAAGTATGCAAGGACATGCGATGAAGCATTTCTCCAATGCCTACCGACTAAAAACACCCCGCTCAGAAAACCTGTTCAAAAGGGCCAAGGAGGTGATGCCCGGGGGGATCTCTCATAATATTCATTTCTTCCCGCCTTATCCTTTCTTTGTCGAAAAAACAAAGGGTTCCAAAATCTGGGATGTGGACGGCAATGAATACGTCGACTTCTGGATGGGAAACTACACTCACATTCTGGGCCACCGCCCACGGGTTGTAGTACAAGCCATCGAAAAACAACTGAAGGAAGGAATTCACTGGGGGGCCGTATATCGAAAGCAAATCGAGTGGGCGGAGTTGATTCGAGAGTTAGTTCCCAGTGCAGAGATGGTCCGATTCTGCTGCTCTGGGACGGAAGCAACGATGTATGCGATCAGGCTGGCCCGTGGTTATACGGGCAAGAAAACCATCCTGAAAGCTGCCGGGGGATGGCACGGAGCCAATTCTGAACTCTCCTTAGGTATTAAAATGCCCTACGAAAGAGAGGAAAGCCTTGGTTTATTGCCCGAACTTCAGGAATACACGAAACTGATCCCTTTTAATGACCTTTCCGGTTCGATCGAGGTCATTCATCAAAACAAAGAGGATTTAGCAGGAATCATTGTCGAACCAGTCATCGGTGGAGGCGGGTTTACGCCGGCTACGGAAGAATATCTTCAAATGCTTCGCTCTGAAACCCAAACGCTGGAGGCTCTTCTCATCTTCGATGAAGTGATCTCTTGTTTTCGAGTGGCCTTGGGGGGTGCTCAGGAACGGTTCAACGTTGTGCCAGACCTGACGACCCTGGGGAAGATTACCGGCGGAGGATTACCCGTCGGGGCCTTGGTGGGAAGAAGGGAGATCGTTGAGACATCCTCTCCTGAAAAGAAAGGAAATAAATGGGAAAGAGTTTTAATTGGCGGGGGAACCTTTTCCGCCCATCCGCTGACAGCCGTTGCGGGATTGGCCATGCTCCGCTATTTAAGAGCTCATCGCAAAAGGATCTATCCTCTTTTGGAATCAAAAGGAGAAAGAGTTCGAAAAGGCCTCCAGGAGGCGTTTGACCGGGAAGGGTTGAACGCCGCGGTCACAGGGGTAGGCTCGCTCTTCCAAACCCATTTCCCTTTTGAAAAAGGGGTGACACTGGATTCTCCTCAATCCATTCATCGCTTCACCGATTTAGAGAAAAGGGAGATTGAGTTTCGAGTCAGAATGCTCGCAAAAGGGGTTCATGTGATGCATGGCGGAGGCTGCCTGTCGATCGCTCACTCTGATGAGGACATTGAAAAATTCATCAAAGCGACCCGAAAAGTGGCCCGGGAAATGAAAAGAGAATAGAGGCGTGAACGATGAGCTTACCGTTTAAAGTATATTTTAATTTTTAGAAGAGGTTGGTATGAAAAATTTAGTGATGAGAATGTTAGCATGGACATTATTATTCACGGTGGTTTTGGGAGGGATGGCTATGGCAAAGGAGACAAGAAAAATTGGAGTCATTGTTGTGGACATCCAGGGAGACTTCACCAAGCTTAGGAATGGATCCTTAGCCGTGGAAGGGACAGACGAAGCCTACATGAAAACGGTCGAAGAGAATACGAGGAAGCTGAGAGAGGCGGGGTGGCCCATTTTTGCCACTCAGGATTGGCACCCTGCTGATCATGTATCCTTCTTTACAAATCATCAAGGGAAAAAGGCTTTTGACGTGATCAAACTTAATGGAAGAGACCAGGTCCTCTGGCCACCCCATTGTGTGCAAAATACCCCTGGGGCCCAAATCTTGCTGGATAAGAGATTATTCAAAGCTGTCGTGAAAAAGGGAATGGATTCCAAATATGATAGTTATTCCGGCTTTCAAGACGACGGTGGAAAGAAGACGGATATGGACAAACTCCTTAGAAGGGAGAAGATCCGTAAGGTAGTTGTCTATGGCATAGCGACGGATTATTGTGTGAGGGCAACGGCTCTGGATGCCATCGCCTCAGGATACAAAGTCATTTTTATTAAAAATTTGAGCAGGGGAGTGGCACCGGATACTTCTCAAAAGGCAATTGAAGAGATGAAGGCGAAGGGGATCGTTGTCCTGGACGATTTGGATTTAGAAAAAATCATAGGTACTTAAAAAATAGGGTGGCTGTCCTGCACGTCGATTTTCAACTTCCCGAGTCGTCTGCATTTTGTCTCTATTGTACTATTTAGAATAACTTTCTCTTAAAGGGCCTACTCGATAGGAAAGAATGTGCTGGCCGAAGTTGCCTGCTTGATCGACGGCGAGGATCTGAAGCTTCACTTCATCAAAGTTTCCAGGAGGGGATGCCTTCCCTTCGAAGAGGCTTGGCTTTCCTGCATAGTTCAAATTGAATTTTCCCGAAATCCTATCGCCATAGAGCCACTGTCCCCATATCTCAAATTTATTCGCATCCCAGAGACCTCCGGGAGTGATGGGGCATCCTCAAAGCATCCTGACTTCAGCCCTCACTAAAGCTTTTTCTCCTGCCTTTAAACTTTCTTTGGGGGAAGGGCTCAGGATGTTGACAATCAATCCGTTTAACTCGATGATTATGCCGTCACCCGTGATATGTTTTCCGGGAATGAGAAGCATCGTTTTTGAGCCTTTCTGAATGGATTGAGGATAGGCAAGAGGACCTTCTGCATCTATCTGGACTTGAGTTGGTCGCTCCAGCGGGATCTTGGCTTCGAAGAAAGCTGCACCAAAGGTTCCATAGGTGGTCTCTCCACGCTGGTGCGGCCGAATCATGATACGGTCAGTACTGCCGGCTCCTCCTTCCTGTTTTCCCTCTGCGAGGATTTCTCCGGTCTCCAGATTCTTGATTCGAACGAGTGCACCCCCAACCCCTGACCCGATCACCTGGGCATCTCTTGCAACCACACGGACAATCACCTTTGTTGTTATCTTTTCTGCAGAAAAAGATGGGGGGACAAAATAAATAACAGGACACATCAAAATCAGAAGGGTTTGGATAAACTTTAGCCTGATCCTTAACTCCATCATCGATCCCTCACCCTATTCCTCTCTCCCCTGGGGAGAGAGGAATCTAGTTTGCTTTCTGCTTTGAACTTTTGGTCTATTAGTAGTAGCGTTTTTCTTCAACGTGATCTTCATGGAGATCGATTCCCCACTCACGGAGTAACTTTGAGACAGCTTTCTCTCCGCTCTCGATGCAATTCGGGACGCCCACGCCCTTGTAACAGCCGCCGGCAAGCGCCAAGCCTGGAATCTGAGCACTGCGGTTTTCGATCAGTGCGACACGGTCGAGGTGCCCGAGTGTATACTGCGGCATGCCGCGGTGCCACCGGAAGACGCGTGAGAAGAGTGGCTTTGCAAAACGCTTAAGACCAAGAATGTCACGAAACTCGTCGAGCACTGACTGCACAAGTTGCTCATCGGAGCCTCTCACAATCTCTTGGTTGTGTGGGCCCCCGACGAAACCACGCAGCAGTACCTTGCCCGCCGGTGCCCGGCCCGGCCACTTAGTGGAGGAGTAAGTTGCTGCCATAAGGGCGCGGCCTTCTACAAGGGGGCACAACACCCCGAACGCATTCAGATCAAAGCCGACCTCGCTCTCTTTGAACGCGACGGATACCGTTGCGGAGGAAGAAGTCGGTATATTGGCAAGGGCATCTGCAATGGCCTCGTCATGGGGGCGAATGAGCGGCTCAGCCGCCCATGATTCCGTTGCGATGATCACTGCGTCCCCGTCGACGGAGGAACCGCCGGAGAGCGAGGTACGCCATCCATCTCCGGAGGTACGCTGGAGTGAGGTGACGGCTGCTCCCGTATGGATGCTCTCACGACCGGCGGCATCGGCCATGCTATCCGTGAGTTGCTGCATACCATTCACAAAAGAGGTGAAGAACGTACGGGGTTTCTCCCCTGGTCTGGTCGGGTATTTTCGCCGCATCTCTTCGACCTTGCGGCGGGTGGCGATGAAGGCTTTCAACAGCGACCCGTAGTCTTGCTCCATCTCAAGAAGGCGCGGAAAGGTCGCCGCAAGTGACATCTGTTTTGGATCGGATGCGTGGACACCGCCGACAAGCGGTTCGGCAAGGCGATCGAGGCATTCGCGACCCATTCGGCGAACCACAAAGCTCTCGAGTGTCTCGTCATTGAACTCGCCAGACGCAACTTCTTTCGGCGGGATGAAGAGATCCATCGCCATCCGGATCTTGCCAGGCCATGAAAAGAGGCCGGTCGTCGCAAAGGGAACGAACTTTGTGGGCGCGAACATCATCACGCCGTCGGGCATCTGATGAAGCTTGCCACGAGACAAAATCCAGGTACGCCTACGGGAGTCGTCGGTCGGCAATTCGTCATCGAAGATTCCTATCAGCTTGGCGATGCGGTGACATGCCGGTTTCTCGGTCAAGAAACAGTCCGGACCGCCGTCTACGACGAACCTGCCCTGCTCCGAGGGATCGGGGACCATCTCGGTTTGAATCTTGCCCCCGAGACGCCGATCCTTCTCGACCAGAACGAACTCGACGTCGCGGCCCTCGGATGCGGCTCGCCTTGCTTTGAAGGCTGCTCCAAGCCCGGCAACGCCGCCGCCGATGATGATGATTCGTTTCATGCTATTCCCTTAAATTATAGAAAAGGGGTCAAGGATTCGAGGGTTCAAGGGTTTAAATTTCAGGATCTTCGCTCGACCCCTCGACCCCTTGCCCCCTGGACTCCTTTTTTTATATGTTCTTCGACAATCGCTGTAAGAGCTTCAATAAATCGTTTGGAAAAATTGAGGGAAGGCGTACGTTTCAACTCCATCCCTAATAATTTTGCCTTATCCCGGTAAAGGATATCAACGTCGTAAAGGATTTCTATATGGTCTGATACAAATCCAATAGGATCGATCAGAACCTCCCGAATTTTCCTCTTGGAAAGTTCCTCCAAGACTGATTCCACATCCGGGCCTAACCACTCGCCGGGTCCCATCCCTTTGCTCTGAAATGCGATATGCCACGGGAGGGGCTCAACCTTTTTAAGGACTTCTTTTACACTCTCCTCCATATCTTTGACGTAAGGGTCATCCTCAACAAGAGATTTCGGAAGACTGTGTGCGGAGAAAATGAGATGGACCTTCTTTCTCTCTTCCGGAACGAATTGCATCAATCCCTCTTCAATCTTCCCCCGAATCGCCTCGATAAAGAGAGGATGCAGATGCCATCCCTCAACAAACGAAATTTCTGTCTTCTCTGCAACACTCTCCCTTAGTTGATTCACTTCTTCGACGTAGGCTCCTGTGCTCGCACGGGACCGAAAAGGCGTCATCGGAAGAGCGACGATCTCACGGATTCCATCCTCGATAATCTTTTTCAACGTTTCTTCGATCAGAGGGTGTCCGTAACGCATGCCTACGTAAGTCTTGAACGGGCAGCCCTTCGCATTCAGACTGTTTTCCAGGGCTATTGCTTGTTTGAACGTAATCTCCGGCAGAGGAGAACAGCCGCCAATCAGTCGATAGCGCTCCTTAATTCTTCCCAATTGTTCTGGCGAAGGCTTTCGTCCCCGAAAGAGACGAGTTAAGAAAGGTTCCACGTCGTCAAGAGACCGGGGTCCTCCAAAGGCTAAAAGAAGTAGGGCTCTCACACGAACCGCCTCAAATCCCCCAGCCCCCCTTTTCTAAAGGGGGGAGGAAGGGGATTTTGAACTATATTGATGGACCGCCTCGACCAACGCGGCGACATGATCGGGAGGGGTATTGGGAAGGATTCCGTGACCAAGGTTAAAGATGTGACCAGGCCGATCCCCTGCTCTGTCAAGGATCTTCTTGACATTCTTCTCGATCAAATCCACCGGGCCCAATAGAATCACAGGGTCGAGGTTTCCTTGAATGGCGACATCGTGCCCAAGACGTGCCCAGGCCTCGCCAATATCCACTCGCCAATCCACTCCAATGACATCTCCTCCAGCCCGTTTCATCAATTCCAGAAGCGTTGCATTGGAGGTGGCAAAATGGATGAGAGGGACGCTCTTGCTGACACCGTCCATCACCTTTTTGGAATAAGGAAGGACATATTCTTCATAATCGCCTGGGCTCAAACAACCCACCCAGGAGTCAAACATCTGAAGCGCTTGGACTCCTGATCGAATCTGAGCGTTGAGGTACCGGATGAGCACCTCCGAGATCTTCTCCATCAAAGCATCCCATATGGCGCGGTCCTGGTACATCAGGCCCTTGGTGAGAACATAATTCTTCGAATAACCTCCCTCGATGATGTAACTCGCGAGCGTAAAGGGAGCACCGGAGAACCCGATCAGAGGAACCCTCCCTTCTAATTCTTTTCGGACGATCCGAATCCCCTTCATGAGAAAAGAGATTTCCTCTTCCGGATCGAAAACCCTCAGCCTCTCCACATCCTTCTTCTCCCGGAGAGGATGACGGAAAACAGGGCCTTCCCCTTTGGCAAACTCAAATTCCACTCCCATCGGTTCCAGGGGAATGAGAATATCCGAGAAAATAATGGCTGCGTCGAGTTTGAACTTTTCAACAGGCTGAAGCGTTACCTGAGCTGCCAGCTCAGGGTTCTTGCACATTTCCAAGAAGGAGTGTTTCTTCCTAAGTGCCCGGTACTCCTTCAGGTAACGTCCGGCCTGGCGCATCAGCCAGATGGGTGTATACTCTGTGGGTTGCCTTCGGCAAGACTTCAGAAAAGAGTATTCTTCCATCTTCTTCACCAATCGAGTTATTTAAACTCCAAATCACAAATCCCAAATACCAAATAAACTCTAAATATCAGTAACCAATGTCCAAAACAAATTTTTCAGATTTGGGTCATTGGAATTTATTCGGGATTTGGCCTGCCTGCGCGAAGCCGCTTCGGCGAAGGCAGGTGCTTGGAATTTGGTGCCTAATTCTTACTTCCAATCTCTCAACATCTGAATGAGCAACCTTACCCCGGCTCCGGTGCCTCCGCGTGGGATATAAGGTCTCTCTTTTTCAATCGACGCAGGACCAGCAATGTCGAGATGAACCCACGGAATCTTACCCACAAATTTGCTCAAGAAGATCGCCCCGATGATGGCACCCGCCGCCCGTGTTCCCACGTTCCTGAAATCAGCCGAGTCACTTTTCAGATAATCAAAATACTCGTCCCAGAGAGGTAATCTCCAAGCCTTTTCCCCTGTCTTGGAAGAGGCGTCTTCGACCCGTTTCAAAAGGGTATCGTCATTACCGAAAAGTCCAATCACATAATCTCCCAAGGCAATCACGCACGCTCCTGTCAGTGTGGCAAGGTCAATGACCGCCTTGGGTTGATACCGCAAGCTATAAGTGAGGGCATCCGAAAGAATCAGTCTTCCTTCTGCATCAGTGCTGATCACTTCTACAGTTTGCCCCGAAAGGGTCTTCAAAATATCACCAGGTTTATAAGCCTTTCCGCTCGGAAGATTTTCCGTCGCCGGCATGATCCCAACCAGATGAAGAGGAAGTTGGAGCTTGGCGGCGGCTTGCAGAGTGGCCAAGACCGCGGCGGCTCCGGACATATCGTCTTTCATCCGCTCCATATTCTCCGAGGGTTTGATCGAGATCCCACCACTATCGAACGTAATCCCCTTTCCTACTAACGCGATGGTATCCAATCCTTTTCCTTTATTATATTCCAGGGCGATAAACTTCCCAGGCTCCTGGCTTCCCTTGGCCACGGCAACAAAGGCCCCCATGCCCATGACTTCTGCCTGACTCACTTCCAATACCTCAACCTCCATCCCATCGTCTGTCGCAATCCTTTTAGCTTTTTCGGCCAAAAGAGAAGGGGTTACTTTGTTGCTTGGGCCATTGACCAGGTCCCTTGCGAGGTAGACTGCTTCCGAAACAGTTTTTCCTGTTCTCAGACCTTCGCCGATTAACTTGATTTCATTGTCCTTCTCTCCAAGAAGGATGATCTCTTCAATCTCTTTAATCTTTTCCCGTTCGAGCGTCTTAAATTCATTGAACTGGTAGACACCGAGGAGAAACCCAATCACAAAAGATTCAGCCAGTTTCTCCTCTGAATGGCCATCGGATTTTTTTATCGGAAAAGCAAATCGTTTAATCCCCGAGTTCCGGATGAACTGGCCGGCCTTGGACGAGGCGCCTCGCCATTTTTCTAAATCGAATTCCTCTTTTTTGCCCAAGCCGGTCAAGAGCACTCTTTTGGCGGGAAGTGCACCCTGGGTGTGAAGGAGGTGACACTCGAACAACTCTCCTTTAAAATCCCCCTGTTTGATCAGGGTTGAGATGAATCCTTTCCACTCCGAGTCCACATCCCGGATGGGCCCCTCCAGTGATTCGGCAGATTCAAATGCAAAGAGGAGAAGTAGTTCGCAAGGAAACTTTTCTGCTTTGCCCCTTTCAACCCGGATATTCATAAGCCTCCCTTAGATCAAATATTATTCCGATAAATCCAAATTTCAAATTCCAAATGTCAAATGAGTGTCAAAGCCCAAAATCCAAAACGTTCTTAGCATTTGAACTTTGAAATTTGACATTTGACATTGCCTTATCAATAATTATTCTCTTTCTTTCAGCTTCGAGACCGTGATGGATCGGCTCTCCTCCACCGTTGAAAACTCCTTCACCTTATTCACCAAGGAAGGAGGCCAGCCTCCTCGACTGATGATTCTTGCCAACATCCAAGGGTTTAAATCTGAGACCTCCATCCACTTACCGGCCTTCTTAATCATCTCATCCAATGCTCTTCGATGGGGGTCTCCTTTTAATGGATATTTCTCCTTCATTTCAGACTTAATCTTCGCGACGTGATCGCTTCCGAAGATGGCTTCGAGCTCCTCCTTCTGAGCATAGGCATAGAGAGCTTCTTCTATCTTGGCCAATTCCGAGTCGATCTCCTCATTGGAGAGCCTTTTCTTCTCTTTCATTTCCACATATCGGTTGACCAAGGCCACCCCCTCTTCCTTAAGGTATTCGTTGGGCGGGAGGCTCTCCACGGCGATGAGATGCTTTCTCTGGGGGCAGAAACCCTGATAATCGCACCAATCACAAAGAGGTCCGCCTTTGGGAAGGAACCGTCTGTCTGTCTCGATCTTTTGGATGAGTTCTAAGGTAGCTTTTCGAAGTTGAAGGAGTTGATTGGGTGTTCTCGAGGAATGGATTTCCGTATCGAAGGTGAGGAAGTGCCAGATCAATCTGACCTCTTGGATACCCTGCCACTTTTCTGCAACTCCCATTTGATAGAAGGCCAACTGCCGGTCTGACTCGATATCTTCCTTTGATGGGAGTCTGTTGGAGGTCTTATAGTCATGAATTTCAAGAATAGAACTATCCACCAAGGTCACACGGTCGATAAAGCCCCGGATCCAGTAATCTCTCTCTTTTTCCAACGGAAAATAGATATACTCTTCGAGGCCCACGGTTTTCCCGTGATCAAAGGGATAGTACTGCTTGTAATAATCCGAGATACATTTCTCTCCAAGATGCCGATAGTCTTCAGCACTGTAATCCTTTCGTACAATCTGAATTCTATCATTCCAATCCTTCTCCCAACTCTGTTGATAGAAGTTGAGGAGCTCTTCCAGGGTATTGAGTTTAGTCACCTTTAAATCTCGGTAGAGTTTCTCCAGGGCTTCGTGAACCCTTGAGCCCATGAAGGCCTCGATCCCTTCCGTTTCGACTTCGATCTTGTCAATATAGGCGAGCTTGTACTGGTGCGGGCAAGTTTCATAGGTAGAAAGCTGAGAGTGGGAATAGGTCGGCATCGTTCACCCCCTTCCTGTTCGATCTCTTAAGGATCGCGCGCTAATTCATTATTTTTAACAAGAAAAAGTGGTTCTGTCAAAATTCATATTTTTGCTTGAAAAAGCGTGATGGAAATAGATATGATGAAAATGGTGGAAGTATTTGTCTATCCATGAAACCTGACACAGAATTAGAAAAGCTGCAAAGAATTGTGGTTCGATGCCATCAGTGTCCTCGGCTGGTTGCCTACCTGAAAGAGGTTTCCGAACATAAACCGAGAAGGTATCGGGACTGGGATTATTGGTCAAAACCCCTTTCCAGCTTTGGAGATCCGGACGCACGGGTACTGATTTTAGGGCTCGCCCCTGCTGCCCAAGGGGGAAATCGGACAGGCCGTATGTTTACGGGAGACCGGAGCGGAGAGTGGTTATTTCGCGCCCTCTATCAGTTTGGCTTTGCCAATCAACCTAATTCTGTGCGAAGGGATGACGGCTTTAAATTAAACGATTGCTATATTACCGCGACCATTCGATGTGCTCCGCCCAAGAACAAACCCCTGCCGGAAGAAATTGAGAACTGTCGGCCTTATTTTTTGGAGGAACTCGATCTTCTGAGAAACGTTAAGGTGATCGTCCCCTTGGGCCAGATCGCCTTTTCGCAAACTTTGAAGTCTCTAAGGCTACGTGGATTTGAAATTCCCGCGTTGGCCTTCGGCCATGGGAAGATTTATTCACTCCGAACTCCCAGCTCCGAACTCCGAACTTTAATTACTACCTACCATCCCAGCCAGCAAAACACTCAGACGGGTAAACTCACAAGACCGATGTTTCATAAAATTTTCAGAATCGTCCGGAAGAAGTTAGAGACGAAAAGTTGAGAGTTATGAATTAAGAATTGAGAGGTATGAGATTCGAGTTGTCAATTTTTTTCGCTGTGCGCCATGCGCTATGCCGCAATTTAGACCATGGGTGTCCGTATTCCGATTGAGGATTGGATTGACCTTCACACTTTCTCTCCCAAAGAGATCCCATCTCTTTTAGAAGAATATCTCGTGGAATGTCAGAAGAAGGGATTTAGGGAGGTCCGTATCATCCACGGAAAAGGGAAGGGGGTACAGATGAACATCGTCCACTCCTTTCTCAAAAAGAGTCCTCTTATTGAATCCTTTAAACTGGCTCCACCCGAGGCAGGCTCCTGGGGGGCCACAATCGCCGTTTTAAGGAAGGAGATTAAAGAATGAAAATAATCTTAACGGCCCTCATCTTGATCACCTTCTCCATTTCAATCCAGGTTCTTCCTGCCTCGGCTGCCAACAAGCCACCGGAAAAAGGGGAAACGCTTCCCCTCATCAACCTTCCTGTCCCAAAAAATGCAGAGGAGAGAAACTATTTGGGGCTTTCCGGGGGCGGCCTTTTCAAAATCCCTCAGATCAAAGCCTGTGCTGTAATCGTGGAGCTCTTCAGCATGTACTGCCCTTTCTGCCAGAAGGATGCGCCCAGAGTTAATGAGCTGTACCGGCTCATTGAAAGCAATCCCGTGCTGAAAAACAAAATCAAATTAATCGGGATCGGTGTAGGAAATTCGCCTTACGAGGTGGGGGTGTTCAAGAAAACGTATGATATCCCGTTTCCGCTTTTTCCGGATAAGGATTTCGTGATCCATAAGGTCTGCGGAGAGGTGAGGACGCCGTACTATATGATTGTGAGGATGAACGAAGATGGGACCCACCAAATCGTGCACACTCAATTAGGAAATTATCCTGGGGCTGAACCGTTTCTGGAAGTCGTGCTCAAAGCTTCGGGGCTAAAATAGCAGTCAAATTCCCCTCTCCCCCGAGGAGAGAGGAAGTGCATTTATACAAAGGGTAGTGCGCTGAATGAGGAGGATGCGCCATGAATAAAAAAAGAGTTCTCCACTTCATCTTAATCACCGGAGTCCTATTTCTATCCGTCCTGACCCCAGTGGCCTTTGGCCTTTCAGACGCCTATAAGGGAAACATCTATGAGATAGGGACGCTTAAGCCGATTGACAGCGTTTTGAGAGTGAAGGTGGGAGATCGTGCTCCTGAGTTCAGTCTCCCATCCATTTCCGAGCAGAAGGTTTCTCTGAGCCAGTTTCTCGGGAAAAAGAACGTTGTCATTTCCTTTGTTCCGGCGGCATGGACACCCGTCTGTTCAGATCAATGGCCCGGATATAACGTCGCAAAAGATATTTTTAGCCAGTATGACGCCATCCTCCTTGGAATTACGGTAGATAACATTCCTACTCTTTTTGCATGGACCAACCAGATGGGCCAGGTCTGGTTTCCGGTCCTTTCCGATTTCTGGCCCCATGGAGCCGTAGCCAAAAGATATGGTGTCTTGCGTTCGAATGGAGTATCCGAACGGGCTTTGTTTGTCATCGACAAAAAGGGAATCCTTCGTTATATCGACGTCCACGATATCAACAAGAGACCTCCCCTTGAGGATCTCATGGGGGCGCTGGAGAAACTGAAATAGAACGATGAACTTTAAACGATGAACGATGGACCAAAGGGAAGCACTTTTTCGATTCAAGGAGTAGTCCTTTTATCGAGCAGCAGAATCTTCAACCACCCTTTGCTTATCGCATATCGTTAATGGTCCGTCGTTTAAAAAAAGGAGGTTAAGATGAGTATCCCGCGACATTGTCCAGGTTTTGAGGAGTTCAAGGATCTAAAATCCTTCGTGTGCAAATGTCCGAACTGCGGAAAGGAAGTTGAGATCTTCTCGGATGAATTCGACAGGAAGCACACCTGTAAAGGTTGCCGTCAGGAGATTGACTTTACAAAATGCACCTTGACCGGCGGAGCAGCAGACCCTTCACCCCGTTAGAAATGATGCTCCGCCTGCGTGGCCGGAGCCACCTCGGAGCGGAGAAGGCCCGCTGCTCTGGATCGGGGTTTGATGCCTCGCTGGAATTTCTAACGGGGTGAACCCCGATAAATTCACCCCACGATGCCTGCCTGCCGGTAGGCAGGGAAAGAGGGGGAGGGAGTCAGATTTTAATGATCTCTCCTTCTATCTTCTCTCCGAGATGTAAGACCCCGAGGGTGGCTTGATTCATAAAAGAGCGGGTCGCCGAGCCGGGATTGAAAAGGTAGATCTTCTTGACTTGATGATTCGCCGGGGAATGGGTGTGGCCATAAACAATAACATCCGCTTCGTCGAATTCTCCTCGGATGCGTGACTCGATTCCGAACGGAGGGCCTCCCCCATGGATCAGGCCGATCTTAAATCTTTCTATTTCCACGATCCTCTTCTGGGGGAATGCTTTTCGAATATCCTGAGAATCCATGTTTCCGCAGACAGCAATCAGCTCTTTCAGGCTTGAAAGATATTCTGCGATGCTCCAGTCCACAAAGTCCCCTGCGTGAACTATCTTCTCCACGTCTTTGAAATGGAATTCGACGATCCTCTTGAATTCAGGGTGAGGCTCCCTCAAGTGCGTATCTGAAATGACACCGATCTTCATTATCTCGTGTTCCATGTCTCGGGTTTCGTATCCACAAACTTAGCTAACTCCACGACCGAATGATAGACCCCCGTGGCTACTTTCTGCATAAACTCGAAATCCAAGGTCTCCATCGTATCCGAGGCCAGGTGATAATTCGGGTTTCTCAAAAAACCAGTATCTGTGATCATCAGGGCGGATACGCCTTGATCCCAGAAGGTACTGTGGTCACTCAGTCTCACCTCATCCATTCCCTCCCCTTTCCCGGGCACAATGAGGAATTCTAAGGGAAGTCCAGGGACATTGGTTTTGAAAGATCGACAAACTTTTTCCAATAACTCCTTCGACCTCTCGTTTCCAATGATGGCGATAAAATCTCCCACATTGGGATAATGTTTGGGATTGAGATAAGGAGGATAATCCTGCCTCGGCCCGGTGAATCCTACCATTTCCACTGAAATCATTCCGAGGATCTCCTCCCTTCCCTTGCTTAGACTATCCACATAATGAGCACTGCCGGCGAAATCATATTCTTCAAGGGAGAAGGCGACCAGTCTTACCGTGCTTTCCAGAGGGACCGCTTGAATATTTCTTGCCACCTCGAGAAGCAGAGCCACCGCGCTGGCATTGTCGTCCGCCCCGGCAGAACCCGGAACGGTGTCGTAATGGGCCCCCAGGATGAGAACCCGACGGGGAGAGGTCATCCCTCTCTTTTCTGCCACAATATTCTTATAAGATTTCCCCTCCCATTGAAAATGATCCTCTTTGACATCCAATCCGGTTTTGAGAAATTCTTCCTCGATATATCGAGCCGCCTGCTCCAACTTGGGATAGCCATGATAGGGGTCCCTATCAAAATGGATATCTTTTACATGCCCTTTAAGATTTTCTGTTGAAATCATCATCTTCTTGACAGGATTCGCCTCGTCCCCAATCATTAAGAACAGTAGAGAGAAAATTAAAGTGAAATGCCAGGGGAAGGTTCGAAATCTCGTGATCCGTTGCCGACCGGGCTTATGTTATTTGAAAATCAATGTCCTGTCAATTTGAGGCTCCATCTTTCCATCGTCGGTGGCGTTATTGAATAATGATTTGTGCACTTTTTGTTAGGATCATCATTGGACTTGGGCGGATAGCTGTCATGGGATGCCGAAACTGTTATGTCCTCAGAGACCATTTTTTTCAATGATCCTAACGCAATCATGAAGTCATTCCTGAACTGTATCAAGTATGAGAGAAACTCCGGTTCGCCTCGAGAAGGTCTTGTCAATAGAATCCTTCAATCTATGATATAGTTTTTTTGGAGAGGGAAGCTGGAGGATAACTAATTCTTGCGCATCATGTGACCAACCGCTTTCTCCAGTCCGTCAAGGGTCAGCTCAAACATTGGGATAATCTCGCGGATTTGATGGATGGAGCGGGTGTAGGGCCATTCTTCGGCAAGTTTTGGGTTGATCCAAACAGCATGGGCAAAGGTTTTGGCAATAAACTTTAGCCTCTCATAACTCGGCCTCCCGGATCTCTCTTCAATATGAATGGAGCCATCCGTGGCCATCAATTCATAAGGAGCCATGCTCGCATCCCCAACGATGATGAATCTCGTTTCAGGATCAAGACGAACCAGTTCATCCACTGGAAATGGCTTGGAATGCCTGGGAGGGTCCTCCCAGAGATAATCGTAGATGGTGTTATGAAAAAAGAATGTCTTGAGATCTTTGAACTGGGCCCGTGCGTAGTTAAAGAGGGTTTGGACCAATTCGATATAGGGATCCATGGACCATCCGCCATTATCGATGGCAAGAATGACCTTCAACCGGTCCTTTAGACTCCGATCAAATACAATCTCTATTTCTCCCGCATTCCTCATGGTCTCGTAAATCGTCTTATCAATATTCACCCTATCCTTAGGGCCGAATGGAACCATATTCCTCAATCTCTTGAGAGCCTCTCCCATTTGGGATGCCGTCATCGGTCCCTCCTGGGAGTAGTCACGATATCTCCGATCCATAGCGACTTTGACGGCTGACTTATTTCTGGAGACACCGCCGACTCTCATCCCACCTGGATGGTAACCAGAATGTCCCACAGGAGAAGTTCCACCCGTTCCAATCCACTTGTTTCCTCCGTGGTGCGCCTCGGTTTGTTCTTTTAATCGGTCAAGAAAGTATTTGAGCAATTCCTCCGGACTGAGCTTTAACAAATCTTCTTCATTCACCCCAAGGGCCTCTGCTAACTCTTTTGGATCTTTCAGCCACTCGTCAAGCAGGGCACGGGCGACCTCGGACAATTCCATTTCTTCCGATCCCTTGAACTCGGCGCCCTCGAAACGATGAGCAAACACCTGGTCGTAGAGATCGAAATATTTCTCACTCTTCACCAGAATCGTGCGAGCGCTTGTATAGAAGTCATCCAGAGAATTGATCAGCCCCATGCTCAAGGCCTTCTGAAGCGTCAGGAAGGAGGTGGGAGAAACTGGAATACCTGCTTTTTTCAAAAGATAGAAAAAATCTACGAACATAAACGAACTCTGTCACATTCCATAAAATCCCCCTCGTCCCCCTTTGGTAAAGGGGGGTTGGGGGATTAGTAATCTTATACCCTGAAGCGTGCCACCGCATTCTGGGCAACCACGTAGTCAGGACTCTTTTTGAAGAGGACGCCCAAGAAAGGAACCTCTCCTTTGATCAGATCCTTCACCCGAAAGTCAGGATCTGCCCTTAAGGCCCTAAGCCAGTTAATCAGCTCCCGAGTGGCAGGTTTTTTCTCAATACCCCTGATTTCTCTGAGACGGTAAAATGTTCTAATGGCGCTATCGAGTAATTCCTTGTCAATATCAGAAAAATGAACCTGAACGATCTTTCTCATCATGTCAGGCTCTGGAAAGGCAATGTGATGGAAATTACAGCGACCTAAAAACGGGTCGGACAGATCCTTTTTGGCATTCGATGTGATGATGATCACCGGCCGATATTTCGTTTTGATGGTTTTATCAATTTCGATAATATCAAACTCCATCTGGTCCAGCACATCCAGCATATCGTCCTGAAAATCCGTATCGGCCTTATCAATCTCGTCGATCAGGAGAACGACTCTCTGATCGGATACAAAGGACTGTCCGATCTTTCCCATCCGGATGTACTCTTCAATATTGCTGACATTCCTTTTCGAGTCGCCAAAACGGCTGTCGTTTAAGCGGGTCAGCGTATCATACTGGTAAAGGGCATCGATTAGCTTCATGCTCGATTTGACATTGAGGACGATCAATCGCATGCCGGAAGCTTCTGCAATGGCGTGGGCCAGCATGGTTTTTCCCGTTCCGGGCTCTCCTTTGAGCAGAAGAGGCATTTCGAGCGCCATCGAAATGTTGACAATTCTTGCCAGTTCATCATCCAGCACGTATTTGGAAGCCCCTGTGAATTCCTTTTTTTGCGTCTCTTTGTGCATCTGTCTACTCCCTCATTAAGCCTATAGGAATTTGTACAATGATATGATAACCACTTTTGGATCATGTTTCAACATTGATCCGATGTAGGCAGACAGGACCAGATAGATTTCTGCCTTCAGCTTTTTCAATCTGGAATTTAAGATCTGCAATTTGCGATGAGCCCAAATCCCGATTCAGAGGATCGTCTCTGCGAGCGAAGCGAAGCAGTCTCACTTTTTGGGAGAGACTGCCACGCCTGCGTGGAGGAACTCTTACTCGGTAGAGGCCTTGCTGGAGCATTTCAGCGTGCAGGCACGTACCTTTCAGGTGCTCGCCATGACATGCCGGCAAAAGTTTTCCCTTTTGTAAATCGAGATTTGGCTGGAACAGCTTCTTGTTTTCATACTGGAAATCTGTTTAAATTTAGGCTGAAAAAATTCTTGCGAACGATGTGACAGACGCAGTTTTGAGGCACTGAGATTGAAGAACGGTCGAGCGTGGGTGACACTTAATATTTCTATTGGCGTCTATATGTCCACACTGGATGCCAGCGTTGTGAATATTTCCCTTCCGACGATCATCCGATCTCTGAATACCCACTTGACAGCCGTGGCCTGGGTGGTGATGGCCTATCTGATCATTATCACTGGATGCTTGCTCTTGATGGGAAGGCTCTCGGACCTTTTCGGGCTGAGACGGATTTACCTCTTAGGGTATTTGACCTTCACTCTTGGCTCGGCTCTCTGCAGTTTTTCACCCACAATCTATTTTCTGATCGGGTCCCGGATGCTCCAAGGATTGGGTGCTTCCGCGCTCATGGCCAATGGTCCTGCGATCCTGACGACGGCCTATCCAGAGCATGAGAGAGGAAAGGCATTGGGGATTTTGGGCTCGGTCGTCTCCGCAGGTTTCCTCACGGGCCCCGTTCTTGGCGGGTTTTTGGTCGAACATCTCGGGTGGAGATCCATCTTCTTTATCAATCTCCCGATTGGCGCCCTGGGGATCTATCTCACTTCGAAAGTCCTCGAAAGGAACGAGCCAACGGTCAAGGCGCCAGTAGATCTCCTCGGGGCTCTCTTGCTCTTTTTCTTCTTGAGTTTTCTTCTCCTTTTCCTTAATCAACTAGGCCAGGGATCAGTCCCTATCCTGTGGGGATGGCTCTTCCTCGGTCTGCTTTGTTTCAGCCTGTTTATCGTTGTGGAGATCCAGTCCCCTTTCCCCCTGGTGGATCTTAAACTTTTTAAGAGACGGCTCTTCGTCGCTTCTCTTGGAGCAAGTTTTTTATCCTTCTGGATGAGCGCTGCCCATAGCTTCGTCATTCCTTTCTTCCTCCAGAATATTTTGGATTTCTCTCCTTCCAAGGTAGGGATGCTTGTCTTCCCCGTTGCCCTGACGGTGATGGTGATGGCTCCTCTTGGGGGGAGATTTTCCGATCGCTTCGGAGTTAGAATTCCGGCCACCATGGGTTTGATCCTTACATCTTTGACTGTCTTTTCCTTTACCCTTTTGAAGCCGGGGACAAGAGATGTTGACATTCTATGGAGACAAATTGCTCTCGGCATTGGAATCAGTTTTTTCAACCCAGCGAATAATAGCGCCATCATCGGCTCTTTGCCCCGCGAGAAAGTGGGCCTGGCCTCAAGTTTCTTGGCCCTGTCGAGAAATTTGGGGATGGTGATGGGAGTCGCCTTTGCAGAGATGGTTGTTGCCTTCAGGCTGCCTGTTGCGCCACTTGAAAAAGCCAAGGCAGGCCTTTCGCTGGAGGGCATTCAGGATGTCTGGAAACTTGTTCTCATTATCGGGCTAATAGCGATCCTCGTTTCTTGGACAAGGGAAAGTAAATCGGATGTTCCCGGCCCGAAATCACCGGAGGGGCAGCGCTGAGCGAAGTCGAAGGGTTGAGGCAAGACAAAGCGAATGGGAAGGTTGCTCGGGGTCAATGCGGAGCACCTATGATCGGTCGAGGGATTGACTTTTCGGGGATTTGTTGAAAAAATAAATTTGTGGGGAGGCTTTTGGTGAAACGTTCAGATGGAAGAGGGATTAATGCTTTAAGGCCTGTAAATATCACGAGAAATTATTTAAAACATGCGGAGGGGTCTGTCCTCATCCAAATAGGAGATACCAAGGTAATCTGCTCAGCCAGTGTGGAGGAGAGGGTGCCACCGTTTTTAAGAAATACCGGAAAAGGTTGGGTCACCGCAGAATATTCCATGCTCCCCCGCTCAACGCATACCAGAACTTCCAGAGATTCCTTAACGGGTCGAGGAAGCGGCCGCGCCTTCGAGATTCAAAGGTTGATCGGGCGCTCTTTGAGATCTGTGACGGATCTCAATGCCTTTGGTGAAAGGACCATCTGGATCGACTGTGATGTGATTCAGGCGGATGGAGGGACAAGGACGGCTTCTATCACAGGGGCCTATGTCGCTTTGGTCGACGCTTTTCGAAAAATGGTTAAGAGCGGCATGATCGAAGAAATTCCCGTCAAGGATTCGATCGCTGCCATCAGCGTGGGGAAAGTAGATGGGGAAGTTCTCTTGGATTTAGATTATGAGGAAGACTCTAAAGCCGAAGTGGATATGAATGTGGTGATGACCGGCAGTGGAAAGTTTGTGGAGATTCAGGGAACCGCCGAGGGAGGCGTTTTTACAAAAAAAGAGATGGACAGGTTGATGAAAATCGCACAAACTGGAATTAGGACCCTCGCGAGAATTCAAAAGAAGTCTCTTCACCCTTTCCCTCTCCCCTCAGGGGAGAAGACGGGGTGAGGGGGGAACGGTTGGAACTGATCGTCGCAACTCGGAATAAGGGGAAAATTCGCGAAATTCGAGAGGCCTTGAAAGGATTGGGCCTTCGGATTCAGTCGCTAAGCGATTTTCCGGAGGCTCCGGAGATCGAGGAGGATGGTGAGAGTTTCACTGAGAATGCTCTGAAAAAAGCTCGTTTTTACTCAAAGTACTTTGGGAAATTAACCCTTGGAGATGATTCTGGATTAGAAGTGGATGGTTTGAAAGGGCTGCCTGGAATTTATTCTGCAAGGTATGCCAAGGAAGGGGCAGCGAGCCGAGAGAATAATCAGAAGCTTCTCAGAGAGATGCATGGGCTTCCAGTTTCGAAAAGGGGAGCGAGATTCAAATGCATCATTGCCGTCGTATCTCACAACGGAAAGGAAGCCGTTGCTGAGGGATCATGCAGGGGTATTATCGGATTTAAGGAAAAAGGAAGGAAGGGGTTTGGATATGATCCCCTCTTCATTCTTCCAAAGTATGGGAAAACGATGGCAGAGCTTTCCCTCGAAGAAAAAAATGCGATTAGCCATCGAGGAAAGGCCCTAAGAAAGATCAGAAGGGTAATCCAGTCCTTTGCGTGATTTTGGGCGGTTGTCTCAGTAATAGGGGATGTGTTAAATAGGAAGGCAATAACCAGATCCGAAGCACCAGTCTTGGTCATTTGGTGATTAGGTAATCGGAATTTATTTGGAGCTTGGTATTTGGTGATTGGAATTTTAAGTATCGGGGCGTAGCGCAGCCTGGTTAGCGCGCCTGCCTTGGGAGCAGGAGGTCGGCCGTTCAAATCGGCTCGCCCCGACCATTTTTTTCCAAACCATTTCCAGAAATACATTGCGGGATTGAAGGCCGACCAATAAGCCTCTTTCAATTCTTAGAAGACCTTCCAAAAACAGGCAGTAGTCCTTTCCTTCTAAGGACAGATATCGTCTTTAACGCTTCATTCTTATTTTCAAACTTCCCGATCATCACACGATACCAGGTCTCCCGGGGGGATACTTTCCGGGAAAGGATCTCTATTTTTTTCCCCTTTAATACCGGTTCACCCCTGCAACGTTCGGCAGGATCAGAGGTATCGAAAGTTCCCGCATGAATGCCGTAAGTACGATCAGGATATGGAATGATCAATAGGTCTTCAGTGATATGAGGGATCTTGATCTTTTGGTCAACGAGAATGAGATGGACATTGGTAATTTCCGGGTTAAGCTCTAAGAGGAAATCAAGGAGACTTATATTGACTATCCCATAATATTTCTGCGTTAGCTGGGACATGGTCTGGCCTTTTTTTACGGCTGCAATTTCTCTCAGTTTGTATTCCCTGCCCGTGGCAGCAATAGGAGGAGAAGATGGAGTCATCTGAGAAGAAGCTGATGCGGAGGATGGTTCGGTATCAGCATCATGACTCTGAAGGGATTTGATATTCCATGTCTTGGCAGGTTTTTGCTCCGCGTGTCTATGGATCAGAAAAATGAATATTCCCAGACAAAGCAAGGAGATCATAATGACAAGACAACTTTTCTTTAGGAGAAATCGCAATCCAAACGGAAACGAGTGAAATGTGTCCGCAATGTCAGTTGAAGAAAGGATCTTCTCGTGTCGGTTCGGACCCTCCATCTTTTTTATGACCTCACGGACAATGTCAACTTCAATATTCTTTTTGAACAAACTGTAGCCCATCAATAAAGCATTGTCACAAAGGGCATTGATCACACGTGGGATCCCTCGGGCATGGGTACAGATCAAAGAAAGAGCTTTTGGAGAGAATATCTCAGAACTGCTGCTTCCAACCAATCTCAGTCTGTGATCGATGTACTCCTTGGACTCCTCCTCGCTTAATCCTCTGATTTGACGCCTGATCTCTATGCCCCGTTTGAGTTGCTTTAGACTTTCCGAATTGAGTCTATCTTCAAGCTCTGGTTGGCCCACGAAAACGATTTGAATTCCCTTCGATTCTAAGTCAGAAAACATTTGGAGCTCTTCCATGACCTTCTGGGGAAGGTCCTGCGCTTCATCAATGATGATGACAAGGGTTTCGCCTCGATTACACATGAGCACTGAATATTGAATCAATTGATGCAAAAGATCCATTCTGTTTTCTTTTATAGTAGCCAGGTTCAACTCCCGGAGGATGGTTTTTAATAAATCGGTGAAGGTGATGGTGGTGTGAAAAATTAAGACTGTTTTCACCTTCTCGTCGAGATGGTTGAGCAAAGAGTAAATGAGAGTTGTTTTCCCTGTCCCGACCTCTCCCGTCATAGAAATAAAACCCTTTCGATTTTTGATCCCATGAATCATAGAAGCCAGTGCCTCTCGGTGGCTGCGTGTGACATAGAGAAATTTGGGATCCGGACTTAATTCGAAGGGTTTTTCTGAGAAGCCATAAAATCCGGTGTACATATGCTTCCTAATGATGAATTGAGATGAGTTTTTAAAAAATCCGTGTTGCCGAAGAAGAATTGGGACTAAATTCGACTCTCAATGGCTCACCTCATTATCGGTTAGGTGAGTTGACTACTCCCCCAGACCCTTTTCGGCGAAATCGAGATAGACCGCCTTCGTAACCGTCCTGATCGCATCCAATTCCAATCCCTTCGGGAAAAGGATTTCAATCTTCAATAAAGTTCGTATCTCAATGGCCTGAGATACGTAGTCGAAGAGCCCTCCTTCGCCTGCGTTCATCACAATCCCCCCAAGCCTTTCTTCACCATCCATAGGGAAATAATCCAATGGAAGTTTAACCCAAATTCTTGGATGTTTCTTCTTTTTAACTACAAAAGTATTTTCTTTGGAATTTAAACCTGTCTCTCTCTTTGCTTCTAGCCCGTCCAAGGTGGCCAATTTATCCCTCAAAAGGTTATGGGTAGAAGCGTACTAAACAGGGATAAATAAGTCAAATAGAAGTTTAATGTCCGGAGGAGGCCCGCTGACAGAGCCCTGTACCGTGTTGGCAAAGGAGAAAGCCCGTGCCTGCACACGAGAGCCCATCCCCTCCGAAGCTTCCGGAGGCGGGGCTTCGGGCAGGATGGCGTTACGCCACGCAGGCTTGGTTCCTAATCAAAGCCCCTGCCGGGCCACATCCCTCCTGGGCTAGACACAGTCCGGTCACGAGATTGCGTATGAACCCACGCCTGTACGCGGTGGACTAATGCTGCCAAGGTAGATAAGGACCTTTTTTCGTATCTTGAGGATTAGGTCAATAAACTTATTTAAATGAGAATAGACCTACTGATACCTTATGAAGAGCTTTTTTTTCTTGCCTGCCACTATTCTTGTTAAAACTTGGACAAAATGTCAAAGAATGAAAAAAATGGGTACCTTTCCATTAAAATGGAGAAAAGTAAGGTAGTAACAAAATTGTTATAAGTCGCCAAATTCCTTAAACTTAGGAATAAGTTATACAGGCATATTCTTGATGGTATTCAGTTGGTATGTTTCTTGCTCAATTCCTTAAATAATCGAAATAAATCTGATTTGTTTCTGAATCCAAGGTTATTCAGGATGGAACATCAAGATAAAAAAAGAATCATTCTAACGCTTCGATGGACCGCCATCATTGTCACTTCTTATCTCATCCTATTTGGTAAAGGGAGGGTGATAGACCTCTATTCAAGTTACGTTCTTATTATCGTCTATCTCTTGTCGAATGTTCTACTCACCTTCTTTCCTAAGACATGGTTTTCAAATTTAAAATTATTCTATCCATTAGTCCTCTTTGACACTGGAATTGTTTCATTCGGAATGTATCTTTCTGAGAAGATGGCCACAGATTTCTATATCGTTTTTTTCTTAATTATCATCTTTGCATCGGTCAGTCGCAATTTTAAACTATTGATGGTTATTGGAGGGATCACAGCGCTCCTCTACGGCGTTCTCCTCTACACATGGGGGCTTTTAACTAAGGAAGAGAGTGGTAGTTATACCCTTCGGATCCCTTTCATATTCATCATGACGGCTTTCTACGGATACATCGTCCAGACCTTGACCAAGGAGAAACGCAAAGAACTCACCATTTCTGAAGACAAATATCGCAATCTCTTTGAAAATGCCAACGATGGGATCATCCTCTTGAGAGATCCTCAATTGCAAGTCGCGGATGTCAACAGGGAAGTAGAAAAAGCGATACATTACAAGAAAGTAGAGTTGCTTCAAAAAGAGATCTTTGATTTATTCATCCCTGAAGAAGTAGAGAAAGCAAGAGATTTTTTTAAAGAAGTCGTTGAGAAAGGAGAAGGAAGAGTGGACTATCTATCCTTAACGAAGAAAGATGGATTCCCACTCGAGGTGGACTTCTCCATCAAAAGGATTGATTTAGGGGACGAATCGTTCTATCAGATGATCTTCCGGGATCTGACGGAGCAGAGGAAGCTTGAAAAAAAGATCAGACAAAGTAAAAGAAATCTCGAGGCCATTTTCGACGGAATTCGAGATCAGCTCTCCATACAGGCTCCTGATTATCGAATCCTCCGTGTGAATAGAGCTGTCATCGAACATTACCAAACTGTTTTTGAAAAATTGATCGACCGGAAATGTTACGAGGCCTATTTCCTGAGATCGGAACCCTGTGAGGGATGTCCCGTCTCCGTGACCATCGAAACCAAACAGCCTGCTTCGTCCACCATGAAGAGGTCGGAAGATAATACTACCTTGCAAGTGTTCTCTTATCCGATTTTGGGTGAAAAAGGGAAACTCCTATCGGCCATTGAATATACGAAGGATATAACGGAGCAGCAGAGGTTGCAAGAACAGCTCATCCAATCAGAGAAATTGGCGGGAATAGGGATATTGGCCTCTGGTGTCGCCCATGAGATCAACAACCCTCTCAGTGGCATTATCGGGATGGCAGAAATTGCACTGGAGGAGGAAGATCTTGCTAAGAAAGAAACTTATTTGAAGGATATCCTCAATTGTGCCCAACGAATCAGTGGAATCGTGACTGGACTGCGATCCTACTCCCGGGCGGCCAAGAAGGAAGAACTCAGTCTGGTGGACCTCAACGGCGTTCTTGAAGAATCGCTGAAAATGGTGCAACTGGCGGTCAAAGGGAGTTCGGTGGAGGTGATCAAAGAATTTCAATCTATTGAAAAAATACGGGCCAACATGGGCGAGATTCAACAGGTGTTCACCAATCTGATCACCAACGCTTTTCAGGCTATTGATGGAAAAGGTGGAAAATTGGGTCTCTCCACTCGGTTGATAGAGGATTGGGTTGAGGTGAAAGTGAGCGATAATGGTAAGGGAATTCCCCACAAATATCTCAACCATATCTTCGATCCCTTCTTCACAACCAAAAACCCAGGTGAGGGGACAGGTCTTGGCTTAAATATCGTTTACCGTATCGTAACCAAGTATGAGGGGACAATCGATGTGGAAAGTAGAGAGCAAATTGGGACAACCTTTACAATTAAATTTCCAATAAGGAGGACTGAAACATGAGCAAGAAGATATTAATCGTGGATGATGAAGAGGTGATCCGGAAGTTTATAAAAATCCACCTCGTCAAACTGGGCTATGAGGTGACGGAAGCCGCCGACGGAGAGCAGGCCATGGAACAATTGGGGAAAGACGATTTCGATCTTCTCATCTGTGATATTTTGATGCCCAAGAAGGATGGATGGGAAGTGATTAGAGAAGTGAAATCGAATCCCAGAACGAAGGCTATCCCGGTGATCGTTCTCACGGCAAAAAATGAAGATTCGGATATGTTCAAAGGATACAATCTCGGCGCCAATTATTATATGACGAAACCCTTTACGAAAGCCCAGCTTATCTATGGGTTGAAACTCATGCTTGGTGAGACTTCAGAAGAGATAAGGGCATAAGTGGATTCTTCATTTACTCAGGAGGGCTTCCTCTTTTTAGAGAAAAATAAGTTTTTTCCCTCCCGCCGAGTAGTTTTTTGGAAGACCCTAATTTTTCCTGGCAAACCGAGGACTGAAATGAATAAAAAATGTTTAAGAGAGAGCAGGGCCTAAAACAACGGTGTCGCGTTAGGATGAAAACCATTATTTTTGCCATGTTGGTTACAAGCTTATTGTTGTCTCCATTGCAAGTCAAAGCTGAAGCCCAATACCAATTGGTTGGCCGCGATCTCTCTACCCCTCAGCCGTCACCGTCCCGGCTCATCGCAACAGAGCAAGAGGTAAGACAGTTCTTGGACAACTATATCGGACGATATACGAAAAAAGACATCGATGGATTTCTTTGGCTTTTTTCTTTGAAAGCCGTCCAGAATCAGAAAGATGGGCTGCCTGAGATCAGAGAGATATACCGCAATTTTTTCGACCAAACCCAGACACTTCTTTGTCGCTTTGATGATCGGAGGGTGGAGATCTACGATAATGCTGTAGAGATAAAGGCGAGTTACGAAATTGAGGAACTAATGAAACTAGGTGGAGAAAGGAAATTCTTGAGAGGATCGATACGATGGGTCTTGATCAAGGAAGACGGAATTCTCAAGATCCTTTCTCTTGATTATAAACATGAGAAGGCCCCTTGAACATTTTTCTTTTCCCCACGCCTTTCATTTCAATATACCCTCTTTGGACAAATTCGCCAATTCCCCCTACACCTAAGATTCTTTAAGTCATAACCGTGGAGGGTGCTCGTCAATCCGTTGATAAATATCAGGCATGGTTCATGAGAATGAATCCAGACACCCTCGTGATTCTCTTCTCAAAGGATGCTACTAAAAGAAATCCGCGGGTTAGTCCCGTGAGGAAAGATCAAAGAATTTCGGAGCGTTCCGGCTGAATTCTTCAGTCAGTGATTACAAAAGCCCTTGAGGACAGGAAGGTAGCTCGTGCCTTTTATCCTCCTTAGAACAGATAGCACCGTAGGTTATCCACACAATACCTCTGGGACCAAATTACCCAATAACTTAAGGAGCTTAAATACAGATAGCTAATTTCACCTTGACCAAAACTCAAAGAAGTCGTATATTTACCAATTAAGCGCCTGTAGCTCAGATGGATAGAGCTACGGACTTCTAATCCGTAGGTCGTGGGTTCGAATCCCTCCAGGCGCGCCATGCACCACGTAGGGTGCATGGCAAGCCACGAATCGCGTGAATGCAAATTGCAAAATTAACAATTCAAAGTTAGCAAGACAGTTAAAATTGGCTAATTGATCATTGGTAAGTGCTCATTTTTGCAATGATCTTTTAAATGGTGAGTGTAGCTCAGTTGGATAGAGCACTGGGTTGTGGCCCCAGTGGTCGAGGGTTCGAGTCCCTTCACTCACCCCAAAGCGCCCGTAGCTCAGTTGGATAGAGCGTCGGACTTCGAATCCGCAGGTCGTCCGTTCGAGCCGGACCGGGCGCGCCCTAAACCATGTAAGGTTTAGGGCTGCCCTGCACTCCACGTAGTGCAGGGCGCCATATTTTTTACACCATGCAGGGTTCGTGGCAGCCGTGTGCCTTACATGGTACACGGCGCCATCAGTAGTATATGTGAGGTTTAAGGCTGCCGTGAACTCGACGTAGTTCAGGGTGCCATCAGTTTGCGTCAATGCAAATTGCGAAATTAGTTACGCGTTTCGCGGGACTAATTTCGCATTCTGCAATGATCTTTAAGTGGAGGGAGCCGTTAGCTCAATAGGTAGAGCAACTGACTCTTAATCAGTAGGTTACAGGTTCGATTCCTGTACGGCTCACCAATTGCTCAGGCAATAGGACTTGGTCTACGGTAAAGGTAACGATGCTCGTTTCGTCATTCGGTTACGTTGTCCGTCTTCAAAATCTCTTGACCGTTACCCTTTGACGATACACGAAACCGGCTTCGTAACCCAAAGACCATTTTTGCTGTATAGCCCTGCTGAAGTACGCAGATAGATTAAGGCCGGGGTGGCGAAATTGGCATACGCGCGAGACTTAGGATCTCGTGGTCGAGAGACTGTGCGGGTTCAAGTCCCGCCCTCGGCACCATCTCAAAAGAAGAAATTCTAAGCTCGAAGCACGAAATTCGAAGCAAGCGTAAATTTTCAAAACACAAATGTTCCAAACAAGAGTTTTGAATTTTGATATTCGAATTTTGAAATTGTTTCGGATTTCGATATTCGAGTTTCGGATTTTCAGTTATGGAAGGGATCTTTCATGAAAGCTAATGTGGAAGAGATCAGTTCGGTCAAGAGAAGGATATCCGTAGAGATTCCGGAGGACGAGGTCGTTAAAGAAGTTGATTCATTCTACAAGGACCTGGGGAAAAAGGCCAAGATCAAAGGGTTTCGGCCTGGAAAGGTTCCCAGGAACATTCTGGAGAGATATTTTAAAGATTATGTGAAGGCAGAAGTCATCCAGAAGCTGATCGAGGAGTCTTATCCAAAGGCTCTCACGGAGACCGAGCTTCAACCCGTCTCTCCGCCTTCCATCGACCCCGGGGAATTTTCGGGTGGAAAACCGTTTCAATACTCAGCGGTGTTTGAAATCAAACCCGATATCAAAGTGGAAGGATACACGGGGTTAAAGCTTGAAGGGAAAAAGGAGGAGGTCAAAGACGAAGAGGTAGAACAGCGGTTGAAGGCTCTCCAAAACCTTCATGCCAACTTGACTACGGTAACAGAGGCCAGGCCCATTCAGGCTGGAGATTATGTCATCGTCGATTACGAGGCGTATGCCGAGGGTAAACCCTTGGAGGGAGGAAAGGCCATCGATTTTACGGTGGAAGTGGGGAGCGGGCAATTCATTCCAACCTTTGAGGAGAAGCTGATCGGGCTGAATCTTGAAGAGGAGAAAGAGATCGAAGTCTCTTTCCCGGCGGATTACGGATATCAGAAGTGGGCTGGGAAGACGGTTTCATTTCATGTTAAGATTAAGGAGATCAAGGCGAAGATCCTTCCTCCTTTGGACGACGAATTCGCGAAAGATTTGGGCGATTCATCCCTGGAAGAATTAAAGGCCAAATTGAAAGGGGAGATCGAAAAAGAAAAGGCGCTGGCGTTGGAACAGCAATTGAAAAATCAAGCAATGGATCAATTGATCGAGGGAAACCCCTTCGAGGTCCCGGAAAGTCTGGTGGAGGAGCAGGCCAAGGCCATGGTTTCGGATACAAAGCTGAGACTGGCTGCGCAAGGGGTCGCCCTCAAAAATTTGGGCGTTTCAGAGGAAAAACTCCAGGGGGACTATCGGGCCATGGCCCAAAAACAGGTGAAGACGTTTCTGATCCTTGAAAAGATTGCGAGTCAGGAGGGGATCGCGGTCACCGATGAAGAAGCAGATGGTCGTCTCAAAGAGATATCAGAGAGGATGCACCAACCATTCGACACGGTGAAACGGTATTACGAGAAGAACAATCTCCTTCCCGAAGTGAAAGCGGGGATCCTCCGGGATAAGACCTTAAATTTTCTGCTTGAGAAAGCAAACGTCGAGTATGTCTGAGGAAAAAAACGATGACACTGATACCGATTGTAATTGAAAAGGATGGAAGGGGCGAGAGGGCCTACGATATCTATTCCCGGCTTTTGAAAGAGCGAATCATCTTCGTCGGGACACCGATCGATGACGACGTCGCCAATCTGGTGATCGCCCAGATGCTCTTCCTGGAGTCGGAAGATCCGGACAAGGATATCCACCTCTACATCAACTCTCCTGGAGGGGTGGTGACCTCGGGGCTTGCCATCTATGATACCATGCTATATATTCGCCCCAAAGTTTCTACGTTATGCATGGGCCAAGGAGCGAGCATTGCGGCCCTGCTACTGGCAGCGGGGGAAAAGGGAAAACGGTATGCCCTCCCCCATTCAAGGATTCTCATCCATCAGCCCATCGGAGGCTTTCAAGGCCAGGCCTCGGATGTGGACATCCAGGCCAGGGAGATCCTGCGGCTTCGAGAAGAGTTGAATCGGATTATGGTCAAACACACTTCTCAGCCGTTGGAGCGGATTCAGGCGGATACGGATCGAGATTTTTATATGACTGGCCAACAGGCGAAGGAATACGGTATTGTTGATGAGGTAGTCATCCAGCGTCCCGTCCGATCTCAAGGGTAGTCCCAAAAGGGAGGGCAGAAAGGAGAAAATGATGAAGGCGAACGGAGGGAATTATGGGACCGTCTTGCATTGTTCTTTCTGTGGGAAGAGTCAGGATGAGGTCAGGAAGCTCATCGCCGGCCCCACGGTCTACATCTGTGATGAGTGTATCGAGCTCTGCAACGAGATCATTGCGGAAGAGGCCGAGGAGCGGTTTGTTCCGGGAAGGCTGACCGTTCCCAAACCCATGGAGATCAAGGCCAAGTTAGATGAGTATGTCATCGGACAGGAAAATGCCAAAAAGATCCTTTCGGTAGCGGTCCATAATCACTATAAGCGGATTGATTCCCGGGTGGCCTCGGGAGAGGTGGAGCTTCAGAAGTCCAATATCATTCTCATCGGTCCCACCGGGTCCGGGAAAACCCTCCTCGCCCAGACGCTGGCCCGGGTCCTCGATGTTCCGTTCACGATCGCGGATGCTACCTGCCTGACAGAGGCAGGCTATGTGGGTGAGGATGTGGAAAATATTATTCTGAGTCTTCTTCAGTCGGCCGATTATGATATCGAACGGACGCAGAAAGGGATTGTCTACATTGATGAGATCGATAAGATATCAAGAAAATCCGATAGTCCTTCCATCACCCGAGATGTTTCGGGCGAGGGTGTTCAGCAGGCCCTCCTGAAGATCATCGAGGGGACGGTGGCCAGCGTCCCGCCGAAGGGAGGTCGAAAACACCCGCAGCAGGAATTCATACAAATTGACACGACCAACATTCTCTTCATCTGCGGCGGAGCCTTTGTGGGGCTAGAAAAATTAGTCGAACAACGGATCGGAGGGAAGACCCTTGGATTTGGGGCGGATATCAAGTCCCAGCAAGAGCGGGACATGGGAGAATTGCTGAGAGAGGTTCAACCCGAGGATCTTTTGAAGTTTGGGTTGATCCCGGAGTTCATCGGCAGGCTTCCCGTCATTGCTACCCTGAATGAGCTCAGCATCGATGCCCTGGTGGATATTTTGAAAAAACCGAAGAACGCCTTGGTGAGACAGTATCAAAAACTCTTCGAATTTGAAAATGTCAAACTTCGATTCACCGAGGGAGCGTTGATGGCCATTGCCAAGGAGGCGATCAAACGAAAATCCGGGGCCCGGGGTCTTCGCGCGATCATGGAGAATACCATGTTGGATGTGATGTACGAGATTCCTTCCCAATCCAACATTCGTGAATGCATTATCAGTGAAGAGGTAGTTCTCCATCACGAAAGCCCGATCCTCCTTTATGAAAAAGAGGTTGAGGTGGCTTGACCAAATACCGAAAGGTTGGCAGGGGGAGGACGACCCCATAGAATTAACTTTGCAAGGAAGGGCGGATAGCTCAGCTGGGAGAGCGCCGGCCTTACAAGCCGGAGGTCGCAGGTTCAATCCCTGTTCCGCCTACCATAAAAATCAATAAGTTAGACGCTTCCTTCCGAAGCCTTTTTTTCATTAGTGTCCATATAGGTGTCTATCGTTCCTGCGATCCTCCTCTTTTAAATTATCCATTTGCCTTTAAAATGTAGGGTCGCAGTTGCCCTCCCTCCCCAAATAATACCTATGAGGTTCTGCCTCCTAATCCCTGAAGAAAATCTTCTAATTTGGATAAGTTCCTCATAAAGACTTCTTCCTGACCTTCCCCTGAAAAAGTGGACACAGGATTAAGTTTCATTAAGGAGCTTTTCATACTGCTCTGGGCTCCTGTACCCTAATGCCGAATGACTCCTCTGACGGTTATAA
>Ga0326728_10003047_pt1 | contig 53766 bp, 48 predicted proteins | sample MB3enrmetagenome_FD_207602 | JGI IMG/M metagenome (GOLD analysis project Ga0326728, IMG submission 207602) | Lab enriched peat soil microbial communities from McLean, Ithaca, NY, United States - MB31MN | ecosystem: Environmental > Terrestrial > Soil > Wetlands > Peat | place: USA: New York... | reverse complement strand
GGGTGAAGTACACGGCACGAGGATTCCGGAACATCCAGAACTTCGTCCACGCGATTTACTTCCACTGCGGTGGGCTGAACCTCGCACCATCACCCACTAAATAGCCGGAAGAGCGGTTAGTGATTATGTCTGTCTCTTGGTATAACAACCGCCCCACTCCGCCAAAATCCTGGCCCGACATCAAAGTGGCGGGAGCTGGCCTACAGTTCTCTTTGAAAACCCAACTCCGGGACGGAGCGCTCATGTAGCAGTTTGAAGCCTCGCCACTAGACGGATCACTCGCCGAGCCGTTCAACCGTGCCGTCAGCTCCAATCTCGCGTCTAATAGTTTCACCGTGCTATTCGCAGATGGCTCTGGCTTCCAGCTGTGCCAAGTTGAGATGAAGAATCTCACGCGAGTGATTGACGACCACGGCCAAATCACCGCCCTCACTGCTGACGGGGAAAGTACTGAGTGCCCGCCAGATAAGTACAGGGACTCTCAGACGTGGAACGTCAGCTATAGCTTCCCGAAACTCACGAATAGCATTGACCTGTCGGCTGGCCTTGTTCCGAAGCCGCGTGCAGTAACGCCCCACGGGGCACACGTCCACGCCGAGGATAAAGTGCCTCTTGAGGGCACCGACTCTAAGACGGGATTCAACTCTTGGGACGGCCACCTGGAAACACGTTCTGGTCACACGTTCGTCGTCTATCGCGAGGGAGAACGAACCACGGCGCTTCTCTGGGACACATCAGCACGCTTGCGATTTACCTGCAGAACGAATTCTGACTGCCTTATAGAGAACGTCGGCAACAACGAAGCCGTACATGCGCGTATGCTGCGATGAAGTGGGCAGAGCGAGGCGTAGTTTGCCTTATTGTGCGGCTTTTTACCCCGCGCCATTGCTGAAGGTGTTTCGCGCGGCTTCAAAATACGCGTGTGCTCATCGGCGGGCAACAGCACGAGGCGCGTTCGTGTTTCCGTTTGATCGGCGCCCTGGCAACCCTCGGACCTCGCTCAGCCCGACCACGGGTTGAGAAGCAGCGCTCCTGTGGGTTCGAAATCGGCGGTGTTCCGGGTCATGACGCGGAGGCCGTGGCGCAGGGCGGTGGCGGCAATAAGCTCGTCCGCGGCATGCACGGTTCGGCCCGCTTTTTGGGCGGCAGCGGTGAGTTCTCCCCAGATGCGGCAGGTTTCGAGATCGACGGAAAGGAGCCGATCGGCAAAGTTGCCTTCGAGGGTCTGGAGCCAGGCTTCCAGGGCGCGTTTCTTCCGGCTTTCCCGTAAAAGGGCGGTCCCCTTCAAGACCTCACCGATGGATATAACACTGACGAAAAGGTCCGCGTCGTCAAGGCCGTCGAGTGCCTGGCGCACTCCCGGGTGCCCCTTGGGGCGCCTCAGTTCAGACAGTACGCACGTGTCAAGCAAAACTCTCAAAGCTTTACGCTCCGCATTGGGGACTTGTCGCGGGTAAGGTCGAGTCCCGAGAAGCTCGGTCCCTTGCCGAGCAAAAACCGCTTGAAGCTCGGCCGCTTACCGGTCAGCTTTTCGTAGTCGCGCCGAGCGACCACCACCACGGCGTCGCGACGCCGCAAGACCAGTTGTGGGTCCCCACTGAGAGCGAGGTTCACTAGTTCGCTGAAGCGGTTTTTGGCATCCGCAAGACGCCACGCCATCGATTCCTCCTTATCTAGCCAATCTAGCCGTATTCTACCGCAGGCGTCGCAGCAATGCACGCGCGAGGCGCGATGACTCGAATGATCCAGTCTGCGCCGCACCGATGTGGAGGTCTGGGACGGTCTTACTCGAACGGTATGTCCACTTCGGTGTAGCTGCCTGGCGTGGCCTCGGACACTGCCAAGGCAATCCGGTCAAGATACAGCCGTACCACGCGCCATGTTGAGTTCTTCAGAACAACGATGGCTATTTTTCGGCCGGTTAAATTTTGCTGATAGCGGATTCTCTTGTCGGTGGTGAGCAAAACGTCGAAGCCTGCGCCTTCAGCGACATCAAGCAGTTCACCGTTAGAAACCCTGTCCCACCCGCGTTCGATCGCCTCGGTAACGTCGTGGCCCGAGAGCGAGGCGGCAATGCCGCTTGGGGTGCCGTGGTCAAAGAGAATGCGCATCAGCCAAAGTCGCTGCGCCCGCAGGAATCGGCGGCGGGTCGAGGCTGCGGGCGGCAAATTCGAGCACCGCTTGAATCTGCTCCCGCGTTACATGGAACTGCTCGATGATTTCTTCAAGGCTCGAACCCGCCTCAAGATTCTCAAAAACCGTAGCGACGGGCATCCGGGTGCCGCGAAATACCCACGCGCCGCTGCGTCTGTCTGCCACGCTTTCGACGGCGGGGCATTGCGACCAATCGAGTGCAGCCATACTCTTGCCACCCCCCTGATCGTAGTTATACCATAGTTGGGCAGCGGCGTCACATGGGTGCCCTCGAAATCCCGCGCGTTCCGGGTGACTATTGACCTTGACATTGATCCTTACCTGCCCCCCGGACTACTCGACCATGCGGGCGACGAAGATCAGGTCGCCGGGGTCCTTGGAGCCGTAAGGGCTCTTGTCGTAGTCGCCGTACACGTGCTCGACCTCAAAGCCGGAGCGCGCCAGCAGGTGCTCGGCTTCGAAGCGGAACAGGTATCGCATGCGGGTGGCTTGGCAAAGCTCTTCCTGGCGCCCGTCCGGATGCGTCACTTGGTAGCTGAGCTCGACGTCGAGGATCTGGTTGAGGTAATCCCGCTCGATCAGGCGATGGCGGCGGATCACCCTTCGGCCGTCCGGCATGACGAATTCGGGCTCCTCTTCGAACTCGCGAAGGTACTTGTCGTCAACCAGGCGGGGCAACGAAGGGTTGTAGATATCCAGAATGATCCTGCCGCCCTCGATGAGATGATGATGAACGCTCCGGAGGCAAGCGAGTTGATCCTCGACGGTGAGCAGATGCTGAAACGGGCGAAAGGGGAGGGTGACGAGGCGGAAGGGGTTCCTCAGGTCGAAGCGGCGCATATCCGCCTTCAGGAGCTTGACCTTCGACTGGACTTCCTCCGGCTCCTGAGCCAGCTTATCCCGGCACGCGCCCAGCATCTGGGAAGACGAATCGAGCCCGGTGATCTCGAGGCCCGCGCGAGCCGTGGGAATCAGGACGCGCCCCGTGCCGCAGCCGAGCTCGAGGACGGGGCCGCGCGACTGCCGCGCCATCTCCACGAAAAACTCGACGTCCGGGCGCTCGCGGTAGGGAACGATCCAGTCGAAGAATTCCGCAACGAAGGGAAAGTCGTCGTAACCACCTGAGGAACCCATGGGGCCTCCTTGATTCAAGACTGCCTCGCGGTCCGACTTCTCCGTGAGTGCAACGGCGAGGATAGCTTAGCTTATCATTCTCGCTGGCCGCTTGCTTGGTTGAAAATCGAGTAACGCAGAAATTCTCTGTCGCGACGACGATGGCAGAGCAGGGAGTCGGGAGTCGGCAGTCGGGAAAGAAAAAGTCATCCTTTCCCTATTCGCTACTCCCGACTCCCGACTCCCAACTCCCGACTCCCAACCCAGCCGGGCGGTGAGCGTGGCGGCGATTCAATCGGAGCCGCCGTAAATGAAGACGCCCCCCATGCGGACGCGTACGATGATTTCCTGCTTGCCGTTGCCGTTCCAGAAGGAGGTCCGTTGGCCGAGGCCGGCGCTGTCCTGGTCCAGGCCGTGCAAGTCGCTCTGCACGTACCCCAGCCAGGCACGGGCGTCGAGCGAACGGAGGTTGTCGACGTCCGGGACATCGATCTCCACGTCGCCGTAGTTGACGCGGATCTGCTCGGGGCCGACGAGGCCGCGAATGCGGACGTCGCCATCCACGCACCTGAGAACGAGACTGGCATCGTACGGCATCTTGACGCGGAGGTTCACAGTCAACTTCGATTCGCCGCGGAAGGGCCGCCAGAGCCGCCGTGACGGATAGACCGTGTGCAGCAGGACCTGCTTGTCCCGGCCTTCCAGCAGAATCTTGACCTGATCGTAAAGAAGGTTCGCCTTGACCGGTGAGCTCGCCCTCACCACCTTCTCCGCTTCCACTTCCACGTGCGGTTCGTCCCAGCCCTCAATCTGCAGGTCGCCGACACGAGTGTTGATGGTGAGCGTTCCGGTGGAGAAGAGGCGTGTGGAGTGGTGCGAGATCTGGCTGTACTCGTCGGAACCGAAGGCGGAGCCACAGAGAATTGGGCCACAGAGGGCGCAGGCAAACCAAAGAGTGCAAAGACCCAAAACCGACCCAGACCAACGGCGAGAGTCCGGAGAATGACCTTTGCTTTTGCCGTGGTTGTCTGAGCCGCACTTCATGGCTACGTTCCGTGAATGGTCCCGGTAGGGCCGAACGGTGTTCCGTCCCCTGTCTTGCGAGTGCCTTCGCTCCCAAGGGGCTGAACGCCGGGGCCGAACGCCGTTCGGCCCTACCGCTCCTCGCCGCCATCATTGTCGCGCAAAGGGCAAAACAAGGCAACGAGCCATGCTGTTAAACGATGCCGGTCACCGGCAGGTTCCCAACGGTCAAGGGCTACCGGCGCCTGATAGTGGCGGATCGCCGTCGCCGCTTAATGCACCAATCCGCACCCGCCGATCCACCCCTTCACATCGACGTTGAATTCTGGAGCCTTTTGGCATATATTCCGGCCAGCACGCAGGACTAGCGCCGCCGGTTCCGACCGATTCCGGCAGGCCGGGTTTGCCCCACTCGGCGGCACAAGATGCCGGAGACAGATTTCTCTGTCTCAAGGAGAGGTGACAAAGGAATATCGCAAATCGCAGGCAAGCAAACCGCTGTCCGTGAGGCGGGCGCCGTAGCGGGAAACGAAGCGTTGCGATGTGGCGGCTCGCTATCCCGTGTTCCCGGCACCGTCTCCGAATGGCAGAATCTCGGGAGGAATCGCTATGAAGAACCCTCTTGGTCACTCGCGCCGTCAGGGGCACGGCAGGTCCGTTCTTGCCCTGTTCGGCTTGATGCTCATGCTGCTCGCAGTCGCGGCGTGTTCGCCGCAGGCTCCCAAGCCCACCGGGCCGGCCGCCGTCTACGAGAATGCCAAGGACATGTTCGGGCGCGGGCGCTTCGACAAAGCCGTCGAGATCACGGATAACCTCGCCGCTCAGTCGCCCGCGGACGCCTACACGGAGAAGGCGCGCGTCCTCCGCGCGGCGCTTTTCAGCGCCGAGGTCAATGCGTCCAAGGACGCCGCCGAAGCTTACGAAAAGGGTGCTGATGCCACCCGAAATCCGCACTTCAAGGCTGAGTATCAGCGCCTCCGTCACGACAGCCTTCAGGTGGCCGCGACGCGCGCTGTCGAACTCGGCGAGACCGCGCAGCAGATAACCGCAGGCGGCGGTTTCGATAAAGACTTCACCCTCGATGCGCCCTATCCGACCACGGAAGGCCCAATGGCAGTGGCCCAGTACGAGAAGGTTCGGCAGGGAGCCTGGATTGAGCCGCAAGATCAGGAAGCTGCAGCCTCTGATGGTGAACTCAAGGGAATCGACGACGCGCTGGCGGCGATCGTCGGCGGCGACCGCTCGAAGGCCCGCGAGGCCCTGGGAGCGGGCCCTGTCACGCTGAAAGGGGTCGACTTCGCTCTCTATCTGGGCAACGAGCTCGTGACCGGCGCGACCCTATTCGACCGCAAGCACAATCGAGACCCGCTGAAGTTGAGGGCCCTGTGCAACGCAGCCGATGAAATCGCGAAAGGGGTTCAGGCCCAGTTGAAGGCCAGCCCCAACCCGGACGCTGCCAAGAAGCTCAAGAAGCTTCAGGATCAGATCAAGACGACTCTGAAGAACGTCTAGCGGAGGCAGTGGCTAGTGGCGAGTGGTTAGTGGCTGGCTGAAGATGAAGACGGGTGTGTTCTCAGTTCTTACTCGTCGCTTGGCAAGAGTTGCTGCTTTTGTCCAGCCACTGCCCACTAGCCACCGCGCCCGGAGGTCGGCCAGCGTGAGCGGCACCCGCTTGTCCGGAGTGGCGCGGGCGCCTTCGAGGCGGTATTCTCTGGCGGCAGAAATTGCCAGCTTCGATTCTCGAATTTCGACGTCAGTGGCTCGCTTCCGGCGCCGGTTGATTGGGAGCGGTGGTGGGAGCCGGCGGAGGTGGGCTTGGCGCCCCTGCCGGCATCTCATGCGGGTTGGTTCCCGGGCCGCTGCCCATCTGCTGCGACGACGACTCCACCACCCAATGATCGCCGGCCTGACGTAGCGTGTAGCGGACGGTCACGGCCGTTTGCGCCGATTCCTTGCTCGAGAATCGAACGTCGGCGTCCGCCGTGTCACCGTGGAACTGGACGTTCACAATCTCCGTGGTCATGCTCTGCATCCGCAGGCCAGACCGTTGCTTCAGATGCGCGTCGATGGCTTCCTCGACCGCGCGCTTCGTCCTCAACCCCCGGTTGCACCCGGCGCTCGCCATCACGGCAAGGCCGGCGAGGCACACAAGCACATAACGCATGGAACCCTCCCAACTCGCGAACTGTTAGTGTCGTGTAGCACCTAACTTTTGACAGTGGCCAGCGACTCCGCCGCCCTTCTGTGCGGAAAGGCTCTGCCTTTCCGGAAGTCCGAAGCAAAAGGTCAATTTCTCTTTATCTTGCCGCCCGGAAAGGCTGAGCCTTTCCGCACAGCAGGGCGGCGGAGCCGCTGGCCACTATCAAGAACGAGACGTTACAGGACATTAGAACGGTACGCGAAGCCGCGTCGGATGTCAAAGTGATCTGGGGGCTGCTGTGCGATTCATCCGAGCCACGCCCATCCGTGCCTTCTCGAAGTGACGACGCGACATCGCACGATCGATACGGTCGATAGGCGCCGATTGCGCGCATCGCGATAGTCAGCTAAGATTGGTTGGCGTTAGTTATCATTCCTATTCGACGGAACTTTGAAATGCTCGACTTGGCTTTCGTCCGCGAGAACCTCGACTTCGTCAAGCAGAAGATGCGGGAGCGCGGGCTCCCCGAGTCGCTCGACGATTTCGAGAATATCGACCGCCTCCGGCGCGGTGCGCTTGCCAATGCGGAAGCGGCCAAGGCCAGGAAGAACAGAGTATCCGAGGAAATGGCGGCTTTGAGTCAACAGAAGCAGCCTGTCCCGCAGCAGGTCCGCGACGAAATGAGGAAGCTGGGCCAGGAGATCCAACACCTGGACGAAGAAGCAAAGGGGTTTGACGATCGGCTGCGCGAGCTGCTGCGCAACATTCCCAACATCCCCCACCCCAGCGTCCCCGTCGGCCGCACTCCCGAGGACAATCAGGAAATCCGGCGCTGGGGCGAGCCGCGCCGGTTCGACTTCCCGCCCAAGGCCCACTGGGACCTGGGCCCCGCCCTCGGCATTCTCGATTTCGAGCGGGCGGCAAAGATCGCCGGGGCGCGCTTTGCGGTGTATACGGGCATTGGCGCGAAGCTGGAGCGGGCGCTCGCCAACTTCATGCTCGACCTTCACACGCGCGAGCACGGCTATACGGAAGTGCTTCCGCCCTTCATCGTGAACTCCGCCAGCCTCTTCGGCACCGGCCAGTTACCCAAGTTTGCCGGCGACCTCTTCAAGCTCGAAGGCACCGACTACTGGCTGATCCCCACCGCCGAAGTGCCCGTCACCAATCTCTATCGCGACGAGGTGCTGGAAGCGGAAAAGCTCCCCTTGAAGCTCTGCGCCTGGACGGCCTGCTTCCGCAGCGAGGCGGGCTCCTACGGCAAGGACACGCGCGGCATCATCCGCCAGCACCAGTTCCAGAAGGTGGAGTTGGTCAAGCTCGCGCTGCCCGAAAAGTCTTACGACGAGCTCGAAGCGCTGACTCACGACGCCGAGATGGTCCTGCAGCGCCTCGCCTTGCCTTACCGCGTCGTCACGCTTTCGACTGCCGACCTGGGCTTCAGCTCCGCCAAGACGTACGATATCGAAGCCTGGCTCCCCTCCAGCAACGGCTACCGGGAGATTTCCTCGTGCTCCAACTTCGAAGCGTTCCAGGCGCGGCGCGCCAACCTGCGCTTCCGTCGCAGCGGCAAAGGCAAGGCCGAGTTCCTCCACACCCTCAACGGCAGCGGCCTCGCCATCGGCCGCACGTGGGTGGCCATCATCGAGAATCACCAGCAGGCAGACGGCTCCGTCATCGTCCCCGAGGCTCTGCGTCCCTACCTCGATGGGTTGGAGAGAATCACCCCAGCGCGGTGAGGACATGCTCGTTGGGCCGTGTCGAAGCCTGTTATAAAGTATCTGCTTATGCGATCCGCCGCAGCGTCGGCCCCTGTTGCAGGCGCGCTCACCCCGCGCGAGCGCCGTATTTCTCTCGCTGAAGTTGCGCTTGGCACATTCATCGTCATTGGCCACAATGTGTTTCACTTGGTGCCGAACGAAGTGCCGATCCTCTTCGTTCTCTTCTGGCTTTCTTTCCTGCTTCGCGGCGGCGGGTGGCGCGTGACGGGACTCACGCGGCCGAAGTCGTGGTGGAAGACGGTGCTGATGGCTATCGTTGCCGCTGCCCTGCTGCAGCTTGGCAGTGAACTCGTCATCCAGCCGCTGGCGAGCCACCTTTGGCATCGGCCGGAGCAGGTCTCCTCGTTGCTCAAAGCGCCCGCTCTCGACTGGAAACTCGCCCTGCGCAATTTGGCAATCGTTTGGGTTTTCGCGGCGTTGGGCGAGGAAACGGGTTACCGCGGCTACCTGCTCAACCGTGCTGCCGACCTGGGCAACCGGTCGAGGCTGGCCTACCTCGCCGCCATGCTGTATGTCGCTGTGCTCTTCGGCTTCGCGCACTTCTATAAAGGGCCGGCCGGCGTGATCGACTCCACGTACTCCGGCCTGGTACTCGGAGGCGTCTACCTTCTTTCAGGCCGCAATTTGTGGGCTGCGATCATGGCACACGGAATCAGCGATACTTTCGTTGTGGTTGCGATATTCATGGGCTGGGCAACGTAGCAAGATGGCGGTGACAACGGCACTGCTCGCTTGACGTGCATCCATTGTGAGGCTAAAATGAGTCACATTATGAAAAGCGCGACCGTCAGGGACCTGAGGTACCACTTCTCCGAGATTGAAGCTCGTCTCCAGAGGGGTGAAGAAGTCCAGATTCGCAAGCGCAAGCGGGTGATTGCCCGCCTGCTGCCCGTGCGTCCGAAGCCCGAGGCCTACCCGGACTTCGAGGCGATCCGCAAAGAAATTTTCGGCGATAAAGTAAGCAGGGTAACAGGGGCGGAATCGCTGGCTCTGGAGCGTGGCCGCTATTGAACGCATACGCTGATACCAGTTTCCTGCTTTCCCTTTACGGCCGCGATGTTCACTCGCCGAAGGCGGACGGCGTGATCCTTAAGAACCGGCCCACCTTCTTCCTCACGCCCTTCGGTGAAGCCGAATTTGCCAACGCCTGCGAGTTTCGCCTTTTCCTGAAACTCTGGACAGCTACCGAGGCCCGCGCCGTGCGTGAGCGATTCCTTTCCCACCTCGGCAGCGGGGTTTTTCAGATGGAAGAGCTGAGCCTCGAGGTTTGGCGGACGGCCGTAACCCTCTCCCGCCGGCACACGGCCAAGTTAGGAACCCGGACGCTCGACGTCGCCCATGTGGCGACGGCTCTGGTGCTCAAACCCGACGCTTTCTGCACTTTTGACGAGCGCCAACGGAAACTGGCCAGAGCGGAAGGTCTGCGCGTTTTGCCGGCTTGACACCTGCCGATCTGTTTTTTGAATCCACGCCCTATCGCCCTACCTGCCGACGGTTAGCACCTGACCCGGTAGTATAATTCTGGACGGGTTCTCGCCGATCGCATATCCAGGAAGTCAATCTGCGTCCTGGCCGTCACCGAGTAAGAGGGAGTGCGGTCGGGTCACAGCGGAAGGGGTTAATCACCAAGACGCCGTCCAAATCTTGGTGCCCCTGCAAGTCCTCGGTTAGGAGGTACCGGCAGGAAGCGGAGCGAGCTGCGGCCACGATCAACGAGTCCCAGAAGGACAACTGATAGCGGTCCTGCAGGGTCCATGCTCGCTCCAGAACGCCAGCGTCCACAGCCACCGGCCGCCAGGCGAGTAGGTCGCGGACCTCGGCGCGAGCCTCCCGGCGAGCCCCGGGCCATTTCTGGGTGACCTTCGCGTAAAACTCCTGCAGAACCTGATAGCTAATCCGGCCCCGCCCGCTCTTCCACAATTCCGCCCGCCAAGCGCGGGCCGCCTCCTGCTTTTTCAGGTCAGCCGCGTCGAGAGCGTAAATGAGGACGTTCGTATCAACGAAGACGGGCGCGGTCATGGACCTCCTCGCGTGACAGGTACCGGCCGTCCGTCTTCAGGAAGGGTTTCCGCGCCAGCGCCCGGCGCATGGCGCGCGCATAGCCCTCTTCTTCGAGCATGCGCTCTTTCAGGATGCCACCCAGGAGACGCGAAACGCTCAGCTCCTTTCGGGCGGCCTCCAGGCGCGCCCATCGGGCGACCTCCGTCTCCAGAGTGACGGTAACGTTTCGCAAATGAGGTTTCATGACACAAGCATAGTGTTTCACTGAGTTCGTGTCAAGTGACGGCGGTACTGACGGCTACGGAGTGCTTTACGAGATGGTTCCCAAGACCAAGACGGAGACGATCCTGCACAGCTTTAACTTTTCGTCGGACGGGGCGTACTCGTACGCGACTCCAGTGCTGTTCAATGGCAACATCTATGGCACATGCTATTACGGCGGCAGTGGCGGCGGAACGGTGTGGGAGTATATCCCCTAGAAGCCAGTTGGCTGCCGGGGCATAATCAGCAATTCGGAGGCAGAGGCAGGAGAAGTACGGCAAGAGCAAGGTAGCGCGACCGCATCTTGAAGTGCGCGCGGAGTGGCATGATGTTGCCCCACCCACGGCTGCTGCCCTTGCTGGGAGCCAAAGCACCCGTGAAAAGTTGACTCATCTGCGACAAATCCCCGGCCTGTAGACTTCTAGCCAGCGAGACGCTAGCCGCCTTAACAATATAACCCAATTGATGGTAATATTCATGTGTTTATGTACCGCTGTGTGCCGAAGTCACATCGCGGATCGGTGAGGTTCACGCAGATGTCCTTGCGAAAGTCTCCCGCCCGGACGCCCGCCTTTGTGGCGGCCCACCGCGCCAATGCGAAAAAGTCCTCCGGGCCCCGAACCTTCCGGGGAAAGCTCTTCTCCAGCGCCAACGGCTGGAAGGGCGGGCGGCCACCCCTCCCCGGCGGCGCGAGTTTCTGGAGAAAGGCCGCCCGAGCCGCCCAGGCAGAGGGACGCGTTTGGGGACCCGGCGATCCGGAGTTCATGAGGTTATGCCTGGAGCAGATGAGGAAGGAGAGCCCGGGGACGTTCGCCACGGTCATACGGCTTCGCCCCGATTACCGGCGGTTGATGGGCCTCGACGAATGAGCGAAGGAGAACCGGTTCTTTGTCGGACCGCGAGAGGAAGGGTCGGCGGCTCCGCAAGAAAGTGGACCCCGGCAAAGCGAGTAGGTAATTGATAACAAATAACATTGCAGGTTCGGTTTCTGAAGACAAAGCGAAGAAGAGCCGGAAGGGGCACTGGTTTCTTGTTCCGGCTTGTGCCACGTCAGGAAACGTCGTAGGATCAGGGCATGAACTTCGCTCGTAGCAGTGGAATCCTGCTGCATCCCACTTCGCTGCCGGGGAGGTTCGGTGTTGGCGACCTCGGTCCCGAAGCCTATCGGTTCGCGGATTTCCTGGCCCGCGCCGGGCAGCGGATCTGGCAGGTGCTCCCCTTGGGCCCGACCGGCTTCGGCGACTCACCCTATCAGTGCTTCTCCGCGTTTGCCGGGAATCCGCTCTTGGTGAGTCTCGAGAGGCTGGTTCAGGATGGCGACCTCTCACCGGGCCAATTGGCGGAGAACCTCCCGCCTTTGCCGGCTCGCCACGTGGACTACGGCCGCGTCATCCAACACAAGCTCCCTCTTCTCAAGCAGGCGGCGGAGAACTTTTGCGCTCGCGCTTCGGCGACGCGGCGAGAGGATTATGAGACGTTCTGCCGCCAAAACGCCCCCTGGCTGGACAACTACGCTTTGTTCATGGCCTTGAAAGAAGCCCAGGGAGGTGAAGGGGTGTGGAACCGGTGGGAGCGTGACCTTGCCGCCCGCGAGCCCGGCGCGCTGGCCCGATGGAAGGAACGTCTGGCCGAAAAGATCGAGATCCAAAAATACGGGCAGTATCAGTTCTTCAAGCAGTGGTCAGAGCTCAAGGCCTACTGTCACGCCCGGGGAATTCGGATCATGGGTGACATTCCCATCTTTGTCGCGCACGACAGCGCCGACGTCTGGGCCCGCCCCGAGTTGTTCCATCTCGACGCCAACGGAAACCCGTCCGTGCAGGCCGGCGTTCCGCCCGACTACTTCAGCGCCACCGGACAACTGTGGGGTAACCCGTTGTACCGTTGGGATGTCATGGCCGAGACAGGCTATTCCTGGTGGATTGACCGCTGTCGATCCGCACTCAGGCTGGTGGACATCATCCGTCTCGACCATTTCCGCGCATTCGAAGCCTACTGGGAGGTGCCCGGCGGCGAGACGACGGCGATCAATGGCCGCTGGGTGAAGGCGCCGGGTAGGGAGCTGTTCGAAGCCGTCCAGAAAACGCTCGGCGACCTGCCGATCGTCGCCGAAACCCTCGGGGTGATCACGCCGGAGGTGGAGGCGCTTCGCGACCGCTTCGGTTTTCCCGGCATGGGGATCCTCCAGTTCGCCTTTGGCACGGACCCGCAGGCGCCCGAATTCAAGCCGCATAACTACCGCCGTCACTTTGTGGTCTATACCGGGACGCATGACAACGACACCACGATCGGCTGGTGGACCTCCAGCGGCGTAGGCGACAGCACGCGGACGGCGGAGAACATCCGGGCAGAAAGAGAGTTCACGCTCGAATACCTGGGAACGGACGGCCGGGAAATGAACTGGGCGTTCATCCGCGCCGTCCTGGCCTCGGTAGCCGATATCGCCATCATTCCGCTCCAGGACATCCTGGGTCTGGGGAGCGAAGCGCGGATGAACTTGCCGGCCTCGCGAAGCGGCAACTGGCGGTGGCGATTTACGGCTGACCAACTGACACCCGAAATCTGCGAGCGATTGCGAGAGATGACCGCGATCTATGAACGGACGACGAAGAAGTGACCAGTGGCCAGTGGTTAGTGGCTAGTGAAAGAACCGATGAATGATGAATTTGGAGAGCGGAGCTGACGGGCTGACGTACTGAGTCACTGAAGTACTGACTAACTGAGGTACCGAAGAACCGCTTTATGGAAAAGCCGCGACTAAGTTTCTGGCAGATCTGGAACATGAGTTTCGGGTTCCTCGGTATCCAGTTCGGCTGGGGCCTGCAAATGGCGAACATGAGCGCCATCTACGAATACCTTGGCGCCCGCCCCGACCAGATTCCCCTTCTTTGGATGGCCGCGCCCCTCACCGGCTTGATCGTGCAGCCCATCATCGGGCACATGAGCGACCGCACCTGGAACCGGCTGGGCCGTCGACGCCCTTATTTCCTCGTTGGGGCGATCCTGGCTTCCATGGCTCTGATCCTGATGCCCCGCTCCTCCGCCCTCTGGATGGCGGCCGGCCTGCTCTGGATCATGGACGCCTCCATCAACATCAGCATGGAGCCGTTCCGCGCTTTCGTCGCGGACCTTCTGCCCGAGGGGCAACGCACCCGCGGCTTCGCCATGCAGAGCCTCTTTATCGGGCTTGGAGCTGTGGTGGCCTCAGCACTGCCCTGGATGCTGACGAACCTGCTCCACGTCCAGAATGCCCCAAGTAACGGGCACACCATTCCGCTTACGGTGCGACTCTCTTTCGATGTGGGAGCCGTCGCCTTCTTCGGGGCGGTGCTGTGGACGATTGCCAGCACCAAGGAGTACCCGCCTGACGATCTGGAAGCTTTCAGGCAAACGAAACAGGCGAAGTCCGGCTTCTTTGCTAACGCAGTTGAGATCTTCCGCTCGATTTGGCACATGCCGGCGACGATGAAGCAACTGGCATGGGTTCAGCTCTTCACTTGGCTGGGACTGTTCTCGATGTGGCTCTATTTTCCCGTGGCCGTCGCGCATAACGTCTTCGGCGCGGCGGACGAGACTTCGCCCCTTTTCACGCGGGGCGTCGAATGGGCAGGCCTCTGTTTCGGGCTGTACTCGGCCGTTTGTTTGGTTTTCTCCTTGGTGCTGCCGGCTGTGGCGCGGGTGCTCGGCCGGAAGATGACGCACAGCCTCTGTTTGCTGTGCGGCGCGGCGGGCCTCTGGTCCGTGGCCGTGATTCACAACCCGTTCCTGCTGCTGCTTTCCATGACCGGGGTGGGAATTGCCTGGGCTAGCATACTGGCTATGCCGTACGCCATCCTGGCGGGCTGCCTGCCGCCGGAAAAGACGGGCGTTTATATGGGCATTTTCAACTTCTTCATCACCCTGCCGGAGATCACGGCGTCGGCCTTGTTCGGCTTGGTCATGTTGTACCTGCTTCACAACAATCGGCTGGCGGCGGTCGAGGCCGGCGGCTTTTTCCTGATCGTGGCGGCACTCTTGATGAAGCGAGTCGTCGATGTCGCGCCCCCAGAGGCGCCGGCGCCGTCACCCGCGAGGGCAGGAGGCGGGGCCGCGTAGGAGCCACTGGCTGGTTGGGTGAGGGCTTCTTCTCAGGTGAGCGACGCTGTATCAGGGGAATGGCGAGTCGCGGTTGGTGCGCGACGCTACGATGATGTTAGCCGGAAGACACGGAGTATAATCAAGCAAGCCGAAGGTTGAAGGTCGAAGCTCAAAGGCTGAGGACGGTAGACGGTAGACGGTAGACAGTAGACGGCAGGCCGGGAAGACAACCGCAAGCAGCGCCGAGCCTGTTTGCTACGGAAGGTATCTGAAGAAGATCTGAGCTTGGTTTGTGTGCCGTCTACCGTCTACCCTCTACAACCTTTGACCTTCGAGCTTCAACTGGAGAGCATCGTGACCAATCATCAAGCTCCGACTTGGAACGATCGATACGACCAATGGCTGCGTTACCTCAGCGGCGTGGTCCAGGCGGTCAACTCCGGCCAGGCCATGCCGCTGGGCCCTTCGCCTGCGCCGCTGGTGCCGCCGCCCGTCAAGGCTCGGCCACGCCGGCCGCTGAAAGTGGTTTACTGCGCGCCGCACCCGGACGACGAATGCCTGTGTGGTGGCCTGCCGCTCCGCCTGAAGCTGGAAGCGGGCGCTCGCGTCACCAATGTCGCCGTCACCCTGGGCAGCGACGCCACCCAGAAGGAGCGCCGCCGCCGCGAGCTGGAATCCGCCTGCCGCGCCCTCGGATTCGATCTCGTGGTCCCGCAGGGCGGGACCGCCGACGGACCGCTGGGCTTCGATCGCGTCAACCTCAAGACCCGCAACAACGCCACCGACGAGTGGGAAGAAAAGGTCAGGATCCTGAGCGAGATCCTCGACCACGAAAAGCCCGACGTGGTTTTTGCGCCCCACGACGACGACTTCAACACCACGCACGTCGGCACGCACTATCTCGCCTTCGAAGCCCTGGGTGCGCACATCGAGCGCGGCGAGCGCGGGCCTCTGCCGCTGATCGAAACGGAATTCTGGCACCAGCTTGCCGCTCCCAACTTGATGGTGGGACTTACGGCCGAGACGGTAGCGATGCAACTGGTGGCGGCCACCGAGCACGGCGGCGAAATGGCCCGCAATCCCTACCACCTGCTTCACGCCGGCCGCCTGATGGACGGCGTCCGCCGAGGCTCCGAAGTAGTGGGCGGCCAGGGCGCCGCCGCTCAACCCTTCACCTTTGCCGAGCTCTACCGCGTCATCTTCATCCGCGGCCGCGAGATCCTCGGCCCCCGGCCCGGTGGTCTCATTCTCAGCCCCAGCGAGCCCGTCGACGTGGCACACATCGTGGAGCGATTCCGACCCTGATTAAGCAGCGGCCGGTGACTGGCGGTTAGTAACTACTGAAGAGTGATAATATACAGGACTCGCACACGCTGCCGTTTCGGGAGTTCCCATCCGCCATGATCAAGGACAAAATCTTCTGGGAAACTTGGGAGGCGCAGTACATCGCGAGCGAGCCCCCGGACTTCATGCGCAACCTGCGCCTGGTTGACGCCATGTACGAGCATGCGCGGGCCATCGGAGTCTTCCCGCTCCAAGACCCGCTTGAAGGCCTCGACACCAAAATCCGGCTGGCAAAGGTCGTGAATGTTCGAACAAATTCTGGAACGAGTAGCTCTGGGGCTTGAGGACCGCCAAATCCCCTACATGGTGATCGGGGGACAGGCCGTTCTCCTCTATGGCGAGCCTCGGCTCACGCGCGATATTGACATTACCTTGGGCGTCGGTCCGGAGCGGCTTCAAGTGATTTTGGACTTGGTCAAAGGCTGGGGGTGGAGCGTGTTGCCTGAGTCTCCTATCGCCTTCGTCGAGAAGACCATGGTGCTGCCGTGCCTTGAAGCCGCCAGCGGCATTCGCGTGGACTTCATTTTTTCCTTTTCAGCCTTTGAACGGCAAGCGATGGATCGCGTGCAGCGCGTGGCGCTGGGAAATGCCCAGGTTCGGTTTGCGTCGGTCGAAGACGTGATCATTCACAAAATCGTGGCGGGAAGGCCCAGGGACCTTGAAGATGTGCGGGGTGTCCTTCTCAAGCGGCCGGCGATCGACCTCGCTTACGTCCATCGCTGGCTCCAGGAGTTTGATCAAAGTCTGGGCGAACGGTTCCGGCACCGATTCGAGGAGCTTCGGCAGTCGATCCCAACGACATGACGTCGGTCGACAGGAGACGGCTACAGGCAAAGAGCACGCTTGCAGTAGCGGATCCGTCCCCATTGGCGGTCTTGGAGGGGCAGGTCTCGTCCCTGCTCGGGGGCGACCACAGGGGCGGCCCTTGCCCCCCGTCACGAATCGAGCAGCCGGCGCAACTTCTCTGCCTGGCGCGGGTTCTTGCGGATCAGGATACGGCGCAGCCGCTTGAACTCGTCCGCATCAATTCTCTGGATGGTACCCCGGCCGCGCTGCGGGCTGAAGGCGAGGATATAGTCGAGATCGGGGTGGCGAGCGAGCGGGTTCTCCAGTCGCACAGCCTCACGAGGCGGACAGAGATCGAGCAGCGAAGCCTTGCGCATCAGGTCGCGCCCGCGGCCGTCCGACGCGGCGCGCGCCACGCCCACCACGCGCTTGCGGTCCGTCTCATAGCATAAGAAGACGTCGCCCCGCTTCACCTCTTCGCGCAAGTAGCGGAGGCTCGAGGCGCTACGGATCCAGTCCTCGTCGCCCAGCTCATAGGGGCCGCGAGCGCGCGAGCGGAAGTACTGGTCGAACTCCCAGCCACGCTTGGTGTTGATCTTGAAAACCCACGTCTTAGCCACAGAGGTCACAAGGACACAGAAATAAATAAGACCACTCAGGACTCGAGAAAGCAAGGAAGGACTCATCGGCATCGGCAAGACTGTTTGACTTCCCGGTCTCCGAATCTCGAAGCGCGCCAGCATGGCGAGACGTATTGCCCAAGTGGTAATGCCCCATCCGCGTTTGATTTCCATTAATTTCCACCATTTGCTTGACACTGGTACAATAGGGTTTAGACTGACTTGGGTCGACAAATTAAGGAGGGTGTCAGAATGGCACGCAGGATCCTCATATGGTTTACTTGCCTGGCCGCATTCGCAGCCAGTTGTGGAATCTCAGCCTACGCTCAAACGTTCCAGGGCAGTTTGACCGGCACCGTCAGGGACGAGAGCGGCGCGTTGATCGCAGGAGCCATCGTCACCGCGATGGAGCAGGATAAGGGTCTCATTCGCAGCGCAGCGACCGGGGACGATGGCCTCTACGACATCGCGCTCGTGCCGCCGGGGCGGTACCGGGTGACGGCGGAGAAGCCGGGATTCGCGAAGACGACCCGCGGCATCATCCAGCTTACGGTGAACCAACAGCAGGAAATCGACTTCACGCTCAAGGTTGGTTCGCAGTCCACCACCATCACGGTCGAGGCCACGCCGGGCGTGGTCGATACTCAGACCGCCTCGGTGGGCACCACCATCGGTCAGACCAACGTGGACCAAGTGCCGCTCAACGGACGGCAGTTTCTGGAGCTGGCTTTGCTGGCGCCGGGCGTCGTTCCCGCTCCGAGTGGGTCCCGCGTGAATGAACGGGGCGGCGGCGGAGCCATCAACGTGAACGGCCTCGAGGACTCGATGAATTCCTTCTGGCTGGACGGGCTCGATGATACCTCGACCGGCGTAGGCCAGTACACGGTGGCCCCGCCTCTCGACGCGGTCCAGGAATTCCGCATGGAGACGGGAGTCTACGAAGCCAAGTTCGGCGCTCACGCCGGAGCGCAAGTGAACGTGGTCACCAAGTCAGGGACCAACGAATTTCACGGCACGGCGTACGATTACCTGCGCAACACCGACCTCGATGCCCGCAACTATTTCGATCCCTCGACTCCGCCGATGCACCGCAATCAATTCGGCGGCACGGTAGGCGGTCCCGTGGAGGTTCCCGGGGTCTACGACGGCCACGACCGCACTTTCTTTTTCGTTGCGTATGAGGGTCTCCAGCAGCACGAAGGGTACTACCGGCAGGCCGTGGTTCCGACCGTGCCCGAGCAAAGCGGCGATTTCAGCGATCTCCTGGCTTGCCCGCAGCCGGTGAACCTCAGCTTGTTCGGGGAGCCGATTCCCGGCAACAACCTGAACTATCTGGTGCAAGGGGGGCTGATTCCGTCGCTCGATCCCGTCGGTCAGCAGCTCGTCAACCTCTACCCGACACCCACCAAGCCCAACGCCGGGTGCGGGAATGCCAACTACCTGGAGCTGGAGAATCAGCAGATCGCCAACAACACCTACATGGGCCGGGTGGATCACCACTGGGGGTCGAAGGACACCATCTTCTTCCGCTACAACGTGAACTTTGACCATGAGCTCGAGCCCTCGGGCTTCTATGTGGCAGGCCCAGGCAACGTTCCGGGCGCCTTCGGTGAGCAGGTGCCAGGCGAAGGCTACGGCACGTACCTGCATAACGAATACCAGATGGCAGGCTTCGATTGGACTCACACTTTCACCCCCACCGTGATCAACGAGTTCAAGTTTGGCTATAACCGCTGGCAGAGCCGGCAGGACAACCAGGACGAGGGCAACACCTTTGCCCAGCAAAACGGCATCCTGGGCCTGGAGCGCAGCGACCCCAAGCAGCTGGGCTTTCCCAACTTGACTTTTACGGGCTATGACTCGCTGGGCTCGAACAACACGACCCCCGAGTCGATCGCGGTCAACACCTTCCAGGTGGCCGATACCATCACCCACGTTCATGGCAATCACTTGATCGAATACGGCGCGGATTTGCGCTCCGTGCTGCGCGGTAACGCCAGTATCAATTCGGTGATTCGCGGCGAATTCGACTTCTTGGGCGCGGTGACGGGCAATAGCGTTGCGGACGCCCTGCTCGGCCTGCCGACGGACTGGGTCGACGGCTCCCAGGAGTACATTTCCGCGCACCTGGGCGAATATGACTTTTTCGGCCAGGACACTTGGAAGGTGAGCCCGAGGCTGACCCTGAACCTGGGGCTGCGCTACGAGTACAAGGGTCTGACTACCGACAAATATAACCGCATGGCGAATTTTGACTTTTCCAGCACCGCTTGTGCAGGCGCACCATTCGGATTGACCACCGGCGCGCTCCTGGTGGCCGGAGCGAGCGCGGCCACGGTGGAATGCCCAAGCATCAACCCGCAAACCGGCGGTCCCACGTTCGTTTCGGTCGGCACGAAGAACCTCGGGGGCAGCGCCGAGAATCGCGCCTTGCAGTATCCCGACAAGCACAACTTCGCACCCCGCCTCGGCATTGCCTGGCAGCCGTTCGGCGATTCCAACACCGTGGTTCGCGCCGGTTACGGCCTGTTCTACAACCAGACGTTCGGCGACGTTTACTTCCAAAAGGGCGCCAACCCACCCTTTGTAAGCATCACCGCCGGCAACATCGGCGCCGCCCAGCAGGCGCTCTGCATTCCCGCCGAGTGCCAGCCGGGCCAGATTCCCATCGCCTCTGGCGCGCTGATTCGGGAGGCCCTGGTCGGCATCGCCGCACCGGTGTATCCCACTATGAGTCCTTTCCAGATCAACTTTGAAGACGCCATGATCCAGGAATGGAATTTCGACCTTCAGCGCGAGTTGCCCCACTCCTGGCTGGTCGACATCGGCTACGTCGGCACCCGCGGGCTGCACCTGCCGCGCGAGGTCGACCCCAATCAACCCATGAACCTCACCTCCGGCGGAGCGGCGGCATTCGCTGTTTGTTCGATCCCCAACGGCCCCGGCTGCCCGAGGCCCTACGAGCCGGTCATTGGCGGCGTGCCGGTCCCGTTGCTGTCCGATTTCTCTTACACGGAATCTTCCGGCAGCTCCATCTATCACGGGCTGCAAGCCAAGGTGGAGCACCACTACTCGAACGGCATGGCCCTGATCGGGTCGTATACATACTCCAAGTCCATCGATACCGTTTCCGATCCCTTCAACAACAATCGCGACGTGAACTTCCCGCAGAACTCGTACAACTTGGCGGCGGAGCGCGCCTTGTCGGACTTCGATTTCCGTCACCGCGCCGTCGTTGGATACGTCTATGACCTGCCCTTCGGCTACCGCCTGTGGAAGTCGGAGAACTCGCGCGTGAATTACCTGATCCAGGGCTGGCAGTTGACCGGCATTTTCACGGCGGAGTCCGGCCCGCACTTCACGCCCAACATCACCGGCGACATCAGCGGGGCCGACGAATCAGCCATCACCTCCGGGCATCCCACCGACCGTCCCGACGTTACCGGCACCTCATTTTACCCCGCCAGCAAGACACCTGGTCAGTGGGTGCTGCCGTCGGCGTTCAGCGCGCCCGCAGCGTTCACCTTCGGCAACGCCGGTCGCAATATTCTGAACGGCCAGGGACTCAACTCCTGGGACTGCTCGGTGATCCGCCGCTTCAAGCTGACCGAATCAAGGAACATCGAGTTCCGCGCCGAGATGTTCAACATTTTCAACCGCGCCAACTTCGATATACCCGTGCGTGACCTGGCCTCGGCCAGCTTCGGCAAGATCTTGAATACGGTGCTACCGGTGGCCGGCAACGCGTCCGGAGGTCCGGGCGATCCGCGCGAAGTGCAGTTGGCGCTGAAGCTGAACTGGTAGTTGCGAGCTGTAGCGGCGGTGTCCGCACCGCCGCCCTGTCTCGCCCCTACGCACAAGAGGAACCGAAGGGCGGTGAGGACACCGCCGCTACAGCTTCCCTTGCACCGCTGCCACCCCACCCACACCGTGAGTCATCGATTGGCAACCGCCAAGCGGGCCTTACCCTCCGGGGTTCGGGCCGGTAGACTTTTTCGCATTGGCGCGGTGGGCCGCCATAAAGGCGGGCGTCCGAGTCGGAGACTTTCGCAGGACATCAGCACTGACCTCGGCGATCCGCCATGCGATTCCAGTACCCAGCGGTAAATAAACATATGAATATCATAGGCTGAGTTATGTTGTCAAGGCGGGCTGGCGTCCGGCTTGGCTAGGAGTCTAGAGGTCGAGGATTTGTCGTAGATGTCGTAGATGAGTCAAGCTTTCACGGGCGTTTTGGCTCCCCGCAAGGGGAGCACCTCGAGTAGCTGTGGGCACCGACGGAAAAGGCGAACCTGAAATTTCGGCCCCGAAAGGGCCGACTAAGGCCCATAAGGTCCGGCCTGGGTTGGCCAACCCCATCCGGGGTCGCGCACCCTGCTGGTGGCCGGGGGCTCCGTGGGCTTGCGCCCGCGGCTACTCACGGTTCACTGCTCCGCGGTGAGGACATGCTCGTAGATTCTGGGGCGAGGCCCCGTCGGTGTTTCCGGTGAGAGTGTTATGGAAGTCTATTCCTTCATACCAACGTCGTACTACTCCGCGAGTACGCACGGCCAATATTTTTCTTGGCCGTGCGTACTTGATGCGGGCTGGTAACCACGATCACGGCGTTCCTGACCGTGGGTTGTTGCCGATGGGAAAAGCCCGCTGTCAATCAACGGACCAGCGGGCCCAAGCGCGGACCCGACTTGTACGTTCCGCGTGCGATGGAGACACACCCACTCCCCACCGCCCACTTCAAGGCGAAGTCGCTATCTCGCCCTTGCCGTACTTGTCCTCCCACTGCTTACGACTGATTACGACCTGCCACCCGCTTGGCATCTAAGGGACATACTCCCACACCGTCCCGTAGCCGCCAGAGCCGCCGTAGTAGGTAGTGCCATAAAGGGTGCCGTTGCGGAGCACGATCGGATTAGCATACGGATATGCCCCGTTCGTGTAGTCAAAGTTCACCAGGATCGTCTCCGTACCTTTAGGAGTCAGCTTGTAGAGCACTCCGTAGCCGCCAGTGCCGCTGGCCTCCGTGGTGCCGTACAGATTGCCTTTGATGTCTCTGGCCACGCCTCCAAGGGGATAAGCGCCGTCCGAGGAGGTGTAGTTAAAGCTGTGCAGAATCGTCTCCGTGCCGGTTGCCTCATTGATCTTGTACACCGTTCCGTAGCCGTTTGCACCGCCTTCCTCCGTCGTACCGTACAGGTTACCCTTGTTGTCCTCGATCAAATATCCATAGATGGGATATGCCCCGTCCGTGCCGTTGTAGTCAAAGTTGTGCAGCACCGTGATCGCGCCGGTTTTCCTATTCCACTTGTACACTGCTCCGTAGCCATAGGAGCCGCCTGATTCGGTGGCGCCGTAAAGGATCTCGCAAGTCCTTGTGCCGCAGATCGGATTTTGGTAGGGATATCCCCCATCGGTATAGTCGAAGCTGACTGCGTTGAACGTGCCATTCGGAGCTATGCTCCACAACGTCCCGTCGTAGTCAGAGCCTTCATCGGCAGCGCTGCCGAAAAGGGCACCCTTCGGGCCCATCGTCACACCTGCGAAGGGATATCCGCCGTCCGAGCCACAAGTGAAGCTGTGCAGCGTCGTCTCGCTGCCGCCGGTCGTAGGCACCTCCCACACCGTTCCGCAGTAGTCAGCGCCGTAGTAGTAAGCAGTGCCGTACACGTTGCCCCCGCCCACCGCCACACCGGCGTAAGGCCATGCGCCGTCCGTACTACCGGAGAAGCTCCAGAGCACCGACTCCGTTGGGCCGGAAGGCACCACCTCGAACACCGTTCCGTAGCCGTAAGAGCCGCCGTAGTACGTAGTGCCGTACAGGTTGCCATTCGTGTCCGCGGTCACGCCGGCGAAAGGATATCCCCCGTCCGACGAGCCCGTAAAATTATAGAGGGTTGTGAATGTCTGGGCTTTCGCCCCGACGGCCAGCAAAAGCGCCATCGCTAGCGCCAGCGTTACCAAAGTTTGCACTCTCTTCGTCATCTAGTCCTCCTTCTTTCCTAGGTTCGGTCGTTAGTGTTGTAGCCCACGAAGGGAGTCAAGCGGCCTTGTGTCACACAGGCCGGGAGGGGCCTCGCGAGCGCGCGCAAGGGAACAACGCGCACGCGTCGTCGCTGCTCCTTCCCGGCTGCGTGGCAACCGTTGATTCCTTCGGGCCTATACTCGAACGCGCAAAAGCCATGCCCTTCGCCTTAGTAATTTCAGCGACCGCTGTCACCGTCAACTGTGACGCGGGTTTCTTTATATCGCAGCGCTCGGACAAAAGCAAGCCTTTTTTTTGCCCTGTTTGTTCTCCGCCTCCGATGGCGGAGCTCGCCAACGATTCGGCGTGGCGGGGTAAACCCGCCGCTACGTGTCGCCAGAGAGTTGCCGTTGCGCCAGGCGAGCAAGGCCCCGGGAAGATGCCGGCGTTTACGACGGCGCGTCACCTCCTATTATGGGAATCTCAGCAAGAAAAGGCGAACGTGAAATTCCCCGGCCCCGCATGGGCCGACCCAGGCCCGTAAGGTCCGACCTGGGTTGGTCAACCCCATCCGGGGTAGCGCACTCCCCTGGTCGCCGGGTTCCGTGGGCTTGTGCCCGCGGCTACTCACGGCTCACCGCTACGCGGTGAGGAGACATGCTCCTGACCTGTCTGCGGCAGACGGTCGACTTCCTTAAGTTGCATTTCGATCCTTGCGAGCCGGACCCTCGCTCTGAAAGGCCTCCTCGTACGCGTGCTCGCCGTGAATGGACTCATCCAAGCCGATTTCTTCCGTCATCTCGGTGACTTTCACCGTCGTGAACGCATCGATAATCCTGAGCATGACGTAGGTGAAGATGAACGCCCAGACCGACGAGAAGGTAACGGCAACGACTTCTTTCAATAGGAAAAGCGGGTCCCCATTGAGCAAGCCATCCGCACCCTGGGGGTTAAAGGCCCGGCTGGCGAAAATCCCCAGCATCACAATGCCGAGAAAACCACCCACGCCGTGCACTCCCCAAACATCGAGCGCGTCATCCCACTGCAGCTTGTTTTTCATTTCGACCGCGTAGTAGCAAATGACTCCCGCCGCGATGCCGATTATCACGGCGGTGCTCGGGGAGACGAAACCCGAGGCGGGAGTGATAGTCGCCAGTCCGGCAACGGCTCCCGTCAGCAAGCCGAGGAACTTGGGCTTCTTTTCATTGAACCATGCCGTCATCAACCAGGCGACGGCAGCGAACGAAGCGGCCACGTCGGTATTGAGGAATGCTGTGGCGGTCACGGAGTCCGCGCGCAGCTCGCTACCGGCGTTGAAGCCGTACCATCCGAACCACAGCAGTCCCGTGCCCAGTGCCACCAGCGGAATGCTATGCGGTCCGCGGTCCAGGACCCGGCGTTTGCCCACATACAAAACGGACGCCAGGGCAGCAAAGCCCGCAATGTTGTGAACGACGATGCCGCCGGCAAAGTCCTTGACACCCCATTGCTGCAGAAAGCCTCCGCCCCAGACCATATGCACAAACGGGAAATAAACCAAGGTCAGCCAGGCCGTGAGGAAAAACATATAGGCCTTGAAGGTGACCCGGTTGGTGAAGGCACCTGAGATCAGCGCCGGTGTGATGATGGCGAACATCATCTGGAAGGTGATGAACACCATCGCCGGAATGGTGTCATTGGTAGGACACGGGGTATTGAGGTCAATTCCCCGCAGACAAGCGTTGTGGAAGTTGCCGACGATCCCGTGCCAGTCGCCGCTGAAACACAGCGAATAGCCGTACAAATACCAGATCACCGTCGTCCAGCCCATCGAGACAAAGCTCTGAATCATGATGGCGAGGACGTTCTTGCGCCCTACCAGTCCGCCATAGAAGAAGGCAAGACCGGGTGTCATCAACATGACCAGGCTGGCGCACAAAATCATGAAACCTGTGTTGCCAGTATCGAGATGTAGCATGGGAACCTCTCCTGGAATTGAAAGTGAAGACTGCCTACCACTCTCGCATTGAAGTCTGCCTCTTACCGCTCACGATCCCTGTGGCTGAAAACTGCTTCGCGGAATAGGCTAAGGCCTTCCTGAGGCCGCCGAGCCATGAGGTCTTGCCTGCCCCAGAATGCTGGACCGGCGCTGCTTGCTCCTGTCCAATCTGCTGCCAACCCGGCGAGCGGGCTGGCTGCGCGCACGCGCATCTCCGAGGCGTTCTTGTCCTGTTGGCTCCTTTTAACCTTGACTTGGATCTTGGCCTTCAACAGCCTCACGCAGTGGACGACATCCAGGCTGAAGCAGCCAAAAACCGCCTTGTCCCCGACGCAGGAGAGCCTATGTTGGCCGCGCTGGCGCTGTCAAGTGACCCCGATCACTACCGTGTGTGACGCAGGGCACGATTCTGACCTGGATATCCCTTGGTAGTTTAGTCCGCCGCGGCATGGCAGGTCGCGCCACTCGGCGGACAAGTGTTGGGTGATGTCTTCCGGCAGTTCGAGCGTTATATTCACAAGTCCCTCCAGCGCCGGCGTCGCGCAACAAGGGGTAGCGCACATTTATCGTAGACGGTAGACTGTAGGACTGTAGACGATAGACAGTAGACGGCATACAGGAAAATCAGAAATCAGAAAGTAAAAATCAGAACGAAGACCGTCTTCTTTTTCAGATTTCTACTTTCTGATTTCTGATTTTCCTGTATACCGTCTACCTTCTACCGCGCAGGCATCCATGGTAAAGACACTCTTCCTCGTGGCGCTTGGCACGGTTGGCGCCCTCTTTCTCGCAGCGTGGACCCTGGCGGTGCGTTCCTTCCGTCGAGCCGGTGAGTCCCCCGGCGACCGGGCCTTGGAGCAACCTAAGCCGACGCTTTTGCAAACGGTCGTCGGCTTCGTCACCAATTTCTTCGATACGCTGGGCATCGGGTCGTTCGCCACCACCACTTCCATGTTCAAGCTGTGGCGCATGGTGCCCGACGAGCTGATTCCCGGCACCCTGAATGTGGGTCACACGCTGCCCACGCTGGTGGAGGCGGCCATTTACATCACCATCGTTCAGGTGGACCTCCGCACGCTGTTGCTGCTCATCGGCGCGTCGGTGGTCGGCGCCTGGTTCGGGGCGGGCATGGTGTCGCGCTGGCCGCGGCGCACCATCCAGATTTCCATGGGGCTCGCGCTGCTGGCCGCGGCCGGGTTGATGGTGATGGCCCAGTTGAGGCTGTTTCCGATTGGCGGCAACAATCTGGGACTTGACGGCGCGCGGTTGTGGTTGGCAGTGGCCGGCAACTTTGCGTTCGGCGCCCTGATGACCATCGGCATCGGGCTGTACGCGCCCTGCATGGTCCTGGTCTACTTGCTGGGCATGAAGCCGCTCGCCGCCTTTCCCATTATGATGGGAAGTTGCGCCTTCCTGATGCCGGTGGGCAGCGTGCGATTTATCCGCAGCAACCGCTACAGCCTGCCCGCCGCTCTGGGTCTCGCGTTGGGCGGCATTCCCGCCGTCTTGCTGGCCGCCTACCTTGTGAAGTCGCTGCCGCTCGTGGCGATCCGGTGGCTGGTGGTTGTTGTGGTTGTCTATACGGCATCCAGGATGCTGCAATCGGCGAAGGCCGAGAAGCGTGTCGCGCGTCCGGTACCAGCCGAAGAGTAGGAAGGGGGTAGGCTCGCCCCGGCCTCTTGACACGGTCTGCCGCAGGCCTACAAGGAGGCATGAATGCGCATTACCTCAATCTCTGTCTATCGCGTTGACTTGCCCCTGCACGAAGGAAGCTATAAGTGGTCGGGCGGCAAGTCCGTGACCGTCTTCGATTCCACCGTGGTCGCTGTGGAGACGGATGCGGGCCTCGCGGGGTACGGCGAGGTCTGCCCGCTGGGTCCGGCGTATCTGCCTGCTTATGCGGCCGGGGCGCGCGCGGGAATGGCGGAGCTGGCGCCGCATCTCATCGGGCTCGATCCCACTCAACTTGGCCCGCTCAACCGGCGCATGGATGAGGCGATGCGCGGCCACCCTTACGTGAAGTCGGCGCTCGATATGGCCTGCTGGGACATCCTGGGCAAGGCGAGCGGCCAATCGGTGGCCACGCTGCTGGGCGGACGCTTCGGTCCCGGCTTCCCGCTCTACCGGGCGATCTCGCAGGACACTCCCAAAGCCATGGCGGAGATGGTGAGCCGGTATCGCGCCGAGGGCTACACGAAGTTTCAGCTTAAGGTGGGCGGCGATCCGGGGACGGACATCGAGCGCATCTTCGAGGTGGCGGCGCGGTTGCAGCCGGGCGACGTGCTGGTGGCCGACGCCAACACCGGCTGGAGCCAGCATCAGGCCCTGCGAGTTGTCCACGCAGTGCGGGATGTCGATGTCTATATCGAGCAACCCTGCCGGCGCTACGAGGAATGCCTGGTGGTGCGCCGCCACACCAACCGGCCGTTCATCCTCGATGAAGTGATCGATGATCCGTCGATGGTGGTGCGCGGCGCCGCCGACCAGGCCATGGACATCATCAACCTCAAGATCTCGAAGGTGGGCGGGCTCACCAAAGCGCGCGAGATTCGCGACCTGTGCGTCGCGCTCGGCATTGCCATGACGATTGAAGATACCTGGGGAGGCGACATTGTCACGGCCGCGATCGCGCACCTGGCGCACAGTACGCCGCCCGAGATGCTTTTTTCCGCCACCGACTTCAACAGCTACGTGACGGTGAGCATTGCGGAGGGAGCCCCGCATCGTAGCCAAGGTCGGCTGGCGGCGCCCACCAAGCCGGGACTCGGCATCACGCCGCGCATGGAAGCGCTGGGTGAGCCGGTGCTGGCGATTCGCTAGTGTCGTGTAACACTTGATTATTTGCAACGGCCAGCGGCTCCGCCGCCCTGCCTTTCCGGGCGGGAAGGGGAGGGAAAAAAGTAATTTCTTCTTTGGGACTTTGGTACGTGAACCATCGCTGTATTCCTGCTGTTCCGCTGGATGGTTCCAACGACGGGCAACGACGTCCTTCCACACGATGATTATGAAGTTCGGCACGGAGCGTGTTAAGGTGCCGGATGACTTTGAAGTTGAATGGTCAGGCGACGACGAGTGAATGGCCGCATGGCCGCAGGCGTTGCTTGACAACGCCGGCCCCGATGCTATAATCTCGCGGTGTTCGAATCTCTGACCCAACCAGGAGGATCGTTATGAGAAGCTCAGCTCGGCCTTTGCGGACACGCCTACGCGCTGTCAGCATGGCGCTGGCGTTCGCGATCATGCTTCTGTCGGCGCTGGCTGCCACTCCCGCGGCGCAAGCGCAAAGTTATAAGGTGCTCTACAACTTCACCGGCGGGTCGGATGGGGGAAATCCGGTGTGGGTAACTTTGGTCCAGGACAAGGCGGGCAACCTGTACGGCACCACCAACTCCGGCGGCGCGTATGGCTACGGAACGGTATTCAAGGTGACTAAGAGCGGCACGGAGACCGTGCTGTACAGTTTCACGGGAGGGGCAGACGGAGCAAATCCACAGTCCGGCCTGGTTCTATCGGGGAACACGGTCTACGGCACCACCGACTACGGCGGCTCCGGCAACGCTAACGCCGGCTACGGAGTCGTGTTCGAGGTGAGTATTAAGACCGGCGCTGAGACCGTGCTCTATACCTTTGGGGGAGGATCGGACGGGGCAAACCCCGGAGCAGGTTTGGTCCGAGACAAGAAGGGGAATCTGTACGGTACTACTTACGGCGGTGGGATCTCCGGTGATGGAACGGTGTTCGAGGTGGTTCCTAAGACCAAGACGGAGACCGTGCTGCACAGCTTCGACTATTCGGACGGGGCCTATCCTGAGTCGGGTTTAACCTTGAACACAACCGAGAAAATCTTGTACGGCACGACTCCCGACGGCGGCGCCACCGGCTGGGGAGTGGTGTTCAGTGTGACGATTGAGTCTGCCGCGTACTCCGTGCTGTATAGCTTCAAGGTGTCGTCGAACGGAGCAATTATCCCGTTTGGAACTATGGCCCTTGATCCAAAGGGCAACCTGTACGGCACCACTCAATTCGGCGGCGCTGGCGGTTTCGGAACGGTCTTCGAAGTGGTTCCGAGGACCAAGAAGGAAACCGTACTCTACGGCTTCAGCGGGGGTGCGGACGGGGGATATCCCTTCGGAGGTGTCATCCGCAACTCGAACGGCACGCTTTACGGCACCACCTACACCGGCGGCGCCAACTCCGACGGAACGGTGTTCGAGTTGGTTAAAGGCACGGAGTCCGTGCTGCACAGCTTTGACGGTTCAGACGGGGCAGATCCCGTCGGCGGTTTGCTCCGGGATTCGAAGGGGCACTTGTACGGCACAACCTCCGCAGGCGGTTCTTACGGTTGGGGAGTGGTGTGGGAGATCACGCCGTAACGGCGACCGCCTTGGTTTTGTAGCGCAGACCTTTAGGTCTGCGGCTTGGTCCTCGTCCTGTGGTCGTGCCAGCTAAGAACCGCAGACCTAAAGGTCTGCGCTACAACTCGGATCTCGGCGCAGAAGGAGAACTCAGGACGAGCACCGTGCATGAGCGTGCTAGCCTAGTTGGCATCGCGCCGGACTGCGGCCGGATTCATCGGGAGGTGTGGTGCGCGCCACTGACGGCACCGGCCCGATGATATAATCGCGAAGTGTTGGAATGTCTGAGAGAACCAGGAGGACCATTTATGAGGACTTCGATGCGACCTTTCGCGACACGCCTGCGCGCTTTCAGTATGGCGCTGGCGTTCGTGATCGTGCTTTTGCCGGTGCTCGCCACCGCTCCCGCGGCGGAAGGGCAGACCTACAAGGTACTCTACAACTTCACCGGGGGGTCGGACGGGGGGTATCCCGAGTACGGGAGTTTGGTCCAGGACAAGGTGGGCAACCTGTACGGCACCACTCTGGACGGTGGCGATTCCAGCTACGGAGTGGTGTTCAAGCTGACGAAGAGCGGCACCGAGACCGTGCTGCACAGCTTCACGGGAGGGGCAGATGGAGCATATCCCGAAGCCGGTCTCGTTCTTTCGGGGAACACGCTCTACGGCGCCGCCTCCCAGGGAGGCTCCACCGGATGCGCGGGCTTCGGTTGTGGGGTCGTGTTCGAGCTCAATATTAGAACCGGCACCCAGACGGTGCTGTATACCTTTACGGGAGAATCGGACGGGGGATATCCCGGTGCAGTTGTCCTAGACAAGAAGGGCAACCTATACGGCCCTACCTACGAAGGCGGCGCCAGCGGTTACGGAACGGTCTTCGAGGTGGTTCCTAAGACCAAGAAGGAGACCGTGCTGCACAGCTTTGAGTACACGGACGGGGCCAATCCTTACTGGGGTTTGGCCCTGGACGCAACCGAGAAAGTCTTGTTCGGCACGACCTCTTATGGCGGCGCGAATGACGACGGAGTGGTGTTCAGTCTCACGATTAAGTCCGCCACGTACTCCCTGCTGTACAACTTCGCTGGGTATCCGGACGAGGACGGGAACGGCCCCTATGGAACTCTGGCCCTCGATCCGAAAGGTAACCTATACGGCACTACTGGTTTCGGCGGTGCCAGCGATACCGGAACGGTCTTCGAGGTGGTTCCGAATACCAAGAAGGAAACAGTACTATACAACTTCACCGGGTTTGCGGACGGGGGATATCCCTACGGAGGTGTCATCCGGGACAAGAACGGCAACCTTTACGGCACCACCTCCGTCGGCGGGGCTAACTACTACGGGACGACGTTCGAGTTGGTTAAAGGCACAGAAACCGTGCTGCACAACTTTGCGGGTTCGGACGGGAAATATCCGTTCTGCGCCTTGATCCAGGACTCGAAGGGTGACTTTTACGGCACGACCACTGGGGGCGGCTCTGACGGTTGGGGAGTGGTGTGGGAGATCACCCCTTAACGGCGACGGCGTTGGACTGCGGTAGCGCAGCTACCGCCTTTGCCGGCGAGACAGAAAGAAGTGGATTCCCGCTTGCGCGGGAATCACCGCTTAGCGACTCGGCATCGTTCCCATTAAGTTCGCTCGTGAGAAGTTCCTGGCTGGGCTACGGCTAGGTATCAAATACAGTATTGACAAACGCATTAGAGTATGAAATAATGGACTCTTCGCTGGGAAAGAGCAAGAACGCTTGGCACGCCTGGCGCATGCGGGTCGGGCGGTTACCCGTGGATGCCGGTGGAAGTGGTCGGCGACCGGCAGGTGGCAGGAGGCGCACGGTGCGAGAAACGGCCTTCAGCTTTCAGCTATCAGCCCTCAGCGTAAGAGCCGCCTTGGCTTGCTGAGAGCTGATGGCTGAAAGCTGAGAACTCAGAGCTTTTTTGAAAAACGAACCCACCGAAGAACAGGGATCAGCCGTGATGGGTCATGGATTAGCAGCGAAAGCCGCCAGGTCGCTGAGGCATGAACGGAAAAACGTGCAGCGGGGTGATTATGCTGGCCCCCTGAAACCCCAATCCTTGGTCCCCGTTTTTTGCGGAACAAAGCCGAGCTTTGTTGATAGCAAAGGACATGATGGGTTCGGTTTTTTGGAACAAAGCCAATTTCCGGTCGCCAACGGATGCCCGATTTCGCGGAAGGGGAAGGGTTATTGATGAGCAGTAGCCTCCAGGGGTTAGCGAGAACTCAGGGTCCTCTCGAAGTCTACGTTTCTTGCGGAACAAAGCCGAGCTTTGTTGATAGCAAATGGCATTTTGGGTTCGGTTTTGGGAGCAAGGCCAATTTCGGTCGGTTAAGTCCTGGTATTCATAATTATTGTGACGTATTTCGCGGGTTTTCGGGGTTCAGGATTCGCGGAGGAGAATTTGGTTCCGGGATTTTGTCTTGCGAACCCCGGACCCCGAATCCCGAAACCCGCTTCCATCACCGTATTTGTGAACTGCACCACTTAGCTAGGGGTTGGGTGGAAAGGCTGAAGGCTTGCAACTGAGAGCTTTTTTGAAAAACGAAGCCACCGATTTGATTGAAAACAAAGGATCGGCACTCGGCGGAGTGAGGAACGAAGCCACCGTTGGAGAGCGTAGGAAGTCGGCAGGAGGCAAACATCGGGGGATCGTCGCTCGGCATGAAAAAGTTGATCCAGTCAAAACGAGTAGGTAATTGATAATAAAGGACATTGTGGGCTAGATTTTTCAAAAAAAAGCGGAGAAAGGACCAGCTTTCAGCCCTCAGCTCTCAGCTATCAGCACCCAAGGCCGCTGGCATCAGCCGGACATCCTCTGGCTGATCGCTGAAAGCTGATAGCTGACGGCTGTGGATTTACTCTAAACCCACAAGAAGAGGGGAAATGCCAAGCGCCGTGATCGTTCGCTGCATCATCTGTTTTCTGGCCGGTTCGATTCCTTTCGCCATCCTGGCGATGGCCGGTTCCGGAATCGACCTCCGCCAGGTCGGGTCCGGCAACCCGGGCTTCAACAATGTCCTGCGTGTGAGCAAAGTGCGGGCGGTGCCGGCGCTGATCGGCGACATGGGAAAGGGATACCTGGCCGTCTGGTTCGTGTCGCGCCTGTGGCCCATTTCCCCTCAACCGCAAGTGAGCGCCGGCATTGTGCTGGCGTGGGTGTATGGCTTCTTCGCCGTGCTCGGCCACTGCTATTCGCCCTTTCTCAAGTTCAACGGGGGCAAAGGCGTCGCCACTTCGGGTGGCGCGATGCTGGCGATTCACTGGTTTTGGGCGCTGGTCGCGCTTGCCTACTTCGCCGTAGCCCGCGTCGTTTTCGGCAAGCTGAGGTGGCGGGAGGCAGGGGCCATCGCCTCATTGACCACCTGGGTCGTATTCACGTTTTTGATGATCGGCTTTGTGGGGAACCTCGATGCCGCCTGCGCCGCCGGCATGACGTTGTTTCTGGCGTGGAGGCACAAGAAGAATTTCCAGAATCTGCTCGGCCCCGTTCCGAAACCCCCGAACCTGGTTGGCGAGCCATGAGCAACTGCACGGGCGTCGCCTTCTACGATCTGGACGGGACGCTGGTCTCCTCGAATGTCGTGACGCGATATGCCTTCTTCGCCGGCCACCTGCCCTCGAAAGCCCGCGCCGCGCTGAAATATACCAAGCTAGTGGCGAGCGTTCCCTTCCTGATCGCGCTGGACTTCTATTCGCGGCGCCGGTTCAACGAGGTCTTCTATCGCGAGTACCGCGGCATGCGGCGGGAATGGCTGCGCGAGATGGCCGAGAAGCTTTTTGAAGAGGTGGTGCGGCCTTCGATCCATCCGGGAGCCAGGGACCTCATCGAGGCTGACCGCGCTGCTGGCTACCGGCTGGTGCTGGTGACCGGCGAACTTGACTTTGTCTTAGGGCCCGTGGTACGCCATTTCGGTTTCGACGACCTGGTTTCGAATCGCTTGGTGTATGAAGGCGGGATTGCGACGGGCGACGTGGTCGAGCCTCTGCTGGCCGAGCACGAGAAAGTGGTGGCGATGACCGGCGTGCTCCAAGCGTCCAACGTCGATCGGGCGCGAGCGAAAGCTTACTCTGACAGTTTCTCCGACGTGCCGATGCTCGAGGCAGTCGGCATCCCCGTCGCCGTCAATCCTGACCGCCGGCTGAGGCGGGTGGCCGTTGAGCGAGGGTGGCCTGTCCTTAATTTGAGAGACGGCAGGAAGAAGTCGGCAGTCGGCAGTCAGCAGTAGGCAGAAGGCGATGGGCGGAAGGCAGAAAGCAGAAGGCAGAAGGCGGGCAGAAGGCAGTCGGCAGTCAGCAGTAGGCGGTAGGCGGTGGGCGGCGCGGCAAGCTGATGACTGGCGGCTGAAAGCTTAGAGCCCTTGAAAACGAAGCCACGGATTTGATTGATAACAAAGGACAGGCGCTTGGCAGAATCAGGAACGAACCCACGGAAAGCGGCTAGTAAGAGGCAGTCGGGAGAGGGGGATGGGCAGATGGCAACCGCGTGTCGTCCCCTACGGTTCGGTCCATTCTGCCGACTGCCGACTGCGTACTGCCAACTGCTTTCCGCCTTCTGCCTACTGCTTTCTGCCTACTCGCTGATGTGGGCGGCAGGCCCATCGCGAGTGCAGGTGACGAAAGCCGAGCCGCTCCCGCAGGGCGGGATCGCATGCCGCGTGATGGAGGTATTTAAGGCCGAACCTCCTGGCGTGACGGCGGTGATTTTCCATCAACGCGATAAGGCCGACGGCCCCCGGCTTGGCGAGTTGCTTCTCGCCCACAGCGGCCATGAGGTGGAGTTCGAGATCAACGGCGGCAAGCATCAAGCGACGGTTTTTCGAGTGAAGAGCTGTTTTGGCCGCGGGCTCCTGATTTTTGCCTCCGGCGAGGCGAAGCTTGCAGAAAAGGATGCTTTCGTCTTGCGGTTTCCTAAGTGAGAGGTGATCATGGCCACGCAAACGATGCCGAATCCGCCGATTCCAAAGACGTACCAGTTTGGCGACCCCACGCCAAACGCGGTCGGCCGTAAGGCGATGGTGTCGCACGATGGATGCGTCGTCTATCTGGAAAAGAAGTCAGCCCCGCGCCTCTTGTGGTACGGCGAGGACGTGCTGGCGGTGAAGATGCCGGCGGGAACGCGCGAGGTCTATCCGAACCCGACCATCCCTGGGCTGCGCGATCCTGAAGGAGCCATCCGCTACGCGCTGGCCCACCCGGAGGGCATGGAGCCGCTCGAGGCGCTGCTCAAGCCGGGAATGAAGATCACCATCGCCATCGACGACATCTCGCTGCCGCTTCCCAAGATGCGCCGGCCGGACATTCGCGAAACTGCCTTGACGATCCTGCTCGAGATGCTGGTCGGGAAGGGGATCGAAGACTTTCACATCGTCATCGCCACCTCGTACCACCGCCGGATGACGCCCTTTGAGATCAAGCGCGCCGTGGGCGGGAAGATCTTCCGCGAGTACTACCCGGACCAGCTCTACAACTTCGACGGCGAGGCTCCCGGCGGCGTGGTCGAGCTCGGAGTCACCGATCACGGCGAGCACGCGCGCATCAGCCGGCGCGCGGCGGAGTCGGACCTGCTGATCTACGTCAACATCAATCTGGTGCCGATGGACGGCGGCTCGAAGTCCGTGGGCGTGGGACTCTGCGATTACGCCACGCTCCAGGCGCACCACAATCCGCAAACGATTCTCGACTGCGATTCATACCTCGACAACGCGCGCTCGGCCATGGCGCGCTCCTGCGACCGCATCGCCGCCATCATCAGCCAGAAGCTGAAGGTGTTCCACATCGAGACGGTGCTGAACAACGCCATGTTCGAAAAGACCATGGCCTTCTTCTTCAAGAATGAGGACCACTATTCCCCCTACGACCGGGCGATGTTCGGCGCCACGCGATTCGCCTTGAGCAAGATGTCGCGCCCGCTGAAGCGCAGGATCCTGTTCGGCGTGCCCGCGCCTTACCGGATGATCGCCGTCCACGCCGGCGCCACGCAGCCCGTGCACGACAGGACACTAGCCTACTGCTACTCGCAGTATTGCGTCCCCATCCAGGGGCAGACGGACGTGGTGGTGCAGGGCATCCCATTCATCATGCCCTATAACGTGAACTCGATCATGAACCCGCTGCTGGTGCAGACGATGGCGTTAGGCTATTTCCACAACATGTACCGCGGCATGCCGGTGGTGAAAAAGAACGGAGTCTCCATCATCACCCACCCCGTGTATGACGAGTTCGATCCGCTGCACCACCCTTCCTATATCGAGTTTTTCCACCGCCTGCTGCCCGAGACGCGCGACTCCTTCGAGCTGCAGCGCAAGTACGAGGCGGAGTTCGCCCACAATCCCGATTACATCCGCATGTATCGCACCGGCAACGCCTATCACGGCGTGCACCCGTTCTACATGTGGTACTGGGGCGAGAACGGCCGCGCCCATGTGGGTAAAGTGATCGCGGTGGGGGCGGAGGACCCCAAGGTGCCGGCGGTGATGGGCTGGGAATCCGCGACGTGCATGGAGCAGGCCCTGGAGATGGCCGAGAGTTATGTAGGCCACAAGCCGAGCATCACGCTCATGCACAACGCGCCGATTAATATGGTCGATGTGCTCGGCACGCCGGAAAATTGCTGATCTTCGATTGTCGATTGCCGATTGGGGAAGAAGCCGTCGGCCTCGGCGATCACCCGTACGCAAGAAGGGACGCGGCCAATCAATCGGCAATCAGCAATCGACAATCGGAAATGAAATCTATCCTGATCACCGGCGCGACCGGATTCCTGGGCAAGCACCTGGTCAACCAGCTAAGGGCCGCAGAGCCTGAGGCGCGACTGCGGCTTCTGCTGTTCGACGCCAATCCCTGGGAAGGCGACCCTCAGATTGAGGCCGTAAACGGCGACGTCACTTCGTCTGCCGACGTGGATCGCGTCACCGAGGGGGCGAGTGAGATCTACCATCTCGCTGGCTTCGTCTCCCGCGATCCGAAGAAGGCGGAGCTGCTTTATCGCGTGCACATCGAAGGCACGCGGAACGTCTGTGAGTCCGCGTTACGGCACCGGGCGGAGAAGGTCGTGCACGTGTCCTCCTCCGGAACCATCGCCGTCAGCCTCGGACCCACCACCGTGCACAACGAGCAGTCCGGCTACAAGCACGACGTGGTAAGCCGCTGGGCGTATTACCTGAGCAAGATCTTCTCCGAGAAGGCGGCACTGTGGTACTTCACCAACCGGCAACTGCCCGTCGTCGTGGTGAATCCCGCCCTGCTGCTCGGACCTGGCGATGACCGCATGTCGTCAACCGGTGAGGTGCTGCTGTTTCTGAGACGCCAGGTCATGGCGGTGCCCGCTGGCGGCCTTTGCTTTGTCGACGCCCGCGATGCCGCGGCGGGGATCATCGCGGCAATGCGCTCGGGGCGTCCGGGCGAGCGCTACCTGCTGGGCGGTCCCAACTGGAGCTTTCGCGAGTTCTTCGACACCCTGGGGAAGCTCACCAGCCTCCGCGCCCCGAGCCTCGCGCCGCCGCTCGGCGTCTCGCTCGCGAGCGCCCGGTTGCTCCGGCGCCTGATGCCCCTGGTAGGCAGATCATTTCCCCTCGATGACGAGTCGATCCGCATGGCTTCGCATTTCTGGTACTGCGATTCCTCGAAGGCGCGCGCGGAGCTGGGTTTCAAGTCGCGAGATCCGATGGAGACGCTGAGAGACACCGTCGAGGACTTGCGACGCCGCCTGGGAGAGGGAGGGTGAGCGTCTTATCGACAAGAACGAAATGCATGGACGGTTCAGGCTTACGATTGGTAAGCTGAAGGGTTGGAACTCCCCATGAAACGAATCCTCGTTACCAACGACGACGGCATCCACGCGCCGGGCCTGAAGGCGCTGGAGGCGAGCCTGCGGCCGCTCGGCGACGTGGCGGTGGTGGCACCGGAACGCGAAATGAGCGCCACCAGCCAGTCGATTACCATTCACTCGCCGCTTCGCGTCCATGTGATCGATGAGCGCCACTACGCGATCTCGGGAACGCCCGCCGACGCTATCATTCTGGCGCTTCACCAGATCCTGGCTGAGAGGCCACACTTGGTCGTTTCGGGGATCAATCCCGGGGCCAACCTGGGAGAGAACGTCATCTATTCGGGCACGGTTGCGGCGGCGCTCGAAGCGACGCTGCACGGCGTCCCGGCCATCGCCGTTTCCCTCGCCTCGCGCAAGGCCCTGGACTTCTCGGCGGCCGGGGCGTTCGCAGCGCAACTTGCCGCCCAGGTGCTGGAAGAGGGTCTGCCGCCGGGGGTGATGCTGAACGTCAACGTGCCGCGTGGCGAGGTGCAAGGTGTCCGGGTCACGCGCCAGAGTCGCAAGATCACCCAGAACGTAATCTACGAAAAGAAAGACCCGCGCGGGCGTCCCTATTACTGGCAGGACGAGACGGTCGCATTCGATAACATCGAGCCGGACTCGGACTACGCCGCCATCCGCGACCACGAAATCTCCGTTACCCCGCTCCAGGCGGACCGCACCGATTACCCCAGCCTCAATCATCTCTCGCACTGGTTAGCGTCGCTCCGAGTGCCGGTCGCGAGGTAGACTGGTCGTGTGCCCGAAGTTCGAGTGCGGTTTCGCTCCCCGCCCGATGGGTCAGGTTCAAGTCGGAGACGGTGAGTCATCTTTCTATGTCGAAGCGAGAATCAGGTTCGCCGCCCGACGCCTTATACGGCATTAATGCCGTCAAAGAAGCGATCGGCGCACGGCCCGTGGAATACGTTCTGGTGGCCGAGGGCCAGCACGGCCAGCGCGTGCAGGAGATCCTCAACGCCTGCCGGGCGGCGGGGATTTCGCTGCGCTTTGCTCCACGGCCGGCGCTCGATCGCGCAGCCGGAACCGCTCAGCACCAGAACGTGGTGGCGATCTGCTCAGCGAGGGCTTACGACGACCTTGAGAGCCTCCTCCATCCGCCGGCTGGCGGGCAGCCGGGCCAGCCGTTGCTGGTGGTTCTCGACGGCGTCGAAGACCCGGCCAATCTCGGCGCCGTGGTTCGGACCGCGGTGGCCGCCGGATCAAGCGGCGTGATCATCCCGGAGCGCCGCGCGGCGGGACTTTCGCCCGCCGTGGCTCGTGCTGCTGCCGGCGCGCTTGAGCATATCAGGGTCGCGCGCGTCATCAATCTGGTGCGCACGCTGGTCGATCTCAAAGAGCAGAGTATGTGGGTCTACGGATTCGAGGCGCAGGCCGAAAGGTCCTACCTTGACCTGGACTATTCCACCGGCTGCGCGCTGGTGCTGGGTGGCGAGGGCCGCGGCCTCCACCGCCTGGTGCGCGAGGCCTGCGATCAGCTTGCCTCGATCCCGCTCTACGGTTCGGTTCAGTCTCTCAATACATCGGTCGCTGCGGGAATCGTGCTCTATGAAGCCGCGCGACAGCGCCACAAACCCTAGCTCCTGCCGCCGCGGTCATGCCGATTGCTTCGACGGGCTTCGACTCCGGACCGCGGCCCTGCAACTCGCCAGCCGCCGCCTTCATCCTATGAGGGGGTAGGCTGATGTGACCCCGGAGTTTCCCATGCGAGATGTGACTGCTGCCCGCGTGCCCTTGATTTGCGCTCTCACTCTGGTTATGGCGGGCTTGACCAGCGCGCCGGCCGACGGCCAGGCCCCGAGCGGCTCGCAGGACTCCGTCACGGGCGGCGCTCCTGTCATCACTTCGCCGAAGAAGCCGCTCCCGGATAAGGAGCTGCCGCAACAAGCCGCCAAGATCCACGTGGAATCGCTGCTGGTAACCGCGCCGGTGACGGTGATCGACTCCCACGGCAACTTCATCTACGACCTCGACGAGAAGGACTTCCGGGTCATCGACGATGGTGTCCGGCAGCGCATCGAGACATTCGGCGTGGCCATGAATCCGGTATCCGTCGTGATCGTCGTCGAGGCCAATGATACCGTCGCCGGGCTTCTTCCCCAGCTCCACCCGCTGGGCTCGCTTTTCTCGAACCTCATGCTGGGCGACAAAGGTACGGCCGCGGTTGTTGCCTACTCGGACCGCGTCGAAGTGGCCCAGGACTTGTCAAGTGACGGCGATCTGCTTTCCAAGGCCCTGGGCAGCCTGAAGTCGGAAGGCAACGGCAGCCGCCTCAACGACGCGCTGCTGCGTGCCATCGCCATGCTCGAGGCCCGGCCCAAGGGCGACCAGCGCGTTATCGTGGCGTTCTCTGACGGGCGCGATCACGGAAGCGAGACAAAATCGGACGACATCGTCCGGCGGGCGACCGGGAGCGAGGTGACCATTTACGGGCTGGGCTTCAATCCCGGCGAAGCGCTCTGGCGCCAGAAGCCGCCGGAGGAACAGCCCAGCCCGCTCGACACCAACGTCACCCGGTCTGGGCCGCCCGGTGCCATCCAGGGGCCCGCCACCGCCGAGAGCATCTACGAGACGCCGATTCCCCCTGTCCCCATCATCATCGCCTCCGGGGAGATCATCCGTTCCACGGTGGCTTCCAGCCTGCTCGAGTTCTACGCCGGCTACACCGGCGGCGTTTTCCACAAGCACTGGTCGAAGGGCGCGCTGCAGGAACAATTGAGCAAGATCGCCACCGAAATCCACAGCCAGTACGACCTCGCCTACAAACCCGACACGCTCGGGAAGCCGGGCTTTCATCGCATCGAGGTGGAAGTGGACCGGCCGGGCTTGAAGGTGCGGACCCGGGCCGGCTACTTTTACGCTCCGAAACCGGCAGAGCCGAAGTAAGCCGGAGAGCAGAAGGTACAGCCTCTGGGCCAGGGGCGGCGCGGGGAGCGGCGAATGGCGTACTCTGACTTCTCCGGTCTCGGATCACTCGTACGACTCGTAGCCCTTGACCTCCACCCGCCGGCCGCTCCTCATCTCGATCTCGGCGAGGTAGGGCCGCATAACCAGGGGCTGCACTTCCAGGACCATGGCGTGCTGGCCGCCGTTTTCCTGGTAGACGACGGTGAAGTAACGATTCTTCTTGCTACCTCCTCCGGGTACCGGCCTCACCTTCCACGTCAGTTTCAGTTTCCGGACCCGCTTACTGACGTCCGGGCGGTACTGCATCAAGGTGAGTGACGCATAGGGAATGGCGATGGAATACTGGGCACACCGGAAGACCATGGCATCCGGGCCCATTTCCAGCAGGCCGGCGCATTGCTCCGGCAGGTTCTCGGTTCCGCCGGCGTATTTGAATTGAGGCTCAGTCTGGCGTCCGCCGGCGGCGACCGCCATCAGGATTGCCACGGCGGCGATCAGAAGGCTGCTTTTCAGACGATTCATCACACTCATTGAGTTATTTGGCCATTGAACCATTTGAAGAGGTCCCCCCCTTTTAATGACGCAATGACCCGATCACGAAATCGGTCAATGCTTGGCTACCGGCTCCCGTGTGCGCCCGCCCTCCCATCTCCTTCCACCGGGACATCCACGTCCAGATACCACGGGACCGAGTGGTTTCCCCAGCGCGCCGGCCGGAACGTCCAGCCTGCCAGATTCTCCCGAGCGGAACTGAAGAGCGAAACCGGGCCCTCTACCAACTCCGAATCCAGGGCGCGGCCCTCCGCGCCGACCAGCACTCGCAAGCGCAGAGTCGCATTGGGAGCCGCGGCCGGCGATCTCTCCAGCACCTCCGGCGGCTTCACTTGCCGGCTCAAGAAGCCCTCCGGTTCCGGTGGCTGCGATTCTATCTTCTGGTATTTCAGGGCGAAGTTCACGTCCACGAAGGTCAGGAAGCCCTGCGGGCCGGTTATCGTTTTATAGGGCCGGTACACCCAGTGGCGGATGGCCTTCATCGCCGCCGCCGCCAGAAACGCGTGCCCGTGCACCACGTGCACCTCGCGCACCCGGCCCTCGGGATTCACGGCCACTTCCAGCCGCACCTGGCCCTGGATGTAGTTCACCTTCGCCAAGGTAGGGTACTCAGGCTTCTCCTGGTCCAGGAGCAGCTTGCTGGCGGTCTTGTTTTTCAGCACGACCGTCGCCGGCGCAGCCGGGTCGGTCTGAGCGCTTGCCGGCGCCGCCGCCGCAAGGCACAGGGCCACCAGGACCATCGGCAGAACCACCGGGTCGCCGTCGAGACCACGGCTTTGACGGCCAGGATTAGCCATTGGATTCGAAGATCACCTGCGCCACAACATAGTGGTCCGCATGGGAAATCGAAACTTCGGCGCGCGCCACCCGCAGTTGGTCCGCAACTTCTTTGGCGCGCCCCGTGAGCGCCAGCTCCGGCTTGCCGCTCGGCTGGTGCGTCACCTCGACGTCCAGCCAACGCACGCCCTCACTCCAGCCGGTGCCGAGCGCCTTAAACGCAGCCTCCTTGGCTGCAAACCGCGCCGCGTAGCGCTCCGCTTTGTTCTTGAACCGCTCGCAGTAAGCGATTTCCTGCGGCGTATAGATGCGCCGGGCGAACCGCTCTCCGTGACGTTCGAGCGCCTCCCCGATGCGCACGGTCTCAGCGATATCGATGCCCGTTCCCACAATCATCCCGACCCCGTTCCGACGACGCTTCTCAACCGCGCGCGCCCACCGGAGGTGACCAACGCGACGCGGCTTCGCGTTCGTACCCGATCACCGCGTAACAAACGACCCGGTCAAAGAACCGGTTCACCAGGCGGTCGAGCTCCAGTCTCTGGTGAGCCTCCGGGGCCGAGCCCGCCAGCACCGCTGTACTGATGTAATCCTGAAGGTGATGCTTCGTCAAGATCAAGGCGTACACTAACTGGCTGAGCGGGATGCCCTGCTCGCAGCGCTTTTCGCCCAGCTCATTGTAGCGCGTCTCAATCATCTCTTCCGCTTCGCGCCCCAGCCACTCACTCAGATTCCAGTACACGTCGTAAACCCACCGGATCAACTCCTCACGGGGAACCTTGTGATAGGCCGCAGTCAGCGGATTGCTCGCCAGATCGCTGCCCACTGCCTTGCTGAGTTCTTTGCCGCGGGCCTCAATAATCTGCATTAATTGGGGTGAGAGCATGGTTAACCTTCTTTCGAAGAGCGGAATTGGCCTCCAATTACCTGCACTGACGATAGCAGATCGAGTTAACGAATTCAACACTTATGGCAATTGTCGCAATTGTCCAATTGTCGCGATTGTCGACTTACGATTGAATGACTTAATGGGCCGGCTCTCGGGTCGTTGCCCCCTCAAAGACCGCATTGCGCAGGAACTGATCGGTTGTCCAGGGTCCAGCCTCTCCCCCAAGGTACTTGTGGAACCATTCCAGGTGGGCCGTGTAGTAAAGGGCCATCTCATACCAGCTTGGCCAGTGGCCGGCATTGGAATAGATGATCAGCCGCGAGGGAACGTGCATCTTCTGCAGTGAAGTAAAGAACTGAAGCGACTGAGTGTAGGGAACCCGGAAATCGTGCTCGCCGGAGATGACCAGGCAGGGCGTCTTGAAATTTTTCACATAGTAGGAAGGCGAGAATTCTTCATATTGCGCTGAACTCCACGGCTGCCCTTTGAGATCCCATTCGGGAAACCATAACTCTTCGGTGGCGCCGTACATCGAACGCAGATCAAACAGGCCCATCATGGAAGCGATGGCCTTAAAGCGGTCCGTATGACCCTCGAACCAATCCATCATGTAGCCGCCATAGGACCAGCCCATGGCGCCCATCCGCTGAGGATCGACATAGGGCAATTGGGCCAGCGCGTCGGTGACCTTCATCAAGTCTTCGAAGGCCTCACCTCCCCAATCGCCCGAAATCTCGGCCGTGAAGTCCTGGCCGTAGCCTGTGGACCCGTGCGGATTGGCGAAGGCCACCACGTACCCCGCGCCCGGATAGACCTGCCAATCACCGCGGAAAGCATCTTGCCACTGCTGCTGCGGCCCACCATGCACGTTCAGGATGAGGGGATACTTCTTTCCGGGGTCGAAGTCGTGTGGCTTGACGATGAAGACCTCGATCTGCGCCCCAGCGGCTCCGGTCACCCACATCCTTTCTGCCGGGCGGATATCCACCTCATTCGCCACCTCGTCGTTGAAGTGGGAGAGCCGCTGCGGGGCGGAAGCCTTGCCGTCCGTCAAGTCCACGGCAGAGATTTCAACCGGCTCACCCACGGAACGCCGCACGTAGACCAGTCGCCGGTTGTCGCGGGACACCGCGAAGGAATCGATCGTCTTGTCTGCCAGCACTTGTCGGATCGTGCCGGATTCCACCATCACCTGGAAAACAGGGCTCTCGCCTTCCACGGGTGCAGTGAAATAGAGAGACTTTGAATCCGAAGCCCACTGGAAGTCGTCCACCCAGTTAGGGAAAGATTCCGTCAGCGCGCGCGAGGCCCCGGTGGTACGGTCATAGAGAGCCAGGCGGAAACGGTCGGACTCGTAGCCCGGCTGCTTCTGCATGCGGTAAGCAATGAATCTCCCATCCGGCGAGTACTTGGGGTTGCCGTCAAAAGCAGGATTGGAAGCGGTAAGGTTGCGCGGTGGCTGGTTGCCGGCGAGCGGAATCGTCCACAGGTCACTGTTGGTTGAAGACTCCGGGTCGCGGTCATGGTTGGAATCGAAAACCAGCTCGGTGCTGTCGGGGGAGAAGTCGTATTGCAAGGGACCTCCAAGCTGGAAGGGAGGCGAGTCAAAATCCCCGGGTGTCATGTCGCGCACCGCGCCGGTGGAAACGTTGGCTAGCAGAATGTGCGTGCGCTTTCCATCCTTCCATTCAGTCCAGTGGCGGTAGAGCAACCCGTCGGCCAGGTGCGCATGGAGCGGCCCTTGGCTCCAGCGCTGGGCGATCCTCTTGTTGCAGACGTCGTCGGCGCCGCATTCGGGATAGACATCGCTCGAAAAGGCGATCCATTTGCCGTCTGGGGACCACAAGGGATCGGAAACTCCAGTCGAGACGCGCGTCAGTTGGGCCGCCTCGCCCCCGTTCACCGCCACGATGTACAGGTTCTCGTCGCCATCGCGCGAGCTGACGAAAGCAATCCATTGGCCGTCGGCCGAGAAGACCGGCGAGGACTCGCCTTTCTCCCCATAGGTAAACTGGCGCGGGTCCCTGCCGTCGGCGTCCATGACCCAGATGTGCTTGACGCGTTTTGCCTTGGCCAGGTCCGAGGTCGTCAGGGTGAAAACGACGGTTCTACTGTCGGGTGACAAGAGCATGTCCTCCATGGTGCGGATCCGGTACAAGTCCTCCAGGGTGAAGCGACGCTTGTCGGCCTGACTCGGCACTACGAACAACAAAAAACAGGTGGCACATAAGAGCAGTTTTTTTCGCATGGCACTCCTCCGAGTTAGCTAAGCAGATCTGCCGGTGAACGCGGTGATTTGAGCCCAACGCGGCTTCCACTAGCAACGTGCTTCCGATTTGACTGAGATTCTCACTTTCATTTCTCCGCCGACCAGTGAATATGCACCTGACCTCGCCCCGCTTGTAATGCCCCAGCCTCGTGCCGGGCCGATGCAAGGCGAGGTCAATTATCCTGTCTGCCACCGCCTAGCAACCTTTCCTACTCCCTTCCTCCGGCACCTGGAACCGCCGGGCCACGAGAGCCAGTGCTTCCTCGCGGCTGCTGATCCTGCCTTCGAGCTGGGCGTCTTCGACGGTTCGCAGGATCTGCTTGAAGATGGGCCCGGGCTCGTACCCCAGGGCGATCAGGTCGTCGCCACGGAGGAGAGGCGCGGGCTTGATCTCCTGGGGCGGCGTCTCGGCCAGCAGGCGGCGGGCGAGCTCGTAGTTCTCGAGGTTGCGGTGGCTGGAGAGGCAATCCAGGCGGTGAAGTTCCAGGTGCTCTTCGAAGCCCTCCATGCGCAGGAAACGGATCTGAGTGGACCGGCGCATGCGCGGAAAGTCCATGAAGCGCAGGTGGTGGCGCACGAGCTCCACCACGCGCTCCGTCTCGCGCAGGGAGAGCCGCAGGCGATGGCAGATGGCTTCGGCCATCTTGGCGCCGACTTCGACGTGGTTATCGAAGCGGATGCGCTCGCGAACGGTGAACGTGGGCGGCTTGCCGACGTCATGCAGCAGCACGCCGAGCGCCAGGGTGGGGGTGAGCGGCGGGCTTGAGGCCGTATGGGTCTCGGCAGCGGCGGTCTCCAAAGACGCCGACCTGAAGGTCGGCACTACAGGGGCGGGGTTGGGGAGCTCTCCGAGCATCATCAGGGTGTGGGTCCACACGTCACCCTCAGGATGGAACTCGGGAGGCTGCGCCACACCCTGCATCGCCTTGACTTCCGGCAGGACGATGGCGAGCAGGCCGGTTTCATCGAGCAACTCGAAGCCGCGGCGCGCCTGACCTTCGGTGAGGATTTTGATGATCTCATCGCGCACGCGCTCGGCGCTGACCTTGCGAAGTTGAGGCGCGAGCCGGCGGATGGCCTCGACGGCTGCGGGATCGATCTTGAACTGGAAGCACGCGGCGAAGCGCACGGCGCGCAGCATGCGCAGATGGTCTTCACTGAAGCGCTCGACGGGATCGCCGATGGTGCGGATGCGGCCAGCGCGGATGTCCGCCTGGCCGCCCACGTAATCTTGCAGGCCAGCCTGGAGAGAGCCAGCGAGCGGATCAAGGAGCAAGCCGTTGATGGTGAAGTCGCGGCGGCGCACGTCCTCCTGTGCCGTCTTCGCGTAGCGGACCCCGTTCGGGTGACGGCCGTCGGCGTATCGGCCGTCGCTGCGGAAGGTCGCGACTTCGACGTTGCCCTCTTCGCGCGGCACCACCATGACGCCGAATTGCGCGCCCATCGTCAGGCTCTCGGGAAACAGATTCGCGACCTCGCCCGGCGTGGCGTCGGTGGTGACGTCGTAGTCCTTGGGGATACGGCCCATCACCAGATCGCGCACGCAGCCCCCGACCAGATAAGCCTGGAAGCCAGTGGCCCGCAGGCGGCGGACGATTTCGCTTGCGGCTTCGCGCTTCGCGTCAGCCAGATTCTCGGAGAATTGAGTCATTGATCGCAAAACAAAAAATTAGAAAGTAGAAATCAGAACGAAGACCGTCTTCTTTTTCTGATTTCTACTTTCTAATTTCTTACTTTGGATCAATGACCCACTACGGCTGGAACGTGACGCTGAAACGCTCCCGCCGCAGCTCGTCCTCGATTTCGACCTCGGTAGGGGTGATTCTCAGCACTCTGAATCTTTCGGCGAAGATTTCGCCTTCGCGAACCACGAAGACTTCAGACTCTTCGGAGATGAAGATCTCGCGTCCCTTGTCGGGATTGTCGGCATAGCCGAGGACCTTGAGTGTGGCGGACGGCGGCGGAACCTCGGGGCCTGCTTCGATCGCGCTCGGGTCGACAGCCGGGGGAGCGGCGGCAACCGACGTGGGCGGCCAAGCGGAGCCGGCATCGAAGGGCCTCTCGACCTGGGCAAGCAGGGGGCCTGCAACTTGGGGGGTGGTTGAGCCGGCTGGGCGCGACTGGGGGTCCCTGAGACTTCGCAGAACCGACTGCACGGCCGACTGCACGGGAAGGCTGTCGAGGGGGTCCGCGCCAACCTGAGGCGAGCCGGACGGGGCGTGAGCGTCGGAGGGCGAAGTCTTCCCTGCCTGCACCGTATCCTGTCCCGCCGACGCGGGCGCCGGCAGAGCTGCAGCGTCTGCGTCCCAGTCGAGAGCCGATGCGTCAAAGGCAGGCTCGGCGAGAGACGCCACCAGCGGCAGCTCTGGGGCCCTTGGCACCCGCCGGGTCGGCGAACTTGCGGCCACCTCGCGCTGCGCTACAGATGGCGGCCGAGGGCTCGCAGGGGAGAGGTTACGAGGTGCTACTTCACTTCCGATGGCAGGGGGCGCGCCGCCGAAGTTCGAGGCCGGCACTGCTGTGTACGGCACCGGCGCGGGCGCTCCCTCTCGATCGAGAAGGACCAAGCGCGGCGCCTTGTCCTGCCAGGCCAACGCGGCGCGTTCATTCCCGTGCGCGTCGGTGACGACAAACTCCTCGGCCTCGATCCGCCGGCTGTATCGGCCCTGGGCCATCAGAAATCCGACAGCGACGACGAGCAACACCAAGGATCCGGCGCGCTTCAGGCGCCGGTTTTCGCGCTCCAGCTTCTCCAGCCTTTGCAGGATGACTTCGAGTTCGGAAGTCTGTGATATCATGCGACCCTCCAGTGCGCCAGCGCAAAGCCTGACGCCCACCACCACATCAGATTAGACGAGAAGAATCCACAATTGCAAGCAGCTCAGTGCCGTGTATGGCAGCCTATGCAGTGACCGCTCCAGGAGTACTAACGACGCCCCTCGCAATTGGGCCCGAAAAAAAAGGGAGAATCCTGGTAACCTTCTGGCGTAATCCACGTCAAAATGCAAAGAAGGCGAGAGATTCAATCTAAGGGTCGCGCCTTCCGGACAGCGGAAACCGAGTAGGAAAACGGGCGCCCGGCAGAAAATTCGGGAACGATGAAACATTCCCTTGGCCGGCGTCGTATATAGATGCAAGGGAAGCAGTGAAGAGGAAGTGGCACGATGACGCTGAAGTTGAAGGAAGCGAAGGTGGACAATCTCCGGAATTATCCGAGGGACGTCGTCGAGAAGCTGAGCGGTCTGCTGACGGCCGGCGCCGAGGCCCAGGTGGATACTCACCGCAAGGGTTTCTACGATGTCTACAACGGCTCCCGGGTTTTTTTCATCCACATTTCTCCGGTGAGCGGGAACGTCATGCTGCTGGCGAGTTGGCTGACTGAGCGTGCGAAGGCGGCCGCGGCGTAGGATCGCGGGCACCGTGCCGTGATTGAGTGTTCTCCTGAAGTCCTCCCCCACAGAAAGGGGCGGGTTCCTCAAGGCTGGAGGTCGAGTGACAAATGACGAGATTGGTCCTCCCCACTTGTCAATGATTGCTCGACGCCGTCCTTGAGACCCGCCCCTTCCCCCTTCGAATTGCCGATTTTCGATTGACGATTGCCGATTGAAAAAGAAGCAATCAGCCATCAGCGTTCATCCTCCAGCCAGCGGGGCCTAATGGCCCGGTCTTTTTTCTTGCCGACTGCTGATCGCTGAATGCTGACGGCTTCTTCCAATCGGCAATCGGCAATCAGCAATCGGCAATTCGGCCGGCCCTTGTGACTTAGCACTCTTTCTCTTATGATAAGTAGGTCGCCATATTTACCAGCGGACGCATTCGTATGCCTTCTGAGATTCTCAAGAAGCTTCAAGATGAGATCCAGGCCCTGGAGCACGAGCTCAACCACGAACTGCCCAAAGAAATGAAGGTGGCCCGTGCCCACGGCGACCTGAGCGAGAACGCCGAGTTCCAGATGGCCAAGGAGCGCCAGCGATTTGTCGCGGCGCGACTGGTCCAGCTCAAGCAGCGGGTCGCCGACCTGTCGCTCATCAACATGAGTAACATTCCCAAGGACCGGATCGCCTGGGGATCGAAGGTGATTCTCTACGACCTCTCCCGGGACGCGGAAATCGAATATCGCCTGGTCACCTCGGAGGAGGCCGACGTAGCCAAGGGACTGATCTCCACCTCGTCACCCATTGGCCGCGGGCTGATGGGCAAACAGGCGGGCGACACCGTGCGGATCGTAACACCCAATGGCAGCCGGGAGTTCGAGATCCGCGACGTCGTGACCATTCACGACCAGGGCTAAATCAGAAACTAGAAATTAGAAAAGCAGAAACCGAAGGTCTTCCGTTCTGCTTTCTGCTTTCCTATTTCTGATTTTCTTGGGCCAAGCCAAGCCTGCACTCCTCGCTCTCCCGGCTCACGCGCTCTTGCGCCGAGTAGGCGCGGTTGCGTCGCGCCAACTCCTCAAAGTCCACGCCGTGCGCATCGAACTCCGGACCATCGACGCAGGCAAATCGCACCTTGCCGCCCACCGTCACGCGGCAACCGCCACACATCCCGGTGCCGTCCACCATGATGGGGTTGAGGCTGGCCAGCGTCCGCACGCCCCACTCGCGGGTCAGCGCGGCGGCCGCCCTCATCATGGGGATGGGCCCGATCACGTGCACGATGCCGGGCGGCGATGGCTGCTCGTCCTTCCAGGCCCGCATCAGGTCGACGACCGTCCCGTGCAGGCCCGCTGAGCCGTCGTCCGTGGCCCACCTCACCTCGTCGACCGCGGATTGAAGCTGGGCATCGAGGATGATCTGCGCCGTCGACCGCGCCCCGCAGAGCGCCGTCACGCGATTGCCGGCCTCGCGAAAGGCGCGCGCCACCGGCAGCAGTTCGGCCACGCCGACGCCTCCCGCCACGCACGCCACGTGCCCCACGTTTTCGATCGTCGCCGGCTGGCCAAGCGGCCCCAGCAAATCGGCCAAGGCGTCGCCCACCGCGAGCGATGCCGTGACGAGGCTGGTCTTTCCCACCACCTGCACCACCAGGGTAATGGTTCCGCCCTGCGGGTCGCCGTCGACGATGGTCAGCGGGATGCGCTCGCTGGCGGGGGTAGGCCGCAGGATCACGAATTGGCCGGGCTTCCAGTGCCGCGAAATCTCCGGCGCCTCGATCTCCAGCCACGCCGCGTCCGGCGTCAGCCATCGCTTCTCGATCACGCGGTACGGCTGCGCCTCCGCCGCCCCGGGGAGTGCCACCCCCGGCGGCTGCCCGGTGAGAGCGCGATCGATGGCTTCCGCCGCCGCCCGCCCGTCGCGCATGGCGAGGATCACCGTCGACCCGCCGCGCACCACGTCGCCGCCCGCATAGACGCGCGGCAGGCTGGTCTCGCCGCTGGCGTCGATCACAATCTTGCCCCGCTTGGTCACCAGCTGCGGCGTCGCGCGCTGCACCGTGGGGTTAGGGCTCTGGCCTATCGCCATCACCACCGTGTCTACCGGCACGCGGTATTCCGACCCCGGCATGGGCACGGGCGAAGGACGCCCGCTCTCGTCCACCTCGCCCAGTTGCATGCGAATACATTCCATCTCGCACACGTGGCCCTGCTCGTTGCCGAAGAGGCGCACCGGGGCGGCCAGGAACTCGAGGTGGACGCCCTCCTCTTCCGCGTGGCCGATCTCCTCGATGCGAGCGCGCAGTTCCGCCCGGCCGCGTCGGAAAAGGATGGTGGTCTCGCTGCCGAAGCGCCGGGACCAGCGCGCCGCGTCCATGGCGGAGTTGCCGCCCCCTACCACGATGGTCCGCTTGCCCACGCGCACCGGCGTGTCCGAGTCCGGAAAGCGATAGGCTTCCATCAGGTTGATGCGGGTCAGAAACTCGTTGGCCGTGTAGACGCCGGTCAGGTTCTCGCCCGGAATCCCCATCAGGTGCGGCAGGCCCGCGCCCGTCCCCAGGAACACGGCGGCGTAACCGGCGTTGAACAGTTCTTCGAGCGTGGCCGTCCTGCCGACGATGAAATCGCTGTGGAACTCCACCCCCATGCGGCGCAAGCGCTCGATCTCCTCATTGAGGATTTCACGCGGCAGGCGGAAGTTGGGAATGCCGTAGGCAAGGACGCCGCCCAGGCGGTGCAGGGCCTCGTACACGGTGACGCGATATCCCTTGCGCACCAAGTCGAAGGCGGCGATCAGCGAGGCGGGTCCGCTGCCCACCAAGGCGATGCGCGGTCCGGTGGCCGGTCCCGCCGCGGCGGGATTGCAGGGGCCGGCCTCACCATCCTCGGTTTCCGCCGCCCGCTGCTGGTCGGCGATGTAGCGCTCCAGCGAGCCGATCGCCACCGGCTTCAGCTTAATCCCCATCAGGCAGTCCTTCTCGCAATACAACTCGTGCTGGCACACCCGGCCGCAGATGCCGGGGAAGGGGCTCTGTTCGCTGATCTTGGCAAACGCCGCTTCGATGTCGCCTTCGCCCAGGGCGAGAATCATCGCCTTGATGTCAATATGCAGGGGGCAGGCGTCGATGCACTTGGGGTCCTTGCACTGGAGGCACCGCAGCACCTCCACTTTGACTTGCTCGGGCGTGAACCCGAGAGCCACTTCGTGGCAGCCCTCCAGGCGGACGTCCGGCTCGAGCAGCAACACGTCCTGGCGGGGCGCTTTCGGGTTCGGCTTGCGCTTGGGCCTAGCCTCCACCGGTTTCGCCTCTACCGGCTTGGCGTCAATCGGAACAGAATCTGGGGTATTCAAAACGTTGCCTCCTTCTCCTCCTCCAAGGATTGCAGGGCGCGCGTCACTTTTCCAACCTTATGTGATGCCCCTTTCACGCTGCCGGGTCCGCTTCCTGCCTGCCTGTCTTCGGACCTCGAGTTGGCCATTGCCTCTTCCCGCGGGCCGACCGTTTCTCTCGCCCAAACTGACGGAATCGGGGTCTCTTCTCAGCTTTGTTTCGAAAAACCTAACCCGGAATGTCTTTTGTTATCAATCACCTACTCGCTTTGCCGGGGTCCACTTTTTCATGCAGGGCGGCCGACCCCCCTTCTCGCCAAGTGACCAGCATGGGCTCTTCTCCGCTTTGTTCTCAAAAACTGAAACCACAATGTCCTTTTTTATCAACTACCTACTCGCTTTGCCGGGGTCCATTTTTTTGCAGGGCGGCCGACCCCCCTTCTCGCCAAGTGACCAGCATGGGCTCTTCTCCGCTTTGTTCTCAAAAACCGAAACCACAATGTCCTTTTTTATCAATTACCTACTCGCTTTGCCGGGGTCCACTTTCTCATGCCGAGCGTCCGACCTCCTCTCGACCCCAGGTGACAGGCATGGGCCTTTCTCCGCTTTGTTTCGAAAAACCTAACCCGGAATGTCTTTTTTTATCAATTACCTACTCGCTTTGCCGGGTGCTGCTTTTTCTTGGGGCGCTGGAGAGCCTCTTCTTTGCTCCTTCTTCCGCCCCAACCTCACCCACAGATCCCCCCCCTTCCTACCCACCCGCGAATTCGCCGCGCCTTCTTCCACCAGACGAACGCCAGCGTTTCCACTCCGCCCTTCTCCCACCGATCCCCAGGGCGGAAAATCAGGTCGAGATGCAGCCGGCGGTAGTCCCAAGGGTTCTCGCCCCGCGTCCGGAGTTCCCGTTCCGGGGAACAGAGCTCGTGGTCGCGGCGCGAGTTCATCGCCACACGACGCTTCCCGGCGGCGGTCTTCGGTCCGGTGGATTTGAGCGCGTTGCGCCGATTGGCCGCCAGCTTGGCGGGTGAAAGACTCGAGGACTTCGGCACGGCCCTCGCTTTCCGTTTCGTTGGTTCCGCTGGATTGGGAACGCTTGCGAAATTTGTTTCAGCCATCGATCTCCTCGCACCGCGATCCACGTCGGCGCCTTTCCTGCAACTCTAAGGCGCGCCGACAGTACCGCCGCGTTAGTAGTCACCTGTATAGTATAGCGCGGGAGTTGACTTTGTCAAGGCCCCTGGGTCTCATGCGAGAGGCTACGAAACCCAAGCGGGCGCTCTTGACAATGGCCGCGGCTCTGCCGCCCTGCTGTGCGGAAAGGATCAGCCTTTCCCGGCGGCAAGAGCAGGGAAAAAGTTTCTTTCTTCGGCACTTCCGGAAAGGCTTAGCCTTTCCGCACAGCGGGGCGGCGGAGCCGCTGGCCGCTCGTCCAAGGGCAGGAGTAAGAAGACAGCAATCTGTACCGGGCAGCCGAGGTGCGATAGGATCGGAGGTTGTTCTCAGTTTTCAGTTTCCGGCAAACTCAGGATCGCTGACTGAAAACTGAGGACTGAAAACTGAGAACTGAAGGCGCCCCTGCCCTTACCCTCAAGCCTCGTCGTAAAGCCTGGCGATTCTCTCCCGCACTTGCTGCCGGATCGCGGCGAGATCGCAATCCACCCCCGGCTGAATCGGCTCACCGACGCGCACTTCGGCCCGGCGCGGGCGTCCGGAATCGTCGCCCTCTGATTCCTGATTGGCCCAATCGGAAGGACGATGCGCTGCAACAGAATCCAAAGTTCCCCACACCGCAACCGGAAAGATGGGACTGGAAGTCGCGGCGGCGGCGCGAAAGGCGTCGAGGCGAAAGCGGCTTCGATACGCGGAAGCGCCGGGAGCGCTGTCAGGAAAGACAAGCACGGAGCAACCGGTTTCGAGCGCGCGCCGAATTCGCTGCCCCAACGCCGCCCTTCCCCCGACTCCCGACTCCCGATTCCCGACTCCCCCGGAGGCGACCAGCGGCCGCAGCAGGAACGCCGCCGCACTGGGGAGACCCGCCAGCGCCGCCGGGTCAGAAATCAGGAACGGCTGGGGAAGCGCGGCCGCGAGCAGCAGCGGATCGAGTTGACCGGTACGGCCAGCCACCAACACGGCGGCCTGCCCTTCGAGAATCCGAGGAGCGGTGGGGGGTGGGGGGTGGGGGGGGGGGGGGGCGTGGGGGGCGGGGGGGGGGGGGGCAGTGGGGGGGGCAGCGGCC